>JADEYI010001341.1_pt1 | contig 19339 bp, 14 predicted proteins | sample 8542331 | NCBI WGS metagenome assembly JADEYI01 (sample SAMN16510988, study PRJNA670497) | mine drainage metagenome | isolation source: biofilm near Copperflume 1 | place: Germany: Marsberg coppermine Kilianstollen | collected 2018-02
TGGCTTCAACAGTGCCCGTTGCCTGTGTAGTAGAGGTAGCCTGCGTTGTGGAGGTGGCTTGAGTGGTGGAGGTGGCTACGGCTGTAAAAGTAGAGACGGCTGTAGCTGTGGTGGTGAGTGTTGGCACAGGCAGAGTCGCGGTTAGCGTCGGCGCCACGTTTGTGGCCGTTGCGGTTGCTGTAGCCCCACCTGCCGGCAGCACATCGAGGAAGGCTGCTGAAACAACACCCCAGGTGTCGTAGCCCTGGAACTGGTTAACACCTCTGCCACGAACGAAGATAACGTGGCGTCCGGGGGCAAGACCGCTTGTGTCAATATTAGCCGTTACAGGCACTGTAGGACTGGTAAAATTGCCCATCATAGGTATAGGGGTGCCACCTGCCCAGGGTGGTGTATCCACGTAGTATTCAGCGGCCCCCACATTCTGGCTGAAGGCGTTTCCTGCCCAGGCGTAGTTTGTCATGCCACTAAGCTGTGACGGTATGCCCTGAGTGACGGTCATCGGGTTGGTGGCTATTTGCGCCGTATCCGGGCCGTGAGAAGTCAGGTAAGGCGCACGCGCCACCTTGGCCGAATAGAGCAACATTCCCCGGTTGAGCTGCCATATCCCATCCACCTGGCTGTACGGCGGCTGAAAGCTGTCTCCAATCTCAGCCGTAAACGCCGGAATGCCAAGCACCCCGTAGCCCCAGTCCGATGAGTCGCCATCTACGGTGTAGAGGCAGTTCGTCGGCTGGCAAGCTTCGTAGCCGTTGCCCTGTGGGCTGGCGTTCGTCGCGCTCATGTGAGCGCCGATATTCGCAAGTTCTGGCCCGTTGGGGGCTGGTCCATCCTGCATACCCCATGGGTAGAGGTTCTCTCCGCCAGAGGCGTGCATGTCTTGGAGCATTCCAGTTGTTGTGATCGGCGCCTGGTCGTTAATATTCGGCCCACGCTGGTCAGGGATCAACCCACTGACGAGGGTCACGAATGCCTGGGTTTCGGGTTCCGAGTTGACGCTAGGGCCACGGTATGTCTCACCGCATGCCTGATCGGTCGAGCCTCCACAGCAGTTCCACATGAAGGGGAAGTTGCGGTTCAGGTCAGTGCCGAACTGGTAGCTGCTGCTGGGCGGCCAAACAGTGCAGCCGTTGCTATTGTTAGCGTTTTTGCGCTGGTAGTAAGGGCTGTTGCCCCCGCCGCCAGCTTCCACGATGTGGTGGCCGTCAGGGTTCATGATCGGCACCACTACGGTATCCTGGTAGTCTACCAACCATCGGGCGTCGGGGTTGCTGTTATAGTTATCAAGGAGATAGCTAATATAGCGCATGGCGACTTCCGGTACGACAATCTCGCGGACGTGGTTGCCACCGGCGAAGACGAAGACAGGCTTGGGGACGGTGATCGCCTGGTTGGTGATACGCAATGCATAGAGGTCATAACCATTGTATGGAGCAGGCTGTATGCATGAGCCGGGGTTGTCTTTGCACCATGAATTGCCGTAGTCTACTTTCTGAGCCAGACCAGGGTGGGCTGCTACCTCGCTATCGAGGAAAGCCTGCATATCTTCGACGGTTTTGTAGCCGCCATAAAAGGTGTTCGGCTGCCCGGATCCGCTCGTGGCTGTAGCAAGCTGCTGCGTCTGCGCCTGGTCTACCTCCACGCGCAGGCCACGCGAGAGCAGGTCGTTATACATTGCCTGGTCGCCAACGACGGTGAGGTAGCCGCCCGTGGTGGCAACCTCTTCGGCGCCCAACTCTGTAGCCAGGATGTCACGCTCGGCAGTGCTGCGGAAATATACACGCATCACGAGCGTTTTAGGCTGCTGTGCTGTGCCTACGCTCTGGGCGGGTGTGGCGAGTGGCGCAGCGGCCATCGCTTCGTATGCGCCTGACCCCGCGCTTGCGACCATAATTATACCTAATCCCAGCATGAGCAAACCGCTCGCCATAAGACTCCTTAGACGTTTATCTCTGTGCATGTGCGTAACGTATCCTTTCCTTGCTATACTAACGACACAATAAAAGGTTGCCCGTATTTACGCCTCAGGCCCAAAAAACAAGAGCCTGTAAAGGGCACGTTAGTATTGCAATTATATACCAGGCTGTCAATAGCGATCCTCCCTGCCACCATCATACCTTCTAAAGGGATAGCATGCTTGCTTACACCTCTTGAACTGTGTATCCGCTTGACATTGCATCAGCGCCGGTGCTCTAATGTAATCAGAGTTATACTTACACCTGTAAGTGAGCATGACCCATGAGCTTGCGCATATCAGATACAGCATTTCAGCACCGGTTTGACTTCGAGGACGAATCTGTAGAGATGGAAGCGCTTCCGCCTTCAGGTAACCTCAGCCGCGCCAACCTGGGAACATTCCAGGACAGCCTGCGTGCCCCAGTACATCGCTGGTTTACTTATCCTGCGGGTTTCTCTTATAAGGCAGTGGAAGAAGCCTTCCGAGCTTACCATATGAAGCCCGGTATGACTGCTTACGATCCATTTGCCGGGACAGGCACTACAAATATTGTCTCTCAGCAGAAAGGCATAAACTCCTCCGGGGTAGAGGCTCACCCATTTGTCCAATTCGTGGCACGTACGAAACTATATTGGGATTTCGATTTTCCTACGTTATTTCGTGAGATTGATGCTCTGATAGAAAAGATACAGGATGCAATTGAGAAGCCGGGGGCTACAGACTTGCCGGTAGAAAGTCTTTTTCCTGAGCTGGTTTGTAAGTGCTATGGTCGCGAGAAGCTAGCACAGTTATACTTGTGTCGTGAAGCCGTATTGAGTCTGCCCCCAACTCCCTTCCGAGACTTAGCTAAACTAAGCCTGACCAATGTATTGCGTTCTGCGGCAGATGTAGCCACTGGATGGCCGTACATTGCTCCAGGAAAAGCCAAGAATGTCTCCAATACCAAAGGCAAAGGAAATATTGTCAAGGTGCTGCGTGAGCAGCTTTACCAGATGTATGGCGACTTGCAGGAGATTCGCCAAAGTGCCATTCCTGGAGCGCGAACTACAGTTATTGCAGGCGACTCTCGGGAGTATCACGACTGCATAGCAGGCAATTCTATAGACCTCGCCTTTACTTCTCCTCCATACCTGAACAATTATGATTATGCAGATAGGACAAGGCTGGAAATGTACTTTTGGGGAGATGCTACCACCTGGGGCGACATTACAAAGAAGGTACGCACCAGGCTCATTATGTCGGCCACCACGCAGATTGGACGCTCCGATTATGACGAAGCCGACCTGCTGAGTACAGACTTCAGTCAAACGGCACCTTCGGTTGCTGCTGAACTCCTGCCGAAGATTAAGAGCCTATCTGAGCGCAGGCTTACGAAGGGCGGCAAAAAGAGCTACGATATCCTGGTGGCTGGATACTTTAATGATATGTTGCAAGTAGTGCGGGAAACCTACCGCGTACTCAGGCCTGGTGGCTCTTTCTTACTTATACTGGGCGACTCGGCACCCTACGGGGTCTATATCCCAACTGATATCTATCTTGGCGAGATAGGTAAAGCCATAGGCTTCACAAGCTATGATGTGGAGGCACTACGTACTAGGGGCGGGAAGTGGAAGGACAATCCCCAACGGCATAACGTGCCGCTCAAGGAATGTATACTGACCCTGCATAAGTAAGGTGCTCATTAGAGGAGTTTCTCTTAGCCTTTCTCGAAACTTCTTGGTGCTTCGCCCTCTACAGTCCATAATGCAGGACCGCTTGTGTCGTTAAGTATAACTTCTTCGTCAAAATCTTCTAAGAACTCAATCGCCTCAGCAATGGACACAAACGTATAGTGCCGTGATTCGCCCAAGTTCGTCTCGATTGTAATCTCCACCTCGCTAACTTCACGTGGTACTGCCGTATCAAGCGTGGCTTTCAGGGACTCGCGCAGTTGAGGCTCGATTTCAGCCAGCAAGGTGCGTGCTATCTCCGCAAATTGAGCATCGGTTAACCGCACCCAGTTGTGCCACGCATCCATAGCCTTGTGGCGCTCTTTCTCGCCCCATGATAAGTCAACACCATACTGTGCCAGCGTGTCAACGATCCTTTGGAAGCCAACTTCAAACAGAGTAACGTCAAAGCTCTCCATCATAGCTTTGGAGCTACCACTCCAACTTCCTGCTACTACGGCAATGGATTTGCGTATAGTTGGGTAGGTACGGCGCAAACTGTAATGGGCTGTGCAAATCCAACTTCCTTTATACCGATTGTGTTTCTTGTAGCGTATATACTTCGACTCGACCAGCACCAGCGGCTGCATTTGTGCGTTAGCGACCACGGAGTCTATGTTGAACTCATTACCTGCTGCATCTTTCAGTAACAGCTTAGTAGGTCTCCCAGTGCGCGGATTAGGCCTCCCCACTCTTACAAAAACACACTCGTTTTCTTCAGCAATTGGTAATAGAAGACGATTCACTTCGCGCTCTATCAGTGCTCCTATTGCTTCTCCTAGCGTGCTGCCTGGATTTGCGACCGCCGTTCCTTCATTATCAGCCATTTTTGCCTCTTTATATTCTTCTTTTCTTGCCATTCTACACCATTCATAGTGTTCGCTTTACTTACTGCACGTTACGCCTGCCTCCTTTGCCAACACACTGTGCGTCCAAGCGGGCAAGTCCTATAAAAAAGGAAGGGATCAGTAGATGGAAATCATAGGAGCCTTACTGGGGCTGCTCTTAATACTCGGCACCTTATGGGATGCTTTCGAGACCATCGTGCTGCCGCGCCGGGTGACTCGTCGTTTCCGGCTGGCCAAGTTCTTCTACAGGCTGCTGTGGGTGCCCTGGGCCGCTGTGGGCAGGCGGCGCGACGGCACGTTCCGCGAGACCTTTCTCAGCTACTTCGGCCCTCTTTCCCTGCTGATGCTGCTCACGATCTGGGCAATTGCTCTCATTGTCGGCTTTGCCTTTCTCCAGTACAGCCTCGGCTCCGACCTGGCATCGCCCGATGGACCATCTACACTCGGCATGGACCTCTATATGAGTGGCACAACCTTCTTTACCCTCGGCTTCGGAGATGTGGTGCCAAGAGACACCTTGCCTCGCATTGTGGCAGTAGTCGAATCGGGTACCGGTTTTGCCTTTCTCGGTCTCATCATCGGCTACGTGCCTGCCACCACCCAGGCGTTCTCCAGGCGGGAGATAAGCGTCTCAATGCTCGATGAGCGTGCTGGATCGCCCCCTTCCGCCCTGGAGTTGATACGGCGCGGCTCGGGCGCGGACGTTTCGACAATTGCCCAGTTCCTGTATAACTGGGAAGGCTGGTCCGCCGAGCTGCTCGACAGCCATCTCTCTTACCCTATTCTCTGCTACTTCCGCTCGCAGCACGACAATCAATCATGGGTGGCAGGGCTGACGACCATACTTGACGCGTGCGCGCTGGGGATGGTCGGCATAGGCGACGCTCCGATCCATCAGGCGCAGCTCACCTTCGCCATAGCACGCCACGCTGCTGTGGACCTCAGCCAGATTCTCTCTGTTGCCCCCGAAGCGCCCGCCCAAGACCGCCTGCCGCCCGATGACCTGGCGAAGATGCGCGCTGTCCTTGCCGAGTCAGGCATACACTTGAGGGGAGGGCCGGAGGCCGACGAGAAGTTAGCCTACCTGCGCACCATGTATGAGCCTTACGTGAACGCCCTATCGAACCTCTTGCTAATGGCGCTCCCGCCCTGGATTCCCGCCGAAGATGCCCATGACGCCTGGCAGACGACCTCGTGGGAGTATGCAGAGCGTGATCATCTCAGTTGAGCAGTTTACCGCCACTACCGGCTAGCCTGGCTCACCAACCTGCGGTACGGTGCATTCGCATCCACACTGTAAATTGACTGTTATAGGAGCATGATGCGTGCTCACGTCTGTTGTCCTGTAGTGTGTCACGATACCTGCACGAGGATCAACTATGAGAACGTCTCTTACCCCTTGTGCAAGGTAGAACTGCGGGTTCAGCGCTATATCCTTGTACTCATAACCCGGACTGATAATCTCGACCACAGCTTGCGGTATGATGGTTAGAGCCTCGTCCTGGTCGGGTGGCTCGGCGCAAAATACTGCTATGTCGGGCCTCTTGAGCGACCCATCTGGAAAGCGTATATACACATCTGAAAGGTGCGCGCATTCGCAGCCTTTATCGCTCGCCGGGAGTGGCTTTATCGAGGTCTGGATGCGAAAGAGCAGCCTCTGGTGGCGCGAGCTTGGAGATAGCTCCCATGTAGGGATGCCTCCTGTGATCTCCAGCTTCACAGCACCTTCGCGCAGCAATTGGTCAAGGTCTAATGAACTTATCCCTGCCATCGTTATCTCCTCCTAACTGAAAACGCTCATAAGCGCAGGAGTATAGCACTCACCGTGTTCGATTTGTTCGGCAAGCACGCGCAAGGCCAGGGCTTCCACCCTCATCACGGCTTCCTCATGGGTTAGACCATACGCAAGCGTGCCGGGAAGTTCCACCACCTCGGCCAGCCAGCGGCCATCTTCCTCCTGCTCGTACTCTATAGCAGGGTCATAACTTATCTCCATGTAATTGCACAGTCAGGGCAGCTACTGCCTCACGTCATATAGCGGATTATAGACCACAGACGACCGGATGAGGGATGCATCCATGCTTTCTACACCGTAAATAGATGAATCTTTGTGTTCTATCGTCGGTCGTCAGCCGCCGAGCGTAAGGTGAGTTACTGCTATTGTACCACGCCGAATTACTGCATCTGCCTCGGCCTGTACTGCACAGCCTCGGCCAAATGCACGGCTTCTATCTTTTGGCTCTGCGCCAGGTCCGCAATCGTCCTTGCCAGCTTTAATATGCGGTGGTAAGCCCTCGCCGAGAGGTGTAGCTGGCGCATCGCGGCTTTGATCAGAGATTGCCCCGCGCTGTCAAGCTCACAGTGCTCTCTTATCTCGGCTGGACGCATCTCCGCGTTACAAGAGACGCCACGCACCCCCGCGAAACGCTCGCGCTGCCTCTTGCGGGCGGCTTCTACACGCCTGCGAATAGCATTCGAACTCTCCCCAAGCCGAGTGTCGGAGAGCTTTTCGTAGTCTACTCGGGGCACTTCTATATGTATGTCCATCCGGTCGAGCAGAGGACCGCTTATCTTCTTCTGATAGCGGGCTACTGTGGAGTTTGAGCAGGTGCATTCCTTCACAGGGTCGCCGAAATAACCGCAAGGGCATGGATTCATAGCCGCGATCAGCACGAAGTTGGCCGGGAAAGAAAGGGTGCCTGCGGCGCGGGTGATGGTCACAACCCGGTCCTCTAAAGGCTGGCGTAGCGTCTCAAGCGCTTGTCCACTGTATTCAGGAAGCTCATCGAGGAAAAGCACACCTCTGTGCGCCAGCGTAATCTCGCCAGGGCGGGGCATTCGCCCGCCGCCTACAAGCCCGACGTGCGAAACGCTATGGTGAGGGGCGCGGAAGGGACGGTGGCGTATGAGCGGCTTGCTCGATGGCAGCATTCCCGCCACCGAATATATCTTGGTAACCTCAAGCATCTCCTCGTTTGACATGCTGGGTAATATAGTGGGCATACAGCGCGCCATCAGCGTTTTGCCCGCCCCTGGCGGCCCGCTCATAATCAGGTTGTGGCCCCCGGCGGCGGCTACCTCCAGGGCGCGCTTTACATGCTCCTGCCCTTTGATATGGCTCATGTCTACGTCGTGCGGAAGATTGCTCTCTTCCTCCGGCACCAAAACGGCTACATAAGGCTTTATACTATCTACGGCGATTGGATGGCCGTTGAGGTGCAGCACCAGTTGCCGGAGAGTAGAAACGGGCAGCACCTCTATACCATCAATGAGCGCGGCTTCAGGCGCATCTTCTGCGGGCACGTAGACCCTCTTTATACCATGCTCACGTGCCACGCTCACCATCGCCAGGATGCCTGCGGTGTGTCGCACGCCACCGTCCAGGCTAAGCTCGCCCAGGAAAACAGTGTCGCTGAAGTCGGTGTTGATGGAATCTGTGGCGGCCAGGATGCCCAGGGCTATCGGCAGGTCGTATGCGGGGCCTTCTTTGCGTAGGTCGGCGGGTGCGAGATTTATAGTAATGCGAGAAGGTTGTGGTATGTTGCCCCCTGAGTTGCGAATCGCCGACCGCACCCTTTCCTTCGACTCGTTGACCGCTGTGTCGGGCAAGCCGACGATCGTCATCGATGGTACCCCCGCCCGGCTAACGTCTACCTCTACCTCAATAACCGAGCCTTCCAGCCCCACCACAGCGCAGCTCATCACCCTGGACATCGCCATCTATCTACTCTCCTTCAACTCTTGCTCTATCGCAAGAAATTGCGATTGGCTGAAAATGCTGCCGTCAAGCAGCGATGCGATCTCAGCCTGGGTGAACTCTTTGCCGCAGGCAGAAGTGGGGTTGAGCACTACGGGTGCGCTGCCGGCAAGCATACCAAAGAGAGTCCTGGCATCAAGTTGTACATAGTTAGCTTCGCGTTTTATAGCCTCATGCAAACGCGGCAGCGACGAGAAGACCGCTATGATACGTTTACCGTTATGCCGCCACGGCACCAGCCGCAGTTGCGTATCCTCCCCCGCGACGAAGTTGCCATGCCCATGATAATTTGTGTCGCCAAGTACGATCAACTGGCTATGGAGCAGCTGGCGATAAAAAGCAGGTCTCTTCCCAGCGTCTGTAGCCGCCTCCATGAGGCTCCTCTCAAGCTCGTTGTTTGGAGTAAAGTTGTCCATAGAGCATCGCTTCCCAGTGGCTAGTTACGAGGCGCTCCCATCAGAGGTCACTGCTTCTACAGGTGGCGCAAAAGTAGAACCCGCCCGATCAGTAGCTGCGAGCGAAAGAATAGTAAAAAGAGTATATCACGCAGAGCAAAACCAGGGCAATATATCGCTCTTCGTGTAGGCGTTCAGATTCAGGGTGGCGGAATAAAGTTCAAGGGGTATATGTGCGGGTGCAGCGCCACCCACCCTCACCTCCCCGCACCCCAACTCTGAACACTTACGCCTCTTCGTGTAGGCGTTCAGATTCAGGGTGGAGCAATCTTCAACGGGTAGCTAGGGGCGTACTCTCATGTACCCTCAGCCTTATGTACCCTCACCCCATGCCCTTCTCCCATGAAGGGAGAGGGGGCTTTGCTTTATTGTTGGGGGGAGGAGAAGGGCACCCCTGAATGAGTGGAATATCTCTGAGCGGGGGCAGGGCGCTGCCTTGCCCTATGGTATAATAAGGCGACGCGACCCTGGCTCAAGGTAAGTAACTCATCGTCACCTGGCTCTCTGTTTACTCTCTTGCGCTGAGCTATCGGCGAGGTCCACCTCCTGTTACGGCGACAGCCAGGCCACCAGGGCAGCAATCGGGCGAAGCACGCTGAAGGCATATCTTCTCATGTTAGAGACTCGTTACTTGTGCCCGGTGATGGTAGGTCGGGAAGGCGAGGTGGAGGCGCTGGCTCGGCTGTGGCAGTCGGTCTCTTCAGGGCGAGGCGAGACAGTGCTGATCGCCGGCGAGGCAGGGGTGGGCAAGAGCCGCCTGCTAGCGGAGCTGGTGGAGTGGGCGGGCTTACAAGGCTGGATGGCTTTGGTGGGGCACTGCTACCCACCTGATGTCAGCTTACCTTACGCTCCTCTGCTCGATGCTCTACGTAGCCACTTCCATTCATTACCGGCCGATGAGATAGCTTCTTGCCTGGGGCCTTATGCACCGGAGCTAGTGAAGTTGCTGCCCGAACTGGCGCGCGTCCTCCCTGACCTCCACCCCAGCCCCCCTGTTGAGCCACAAGCTGAGAAAAGGAGGCTATTTGAAGCGATTTACAGCTTCCTTGCAGCCGCGTCCGCTGGAAGCCCGTTGCTGTTAGGGCTGGAAGACCTCCACTGGTCGGACGAGACGAGCATGGAACTTCTTCACCTGTTGGCCCGGCGTATCCGCCATAACCCTATTCTGCTGGTTGCTACCTACCGCCTGGATGAGCCGGTTGCCAGGGCCGGGACGCGATGGCTGCAGCAGATAATCGATCTTGAGCGCGAGCGTCTAGCTACGGAGGTGCGCCTCGAACCCCTCCCGGCGAGGGATGTTGGAGCTATGGTGCAGCGCATTTTCGATCTTGAGCAAGTAAGCTCTGAATTCGCCGGCGCGATCTATTCACGCACCGAGGGCAACCCGTTTTTTGTGGAAGAATTGATCAAGGCGCTGGTGGAGTCGGGCGATCTCTTCTATGTGGGAGGGGCCTGGAACCGCAAGGCGCTGGATGACCTTAATCTCCCCCGCAGCGTCCGCGAAGCGATCTTGCGCCGCCTGGACGGACTGGACCCCGTAGCAGGCCAGGTGGCGGCAACTGCAGCCGTAATAGGCCGTCACTTCGATTTCGACCTGTTGGGTGCGATCACGGCTTTACCTGCGGAGGAGCTATTGGGCGCACTTCGCTCGCTGATCAACCAGCAGTTGATTTCAGTAGCGGAGCAGTCAGGCGAAGTGGTCATCTCGGAATACCAGTTCCGCCATGCCTTGACGCATGATGCCATTTACGGCGAGTTGCTGCCGCAGGAGAAGCAAAGCCTGCACCACCAGGTCGCTGAGGCGATAGAGAGGCTGTACACGGGGGCATTACAGTTACGCCTCTACAAAGGTAGCCTGGCCTATCACTACCATGAGGCGGGAGTGTGGGCGAAAGCGCTGGACTATTCACGGCAGGCAGGTGAGGAGAGTATGGCGCTCTACGCGCCTCGCTCCGCACTCGACCATCTCAACCGGGCGCTCGATGCTGCACAGCGGCTGGCGATAGTTCCGCCCCTCGCCCTCTATCGCCTGCGTGGGCAGGCGCACGAGACCCTTGGCGACTTCAATAACGCCCGGGCTGACGAGGAAACAGCCCTCCAAATGGCGAGGAACGCCGGTGAGAAGCAAGACGAGTGGCATCTCCTCATAGATCTCGGATTCCTCTGGTCGGGGCGCGATTACGCGCAGGCGGGCGAATACTTCCGGGGAGCTTTGGAGTTGGCGCGTGACATGGGCGACCGGAGTATGCTGGCTCACAGCTTGAATCGCCTGGGTAACTGGCGGGCAAATACCGGCGAGCCGGCGGGTGGTCTTCAGGCACACAGCGAGGCGCTGGAAATTTATAAGAGCCAGGGAAATAAACAGGGCACTGCCGAAACCCTCGACCTCATGGGCATGGCGTATCTGATGTACGGCGATGCTGTAAGCTCGGTTGAGTGTCATGGGCGCGCCAGCGAGCTATTTCGGGAATCAGGCGATACCAGGTACCTCATCTCCAGCCTTACGTCGCGGGTCGCATTCTCCTGCCCAAGCCTGGTAGGGGCGACTTTTAGCGCCCTGGGTACAAAGGAGAGTTGTGAGCGAGATTGGGGCGAAGCGATGCGGCTGGCACGCCAGATCGCCTGGCCCGCCGGCCAAGCATACGCTGAGTTTGCTATGGGTTCGGCATATGCCAGCTTCGGCGACTTTGGCGCGGCGCTGCACCATGCCCAGGAGTCGCTCAGGATCGCCGATGAAATCGGGCATGAGCAGTGGATGGCGGGGGCGCACCATACCCTCGGCTATGCCTATCTGCTCATGCTTAATCCGAACCTCGCTATTGAGCACCTGCACGCCGGTTTAGAGTTAGCGCTCCGGGTCGGGTCGACCTGGTGGATCAATGTTACATCTACACATCTGGCGCTTGCTCATCTACTAGGTGGCGACCTGACGAGTGCGGAGGCGACTTTACGGGCCGTTATCTCTCCCCAAGATACCCCACGTCAACTTGCGGAGCGGCTCGCGCTGCACGCATGGGGGCAGCTCGCACTGTTGCAGGGCAACTCTGATCTGGCGCTGCAAATTGCTGACCGCTTGATCAGCTCCACGCCAGGCAAGAGCAGAGTCGCTGCGCTCGGTGCGGACTCTGTAGGGCCGCAAAGGCAGCCCATCCCATTGTTGCTGAAACTTAAAGGAGATGCATTGATCGCCGGGCGGCGTTATCTCGAAGCGCAAGTGGCGCTGGAGGAGGCAGAGCGCGGCGCTCAAGAGCAGGGGGTGCGCTCGATTCAGTGGCAAATCAGCGCTGCTCTGGTAAAGGTGTACACCCTGCGTAAGCTCAGGGACGAGGCGCAACGCGAGCTTGCCGCAGGTCACGGCGTGATACAGTCCCTCGCGTCCACTATTCACGATGCAGAGTTGCGTGAGCGCTTCCTTGGCGCAGCAGTTCAAGAAATATCAAATGAGAAGGAGGCCTCGCCCCGGCGTGCTGCCCAACGTACCGAAAAAGGCCCTGGTGGGTTGACGCGGCGGGAGGTTGAAGTGCTGAGGTTGGTCGCAGCCGGTAAGAGCAACCGCCAAATCGCCGAGGAACTCTCATTGAGCGAGCGGACAGTGGAAAACCACCTCACCTCCATCTTCAGCAAGACCGGCACCGACAACCGGGCCGGGGCTACGGCCTTCGCCATCCACAGTAATCTGGAATAGAGACGCCTCTTGCCCTTGACGTAGGGGTTTCCACCTACCTCGCCGCCACTGAGGGGCTTTTTCATCTCCTCAACCTCGTGCGAACTTCAGGGGTTAGCCCCGATGCGCCCTTGCGCGGCTGCCGCTACAATGTGCGGTGTTGGGCATTTGCTCAACAGAGAATAGCAATCCAAGTAAGGAGGTCATTTTGATGTTCGTAACCGTATTTACGTTCCGTGCGAAGGCAGGAGAGGAAAATAGCGTGGTGGCCCTCCACGAGGAGTGGAGGCGAGACCGGCTCGCCAAAGCCAAAGGCTTCATCTCTGGGGAGCTACTGCGTGGGGTAAAGGACCAGCGGGAGTTTGTCGATATAGCCCGCTTCGAGAGCGAGGAGGCTTCACAGGCGGTCGCCAACGACCCAAAGCAAGATGCCTGGTACCGCCGTCTGGTTGGGCTTAGTGAGGCCGAACCCATCTTCACAGACTGCCGTGTGGCCCTGCAAATGGGGCAGGCGACCAAAGGGCTGTAACACGAACCAGCGATCAGGAAAGAAGAAAGAAGAAAGAAGAAAGAGGAAAGAGGAAAGAGGCATCGCCAAATGGGGGTGCCTCCAGGCACCAACAGGAGGTATGAAGTGGTTGCAACTGTAGAAAGTAAAGCGATAGATGAAGCCAAGCTGGGAGCGTTCCTCGGCAAGGCCGTAGGGGATTTCGGGGCGCTTGCTAGCTCGGCGCTGGTGATAATCGGCGATAAGCTGGGGCTTTACAAGGCGATGGCGGGTGCGGGGCCTCTCACCCCGGACGAGCTTGCTCAGCGCACCGGCACGACCGGGCGCTACGTCAACGATTGGCTTGTCAACCAGGCGGCGGGAGGCTACGTCGAGTACGACCCATCAACAGAGCGTTATACCCTGCCGGACGAGCATGCGCTGGCCCTTGCCAACGATGACAGCCCCTACTTTATGGGCGGCGGCTTCCAGCTATTCACAGCTCTGGTTAAGGCCGAACCTCGGATCAGCGAGGCTTTCTTGTCTGGGGGTGGTATGCTCTGGGGTGAGCACGATCACGGCCTCTTCGAGGGGACCGAGCGGTTTTTCAAGCCAGGCTACCTGGGAAACCTCGTGAGCAGTTGGATTCCCTCCCTGGAGGGAGTGCTCCCCAAGTTGCAGGCCGGGGCTACCGTGGCCGATGTGGGTTGCGGCCATGGGGTCTCCACAATTATCCTCGCGCAGGCCTTTCCCAACTCGCGCTTCTTCGGCTTCGACATCCATGACCTCTCGATTGAGGAAGCAGGTAAAGCGGCTGACAAAGCGGGCGTCGCGGAGCGTGTAAAGTTCCAAGTGGCGGCAGCCGATGATTATCCCGGCGGCGACTATGACCTGATAGCCTTTTTTGATTGCCTGCATGACATGGGCGACCCGGTGGCCGCTGTCAGCTATGCGCGCAAAGCGCTGGCCGCTGATGGCAATGTGCTCATCGTTGAGCCTATGGCGGGGGAGACGGTCGAAGAGAATATTAACCCGGTAGGGCGGGTCTTTTCCGCGGCTTCGGTCCTGGTCTGCACGCCCCACGCGATGGCTTCGGGCGGGAAAGGGCTTGGCACCATAGCTACTGAAGCAAAGATTCGCGAGACGGTGCTGGCGGGTGGCTTCAGCCGTTTCCGCCGCGCCACTGAAACGCCCTTCAACCGGGTTTTCGAGGCGCGACCCTGAGCCTGGAGGCTCTTCTGAAAATACGCCCTACGAGGGCGTATTTTCATTACTATGGAAATGGGCTATTTCGGAGCAGAGGCGAATCGGCATTCCCCACTTGGGGGGCGAAATTTGCCTTGCGAGGCACTGTAAGCCTCAAAATGAAGGCGATTCTGGGCCTACTTTCCCCACCGGCAAAATGCTGGGGAATTTCTCCACCCCAACTCTGAACGCTTACCACAAAAACCCTGCTTGCCAGGCTTTACCAGCGCATGGTACAATAACGCGATATACTCTTCAATAGAATGGAGTCAAACCATCCCTGATATGCCTGAACCTACACGTCTGGGTGTATGCACGCGCCGGAAGCTGACCTTTTTTACTGCCCTCGGTCTTCTCCTGCTCCTAGCCTTTACATCCGTCGGCTGCTCACCTCAGAATATGGCGCAGGCGGCTACCGCGACTGCCGCTGCCGTTCCATCTCTCACTGTTGCTAACCCGACGCCGCTCGCGTCACCAACATCAACAGCCATCCCCGGCACCCCAGGGGCTACCGTAACCACACCTCAAGCAGACGCAACAACGAGTGTAACAGCAGCCGTTACAGGCACGCCAGGCACGCCCACCGTGCGCCCTACACCCAGCGGCACCCCGCCCAACCCGCTCGATGTGCTGAATGTCTTTAACTTTGTCAATCCGCTGGACCTCACACTTGTAAAGAGCGACGTGCTACCCCTCAACGGCAATAGCGGCCCGGGGCAGGTCTTCTATACAATATCCACCGCCACTCAGCCGATCACTCAGGAGGAGCATAGCGCCTTGAGCGTGTTGTCCTACGATCCCGTATACCGCGAATGGACCCCCACATGGTCCTCTGAGGAGATAACAGGCACAGCCAGCCCGCTGCCGTTATACTCTCAGCCGGGCGGCTATAACGGCGGCGACCTCGTACACGCAGGCGCACCTATTCTTGTGCTACGCACCACCGAACGTGCCGGGCATGCTCGTCTTGCTTTGTGGCGATGGGACAAGCAAAAGAATGCGGGTGAACCTCTAAAGATGACGCCTGTAGTCGGTGGCGCTGAGCGCGACGCGATTTTCGACGCGGACCTCGATATCAACATGGCAGATTTAGATAACGACGGCGTCTACGAAGTGGTCGCTGACAACCTGAAGGGCGTGCAGGTCTGGAAGTGGGACGGCAGCAAGTTCGTCCCGCAGGGAGGACGCTAATGTCGAGTCGCAACGACAGACAGCGCGTTCAGAGTGCTGATCGCACTCGCACCCAACGTCCCGCAGCCACAGTCCGCAACGCCGCGCTTCCGCAGAGCACACCCCGACGAACCGGGGCAACACTACACGAGAGCAAGAGAAGAGCCGCCGCGCTGCCCATCGACATACACAGGGCTATTGCTGCCGCTTCTCTGGCGCTGCTGCTACTCGTCTCTATCTTTGCGCCTCTCGCCCCGACCCCACCCGACCCTGCGCCTTTCCTCACGCCGAGGATAAACGGCGCCGGCTCTATACCGGGCACCCTGGCAGGCTCTACCCTTGAGGAGACAATCTTCCCCTACCTGACAGTTATCGAGCGAAACCAGGGCAACCTTGCCTCTGTATGGCCCGATGCCAGCGATGTGCTCCACTACGACCCTACCAGCCTCCGAGCGCGGTGGGCCATACTGGGCCAGATATATGCTTCAACAAGTGGTGGCCTCTCCACCAGGCTCAAGGATACCGGCCTGGAGGGCAACCCATCCGAAGACAAGTTGCAAGGTTTAGAAACCTCTTACAGGGAACAGCTTAACGACCCAACGGGGGCCAACTCAGGCCGGGGAGAAAACGGCCTGGCCGCCATGGTGCTGCTCCGAGCTCTGCTAAGGCCGCCAAGCGTCGCCCGCACTAACATGGAAAAGAACGCCAGCCAGAGCTTCGCGGATACCGTACTCAGCCAGCCGACTGTGTGGCAGTTTGCCTACAATTGGGCGCTCTCCAACTTCATGCAAGGCAACTATGCTGCTGCCTATGAGGGTATGCGTGCGATTTCTCAGAAAGCTGACGCCGATAACAACAAGCTCACCCCCTTCTGGGTTGGATTGTCCGCGCTGCGGCTTGGTAACACACAAGAGGCTATGCGCAACTTCAATTTGGCTATCAATGCCCAGGTGCCTCCCGGGGCCACCGCTGCCGTTGCGACGGAGTATGAGAACGCCAGAACTCTATCGGAAGAAGCGCTTGGTGACGCTCAGTGGGCCGCAGGCATGCCAGGGACGGCATATCAAACTTACCTCAACCTTCTGCTCCTCAACATAGATAATCCCGGTCTTTACACCAAGTGGCTCAACCTGGGGTTGCAACAGCGTGGATACGAGAGGATGGCAGCCGATATGAAAATGCTGATAGAGGCTAACCCCTCCACGCAGCAGCCACGCCTCCACCACGATCGTGCCAGGCTCCTCAGCTTCCTTGGCAGGCAGTCAGAGGCGGATGCCGAATACCGTATCGCTATCAGCCAGGGCGATAGCGATACGGGTCTGCTAATCTCTTACGGCCAATCCCTCGAAAGTCGCGGCGACCACAAAGGCGCTATCGAGCAGGCGCAGGAAGCAATCCGCAAGCTGAATATGGACCCAGGCACATCCGACCTGTCGAGCGTAGCTGCTGCCGTCAGCACTACTACCACCTCGCTCGCCGACAAAGATGCAGCGCAACAGCTTCTCGATGCCAACTTGCTGCGCGCCCGCGCCTGGGGCAAGCAGGGCGACACGGCAGCTGTAGCCTCCCTTACAGCAGGCTTTACTCAGAAAGCAGGGCAACTGTCTGCCGCCCAGGGCGGCATCCTTTATCTCTATGCAGGCTACGCCGGCGAAGCCGCCGGTATGCAGGACAAGGCGGCAGCTAGCTATAGCAGCGCATGGGACAAGTTGAAAGGTCTGGCATCGGGCACCCCAGGCAGGGCCGCTGCACTTGCTGGCCTGGCGCGCACCACCGCCAAATTGCAGGGCAAAAGCGCCAGCGACGGCGTTAGCGTGCTGGCGAGCAACGGCTATGACCCTAAAGCTCTCAAGACCAGCATCGCCACCGACCTTGATGCTCCTAATATTCTTTACCAGGCGTACCTTCTGCTAAAGGAGGTGGGCCAGCCCGCGCAGGCAGCCGATGCGTTACGGGTGGCTTCGATAACGCGCAATCTCCAGGACGCGCGTGCCTTCTCAGGCGTGGGCAGACCTATCTGGCAAGCCAACGGCACCTTGACGCCCGCTTTTCTCACGGTGCAAGCTGCTGATCAGGCCCGCGCTGTCAACGGCACAGGTGATCCATTAGCGCTGATGCGTTACAGGCAAGCATCACAGCTCGACCCCGGCCTGGCAGCCGCCGCCAATAACCTGGGGGTGGCCTATGCCCAGGCCGGCAAATCGGGCCTTGCGAGTAAATACCTCAACGCAGCGGGTGCAAGCAGCGCTACTTACGCCCTGGGGAACCATAACCTGGCTGCATTCTCCTACGGGCAGGGCCTCGGCAGCTTCTTCGCGGCGGAGAGCGCACAGGGAGATGCTATCAAGAGCGTAGGACCACAAAGCCTGCAATGGGGCTATAATCTGCGCTACGACGACAGAGGGCCAGTGCCATCGCCCGCAGCGCCCGCGGGCGACCTGCTCTCCAGGTTGCCCGCCGTGATAATATTACTCCTGCTCTTGCTTCACACGCTCGTTGGTAACGACCGCTTGACGAACCGCATGGGGCTGGTGCCCACGCGGGGCGTGCTCGGTTGGCTGGCACAGAGGCTGGACAGCAGGGTCAGGACGTTCGCCTCAGGGCTGGTAACGCCGCGCAGCGGTATAAGCGCCCTGGTGCCGGCGATAGTCATACCTTCAGTTGTGGGGATGTTCGGGCTGGCGTGGGGTGCGGCGCATGGTTCCCTCGCCGTGTGGCTGGTATTTCTACCTGTAGCCCTGCTTGCCGCGCTGATAGCCTTCGGCGGTAACGAGCTTGCTCAATACATAGCCGCCCGGCGCAATAATGGCGTGACATCGCACCATGTATGGCCGCTCGGCGTTGTGCTGGGGATATTGAGCATACCGCTAGGCTTCGTCTATGGCTGGCAAAACGTTACACGTGTGCAGCCTGCTCCTGTGCCGGACGACAGCGCGGCTGCCCGACGAGGTGCCACAGGACGCCAGTTGCGCACGGGCGAGGAACTTGACCTGGCTTACGAAGCGCAACTAGAAGCAGCAGCCGACCCCGATTCGGGCAAAGGAGCGAGCCTTACAGTGCCGCGCCCCACGACTATAACTCTGGGCGATACAGGCCTGCTGGGTCTGAGCCCGGCGGCGCGCATCCTCTTCGCTGGGCTGGCAACCAATCTGGCGGTAGGCGCTCTATTTGGGATCGTTTACTGGCTCACAGGCTGGCCTTCTATGCGCCTGGCGATGTTTGCCTCAATGCTGGTGCTGGCTTTCACATCGGTCTCTGAGCCGCCCGCCGACGGCTGGACACTCTTCCGCCGCAACTCGCCTCTGTGGCTGGGCATCTTCGTCCTGGCCGCGCTGGTAGTGACGCTGCTGGCAGTCGGGATAATCTAAGTGGCAGGCAGGAGTTATGTTATAATGGCAGGAGTATAATCCGCCATCCCGCGTTCGTAGCTCAGTGGACTAGAGCATCTGACTTCGGATCAGAGGGTCGGGGGTTCGAATCCCTCCGGGCGCGCCAATAAAATAGGCACGAGAACGTTCCAAAGTACAATCCTTTGGAACGTTTTTCTACGCCAAAGGCGTAGTTTTGTAGCGTTTCGCGCACCGTTTTAGCATCGGCACCGGTATCCATGTGTAAAAGGTCAAAAGTGGCATTCGCTATGTTACTCATTTGGTTCTGCTATCTTTAGTCTGTAGATTTATAGGCTGCTTCGTTCTAGACTGTGTACTCATGAGGGATAAACTGCTTGCTCGTGACTTTGGTGCAGTGATTCGGCGCTTGCGCTATGCCGCTGGCATGTCACAGGAGAAATTTGCTTTACTATGTGGAGTGCACCGCACCTATATGGGCCAAATAGAGCGAGGTGAGAAGACGGTCACTATTGAGACGGCCAGTAGACTGGCGCATGCTCTTGGTTTATCCCTCTCTGAGTTGTTCGCAAATCTAGAGAGGGATAAGCAAGAGAAAGATGCCTATAACCGAGTCTGAATATCAGATGATCCGTGCCGAACTTTTGAGAGCGTATTTAACAACATTTCACAGGAGCAAGGCGGCGAAGCATCAGGTGAA
>JADEYI010001342.1_pt1 | contig 19337 bp, 21 predicted proteins | sample 8542331 | NCBI WGS metagenome assembly JADEYI01 (sample SAMN16510988, study PRJNA670497) | mine drainage metagenome | isolation source: biofilm near Copperflume 1 | place: Germany: Marsberg coppermine Kilianstollen | collected 2018-02
TTAGCGTGTCACCTGAAGGCAATCTTCCTCACAGGGGTCAGGAAGACTGCCTGGGCGCAACTCCTTCTCGTACTCGCAGTACCATCTGATACTGTAGACGGCTTCCCGGTCGTAGAGCGGCGCGACGCCGACCAACTGCCGGGATTCGATAGCCACATCGAGCATATGTTTGCCAACGCGCTGTCTCAGTTCGAGAGCTTCGTCCAATTCTACCGTCACGCGCCAGAACTCGCGCACCTGCGTATAGCCTTCGCGCTCGAACAGGCTACGCGCCTCGGCGTTACGGCTGCTCACCAGAGCCTTCAAACAGACCCGCTTGTTCAACGAGGTGTGGAACATCTGCTGGCGAGCGCGCTCCTCGATCAGGCGCAGCAACAGCGTTCCAATCCCGCGTTTACGATAATCCGGGTGTACACAGACGAAGGTATGGTATTCTTCGTAGTCGCTATGGCACACGCACCCAAAACCGGCAAACTGCCCCTTGTTGTTGACAATGACCCAGGCATCGCTCTCCAGGTGGAAGCCGTGATTCCGCCAGTGAGCCTGAAGCTCCCCGGTTGAACTATCCGCAATGCCATGTTCCGCGTGACCACATATCGCAACCAGTTCCATGATCGAATACATGTCCCTTTCTTCAGGTATACGCGCCAGTAAGTTCGTTAAGTGTACCGACATTGCCAGTTTCTCCGTTCCTCGGGCTAGTACAGAGAAGGAGCATACTCCCATCAGTTCAGGATACAAGCTCCTGCGTGCTGAGTTCTACCCCGGCACGCAACTCCTTCTCGTAGTTAATATAGACTCGCGCGACATGCATACCTACTCTCTCATAGAGGCGTGTCGCGCCGGTTAAATTCTGCGCATCGACGCCCAGGCCCACCGTCCTGGTACCGCGCTGGTAAAACTCGCCAAAAGAATGCTGCAAGAGCGCCTTGCCCAGACCCGCTCGCCGCCAGGGTCGCAACACTGCCAGGATGTCAACCCAGCCGAGTTTTTCCCGGTAGACACACAATGAGACGCCCGCGATCTGGTCGCCCTCGTAAGCCAGGAACCACAGGGTAGGATCGAAGCTCTCACGTTCAATTGTCCAGTGTTTCCATCGCTCGAAGTTGCCGGGCATGTATCCCCAGTGATCATGAAAAGCCTCATCATGGGTGTCAAAAACGGCGCGCTCATCGCCAGGGCGGAAGGTGCGCACGGTGATACAGGCGGGCCATTCCGGCGCAGCCGGAGCTTCGTTCATGGTAATTTCCATGTTCCAGGAACGACGTATCTCCTTAAAGCCATGGCGTTGCAGGCTCAACCCGCCCTGCTCGTCATACTGAGCAATGAAACAACTTAGCGCGACTCGCGCATCCGGCCTGGCCTGCGGGACTTGCTCCTGCGCCCATTGTTCGACCTGTGCCAGCAAGTGATCCTGCAAACCCAGGCGCGAGTACTCAGGTAGCACGAATATTTCGCTATACATGCGGGCGTGCTCTTGTTCCCCTGCAGAGGCATAACCAATAACCTGCCCGCCACGTTCGGCCAGTAACCAGGCATCCTGCTGTAAATTGAAGGTAGGAGTGATCCAGCTTGTGCGCAACTCTTCAAGGGTAATATCTGCTGAGCCATGATAGGCAAGATCACTCGTGGTAATCACGCTATGGACAGCTTTCAGGTCATCCATCATTGGATGGCGCATTTGAAAGCCCTGTGGTAATGTTTGGGACATCTCTGTCTTCTCCTATGTTTCGCCAGGGCGGGGGGGTCGCAGAGCGGCGAAGCCCCGCCCGTACCCTGTATGATTTGTTCGATTATCCGTTTCGCTTCAGCTTGCCGGTGCGTTTGGCGTAGCGTTCGGCGATCTTGAAGATGTAGACGCCGAGCGGAACGCTCACCAGCCCGGTAACAATCAAGGGCCAGGTATAGCTCCAGATTTCGCCTGACCAGACCACCTGGTTCTTCAGGAGTCCTGCGCGTAGCCCTTGCAGCACATACGTGGCCGGCGAAACTTTCGCCAGGGGCTGCATCCATCCCGGCAACACCGTTATCGGGTAGTAGACGCCCGACACCAGGAGCAGTATGGCGCGCACAATGTAGGACATCTGCGAACCACGCTCGGTGAAGAGCAAGGGCAGTACAGCCGCGCCGATGCCAAAGCCTACAAACGAGATGCTGCCAATCAGCAGCATAAAGACTGCGGTCAGGTAGTTGGCATGGCTCAGATCAAGGTGAAAGAACAGGCTTACGATGATCAACTGTAGAAAGGTGAAAAGCATCCCATGCGCAATGGCATACCAACAGCTACCAAGCAGGTGTGTGAAACGCGAGATGGGAGCCATGAAGGTATGCTCAATGGTGCCTTCCCAGCGTTCGATAGTAATCAGATCGGTGACTCCTTCGAACGTGACACTGAGATACGACCAGACAGCCGTGCCGATCATCAGGTACAGGATCAGGTATTGTGTATCGATCTTCGTATTGGTGATGGTCTGAGCAGCCTTACCAATGTAGGTGACGCTCAAAGCATTCACGATGTTGTAGACCAGCCAGACGATTTCCCAGGCCAGGTAACGGCGGGTGAGGTTCCAGTTTCGCTCAAAGAAGGCGTAAGACGCGCGTCCTTGATGTAGTAATGAACTCATCGGTGAGTATCTCCAATCTATTGCTCGCTCTCGTCTTCTTTTTGCGCTTCATACGCTTCGAAGGCTTTTTCCCAGCTTCCGTAGCGTTCGATATCGGCATCTGTGATGAGATGAGCAACGGTATAATGCATAAACACTTCATTCATCGTTACCGGCGTAATGCGCTCCGTGCGCTCCATAACGGCCTGTTTGAGTTCTTCGACTGTGCCTTGCGCGACGATTTTTCCCTGGTCGATGATGGCGACGCGATCACAGAGGGCTTCCGCCTCGTCCATGTCATGCGTGGTTATCAGGATGGTCGCGTCGTGTACCTCGCGCAGTTCCCGGACGAAGTTCTGCACTTCGATCTTCGAGCGCGGGTCAAGCCCCGTGGTTGGCTCGTCCAGCAGCAGCACGATGGGCGAGGTGAGAAACGCGCGCGCGATGGCGACTTTCTGCTGCATACCACGCGACATGTGTTCAAGCGGCTGGCCGATACGGTCCTTCGGGATACCCAGTCGTCCCAGGATGGTGCGAATCTTCGCGCGCGCTACCGCGCCCGGCATGTTGTACAACCTGGCTGCGTAGATCAGGTTCTCCATCGGCGAGAGCTTCTTGAAGAACGAGGCTTCTACGCTGACGCGGTTGATGAGACGCTGTACCATGCGCTCGTCCTTTTCGACATCGTAACCGAAGATGCGCACAGAGCCGGTATCCGGGATGAGCAGGGTCGAGAGCATACGCACGAGGGTCGATTTGCCTGAGCCGTTTGCACCCAGGATGCCGACGATCTCACGCCGCCGAATGGTCAGAGTGACATCATCAACGGCGCGCACCTCGCGCTTCTCGTTTTCCTGCTTGCGCTTGAGCAACCTCTTCAATAACGGTTTCGATTTCTTGAATATCTTCGAGACGCCCACAAGCTCAACGGCGTCTTTGGATGGGTCTATGACGATATCCTGCGCGATTTTCACATCTTCGAGATGTTCTATTGCCATGGGTTTTCCTCCTTTTTCATCTCTGCAAAGTGTACGCTACTATTCCTGACACCTGATGTCAGCTTTTCCAAAATACGGGTACATTTGTTCGATTCCTTTCATGGCTGAGAGTAGTGAATAAGAGCAATAAAAAAACCGTGAGACTGAATTTTCGTTTTCATCAGTGCCCACGGTTCAGGGGTATCTCTTCATTTTTCAACATTCATCGTAGAATGGTGGAGATCCTCTGGAAATGGGCATAGCGATGCCATCGGTAGCGAAAACGGGCCCGGCGATAGTGAGCTTCATGCAAACATCACGCGCACCGGTCAACTTCACCCCGCCAAAAGACATGGCAAGGCCGTGAAGGGCAGAATCGTAGCGCAGTCTGGACAAAGCCAGCATTCTGGTAGTAGCCATGGTTGCCATCTCCTTTCGCGAGATTTGGGTGAGTTGCTTGCCAGGTATTTTGCCTGATGATCTGATGAGTATGTGTATTGCCTCCGCAATGTCACTGATGCGAGTATACGCAATTTGTGAGCGAATTGTCAAGGGCAATTTACCTGTATTTCCGACGTGCTCGATAGTCTTTTTACTCTATACGCGCGGACGTTCCAATTTTGGAAGATCGAATTTCTATTCACTGCGCGCACGGCGCGGAGCCAGTTTTAATGGAGTGCCTGTTAAACGCGCGAGACGCGATTCCAGGAGAGGTTTCCAGATACACCTGTAGGTGAGTTGTCCTCCGGTGAAGACGAGCGAGGTATCGATGATGACGGCGATCAGGCCATCGGGCATTCCTGCCAGCAATTCACCCGCGAGATAGCTCGTAGAGAAACCTAGCACGAGCGCGGGTAAAAAGGCTGCCAGGAACCTGGCCTGGCCCGACCAGGTGGGGCGTGTCACCAGCATCACCAGTGGAGGAACGAGCATTCCTACCAGGAACGGGGCCGTTTCGCGCAATAAATCCATGGTGTGACTCCTTTTCGCATGATAGAGTAGGCCGCCTGCGACGGCACATTGGATGAGCAGGGGGTCTACGGGCGATTTGCCGCAGACCCTGCTCAACTATCAATTATTCCAGCAGAGACAGATCATTGTCAGAGCGACGTTTGCGCCTGCTGGCCCACCGTTTGCTCATGAACGTTCCTGCTTTATTTGGCAGCCAGCGCAAGAAATGGGGATGGCGCGCAAGGTAGACAAAGAGGCGCGGCTGGAGGACCTTCCAGATGCGCGGTATCTCGCCTATTTCGCCACTGTGGAGCGGATGTTCGGCGCTGGAAGGGTCGGCCCAACGGTCGCGCACATAGAGATCTCCCAGGCGTTCGATGCTGACAGCCTGTTCGGGCACGGCTTCCGCCAGGGCATGAGCATATTCATAGGGCGTTTGCGAGCGACGCGGCGAGAGGCCCGCCCAGTTTGCCAGCACAGCCAGTCGTCCGAATATGCGCATGGACGACCCATATCCCCGGTAGAGACGGCGCCACCAGAGACTGAAGTAGAGCAAACCAACTACTATGAGCAGCAGCAGTCCCAACAACACAATACCTACATCCTGGCGTATCTGCCCCGCAACATCGGTCTGTGTTGGTACATTACTACCAGTCGAGCTACTACCTTGTAGGGCGCGATCAATTGGAGCTTTCTTTCCACCCGTCGTAAGGGAGCCGGAACCATTAGGAACCACGGTTGAGGTGCTACCGGTGGAGCGCAAAGGACGCGCAAATTGCGAGAAGCTGGACGATGGCTCAAAGTTGACCCAGCCATATCCGGCAAAGTAGATCTGCGTCCAGGAGTGGGCATCGGAGCCGCGCACAACCAACTGGCGCGTTTTCGGATCGACCTTACCACTGGTATACCCGGCCACGACACGCGCTGGTATACCAAGTTCGCGCGCCATAACTGCCATAGCGGTGGCGAAGTAGTTGCAAAAGCCTTGATTTTCACTGCGGAACAGGAACCAGGAGACACCTTCCTGCCCTGGCGGGAGATTGATGTCGGTGGTGTATTTATAGTGGGTGCGCAAGTAATTTTCCAGGTCTACCGCCATGTCGTACATCGTTTTAGCGCCACTCGTGACGCTTTTCGCCAGAATCTTGATATTCAAATCAAGGCGTGGAGGTAGTTGCAGGTACGATTGTAAGACGGCAGGGTCATAATACATTACCGGCGCCACCTGGTCAGGGCGACTCGGATTATAGGTGTAGGAAGGCGCGTCCTTTGGCAATGGCACCGTTTTCAACGTGCTGATGTCGGCACTTGAGACATACGAGGTCACGTTATATTGATTGCCAGCCGCCAGCCGCCCATTTGAGCGCAGCCAGGCGATAGTAGAACCGTCCGCTTTTCTTCTCACCACTTGCGCCGGTTGATCGCTCGAGGCAATCTGGGATGCGCCAAACAGGTATGGCTGCTGCTCGCCGGGTGGATTGACGACAGTGATGTTTTGTTGAACAATGCGCAAATCGGTGGCGTTATCATACGCATAATTGCCCTGTTTCAGGCTAAAACTGCCGCTGGCGCTATTCGACCAGGTACGCCCGTTGTAGGTATCGAAGCTGAGTGATTGCATGTATTGGCTGTTGTCGGTAGAGGTGAGTGTAAAGACAATTTCATTACTCAAATTGGGATTGCCACCCAGGGTGAGTGTATCAGTGAAATTGCCACGATTCAATCCATTATACCCACCTGAGACGGCAAGCAAGCGATTCCAGGTATCCTGGATGCCCACCCAGGGATTGTTATTGGCGCTCCAGATCTGCGAGGCTGAATCATTGATGTAACCCCAGGGCAAGAACCAGGTGAGAATCAAAATGCTGATAGAGAGCATGGCCCCCGCCTGCATAAATTCCCAACCCAGGTCGTCCGAGGTGCGCAGCCCCAGCCTTCTCCAGCGCACAGATGACTCGTAGAGGTTGAAACGCAACAACAATAAGAGAGCCGCCACCAGGAACACCACCAGGAAGATGATGTAGCCCGGATCGATATTGCTGAGGTTAATCAGCAAGACCACGGAGTTGGCGAGGATCATCAGCCAGGGGCTGCGCGTGCGGAAGAGGAGCCAGGCGCTTGTGTAGGCCAGCAAGAAGCCCAGAGCCGTGATAAAGAAGAGAAAAATCGAATCATCGGCGCTGGTTCCCCCGGCCAGGGCGAGTACGACCCACTGGTGGATACCATTCACCAGCGCTCCGACATTACCGCCATATACCGCGCCTGCTGTTTGCCAGAAGGACAGCAGCAGACCGAACAGAATGGCGGGCGGATGCACCAGCCATCGCGGCAAGCGTTGCTGTTTGGCGGCCAGCAGCCCGATCAACAAACCCATAGCGGTAGTCAGGGAAAGGATATTGAGGTGATCTACCCACTGGGCCGCCTGCACGCTCCAAATAGTGCTATAGACGAGCGTCACCAGTAGAAAAAGCGAGAACCAGCCTTCCGCCAGGCCAATATGCACGCGCGAAAACGCGGCGCGAGGCTGGAGACGTTTCTTGTCGCCCTGATCACCCTGGCGCGGGTCGCTTATGATACTGGACAGTCTTTTTAAGGATGCATCCTGCATTAGAGCCTACCTGCCTTTCAAAACGTCTCCAAACGTAATGATTGCTGCACTCTCCATGCAGCACACCGCACTCACAGAGTGTGTGGCCCCAGCCGGGCAAGGAACCGCTCATAGATGTTGACCGCGCTGTTCTCATCACGGTCCATCACCAAGCCGCAGTTCTCACAACGATATATACGTATCCACAGGGGCATATCTCGCTTGTGTTGGCAGACATGGCACTGCTTTGTAGTATTACGTTCATCTATTATATGTAATTCTTTCCCAACGTGCAAACACTTGTAGACAAGCATCTGCACAAAGCCATAGAGTCCCCAATCATTATACACTAAGCGGTTACGAATCTGCCGCTTGCGTTTTTCTTTGGGAGTCTCCTCCTCTTGTTTCTTCATGACCATCTGTTGTTGAGAAAGATCGCCGATCACCACAGCCCTTTCAGCCAGTTGGTGCGCGATAAGGTGAGAGGCTTTATGCAGACAGTCCTGTTGCTTGCGCCGCTTCTTCTCGGAGACGCGTTTGTAGACGCGAGAGAGATGAATGTAGCGGCGTGATTTCTTCTTACACTTGTCCCGTTTAGAACGAATCTTGTCTAACTGTTTGTTATACCAGCGATAGCCCTTGAAGCCGCCAATGTGGTAGAAACGGCCCTGATCGTTGACACCGGTTGCCAGCGTCTTGATGCCCAGATCAAAGGCTACGATACCGTTCTCACGCAAGGGACGCGATTGGCGTTTCTTCCGTTTCTTGCGCCTCTTTTGCTCAGATTGCCCGGCACCATCGTAGACAAACGAGCAATAGTAGTTCCCGCGCGCATCCCTGGAGACGGCTACCTCATGGAAGTGGTCAGGCGGCTCTTCGGTCAAATGTGCAACGATATTGGTATGGCCTTTATTTCGGCCTCTCCCGCCTGTCGGAAGGATGATCGTGTTACCCTGGATTTTGTCCAGGTACATCGCCGGATAGCAGAGTGTAAAAAACTGATGGCGTGGTTTGACGCGAGGGAAACCCGGTTTCTCTCCCGCTTGCACACGCCGGAAGAAGTCTTTCATAGCCCGATCCAGCCGGAAGTAGACTTCATGCAAAAGCTTGCCATAGACCTGCTGTAGCTCCGGATCGTACTGCTTGCTCTCCTGTAAAGTCTTCTTGGCTTCATAGACATTCCAGTGTGCGCCGTTCTTCAGACGCATGACCAACCAGTTATAGAGTCCGCGACACTTAGCCTGCATGAATTCCAGCGCTTCAGCGTCTTGCGGGCCGACTTCGATTCTGATCTTCTTGCACAAGAGCATCTGTATGTTCCTTTCGCCTCTCAAAAAAGAGGCACCACGATCAGCAGGTACAGGTGGCTCAGATCGTCGGGTAAGGGCTGGTTATCAGAGATGCCGCTGATACTGGCCTGCTGAATCCCTGGCTGCTGTGCCAGCCAGCGCAAAGCCGTCAAGCGGGGTTGACCTGCCAGCAGGGTTTTGAGATGCTGTTGTGCTTGCTCGGTGAGCATGTAGGCAAACGTCCCGGCACAGGTGAAGGCCAAGATGACTCCTGGCGTGGTCGGTGTTGCTGCCGCCCTGGTCACACGCACCTGCACATTTCCATTGAGCAGATAGCCCGTTCCTAACACTTGTGTTGCCTGACTCGTGAGAAGCTGTGTGGCTCTCATGTTCAATTGCTGCATGTCGTAGGCGACGGCGGTACAGGTTTCGGATACGCTCACCGTCACGGATGTTGCTTCTTCCCCTGGCGCGTGATTGGCGGTGGTCGTAGGGGAACAGGGCATGGCGTGTAACTCTTGCCCTGGCAGCAGTTGCCCTTGCAAGGCGGCGGTCATGCTGGCGGTGACTTTGGTGTGCAGGGTAGCGGCGGTGGTGTCCCTGTCTGCCTTGGTCACGAGCAGATAATCCCGCTCATCCTGACCGCCCGTAAATGCGACCAGATTTTTGACATACAACCCTGTGGCAAGCGTGGTGTTCACATCTCCTGCCTGGATGTTTCCCGCTGTTCCCGCCTGGACGGCGTGTACGGGGACGCTGGTTTCTCCGAGGCTGGGCGGGTTGGCTGGCGGGATACTACGAGATGCGTCGATGACAACACGACTGCCATCTTGTCCGGTAATGATCGTCCCTGCTGTGACCGTCTGCACCGTCGAGAGGCCATTATACAAGGTGAGGGTCCCAGTTGCTTGTCGGGCGTCCTGGTGGCCGTGTCCGGTGGCCGGGACGGTTTGGGATTGGGTCAAGGTGAGAGGAGCTAACAGCTTGCCCAGCGTGGCGGTGCTTTGTAGCGTGACGGTACGCACCTCTGGCGTAATGGCGATGGTAGCAGTTGGGGTCATGAGGGCAATCAGTTGGGTATCGGCCACGTCCCCCAGCACAAAGACACACAGCAGCAGCAGGAACACGACAAACAGGGGAGGTGATTTGGCTGCTGCTGTGCTGGCGTGATCGTCCTGGCTATCAATCACGGGTGCTGCTGTTTCCTCCGGTTCCAGCGGGGTTCTGGTGAAGAGTATGCCGCCGCCCTCCACCGGGTAGACGTGGATGGTGTCCAGTTCCTCCTCATCGGGCAGGGGAGTGTCTTGCTCATGGAGAGCGGCGAGAATGTGTTTGATCTCTTTGGCGTACTGGCTCATGCTGTTTCCTCTCCAAGTATGAGGGGAGAGAGAACCCTCCCCTCTTTCCTGCTAGTGTGACGACCCTTGCGGGACAAATTGCCCGTTCTGGTTCAGGTAAACAAAGATTTGCCCCTGCACATGCACCTGCATGTTGGGCTTACCATCTCCCGTCGGACCAGAAAAACTGAGCGTGACCGGGTAGAGGTCCGCGCCAGGGCCGAAGAGGTGCGGCCCTCCGTAGATTCTGGCTTTGGACGTGTCCCCGCCGGGCAGTTCGATGACCTCGACAGTTCCGTTGAGGTTCAGCGCGAGGAAGTGCGTCGGGCTGCTGGGGCTGTCATTGTGCCCGACCACCACGTCATACTGCGCCGTGCGGGGGCGTCCGTAGGTCACGTCATCCTGGTGTACGCTCCACCACGCGCCCAGGGCTTGCAAGCCCGTCCACAGCAGCAGCATCGCCAGCATCCCGAAGCCAACCCACAACAGCGGGTGTGAGCGGAACACGCCGCCACTTCTCCCGCGCGGGTGTGGCGGCGCGGGTGGCTCCTCGATCAGGCGTTGTTGGGCTGATCGCCTGGCGGGAATGGGCGTCCGTTGCACCTGGGTGGGGTGAGGGACCAACAGGGACTTGCCTTGCGTCGTCGTGGGCTGCCTGTAGCGGTAACTACTCGATGGCAGGCGTCCCGGCCACTGGTCATCGTACCCGCCCCCGTCCTGGTCTTCCACGTCTGAGGTGTACGGGTGGCGATTGTCACGAGTCATGATGCTCTACCTCCTTTGCCTTGAGGGTCCCCGCCTCACCCATGCGGGTGTGTCTCGCTTGCCAGCGTACCGCGCCGACATGCTTAGCACACACGACGACACAGGCTCCATGCGGCAATGTCAACCCACACCACAGACACACCCCAAGCGTGCGGCACAGACAGCACACCACCACACCGGGGCTGGCGGTGGCCAGCAGGTCATGCTCCCCGCGCTGGCAGCGAATGCGCTGCTTGTGGTCAGCCTCGCGCTGGGAAGCGTACAGTTCAAGCATCTGCTCGAACAGCAAGCGTTCGTCCCTCATGGGCGTGCCTCCTGCTCCTGATGCTCGTGCTGCCGGGGCATGTGCCACGACCGCACGTCGGAGTAGACCTCCTCGGTGAGCGCCCACAGGCGTGCTTGTTGGGTGCGGGCAATCCGTGAGAGCCGCCGGGCGCGTGTCAGGGCTGCCGGGTCGAGGTCTTCGGGCAGCAGGGAATCCAACGCACCCGCCGCCCGACTCCAATGATGAGCGGCGTCGTGCAGGTGCCGTATGGCTTGCGTCCCCAGGCTGGTCGTCTCCCGCGCTGGCGCGTTCCGCTGTTGTTGCTTTTGCCACGCCAGCGTGTAGAGGCGCAGGGCGCGGGTCTCTCTGGACAGGGCGAAGAGAGCATGACCGATGGCGCTCAACAGCGGCGCGACGGGCGCGGGGACAAGCAAGGGGTCTATGCCTGTCCAGTGCGTAATCAGTTCGTGCAGCGGTATCCAGTGCGTGCTCAGCGGCGTCAAGGTGCGTTCTTCCAGAGCGGGGGAAACCTCGAAAGCACTGCTGTCTTGGAGAGAAATGGGACGGGTCGGTGTTTCCATGCGCGTGTCCTCCGGTGTGTTGCAAGGAGGTGCCGGTTGTTGTGTCCTCGGCACCCCGCGCATGGGGCTAGAGTTGCCGACCCTGCACAAAGCGCGTAGCTTCGTCGGGGGTTAGCAGGCCGTCCTCGACCATTGTTGCCACGGTGTCGAGCGCGACGCTCTCTTCGTGGCAGGGGCAGGTCGGGTCACTACAAAACGGGGCGTGGTCGGTGTGAACGAGGTCGTCTTCCATGGGGATCGGGATGGGTCGGTCGAACAACATGGTGCTTGCTCCTTGCTTGCGCCCGGAACTCAACCATGCACTATGCTATAATGCACAGTGAGAACCAGGGGTGCTTAACAGACTTGTGGTTCTCAAATCGCCAGTCAAGTATGACAGTACTTGGCTGGCATCCTTCCTACAAACAAGCACTACAAAGCCACATTACAGCAATTCCTACAGTAATTCCAGTTCTATAGTCCAGTTAGTCTCTGATCTCAAATCTCACTAGTATCATATTACATCAACTTGCCGTAAATGTCAAGTAATTATCATTAATTTCTAATCTCATCCGCTCTTGTAATAATGAGACAAAAGTATTATAGTATCAGCAAGGCCATCCAGATAGGAATTCCCAAATCTCGAAAAGTAGGACAGGTACGTATATGGAGAAGAGTTACTACACGCCGGAAGAAGTCATGAAGCTATTGGACAAGGCGAGAGCCACCTTCTATAGGGAGGTAGAGGCGGGTGTTATTCCAAGCGAACTGGCACCGGGGCGAAAGCGCGGCAGGAAGTTCCCTAAAGAAGCTATCGACGCACTCGTAAAGATCATGAAACAAGGCGAGAGGGAAAAGCTTACCTTTGAACCTTCAACGAATAATGACATATGGATGGGTTATCTAAACACACGGGCTATCTACGGCGAGGATAATATCGTAAGTTTTACTAGATTGCTGGAATGGAAACGAATCAATAGTGATATTTTCATGAGCGTTAAGGAAAAAGGGGAGAGGGTTGGAGGTGTAACGTTTTTGCCGTTAGCTGAAAGCACTATACAGGCGCTAATAGATGGCAAAATCAGGGAAAGAAACATCCCCGATTGGGCAATCAGAAAATGGACTGACCATCAACTGTCTGTCTATATTCCAAATATTTCAGTAACTTCATCGGGAAATCTCAACATCGATACAGAAAGAGGAATATTTCTCATTAAGCACGCCGTGAGATGGGCGATTAGCCTGAACAAAGAATACGATATTAAAAACTGGTACGGCATAGCAGCGACAGAAATGGGTGAAAAACTTCTCCAGCACCTCGGTTTCAAGCCCATCGAGGGAAAAGAAGCAGCCTATATTCTTGAGGGTATGGAAGCGTCTACTGGATTGATTGGAGACTTTCTGAAGAGGATTGAGGAACTTGATAATGACCTCCCTCCTTTCAACAAAACAGAGTAGCGATAAGGCCGGCTTGCTCGCATTACTGATGGGGTGTAATTCCTCCAAGTCTTAGTACTCTTGTATTTTTTGTTCTTCCCATCGTGAGATGACACTTCTCTTTGAGGGGAAGCGTAGCCTCATCCACCTTGCGAACAGCTGCACCTCTTCGACCATGTTAATCGCATTTGATCGTCTCCATAATAACGAATTTTCTCTCTGATAATTTTCCCATTCACGATCAAGACGCTTAAAATACGAAAACGTGGGGCGAAATGTAAGAGAGGGACGCTCATCACCTGAGTTACGTATATTTGTTAAGCTTATGCCAGCTTTGAGATAGGAGTTAATCCAGTGACGTTCCTTCGCTGCGGCTTGCTCTTTGGTCGGAGCCGTCTCTAGTATTCTCATGATAGGCTTAACCCCTTGCTTTGCTAAACGCCGTACCCAAGAATTTTTCTCGATGTTGCCGTCCCGCAAAGCAAGGTGTTGGGAATATCTTGCCTTAGTGTTATTAGTAATCCCAATATATCTAGGTTCATTTGTCAGGGGATCAACGAGTTCATACACGTAGTACACTGTTTACTCCTATCTGAGAAGCCGCATCAAGTATCAAGTCTCAACAGTATCATTATATTTGAATCCAAAGCAAAAGTCAATAATACAAATGTCTCAAATTTTTTATTCTCAAGGATGAAGGAAAGCAGGAAGAGCTTGAAAGAGCTACGAAAAGTACTGTCATTCCAATAACGTTAGTCCAGATAACCCAAAACGGAATAAGAATAAATGTTAGAGAGTATCATTACTGACATGACCACCAAATACGTAACTTGGAGTGAAGGCGCATATATCCTTGGGGTAGGACGTAGCACATTTTTCTATTATGTCGAGGGTGGAAAAATTAGCATAGAACCAGGGAGAGGACCCCGCGATGGACGATACAGCTTAGAAGATATTCAGAGGGTTGCAGAGGAACGTGCAACTGGACGCCGCCGCAAAACGTCGAACAGGCGAATACGGCCTACACCAGTTTTCACCGACTGGCTTTCACCCGACGATATACCGGCTATTCTGCGGCTTGATAAGATCGTCTACGACGAAATGTTTCTTGCAGAGATGGAACGCTATCGTCAATGGAGCATGAAAAACGGACAGTTAGCGATGGCAGCATTCGATGCAAAAAGCAACCGTCAAACGATGCTTGCTTACATTGCCTGTTTGCCGCTCGATGAGTCGGTCATTCTTCAGATCGTGTGTAAGGAACGCGAAGAGATCAGTATCACTCCGGACGAAATACAGAGCTACGAGCGTCCCGGCTCTTATACGCTGCTTGCCAACAGTGCCGTTGTCCATCCAGAACACCCTTACCTTTTGCGCCCTGTGCTGCAAGGGATGATCGAGGCATGGGTGAAACGTTTCCCTGAGCAGTATGTTAGCAGGGTATACGCTCAGAGTGTGAGCGAGCGCGGAGACTTGCTAATTAGCACCTTTTTCATGCAGCCACGCTATGATCTTGCAGATAACGCCTATATGGCCGATCTTGCACGACCAGCCCGCGCTAAAATGCTAAGAGCATTTCAGGATGCTCTCAAAGCAAAAGACCCGTTGAAGTACAAAGAGATTTACCGGCAAGGCGAAGAGTAACTGCCTACCTCCGTAGCGCGAAACGTGCCTCCGGGTCCTTTTCAAGCGACGCGCTGATGGAAGAACCATTTTGGACACGCAGCACTGGAATATTGGCGCCTTCAAGCAAAGCCAATGTGTCTTCGTCCGGGAGAATATTTTCGTCAAAGGAAGCCGCATCTAAGCCGACAATTGCCACCTGCACGCCGCGACGTTGGAGATGACGCACGCCATCGTGCCAGTCACGCGAAGTGGATGGGGTGATAACGATTGCCATAGTATTGCGTCCGAAATGCATCGCGTCCAATGCCAGTGATTCTTTCAAATCCGGGCCTGCGCCCGCGTTGACGACCGCGAGCAGTTCCAACATACGTTCAACTTGACGATCGCCGCGATCAAGCGAGAGAAACTCGCGCTGCGCGGCATTGACGATCAAACCGACAGATAGGTCCTGGCGCAGCAGGAAATTGCCAATGGTGGCCGCGATAGTGACGCCATACTCTTCGGTAGAATGTTCGCCTTCGCCCGCCTGCACACTGTCGTGCAGGTCAAGTATAATCCAGGCATCCATAGCAGGATCGAGGTCAAATTCCTTCACCATTAATCTATTATAATGCGCGCTGGAACGCCAGTGTATACGATTCAGCGAATCGCCGGGCATATAGTCGCGAATCGTGGTGGCATTGGTGGTATTTTGCAGGGCGCGGCGCGAGATGCGGCCTCGCCCGGGCAATCCACCGGAAAAGAGCACAAAATTGGTGATGGGCAAGACATGTGGCAGCACCAGCAGGTCGCGCTGGTCGGTCAGCACGATGCGCCGCCGGAACAGCCCGAAGGGGTCGCCGCTGGTGGCGACTACGGGGCCAAGATGGAAACGCCCGCGCTGTTTGCAGGCGGTGCGCGCTCGCCAGGTGGCGCGTTTGCGCCCGCCCATACTGGCTACGAAGCCGGCGCGATGGCCGGGCAGGTTCGAGCCATCGGCGATTTGCACCCATAATTTGGGCAAGGCGCTGATATTGTCGAGCATCAGACGTTCATCGAAGATTTCGCCAACCTGCACTCGCCCGGTAGTGGCGGCGCGGCGAAAGACCATTTTGCGCAGGCTGTAACGCGCCCACAGCCAGGATATGACTAACAGGCTGAGCAGGACATAGGTCAGGATGTACAGGACATGCCAGCCGCTGCTGATAGCGAAGAAGGCCAGTAAGAGAATGAGGATGATGGCTTGCCAGGGTCGCATAACTCAGCGCCCCTTTCCACCACCGACCCATGCGCCGGGTACAGGCACGCTCTGCAAAATCTCATCCAGCACCGCCGTCGAAGTTACCGCTCGCACGCGCGCCGCCGGAGCAACGATGATGCGGTGCGCCAGCGTGGGTTTAGCCAGCAGCTTCACATCATCCGGGATAACATAGCCGCGCCCGCGCAGAGCGGCCAGAGCCTGCGACCCGCGATAGAGGGCTAACGACCCACGCGGACTCGCGCCCAGGTAGACGGAGTTGTGCGCGCGCGTGGCCCCGGCGATAGCGACGATGTATTCGCGAATGGTGGGGTCAACATGGATAGCGCGCACCTGCTCTTGAATATGCACCAGTTCATCGGCGGTCATAATCTGCTCCAGATCGTCCAGAGGATGGTGGTACTGGTGAGAGTCCAGAATGTTCATTTCATCGGCGGGTTTGGGATAGCCCAGTTTGATATTCATCATGAAGCGGTCGAGCTGCGCTTCTGGCAAGGGAAAGGTACCTTCATATTCAATCGGGTTCTGCGTTGCCATGACCATGAAGGGTTCGGGCAGGCGATGCGTGATACCGTCTACCGTCACCTGGCTTTCTTCCATCGCCTCGAGCAGGGCCGACTGGGTTTTGGGCGTGGCGCGGTTGATCTCGTCGGCCAGCACGATCTGGGCCAGGATAGGACCAGCGCGAAACTCAAAGTTGCCGGTTTTCTGATTGTAAATCGAAACGCCTGTCACATCGCTGGGCAACAGGTCAGGAGTAAACTGGATACGCTTGAAGGTACACCCTATCGAACGAGCAATGGCTTTGGTCAATACTGTTTTACCAACACCGGGAACATCCTCGATCAATACATGCCCCCGGCAAATTACCGCGATCAGGCTAAAAGCGACGGGTTCAGCTTTTCCCACAATCACTTTCTCAACGTTGTTAATAACCCGCTGTACCGCGCTGGCAAGCTCCTGGATAGACTGCATACATTTCTCCTGCCTGGCTGAAATTCCACTACATAGTGGCACTGCCTTATAGTGTACCATGTAAACGCGAAAGCTTAAAGGAAATAGTGGCACAAAATAGACAACATGGCTGTGTATACTATTACGTCACGAGATACGCTTTTGTTGCGCGATTCTCTTCCCATTTTAGAGGAGGTGGCTGAAATGGGGCTGAATTTTCTTATGCGAACAGTGTTACCAGTGTATATGCTTCGATGGCGCGCCACAATATGCTATCATGCGAGATATGGGTGAGAAGAACAATAACAGCATAGAAGAACTGCACGCCTATGTATATGGAAGCGTGCAAGGCGTAGGCTTCCGCTATTTTGTGGTGCAAAAGGCCCACATGCTCGCTTTACGCGGCTACGCTCGCAATGACAGCGCCGGCAGTGTTGAGGTACTGGCCCAGGGACCGCGCCCGGCTCTCGAACAATTGCTGCTCTTCCTGCGGCAGGGGCCATCCGCGGCGCAGGTACGCGATGTGCGCGTTACGTGGACTAAGCCAAACGAACATTTAAGCGGGTTCCATGTGCGATGGTAATGAAAGAGGCCAGCCTATTATAGAGAGGCCAGCCTGTCATTCTGAGCGAAGCGAAGAATCTCCTGTCCGGCGAGTGAGATTCTTCGCTTCGCTCAGAATGACACATTTCATCTCGCCGGGTCCTTTCCCCAAAACTACCCTTGTAAGAACCCTCGACAAGGTCATATCTCACTCGACTTTTTTGCCTGTATCATGCTACAATAGACGCGCAGAATTCCAGAGCTGTAGCGAATAACACTATCACCGCATCGCGTGGAGCGGATGCGCCTGCGCCGGTGAGTAGAAGAGGAATACTATGATTGATCGCGAAACCGTCATTCACGTGGCGAAACTGGCCCGCCTGGGTATGACTGAAGAGGATAGAGAGACCTTTGGCAAGCAGCTTTCCGTGATCCTGGAAAATATCGCTATCTTACAGGAAGTGGATGTGAGCGGCGTTTCGCCGACCGCGCACGCTTCGCGCCTGAGCAGCATTATGCGGGCAGATGAATCGCAGCCATCGTATGCGCCTGAGGCTCTATTAGCCAATGCCCCCGATCAGGAAGACAATTGCCTGAAAGTAAACGCGGTGCTGGAGGAATCCTAATACATGACTGAACTTTATAAACTGAGCATACAAGAGGCGGGAGCGATGCTGCGGGCGCGTCAAATCTCCTCGGTGGAGTTGACACGCGCCCACCTTGATCGTATCCGCGCTGTCGATGATAAAGTCAAAGCCTTTACGCTGGTGACGGATGACCTGGCGATGCGGCAGGCGCATGAAGCCGACATTCATTTCGCGAACGGGAACACTGTTACGGCCCTGACGGGCATTCCGCTGGCCATCAAAGATGTCATTTGCACAAAGGGCATCACCACCACCTGCGGCTCCAACATGTTGAAAGATTTCAGGCCACCCTTTGATGCGACGGTTATGCAAAGGCTCAACGCGGCGGGCGCGGTAATGCTGGGCAAGACCAACATGGACGAATTCGCGATGGGTTCGTCCACCGAGCATTCGGCCTTCTTCACCACGCAAAACCCCTGGGACCTGGAACGCGCGCCCGGCGGCAGCAGCGGCGGCTCGGCGGCAGCAGTGGCGGCAGGCATGGCGATGGGCGCGCTGGGCAGCGATACGGGCGGATCGATTCGCCAACCGGCGGCGCTGTGCAACGTGGTCGGACTGAAGACAACCTACGGGCGCGTCTCGCGCTACGGACTGGTGGCGTTTGCTTCGTCGCTCGACCAGATCGGCCCCTTCGCTCGCAGCGCGCGCGATGCCGCTCTGATCTTGCAAGCCATCGCCGGACCCGACGCTCGCGACTCCACCAGCTCGCCGCAGGGCGTTCCCGACTACGGCGCGAACCTGAACGGCGACATCAAGGGTCTGCGAATAGGCGTGCCGGAGGAATACTGGGTAGATGGAACACAGCCCGGCGTGGAGAAGGCGGTGCGCGCTGACATCGAGAAGCTGCGCGAGATGGGAGCCGAGGTCGGTGAAGTCTCGCTTCCGCACACTAAGTACGGAGTGCCGGTCTACTATATCATTGCCCCGGCGGAGGCCAGCGCGAACCTGGCTCGCTACGACGGCGTGAAGTACGGCTACTCCTATCGCGATACGAACGACATGTGGGAGGCTCTTGAGAAGACGCGCCAGTATGGTTTTGGGCAGGAGGTCAAGCGGCGCATTATGCTCGGCACTTACGCGCTTTCGTCCGGTTACTACGACGCCTATTATAAGCAAGCGGAAAAAGTGCGCTCGCTCATCACCGAAGATTTCACACGCGCCTTTGAAAAGTTCGATGTGCTGGTCAGCCCGGCCTCGCCCTCGGTGGCATTCAAGCTTGGCGAGATTTCCGACCCGTATGAGATGTACTTGCAGGATGTGTTCACCATTCCGGCCAACCTTGCCGGAACCTGCGGCATCTCTATTCCCGGCGGCTTCAGCCATGGTCTGCCGGTCGGCCTGCAACTGCTGGGCAACTTCTTCGCCGAAGATACCATCTTGCGCGTGGCCGACGCCTTCGAGCGCGTGACCGATTACCATACGCGCTGGCCGGAGTTGTAAGTAAAAGAGGGTAGGATTTGTTCTGATACGATGTTGCCAGGGCAGGGGCCAGTCTTTCACCGATAGGTTTTTTACAACAGGCAGTCGCCAGAGGTGTCATCCTGAGCGCAGCGAAGGAT
>JADEYI010001343.1_pt1 | contig 19325 bp, 15 predicted proteins | sample 8542331 | NCBI WGS metagenome assembly JADEYI01 (sample SAMN16510988, study PRJNA670497) | mine drainage metagenome | isolation source: biofilm near Copperflume 1 | place: Germany: Marsberg coppermine Kilianstollen | collected 2018-02
GCGTGATGTAGCGCTTGTCCCAGGTGACGCGCATGCCGAGCACTTCCTTGCCCTGGTGCATGTCGCGACACACGACGCCGAAATCCGGGATCGCCGCGGCGTCCGAGCCCGCCTCGGGGCTGGTGAGCGCGAAACACGGGACTTCCAATCCTTTGGCCAGGCGCGGCAGGTAGTGATTCTTCTGCTCTTCGGTGCCGTAGTGCAGCAGCAGCTCGGCCGGCCCGAGCGAGTTCGGCACCATCACGCTCACCGCGGCGGTGTTCGAGCGCGTGGCGAGCTTCATCACCACTGCGGAGTGCGCCAGCGCCGAGAACTCCAGGCCGCCGTACTTCTTCGGGATGATCATGCCCAGAAAGCCCCTGTCCTTCATGAACTGCCACGCGCGCGGCGGGAGGTCCTGGCGCTCATGCGTGATCTCCCAGTCGTCGCACATCGCGCACAGGTCCTCGCACGGACCATCGACATAGGCCTGCTCTTCGGACGTGAGCTTGGGCGCGGGCACGGCGAGCAGCTTGTCCCAATCCGGCCGGCCGGAAAACAGGTCGCCGTCCCACCAAACGGTGCCGGCGTCGATCGCCTCGCGCTCGGTCTGCGACATGTCCGGCAGAATGCGGCGATAAAGCGCGAGCAGGGGGTCGCTGACTACGGCCCGGCGCAGCGGGCCGATGAACACCAGCGCGAGAACGAACGCGACGACGCAGGCAATGATGAATTCGAGCATGACTTTCTCCTCTTTCTCTTTGCTAGGCGGCTTTCCTGACGTTGCGGTGCTGCGGTAGCGGCGCAAGAAGCCCGGCGGCGAGGAACGCCACCAGGCGCGCCTCGAGCAGCTTCGCGTCGTAGCGGTCTTCAGGCTTGCAGCCCGCGATCAGCTGCACCGTGTCGGTCGCCGCAAGCGTGTATGACAGCGTGCCGAACATGAAGTGCATGCGCCAGACCAGCTCGTCGCGCGGGACCTCGGGCAGCGCCCTGGCGAAGGCGGCCTTGAAGCGTTCCATCGCGGGCGCGTGCAGCTGGCCGATCAGGGCGCGGATCTGCTTCGCCGGCTCGGTATAGGTGCGCCCGAGCAGGCGGATGAAGTTACGCCCGCCGTCCTGCACGTCCTCGATCATGCGCAGGCTCGCGTCGATGAAGGCGCGGATGATCTGCTCTGGCGCGAGCGGCTGCTCGCCGGCCTGCTGCTCGAGTGCGTCGAGCGCGGCGATACGTTCGGCGTTCATCGAGTCGAGCCGACGGCGGAACAGCGCCTCGATCAGCGCGTCCTTGGAGCCGAAGTGGTAGTTGACCGCGGCCAGGTTGACCTGCGCGGTCGAGGTCAGGAGCCGCATCGAGGTCGCCTCGAAGCCGTGCTGCATGAACAGCTCTTCGGCCACGTCGAGGATGCGGGTACGGGTTTCGTGTTGCGGCTTGATCGCGCCCAGGGACATTGGGGGAATGGGTATCGGGTTGAATTTCAAACGAGCGTTTGAATAGTACGGCGCATGCCCGGCGGCGTCAAGCCAACCCGGCCCGGATGTGCGAGCCTTGCGCCATGAGCGGCGGCTTCTTCCTCGGCCTGGTGCTCGCCTCGATGCTGTGGCTGTTCTTCGCCTTCGGCGTGGTGGTCAACTTCCAGGTCTGGCGCGCCTGGCGCAAAGCCAAGGTCGGCGAGCGCGTGCCCTCGGGAATCCCGTTCCTGCCCGGCCTGTTCGGCGCCATCGCGATGTTCCTCACCCTGCCCGCGCTCGCGCGCTGGCTCGGCTGGCAGCCCGGCGGGTGGGGCGCGGTCCTGCTGCCGCTGCCGCTGGTGCTGGACGTCTATTGCCTGGGCTGGATCCTGCTGCTGCCTTTCGGTCGCCGGGGAAGCAAAAGCAACTAGAATCGCGGCTTCCCGATGGCCCGCCGCTCGCACAACTCCGCCCCCACGCAGCCGCTTGGCGGAACCGAGTGGCGCGCCTTCGGGCTGCTGCTGCCCTACCTGCTCGAATACAAATGGCGCGTGGCTGCCGCGCTGGTCTTCCTCACTGCGGCCAAGGTCGCCAACGTCGGCGTGCCGCTGGTGATGAAGGAGGTGGTCGACGGGCTGGACGCGAAGACTGCGGTCGTCGCCGTGCCGGCCGCGCTACTGGCGATATACGGCCTGCTGCGCTTTTCCACCACGCTGTTCGCCGAACTGCGCGATGTGGTGTTCGTGCGCGTCACCCAGCGCGCGATTCGCCGCGTTGCGCTCGGCGTTTTCCGTCACCTGCACCGGTTGTCGCTGCGCTTTCACCTGGAGCGCCAGACCGGCGGCATGACGCGCGACATCGAGCGCGGCACGCGCGGCATCTCGACGCTGCTGTCCTACCTGCTGTTCTCGATCATCCCGGTCATCATCGAGTTCACCCTGGTGGGGGCGGTGCTGCTGAAGAAGTTCGACTGGCGCTTTGCCGCGATCACCTTCGGCGCCGTTGCCGTCTACCTGACCTTCACCGTGCTGGTGACCGAGTGGCGGATGGAGATCCGGCGCCGCGCGAACGAGCTCGATTCGAGCGCCAACACGCGCGCGGTCGACAGCCTGCTCAACTACGAGACGGTGAAGTACTTCGGCAACGAGGAGTTCGAGGCCCGGCGCTACGACGAGAACCTGTTCAAGTACGAGAACGCCGCGGTGCAGAACGAGGCCTCGCTCGGGCTGCTCAACATCGGCCAGGCGCTGATCATCGCCGGCGCGGTGACGGCGCTCATGTTCCTTGCTGCGCAGGGCGTGGTGGCCAAGGCGTTCACGCTTGGCGACCTGGTGCTGGTGAACGGCCTGCTGATCCAGCTCTACATCCCGCTCAATTTTCTCGGCATGGTCTACCGCGAGATCAAGCAGGCGCTGATCGACATGGACCGCATGTTCCGCCTGCTCGGGGCGCACCGCGAAATCGAGGATAAGCCCGGCGCCGCTGAGCTCCCATCGGGGCCGGCCGCGGTCGAGTTCCGCGACGTCGACTTCAACTACGAGCCGGCGCGGCGCATCCTGCATCGCGTGAGCTTCGCCATCCCCGCGGGCCGGCGGGTCGCCGTGGTGGGTCACTCGGGCTCGGGCAAATCGACCCTGGCGCGGCTGCTGTACCGCTTCTACGACGCGAGCGGCGGCGCGATCCTGGTCAACGGCGTCGACATCCGCGATATGCAGCAGCAGTCGCTGCGCGCGGCGATCGGCATCGTTCCGCAGGACACCGTGCTGTTCAACGACAGCGTGCGCTACAACATTCACTATGGCCGGCCCGACGCGAGCGAAGCCGACGTGGTCGAGGCCGCGCGCGCAGCCCATATCCACGATTTCATCCAGAGCCTGCCGGCCGGCTACGAGACGATGGTCGGCGAGCGCGGCCTCAAGCTCTCCGGCGGCGAGAAGCAGCGCGTGGCGATCGCACGCGCGCTGCTCAAGGATCCGCGCATCCTGATCTTCGACGAGGCCACCTCGGCGCTCGACTCGAAGTCCGAGAAGGCGATCCAGGCCGAGTTGGAGCGCATCTCGAAGGGGCGCACCACCCTTGTCGTCGCGCACCGTCTCTCCACCGTGATGGACGCCGACCAGATCCTGGTGCTGGCCCAGGGCCGCATCTTCGAGCGCGGCAGCCACCGCGAGCTGCTGGCCGCCGGGGGAGAGTACGCGCGCATGTGGGCGCTGCAGCAGCAGGCCGCCGCCGCCGAGGAGACGCTGGAGCGGGTCAAAACGGCCTGAAGCCCGGGCTGCAGGGCTTATTTCACGCTATTTCGAGATACGGGGGGTAGCCCCTTATTTTTGCTTGCGTTTTTTTTGGGCAGTGCTATACACTGCAGGCATGCCACAACAATCAGAACGGCAGCTCCACAAGCTGGAGAAAATCGTCGCGGTATTCGCGCTGCTCGCGGTGCTGCTGCTCACGGTCGGTTTCGCGCAGGCGCAGAGCGGCAAGGTGTTCCTGCGCTCGAGCGCGGTGCTGGTGCAGGACGCCAACAGCGGCCAGACGATCCTCGCCAAGAATTCCGACTCGGTGATGCCGATCGCGTCGATCACCAAGTTGATGACCGCGATGGTCCTGCTCGACAGCGGCGTCGACATGAAGCAAAGAGTCGTCGTCAGCAGGCAGGACGTCGACCACCTCAAGGGTACGCGTTCCCGCCTGCGGCCCGGCTCGAGCCTGACACGCGACGACCTGCTGCTGCTTGCGCTCATGGCGTCCGAGAACCGCGCTGCGGCGGCGCTGGCGCGCACCTATCCCGGCGGCACCGAGGCCTTCGTCGCGGCGATGAACGCAAAAGCGCGCGCGCTCGGCATGCAGGACACGCGTTACGTCGATCCCACCGGACTCAATTCGGACAACGTGTCGAGCCCGCGCGATCTCGCGCGGCTGGTCAAGGCGGCTGCCGACTACCCGCAGATCCGCGCCTATACGACGCGCGGCAGGGCAAGAGTCGAGGCGCGCGGGCGTACGCTGGCGTACCACAATACGAACCGACTGGTGTCCAATCCGCACTGGGACATCGACCTCTCCAAAACGGGCTACATCAGCGAGGCGGGCCGCTGTCTGGTGATGCAGGTGACGGTGGCCTCGCGCGAACTGATCGTCGTTCTGCTCGATTCCTGGGGCAAGTACTCGCGTATCGGCGACGCCAACCGCATCCGCAAGTGGCTCGAAAGCAGCGCGCTGGCCGACTCGCGCGGCTGAGCAGGCGGGGCGTAGTCAGCTTTTTCGGCTCCGCGGTCGACCCGGACGGATTCCTCGACGACGTCATTTCCGGCCTCTCGCAGCCGCAGAAGGCCCTGCCGCCCAAGTACCTATACGACGCCGAAGGCAGCCGCCTGTTCGAGCGCATCTGCCGCCTGCGGGAGTACTACCCCACGCGCACCGAGCTCGCGCTCACCAGGCGCCACCTGCGCGAAATCGTGCGCTTTGCCGGCGAGCGCTGCGAGCTGATCGAGTACGGCAGCGGCGCGAGCGTCAAGACTCGCATGCTGATCGAGCATCTCAGGCCCTCGCGCTATGTCCCGGTCGAGATCTCGGAGGCCGCGCTGCGCGACGCGGCGACGCGCCTGGGGCGCGAATTCCCCTGGCTCGACATCGCCGCGGTGGTAGGCGATTTCTCGCGCCCGCTCAAGCTGCCGTCGCGCGGTGCGCGCAAGACGCGCCGCGTGGCCTACTTTCCGGGCTCGACCATCGGCAACCTCTCGCCCTCGGAGGCGGAAGGATTCCTGCGCATGACGCGCGCCCAGGTCGGCGCGAGCGGCGCGATGCTGGTGGGCGTCGACCTGAAGAAGGACCCCAACGTGCTGCATGCGGCCTACAACGACGCCAAGGGCGTCACCGCGGCGTTCAACCTGAACCTGCTGGCGCGCATCAATCGCGAGCTCGGCGGAGACTTCGATTTGCGGCGCTTTCGGCACTACGCGTTCTACAACGCGTCACTCGGACGGGTCGAGATGCATCTCGTGTCTCTGGTGCGCCAGAACGTGCGGGTGGGGCACAGCCGCTTTCAGTTCGATGCCGGCGAAACCATCCACACCGAGAACTCGTGCAAGTATTCGGTCGACGAGTTCCGGGCGCTCGCGGCCGAGGCGGGCTTCAAGGGCGCGCGGGTATGGCGCGACCGGCGCGGCCTGTTCTCCTTGCACGGACTGACCGCGAACGAGTGAGCACTAGGGATTGGTGAGGACGATCGCGCCGCTCGCGGTGCTGTAGGTGAAGCGGCGCACGGTGGAGCCGTCCCTGCGATAGGTCTAGGTGCACGTCGTGCCGCTACCCTGCGCACGGTAGTCCGTCGCGCCGCTCGCTGCGGTGCTGATCGTGGGCGCGAGTGCGAGTACGCCGTTCCAGATCTGCAGGCAGCGGTTGGCATTAACGTTGCCGTTGCTGCCGTTGGTCGACGACGGGTAGCAGTTGGAATTGAAGTCGACGATGCCGGTGCCGAATCCGGGCAGGTTGTCCTTGCCCGCGTAGCCTTTGATCAGGCAGCTAAAGTGAGCGAGCGAGGTCGCCGTCCCGAAGGCGGCCGCGGTCTGCGCCACCGAAGTCCTGAAACTGTCGCCCTGCACGTCGAGATAGCGCGGAATGGCGACTGCGGCGAGCACGCCCAGAATCACCAATACTACGATCAGCTCAACCAGCGTGAAACCTCTAGCCCGGGTTCGAGCGGCGGCGCGAGCCATCCGGCGCCGCGCCTCTCAAGCTGCGCCGATGCGCGCCGCAGGACGGTGGCCGATGGCGCGCGAGATGCGTTCGGCGGCTTCCTTCACCAGCGGTCCCCATTGCGGCTTCATGCGGTCGGCCGGCGTCGACAGCGACAGCCCGGCGATCAGTGCGCCCGCGTCGTTGCGGATTCCGGCCGCAACGCAGCGCACGCCGATTTCGGCCTCCTCGTTGTCGGTTGCGTAGCCCTGGCGCTGAATGCGCTCGAGGTCCCGCTCGAGCAGCGCGATGGTGCTGAGCGTGTTGCGCGTGTGCGGCGCGAGGCCGGTTCGCTTGGCGTAGTCGCGCAGCCTGGCGAACCCGTCCTCGAGCAGGAACAGCTTGCCCGCGGCGGTGATGTGCAGCGCCGCGCGCGCGCCGATCGCGTGCACGATGCGCATCGCCGAGCGGCCGGCCGAGGTGCGCTCGACATACACGATCTCGTCGTCGTGGCGCACCGAGAGGTTGGCCGTTTCTCCGGTCTGGGCGTGCAACTCGCGCATCACCGGCAGCGCAAGCTCGCGCACGCTGATGCGCGACTTGACCAGCGTCCCGAGCTCGAGCAGGCGCATGCCGAGCCGGTAGCTGCCGGGCTCGATGCGGTCGACCAGGCGGTCGGCGGCCATCGCCGCGAGGATGCGGTGCGCGGTCGACGGGTGCAGCCCGGTGTACTGCGCGACCTGCTTCAGTCCGAGCGGCTCAGGGTGCTTCGCGAGCACCTCGAGCAGCTTCATCATGCGCTCGATCACCTGGATCGGGCTCTTCTGGTCGTCCTTGGTCTTGGGCTTTGCGCTGGGCACGGAATTGCTGCGTAGCATCATGGAAACCAGGCGATTGTATCTCACGATGTGAAATCGGGCGAGGGAGTGGCGTGTTATCCTTTATCGCTGTTTCGTCTCTGTTTCAAAAAAGAAAAGTCCCTTTCTATGCCCAGCGGACGCCGAGTCGGCCTGTTCGTCACCTGCCTGGTGGACATGATGCGGCCGCGCATCGGCTTCGCCGCCCTCAAGCTGCTCGAGGGCGCCGGATTCGAGGTGCTGGTGCCCGCAACACAGACCTGCTGCGGCCAGCCGGGCTGGAATTCCGGCGAGCGCAGCTCCGCGCGCGCGCTGGCCGAGAAGCTGATCGGCGAGTTCGAGGCTTGCGACTACATGGTCGCGCCTTCGGGTTCTTGCTGCGGCATGATCAAGACTCACTACCCCGCGCTGTTCGAGGGCGAGGGCGCGTGGCTGGCGCGCGTCGAGGCGCTCGCCGCCAAGAGCTGGGAGTTGACCGACTTCCTGCTGAACGTCGCCCGGCTCGAGCTGCCGCCCGGGAGCTTCGACGGCGCGATCACGTACCACGATTCCTGCGCCGGCCTGCGCGAGCTCGGCGTCAAGCAGCAGCCGCGCCGGCTGCTGGCCAGGATGCCCGGCGTCACGCTTACAGAAATGAAGGACAGCGAGGTCTGCTGCGGCTTCGGCGGCACGTTCTCGATCAAGTTCGGCGAAATATCGGCCGCGATGGCCGAGACCAAGTGCGAGAACATCGCCGCCTCGGGCGCGGGGACGGTGGTGCTGGGCGACCTCGGCTGCATGCTCAACATCGAAGGTCGGCTGCGCCGCCGCGGCGACCAGACCACGCGCGTGCTGCACGTCGCCGAGCTGCTCGCCGGGGAGTCCGACTGATGCGCGCCCAGTCGATGCAGTTCAAGGCGCGCGCTCACGGCGCGCTCGCCGACGCGAGGCTGCAGAGCGTGCTCAAGCGCTTCGGCAGCGGCTTCGCCGACAAGCGCGACGCCGCGCGCGAGGCCTACGGCGTCGAGGCGTTCGAAGCGCTGCGCGGCGCGAGCGCTGCGATCCGCGACCGCGGGCTCGCCAACCTCGATGCCTGGCTGCTGCGCTTCGAGCAGGAGGCGACGCGGCGCGGCGCCACCGTGCTGTGGGCGAAGGACACGGCCGAAATCCGCCGTCATGTGCTCGAGATCTGCGCCCGCCACGGGCTGAAAAAGGCGATCAAGTCGAAGTCGATGGTGTCGGAGGAGGCGGGGCTGAACGAGGCGCTCGAGGCTGCCGGTGTCACGCCGGTCGAGACCGACCTGGGCGAGTACATCATCCAGCTGGCGAAGGAGGCGCCTTCGCACATCATCGCGCCGGCGATCCACAAGGACAAGGAGCAGGTCTCGGACCTGTTCGCCGAGCATCACCACCGCCCGCGCCTGACCGACACCGAGGCGCTCACGCGCGAGGCGCGCGAGATGCTGCGCGGGCACTTCCTGAGCGCCGACCTCGGCATCTCGGGCGGCAACTTCCTGGTGGCCGAAACCGGCTCGGTCGCGATCGTCACCAACGAGGGCAACGGCCGCATGGTGACCACGCTGCCGAAGGTGCACGTCGCGATCACCGGCATCGAGAAGGTGATCCCGACGCTCGAAGACCTGTCCACCCTCAACCGCGTGCTGCCGCGCTCGGCGACCGGGCAGGAGATCGAGAACTACTTCACCATCGTCACCGGCCCGCGCCGCGAGGGCGACCTCGACGGCCCGGAGCATATGTACGTGATCCTGGTCGATGCCGGCCGCACCAGGCTGGTCGGCAGCGACATGCAGGAGATGCTGCGCTGCATCCGCTGCGGCGCGTGCATGAACCACTGCCCGGTGTTCCAGACCGTGGGCGGGCACGCCTACGGCTGGGTCTACCCGGGGCCGATGGGCTCGGTGCTGACACCGATCTACCAGGGAATTGAGAACGCGCTCGACCTGCCGCAGGCCGCCACGCTGTGCGGCGCCTGCGAGGTCGCCTGCCCGGTGAAGATCCCGCTGCCGGAGCTGCTGCGCAAGCTGCGCGAGCGGCAGATGCAGGCTGGCCTGCGGCCCTGGCGCGAGCGCGCGGGATTCCGCATCTGGGCCTTCGCCGCGAAACGGCCGCGCCTGTACGCGCTTGCCACCCGCATCGGCGTGCGTGCGCTCAGGCTGATGGGCGGTGCGAAGGGCCGCATCTCCCGGCTCCCGCTCGGCTCGGGCTGGACGCTCGGACGCGACATGCCGGCGCCCGAGGGACGCACTTTCCGCGAGCTCTACGCCGCGCGGCGCAGGAACAAGTCCTAGCGGCGCGATGGAACAGCCCGGCGCGCAGGGCACACGACTGATCGAGCTGCTGCGCGCCCTCGCGCGCGAGCTCCACCCCGCGGATCCGGCGATCGAGCGGCTCGGGCTCGACGCCTCGCTCGAGCGCGATTTCGGGCTCGACAGCCTGGCGCGCGTGGAGCTCGCGGCGCGCATCGAGCAGGCGCTCGGCATACGCCTGCCCGAGGAGGGATTCAGCGAGGCCGAAAGCGCGCGCGATCTGCTCGGCATCATCAACGCTGCGCCGCGCGCCGCGCAGCGCGCGTTCGCGCACGCGCCGGCGTCCGCGGCCGCCGCGGCGCCGCGCCAGGCGCCCGCGGCGGAGCACCCGGCGCTGGCTGTCGAGACGCTCGACGAAGCCCTGGACTGGCACCTCGCGCGCCATCCGGACCGCATCCACATCACCCTTTACGGCGAGCGCGACGCTGCCGAGGAGATCAGCTTCGGCGCGCTGGGCGAGGCGGCGCGCGCCTTCGCCGCCGGGCTCGCGGCGCGCGGCGTCGCGCCGGGCGCGCGCGTGGCGATCATGCTCCCTACCAGCCGAGCCTTCTTCGTCGCGTTCTACGGCGCGCTGCGCGCCGGCGCGATCCCGGTTCCGCTCTACCCGCCGGCGCGGCCGGCGCAGCTCGAGCAGCATTTCCGGCGCATCGCGGGCATCGTCGCCAACAGCGGCGCGCGGATTTTCGTCACCGTCGAGGCGGCGAAGACCTTTGCCCACGTGCTGCAGGCCCACGCCGAGTCGCTGCGGGACGTCGTCACCGTGGACGAGGTGCTGCAGGCCGACGGCGCCGCGCCGGCGCATCGCGCGGCGGCGGCCGACACCGCGTTCCTGCAATACACCTCGGGCAGCACCGGGCGGCCCAAGGGAGTGGTGCTGTCGCATGCGAACCTGATCGCCAACCTGCGTGCGATGGGCGCCGCGGCGCAGGCCGCACCGGCCGACACCTTCGTCTCCTGGCTGCCGCTGTACCACGACATGGGGCTGATCGGCGCCTGCCTCGGCGCGCTGCTGTTCGGCTATCCGCTGGTGCTGATGTCGCCGCTCGCCTTCCTGTCGCGCCCCGAGCGCTGGCTCAGGCGCATCGCGCAGCACAGCGGCACGCTCACCTCGGCGCCGAACTTCGCCTACGAGCTGTGCCTGAGCAAGCTCTCCGAGCGCGACCTCGAGGGCCTCGACCTGTCCTCGCTGCGGCTCGCGTTCAACGGCGCCGAGGCGGTGAGCGCGGATACCGTCGGGCGCTTCAGCGAGCGCTTCGCGCGCTACGGCCTGCGGCGCGAGGCGATGACCCCGGTGTACGGGCTGGCCGAAGCCTGCCTCGGCGTTTCGTTTCCCCCGCTCGGACGCGGCGTCCTGATCGACCGCATCGAGCGCGCCGCGCTGCAGCGCCAGGGCCGCGCGCGCCCGGCGCGCGCGGACGATCCGCTGCCGCAGCGGGTGGTGGCCTGCGGCCGCGCGCTGCCCGGACATTCGATGCGCGTGGTCGATGCCGCCGGGCGCGAGCTGGGCGAGCGCGTCGAGGGCCGGATCCAGTTCAGCGGGCCCTCGGCCAGCAGCGGGTACTTCGAGAATCCGGAGGACAGCGCGCGCCTGATCGACGACGGCTGGCGCAACACCGGCGACCTCGGCTACCTCGCGGCGGGCGAGCTCTATCTCACCGGGCGCGAGAAGGATCTCATCATCCGGGGCGGGCACAACATCCACCCGATGGAGATCGAGCAGGCGGCGGGCGAGGTGAAAGGCGTCCGCCACGGCGGCGTCGCGGTGTTCGCCTCCGCCGCGCGCGGCGGAGGCGAGCGCCTGATCGTGCTCGCCGAAACGCGCGAGACGCGCGAAGAGGAGCGCGCGCGCATGATCGGCGAGATCAATCGCCTCGCGCTCGACCTGGTCGGCACGCCGCCGGACGAGGTGGTGCTCGCTCCGCCGCGCAGCGTGCTCAAGACCTCCAGCGGCAAGATCCGGCGCGCCGCATGCCGCGAGCTGTACGAGCGCGGCGCGCTCGGCGAAGGCCGCCGCGCGGCCTGGCTGCAGCTCGCGCTGCTCGAGCTCGAGGGTCTCTCCGCGCGCGCCTCGCGCGCGCTGCGACGCGTGGGCGGGCGCCTGTGGGGCGCCTGGGCGTGGACGAGCCTGGTCCTGGTCATGCTGCCGGCCTGGTTGCTGATCGCCGTCACGCGCCGCGAGGCGCGCGCACGCGCGATCGCGCGGCGCGGCGCCCGGCTGGTGCTGGGGCTATGGGGTGCGACGCCCAAAGTCGACGGCGCGGAGCGCTTCGAGCAGTCGATGAACGCGATCGTGGTCTCGAATCATGCGAGCTATCTCGACGGCCTGTTGCTCGTGGCGGCGCTTCCGCCGCGCGTCGTGTTCGTCGCCAAGCGCGACCTCGCGCCGCAGCGCTTCGCCGGCATCTTGCTGCGGCGCCTGGGCACGCTGTTCGTCGAGCGCATCGACGCCGCGCGCGGCGTCGAGGACCACCGTGCGATCGAGCAGAACGCGCGCGCGGGCCTTGTGCCGCTGGTGTTTCCCGAGGGCACGCTGCGGCGCGAGCCCGGCCTGCTGCCGTTTCGCATGGGCGCCTTCGTCGCCGCGGCGCAGGCCGGCGTGCCGGTGCTGCCGCTGGTGATGCGCGGCACGCGCAGCATGCTTCCCGACGGCGTCTGGTTTCCCCGGCCCGCGCGGCTGGAAGTGTGGGTCGGCGAGCCGATCGCGCCCGAGGGCAGCGACTGGCAGGCCGCGATCGCGCTGCGCGACAAGGCGCGCGCGGCGATCCTTGCGCGCAGCGGCGAGCCGGATGCGCCTGCGGCGCGGGTCGATTTCAGGGCCTTGCGCGACGGGTCGTGAAACGCGCGGGGGCGAGCGCGTCGGCGAGCTGGCCTTCGAGCGGCAGCGGCTCGCGCTCGATCAGGCTCGCGATGAGCTCGGCGGCGAGCGCGGCCCACACCAGCCCGCGCGAGCCGTAGCCGAAGGCGCCGTACAGGCCGGGCGCGAGTTCGCCCGCGACCGGCAACCGGTCGCGCGTCACGGCGCGAAAGCCGACCCTCCCCTCGAGCAGGGCGGGATCGAGTGCGCGCGCCGCACCGGGCACGATGCCTTCCAGGCGGGCGAGATTGCCGGCGTGCCCGTCCAGGCGCGGCGCCGGATCCTCGTCGTCGAAGTCGTAGCTCGCACCGGCGAGCGCGATGCCCTCGACCGCCGGCAGCACGAAGCCGCCGCGCAAGAGCGGCAGCCGCGGCGCGCGGAAAAGCGCTGCAGGCAGGTGGCTCACCTGTCCGCGCACGCGCCGCAGCGCGATGCCCGAGCCGGGCGCGAGGCGCAGCGCGTTGGCCGCGTTCGCCAGCACCGCGACCGGCGCAGCCGCGATCTCGCGCCCCGCGGCGTCGCGTGCACTCCAGCCTCCTGCGCCGCGCTCGAGCGCCGCGACCTCGATGCCGAGGCAGGCCTCGGCCGCCGAGTGCGCGATCTGCGCCCGCGCCAGGCTCGGCGGGCGCACCCAGCCGCCGGGCGAGAACCACAGCCCGCCGGCGGCGACGCCGACGCCGGCCAGGTCGGACGCTTCGGCGCGTGTCACGCGGCGCATGTAGTCCGCGCCGGCACCGAGCGCGGCGAGCGCGCGCTGCTGGGCCTGGTCTTCGTCATCGTCGCGCGCGAGCTGCAGCGTGCCGCAGGCCGCCCATGCCGCGCCCTCCAGCGCCGACCAGCGCCGCAGCGCGTAGAGCGAGCCGGCGCGCGTCAGGCGCGCGAGCACGCCGTCGTCCGGCGTCGCGACCGGGTGGAATACGCCCGCGTGGTTGCCCGAAGTCTCCAGCGCCGGCTCGCGCCGGCGCTCGATCAGAACGACTTCCCAGCCGCGCGCGGCGAGGCGCTCGCAGGCCGCGGCGCCGGCGATCCCGGCGCCGATCACCAGCGCGCGGCGCGCGGGCCACGGCGCGGGCGCGGGCCACGCTCTGCGGCGCGGCGCGTAGTGCGCGGCGAGCATCTCGCGCTTGGCGGCGAAGCCGGGACGCTTGTCCACCTCGAAGCCGGCGCCGGCGAGCGCCTCGCGCACCGGCGCGGCCGCGCTCCAGGTCGCCGCCGTCGCGCCGGGCGCGGCGAGCCGCGCGAGCGCCTTCATCGCCGCGCCGGACCACATGGCGGGATTCTTCGCCGGCGCGAAGCCGTCGAGGTAGATCGCGTCGGCGGCGAGGCGCAGCTCGCGCAGCGCGCCGGCCGCGTCGGCGAAAGCGAGCGTGAGCACGACGCGCCCGCCGTCGAGCTCCAGGCGGTGCACGCCCGGCACCAGCGGCGGCCAGGCCGCGCGCAGCGCGGCGGCGGCGTCGGCGAACTCGGGGTAGCGCGCGTGAAGGCGCTCCATGTCGGCGGCGGCGAAGGGATGCTTCTCGATCGAAACGAAGTGCAGCCGCGCGCAGCGCGCGCGGTCTTCGCGCCAGGCGGCCCAGGTGGCAAGGAAGTTCAGGCCGAAGCCGAAACCGGTCTCGAGCACGGTGAACGTCCCGCGGCCGTGCCAGCGCCCGGGCAGGCCGTTGCCGGCGAGGAACACATGGCGCGCCTGCGCCGGGCCGCCCGCGGCGCTGTGGTAGACGTCGCCGTAGGCCTCCGAATACGGTGTTCCGTCCGGCGCGAAAGCGAGCGTGGCGGGCACGAGCGGCGCGGGCATCGGCCGAGTATATAGATCGGCGTAAAATCTGCGCGACGGAGGACGTGCGCATGAACAAACCCGCAGACATCAAGCATCACACCGTTCCGCTTTGGATCGGCGGCAAGCCGGTCATTCCGGCCGGCCGCACGGGGGACGTCTACAACCCGGCTACCGGCCAGGTGTCGAAGAAGGTTCCGCTCGCGGACGCGAAGACCGTCGACGCCGCGGTCAAGGCCGCCGCCGCGGCGCTGCCCGCCTGGCGCGACACGCCGCTGCTGCGGCGCGCGCGGGTGATGCAGAAGTTCCTCCAGCTGATGCAGGACAACCAGCAGGAGCTGGCGCGTCTGGTGAGCGAGGAGCACGGCAAGACCCTGCCCGATGCCGCGGGCTCGGTGCAGCGCGGCATCGAGGTGGTCGAGTTCGCCTGCGGCATCCCGCACCTGCTCAAGGGCGAATTCTCGGAGAACGTCGGCACCTCGGTCGACACCCATAGCCTGCGCCAGCCGGTGGGCGTGTGCGCCGGCATCACGCCGTTCAACTTCCCGGTCATGGTGCCGATGTGGATGTTCCCGGTCGCGATCGCCTGCGGCAACACCTTCGTTCTCAAGCCTTCCGAGAAGGTGCCCTCGGCGTCGGTGCGCATGGCGGAGCTGCTGAAGGAAGCGGGGCTGCCCGACGGCGTGTTCAACGTGGTGCACGGCGACAAGGAGGCGGTCGACGCGATCCTCGCCCATCCCGGCATCGCGGCGGTGTCCTTCGTCGGCTCGACGCCGATCGCGAAGTACATCTACGAGACCTGCGCCAGGAACGGCAAGCGGGTGCAGGCGCTCGGCGGGGCGAAGAATCACGCCGTGGTGCTGCCCGACGCCGACCTCGAATTCGCCGCCGACGCGCTGATCGGCGCGGCCTACGGCTCGGCGGGCGAGCGCTGCATGGCGATCAGCGCGGTGGTCGCGGTCGGCGCTGCGGGCGATCCGCTGGTCAAGCTGCTGGAGAAGAAGGCGAAGGCGATCAAGATCGGGCCGGGGGACGCACCGGGCATGGACATGGGGCCGCTGGTCACTGCGCAGCACCGCGACAAGGTCGCCGGCTACGTCGCGCGGGGCGCGAAGGAGGGAGCGAAGCTGGTGCTCGACGGCCGCGCGCAGGCGCTGCCCAAGGACGGCTACTTCCTCGGCACCACGCTGTTCGACAACGTGACGCCCGGGATGAAGATCTACCAGGACGAGATTTTCGGCCCGGTGCTGGTCGTGCTGCGGGCGAACTCGCTCGAAGAAGCGATCGCGCTGGTGAACGCGAACCCGTACGCGAACGGCACCGCGATCTTCACCGAATCGGGCGGCGCGGCGCGCCGCTTCGAGAACGAGATCCAGGTCGGCATGGTCGGCATCAACGTGCCGATCCCGGTGCCGGTGGCGTTCTATTCCTTCGGCGGCTGGAAGAACTCGCTCTTCGGCGACCTGCACGTGCACGGCGTCGAGGGCGTCAAGTTCTACACCCGCACCAAGGTCGTCACCAAGCGCTGGCCGCACCAGGACACGCCCGCGCCCGGCTTCCACATGCCGACGCTGGGCTAGTCTCAGCCCGCGAAGCGCGACTCGGGCAGGCCTTTCACGCCGGGGCGCAGCGCGAGCACGCTGCCCGCGCGGCGAAAGGCGAAGCTGCCGATCGGCTCGGGCAGCGCGAGCGCGCGCACCGTCCCGCTCGCGGGGTCGAGGCGCTTGAGCGCCGGGCCGAGGATGTCGACCCACCACAGCTCGCGCCCGTCCCACAGCGGGCATTCCCCGAGAACGTCGGCGCCGCGCGCCGCGCATTCGATCTGAAACGACATTGCCCGAATGATCGCAGAAAGGCACCATTGAGTTCCATGGCCTGGTTCCCGCCGCCGAAGGATCTCTCGACCCGCGTCTGGGCGCGGCTGCCGGATCGCTTCCGGGCCGAGCCGCGCGTCACCGACTGGTCGCGCGCGAACAAGGCGGCGCAGGCGCTCGACTGCTTCCTCGAAGGGCCTTGCTTCGACGACGAAGGACGGCTGCTGGTGACCGACATCCCGAACGGACGCATCTTCCGCATCGGAGCTGGCGGCGGCGAGGACTGGACGCTGGTGGCCGAGTACCAGGGCTGGCCGAACGGCCTCAAGCTGCGCAGCGACGGCTCGCTGCTGATCGCGGACTACCGCCGCGGGCTGATCGGCATCGATCCCGCCACGCGCGCGCCGACCGAGGTCTGCGGCACGGTGCGCAGCGAAAGCTTCAAGGGCCTGAACGACCTGTGCTTCGGCGCGGCAGGCGAGATCTTCTTCACCGACCAGGGACAGACCGGGCTGCAGGACCCGAGCGGGCGCGTCTACCGCCTGGCCGGCGGCAGCCTGCAGTGCCTGATCGACACCTGCCCGAGCCCCAACGGCCTGGTGACCGACAGCACCGGTCGCCTGCTGTACGTCGCGCTGACGCGCGCCTGCCAGATCTGGCGCCTGCCGCTGACGGCCGACGCGGGCGTGTCCAAGGCGCAAGTGTTCTGCCAGCTGCCCGGCGGCGTGAGCGGCCCCGACGGGCTTGCGTTGGACGCCGAGGACGGCGTGCTGGTGGCGAACCCCGGGCACGGCGCGGTCTGGCGGCTTGACCGCTTCGGCATCCCGACGCACCGCGTTGCCTCCTGCGCCGGGCGTACGCTTACCAACCTGTGCTTCGGCGGCCCAGGCCTGTCGCAGCTGTTCATCACCGATTCGGACACCGGCCAGGTGCTGGTCGCCGAGGCGCCGGTGCCCGGACACCCCGTCGCGCGCGGCTAGCGCCGCGCCAGGTTCGCATGGCGGCTCGCGAAGGCGGGCGCGGCCTTGCTACGATCACCGTCCAGGAGGCAGCGACCGTCATGCAACAGGATTCCGCAATTCAGCCCGGTGCAAGCCAGTGGATCGGCAAGCCGCTGCGCCGGCTCGAGGACCAGAAGCTGCTTACCGGCCGGGGGCGCTTCACCGACGACGTCGAGCTGCCGCACGAGGCGCACGCGGCGTTCACGCGCTCGCCGCACGCGCACGCGAAGATCGCCGCGATCGACACCGCCGCGGCGCGTGCCGCGCCCGGCGTGCTCGCGGTCTACACCGGGGCCGACATCATCGCCGCCGGTCTCGCGCCGGTGCCGTTCACCCAGCTGCACAAACGGCCCGACGGCGCCGACATGACGGTGCCGCCGCGCCGCGCGCTCAGCGCCGACGTCGCGCGCTTCGTCGGCGACGCGGTGGCGATGGTGGTCGCCCAGACGCGCGATCAGGCGCGCGACGCGGCCGAGCTGATCGAGGTCGACTGGGAGCCGCTGCCCGCGGTCGCCGACCTGCCGACCTCCGCCAGCGGCAAGGGCCCGGTGGTGTGGCAGCCCGCGTTCACCCCCGAGTACGGCAACATCGCGGCGATCTACCGCATGGGCGAACGCGCGCCGAGCGACGCGGCGTTCGCCGCCGCCGCGCACGTGGTCAAGCTCAGGGTAGTCAACAACCGCGTGGTCGCCAACCCGCTCGAGCCCCGCGCGCTCGCGGCGCAGTTCGACCCCGCGAGCGGCCGCTTCACGCTTTATTGCCCGACGCAGAACACCCACACCGTGCGCGGGCAGCTCGCCAAGGTGTTCAAGCTCGACGAGGGCATGCTGCGCATCGTCTGCACCGACCTCGGCGGCGGCTTCGGGGCGCGCGGCTACGCCTACCCCGAGCACGCGGCGCTGTGCTTCGCCGCGCGCGCGCTCGGGCGGCCGGTCAAGTGGCGCGCCGACCGCTCGGAGAACTTCCTCTCGGAAGTGCACGGCCGCGACAGCGTGACCGAAGCCGAGCTGGCGATCGACAGCGAGCAGCGCTTCAGCGCATTGCGCATCCGCACGCTGGCCAACATCGGCGCCTACGCCTCGAACTTCGGCGCCTGCGTGCCGGCGATGTCGGGCGTGCGCGCGCCGACCGGCGTATACGCGATCGCCCACATCGACCACGAGGTGCGGATGCTGTTCACCCACACCGGTCCGGTGGACGCCTACCGCGGCGCCGGGCGCCCGGAGATGGGCTACCTGCTCGAGCGCCTGGTCTCGCGCGCCGCGCGCGAGCTCGGCGCCGACCCGATCGCGCTGCGGCTGAAGAACATGATCACGCCGGCGCAGATGCCGTATAAGAACCCGGCCGGGCAGACCTACGACTGCGGCGACTTCGCCAAGGTGCTCAAGGAGGCGATGGCCGCGGCAGACTGGGACGGCTTTGCGGCGCGCAAGGCGGCGGCCGCGAAGCGCGGCCTGCTCTACGGCCGCGGGCTTGCGTGCTACATCGAGATCACCGGCAGCGCGCGCGTCACCGAGGCGGTGAACCTGAGCGTCGAGGCCGACGGCACGGTGACGCTGGTCTCGGGCACGCAGCAGATCGGGCAGGGCATCCAGACCTCGTATGCGCAGATCGTGGCCGAGCTGCTCGGCGTGCCGCCCGAGGCGGTGCGCGTGATCCAGGGCGACACCGACGTCGCGAAAGCGGGCGGCGGCGCGGGCGGCTCGAGGAGCCTGCAGGTCGGCGGCAGCGCCGCGCTGGTGGGCTCGCGCAAGCTGATCGAGGAGGGCAAGGCGCTCGCGGCCAAGGAGCTCGAGGCCGCCGCGGTGGACATCGAGTTCGCCGCCGGGCGCTTTCGCATCGCCGGGACCGACCGCTCGATCGGACTGGCCGAGCTCGCCGCCAAGCAGCCCGGGCGGCGCATCGGCATCACGCACAGCGAGACGGTGAACGGACAGACCTGGCCCAACGGCTGCCAGATCTGCGAAGCCGAGGTCGACCCCGACACCGGCCTCGTGCGCCTGGCGCGGCTCGCCGCGGTGGACGACGTCGGACGCGTGATGAATCCGCTGATCGCCGAAGGGCAGGTGCACGGTGGAATGATGCAGGGCATCGGCCAGGCGCTGATGGAGCAATCGGTGTACGACGAGACCGGGCAGCTGCTCACCGGCTCGTTCATGGACTACGCGATGCCGCGCGCCGACCTGATGCCCGAGCTCGCGACCGGCTTCGACGAGTCGGTGCCGAGCGCGCTCAATCCGCTCGGCGCCAAGGGCGTCGGCGAAGCAGGCTGCCACGGCGCGATGCCGGCGGTGGTCAACGCGGTGCTCGACGCGCTCGCCGAACGCGGCGTCGCCGAGCTGGACATGCCGCTTACTCCGGAGAAGGTCTGGCGCGCGATTCGCCGCGGCGCCTAGCCGCGGCCGGCTGGAGCCCCGCTCAGCCGGGGTTGGTTGCGTGCAGCGCCGATGCGGTGGTGCCGGCGCCGGCACCCGAGGCGGGCGGCGGCGGGGTGGCCGTAGCGGCCGCGTTGCTGCGCTCGATCAGCAGCCTGGCGTGCGGCTTGTCGGTGGTTTCGATGTGGTGCAGCAGCCAGAAGTTGAGGTAGCGCATGGTGAGCGACATGCTGCGGCCCTCGAGCG
>JADEYI010001344.1_pt1 | contig 19301 bp, 12 predicted proteins | sample 8542331 | NCBI WGS metagenome assembly JADEYI01 (sample SAMN16510988, study PRJNA670497) | mine drainage metagenome | isolation source: biofilm near Copperflume 1 | place: Germany: Marsberg coppermine Kilianstollen | collected 2018-02
GATTTTTCGCCGGCTGCGATGGGGCCGCAATCGAAGTCGATAATGTCCGACATGCGGTTGGCGAGGGTGGTGTTCGTCGCCAGCTTGACCACGGGAGCGATCGGGTTCCCGGTGGGTGTTCCCAGGCCCGTAGTGAATAAAACAACGTTGGCTCCAGCGCCCACCTGTCCCGTGACCGCCTCGACATCATTGCCCGGCGTGCAGAGCAGATTCAGGCCCGGCCTGGTCGCATACTCCGGATAGTCCAGTACATCGACCACCGGTGAGGTGCCGCCTTTTCTCACCGCGCCTGCGGATTTCATCGCGTCGGTGATCAAGCCATCCTTGATGTTTCCCGGTGAAGGGTTCATGTCGAAGCCGGTACCCACAGCTTCCGCGCGGGCAGCGTAGGCCTTCATCATGCTTCCAAACCGCTCACCCAGCGCGTCGTCCACACAACGGTCGATGAGATTCTGCTCGACGCCGCAAAGCTCGGGAAACTCTGACAGAATGCTTTTTCCGCCCAGCGCGGCGACCATGTCGGAAACATGGCCAATTGCCGGGTTCGCGGTGATACCGGAAAATCCATCCGAGCCGCCGCACTTCAGCCCGACCGTAAGGTGCGACAAGGGGGCAGGAGCGCGAACCAGTTTGTCCGCTTCGATCAGGCCCATAAATGTCTGTTGAATCGCCTGCGAAAGCATTGCCGACTCAAGCTGGCTCTGCTGCTGGTCGAGAACGATCAATGGTTTGGCGAATTTTCCGGTTCGCCTGGCAAGCTCTTCGCGCAGCATGGAAATCTGCGCGTTCTGGCAGCCCAGGCTCAGGATGGTTGCACCCGCCACATTGGGGTGGTGGATGTAGTCCGCGATCAGGCCGCACAAGAGGCGTGCGTCTTCGCGGGTGCCTCCGCAGCCGCCTTCGTGGGTCAGAAACTTTACCCCGTCGATGTTGGGAAATATCCTGCTGGCGCGTGCAGAGGTGTCAGTCAGGTCAGGCTGATAGTTACGGATCTGCTCCGTTTTTCCTTGCGTGTAGAGAGTCGAAAGTTCCGCGACCTGGCGACGATATACGTTGCTTGGCGCAAACCCCAGGCCCTTTTCAAAGGCCTCCTGAAGTATGCGGACGTTGCGGTTTTCGCAGAAGACCAGCGGAAATACCAGCCAGTAATTCCGCGTACCCACCTGACCGTCAGGGCGGTGATAGCCCTGAAATGTCCGCTGCCGCCAGCCCGAAACGTCGGGCGCGGTCCAGTGGTAGTCGGAGGTTCTGGCATGGAAGTCAGTGCTCTCATGGTGAAGGTTTTCCGTAGTGATGCGTTCGCCGGTCCGAATCGGCTTCGACGCCTTTCCCACCAGCACGCCGTACATGATGATCGAATCGCCGATGGCAAAATCTCGCAGAGCGAATTTATGTTTCACCGGAACGTCGGAAACCAGGCGATAGCGTATGCCGGCGAGCTGTACTTCATCCCCGGCGGCCAAATCCAGGATTGCAACCGCAAGATTGTCGTTCGGGTTGATCTCCAAAGCCTGTTTTCGCAACAACGTAAGTTTGTTCATAGTTCAGGTCACCGGGTTACAAGACTGGCGGTCCGACAATTACATCTCTGGACGGCCGATGGGGGTGAAACACCGTCCATCCCCTGCAACCATTCTATTGCGTAAATCCATGAAAAATTTCTCTGCGTGATGCGTCGTGCGAAGGCCCAAGGTTTTGCCAAAAAATGAAGGCCCGCAACCGGTTGGCGTGGGCGGTGCTTTCACCAGGCCTTTTCTTGTTATGCGTGAGATGTTTCTATACTCTATGATCGTGTGGATACGCAGGACGCTCAATTTATCCCATATATCCTCCGGGCCGCAAGCTGTCAAGATTCTCGTGAAACAGATCAGAAAGCGCGTATGAAAATAACTCAGGCTCGAAAGGGCAAAATTGGACTCCGGGAGATTGCGTCCGCTGCCCGCGTCAGCGTAGCGACTGTTTCCCGCGTATTGAACGGGAACAACCGTGTCGACCCCGCCATTCAGAAGGTCGTGCTTGAAACAGCGGCCAAGCTCGACGTCGATCTGTCGCAGCGGAACAAGACCAAGGCGCTGGCGTTTCTGCTTAGCAACCGCGTGCCGCTGCACGCGTTTCATTCCAGAGTGTTGATCGGGGCAGAGGCCTTCTGCGCCGCGCATGGCTGGGACATCGTTTTTCTCTGCTACAACTATTCGCCCAACGTTCCCTGGAAGGAACTTCACCTGCCGCGCGTCGTTCAGCGCCGCGATGTAGTGCGCGCAGTAATTCTTGCAGGTACAAACTCCAGCAATCTGATTGAGATGCTTGACCACAAGGGGATTCCGTCGGTCGTGTTGGGAAACAATGTTCTGGGCGATGTGTCGGACTACAAAAACTGCGATGTCATCTATTCCGATGACATACAGGGCGGCATCGACATGACTTCTTATTTACTGGGCCTCGGGCATCGGGACATCTGGTATGTAGGCAACAACCGTCTGCCCTGGTTCGCGCGCTGCTTTGAAGGATATCGCCGAGCCATGGAAAGCGCTGGGCTTCCCGCCAGACAAAGCGGGATCGACTCGGAAGATGATGCGGAAGTCGGGTACCTGGGCACAAAGTCGTTGTTGAACCGTGGCGAAAAGGTGACCGCGATTTTTGCCGGCAACGACTCGACTGCACGTGGCGTTTATAAAGCTGTGCGCGACAGCGGACTGAGCATTCCCGACGACATCAACGTGGCCGGTTGCGACGACACCGTGGGTTCATTGCTGTTCCCCGCATTGACCACGATCCGTGAATTTCCGGAGCAGCTCGGCAGGCAGATGGTGGAAATGATCCTGAACCGGATTGCGAAGCCGGGACAGGGGCAGCAGACCGTCACCATTCCCACGGAATTCGTAAAGAGAGATTCCTGCCGTGCTGTGGAAGCCGCACCGGTGGCTGCTGAAGAAGCATTGCAGAGCTCGGCGACGTAACATTTCACAGCGCGAAACGGATATTGCTGGAGCCAAATGAATACGGGACCTGTCGAGGGAATCAACCGCCGCGCTTTTTGTCAAAAATGCCGGAGGCGCAATTCTGGCGACGGGGATGGACGCGCGTTCTTATACCCGCATTTTCGGGTCGAACGGTCGCATCCGCCTGGCGCAGCGAGAACAGATTGCGGATCGGCCGGTTTGATGTAGACCACCATAAGTGCTGGAGGCCTTCGGAGCTAGCGATGAAAAATGTTGTTTTTCTATTGGCTTTGGAAATTGCCTTATGCGGATGCGGCAGTCAAAGCTCGCCGGAAGCGCCCACCCGAACCTCGACTGCGATTTCCCAGTCTTCTACTGCTACGCCGGCTGCCGGGCAGTTTTCCGGTCAGGAATTGCAAAAATTTATCGCGCTCGAGCCCATCGATACCCACACGCACATCTATCGGAGCAGTCCGGAGTTTTATGCCATGCTGGACCGGCTGCACCTCCATGTCCTCGACATTCTTGTCGACGATGACACGGAACCGGAGATGAATGATTTTGCCAAAGAAAAGCGCGATGCCTGGAGCGCTATTCAAGGAAGCAATGGTCGCATTGCCTTCTGTACTACCTTCGACGCATACCGATTCAACCAGCCGGATTTCGCGCGGCAGGTCATTCGAGGTCTCGACCGGGATTTCGCGCAGGGAGCGGTTGCGGTCAAGTTCTACAAGGTCGTTGGCATGGAGATCAAAGATGCGCGTGGCAGGTATCTGATGCCTGACAACCCCGTCTTTGAGCAGATCTTCAAGGACATCGCCGCCCACAATAAGACCTTGATCGCCCACCTGGCCGATCCCGATTCTGTTTGGAAGGCTCCGGACCCGGCGGCGCCCGACTACGATTATCTGATGCAGCACCCGGCGCTCTACATGTATGGAAAGCCGGGCGCGCCCACCAAGCAGCAGATTTTAGACGCCCGTGATGTGTTGCTGAAAAGAAATCCCAAGCTACGCATGGTGGGAGCTCACCTCGGCAGCATGGAGTCGAACCTGGATGAGCTGGGCCAACATCTCGACAAGTATCCGAACTTTGCCGTCGATCTGGCCGCGCGCATGGCCTACTTTGAAATGCAGCCCCGCGCGAGGATGATCGCCTTCATCACCCGTTACCAGGACCGGTTGATTTACGGTACGGACAATGAGTTCTATCTGCAAAACTTCGATACTGTGCAGGGCTGGGAGGAGACCTACGCCAACGACTGGCGATACCTAGCCACCGGGGGCACCGTGTATTACCGGGGGAAAAAAGTGCAGGGCCTCGATCTCCCTCCGACAATTCTCCACAAGCTGTATCACGACAATGCCGTGAAGTGGTTTCCGGGCATTCTTCAACCTTTGCGTTAAGAAGAACGAATCGATACGCCTGTCTTTGAAGTCGAAACAACACAGCACGATTGAAAACGAGGAGGAATCGAGTGAGGATTCGCTGGGTAATTCTGGCAGCAATTGCATGTGTGCTTCTAGGCAGTGAGGGGCTGTATGCAAGACCCAGCCGACATTTATCTGGATCTGAAGGATTGACGGCCGGGACACCTTTGGATGCCGCCGGCTCGATTACCGTGCCTGGCAATTATTACCTGCAAAAGGACATTCAATGCCCTGGCACTTGTTTTTATGTCTCCGGATCCGGCATTCATCTGAACCTGAACGGTCACACGCTGACCTATGGAACGGGAGGCGGTAAGCCGGGCGCGGTCTATGGAATTGAAAATGACACATGCTCAGACCACACCCATTCGGACGCATCTCTACCATGTGATCGCGGCAGCACCGGAGTCGGGATCGAAATTTATGGCGGCAGCATCGTACAGTCACTCAATGCGCCGGCGTTTTCCCACGCACTGCTCTTTGGCACGGCGGGCAACTCCGGGAATATTTTCATACACAATGTTGCGATCACGATCCAGCAAACGGGAACACGTGCTTTGACGGCATTTCGGCAGGTTGGCAACATTCGGTTCGAACACAATATAGTTCATGACAATGTTCAGTCGATCAACCATCCGGGGCAGAAGGACCTCGATGCGCGTTCGCAGTTCCAGGGGCAGGCAGTATGGATCAGCGATTCTACAAAGATGAACATCCCGGATCGGATTGATCACAATACGATCATCGGATCTCCTCAAGGCGGGATCCGAGATACTTCAGACGCTGCGGAGATTTATAACAACGACATCAGTCAAAATTCGACTTACTCCAATGATTTTTGCATCGACGTTCCTGGCAATAATCAACAGATATTCAATAACTATTGCCACCCGGTCAATGGTCGCGGCATTCACGTGAATGGAGAAAATTCCAGAGTCTACGACAATACGATCATCGTTACCGAAGCCGTTGTTGACAGAGAGTACGGGAAAGATGGGAAGCCGGGCTGCCAGCTAGAAGGCGCATATGGAATTCAAGTGGAAGACGACAACGTGGCTGCCGTTGGAAACACGACGATCACCGGCAACCATGCGACATTGAATACTGGCGAATGTGGCGGCGGCGCATTTCGGATAACCGGATGGCCCGGCTCCGCCAAAGCTGTTGTTCAGGGCAACACTTGGAAAGTGAACAAAACGCCGGGCGCAGATAAGTACGGAGGGTATATCTATTTCATGTCAGGTTCTGACCTGCAGCACGCAGTCTTTGACGAAAACAAAATATCGACGAGCGACAGCGCGTGTGCAGGAACCGACTGGGATGGAGTGAAGAACGCGCGAATCAGCCTTTCCGGTTGCCGCGCACGCTATGCCTTCGATGCTGAAAACGGGAACGAGGGCCAGGAGGGAAACGCATCGGGAGTCAGTACCTTTACCCTGACGCAGGCTCCGAACACCAAATTGCGGTGCGGCGATCTGGCGGACGCTACTGGAACGATCAATGGGACAATCGTCCACTGCATAGCCAAGGTGAGCGAGTCGAAACCGATGTCGGCCAAGGGTTCGGCTGCATTCGCGCACTGACGCGGCTATGGGTTTGTCACTGGGCTTCCCGGGCCGCCAACAAGTTGTAGAGCGGGAATGCGTTGCTGAACCGGAGGAAGCGGCGGGAACGGCGCGTGCGGCTCCGCCTGGTACCAGTAAGCCACGGAATAATAATTGTCGGAGCGATGGTTTGCATTTCCATGCTCGATGGTCGCTTTCATCGAGGTGTTGAATGGAATTGGCGAATCGAGGTGAAAGCGGTAGACGCTGGTGCGGCTGCCTACGCGGCCATCTCCCAGAACGGGCGCCCCATAGAGCTGGTAGGAAAACGGGCGATCTCCGAAGCCCCACGCTCCCAGGAAGTAATCTTCCGCTCCGGTACCGGCAATGCTGGGCAGTTTTGCACCGTCGATGAAGAACATGTCATCGCCCTCGCCCCACCAGCCGTTCTGATTTTGCAGGATCGACATGGTGACGCCGACGTATTGGCCGTGGCCTTTGGCCTCCAGCCATACATAGTTGTCCTTGCCGTCCCGGTTGGTCGCGTCGTTCACTTTTGGCTGCCCATTCGACTTCCAGTCGCTCGTCCATCCGTGATTCGGCTGCGCCTGCCTGTATTGGGCGTGGAAATATACCGTGTCGGCGGGCAGCGGCTGTTTATAGGTGCGATAGTCGATGTTGTAATACAGCGCGTCGATGCCCTGGGACCCTTCATTGGTCACCGTGATGCGTGCATGATGACGAAACGGCATCGGGAAAAAGCAGTTGAGCGCCCGGTCGCCGCCGACGGAGAGCATCTCCGATTGCCACTGGTAGTATTCCCCCAGTCCCAGGCCGAAGAAATCACCGATGGGTGTTTCGACGCTTGGCGTCTTTTCACCATCCCAATAGATACGCAGCACGATGCGTTTCAGGCTGGAGGCTTCGGAGTCGCCCAGTGTAAACCAGATGTGCGAGACCGTGCCCGGGCCTTCCGCATCGAGCACCGTATAGGTCGCGCCAGGAGCGACGCGGCGGTAGTCTGCATTGGCCCCGGTGGGATCGGAACTGGACGAGCGGTGCTGCGTGTAGTCCAGCTGCCGGGTCAAGTCCGGCTGCCAGGAAGAGACCTGGGCACGGGCAACTACGGTGGCCGCCGTAATAAAAACAAAAGCCTGAAAAAATCGCTTCATGGTGATTTTCCTTATGCGAAAATCCGCTGCTCGATACTTTCACACGTGCATAATATTCGCCATGTTATTGCGAGATGATAGCGGTTGCCTTCAGCTTGAAATCGCGCGATGAGGTCCCCACCCGCACCTGGCGCGGCCCGGTTGCCAGCATCCATTTTTTGTTCTTCACCGACCAGTATTGCAGTGTGCGAAGTGGGACATGGAGAGTAACGCTGCGGGACTCGCCTGCCTCAAGATGCACGCGATCGAAGGCGGCCAGAGCGTGCACCGCGAACTGCGCGCCGTCACCAGGCTGTTCCGGAGCATCCAGATAGATCTGCGGCACTTCATCGCTTGCAGCCGTGCCCGCGTTCCGCAGAGTGAAGCGAACGTCCAGGCCGCCGTCGGCAGCACGCAGAACATTCATCCCGGAGTAATCAAACTGGGTGTACGAAAGTCCATAGCCAAAAGGGAACTGTGGCTGAAGCTTCTGCTGGTCATACCAGCGATACCCCATGAAGATTCCTTCTGAATACACCGTCTTTCCTTTGCCTGCGCCATGCGAGGCGCGGTCCGGATGCGCCGGATCGTTGGCTACGCCCTGGTCGAGACGCTGTGGCCACGTGAAGGGCAGCCGGCCCGCTGGGCCTGCTTTCCCCAGCAGCAAACTGGCAGTTGCCCATCCGCCTTCGTCGCCGGGGAACCACATTTGCAGCACGCCTTTTACCTTTGCAAGCCAGGGCAGTGCGACCGGCTGGGTCACATTGAGCACAACAACCGTGTTGGGGTTTACGGCTGCAATATCTTCAATCAGCTTGTCCTGGTCTCCCGGCAATTGAAAGACTGGATCGTCGGCGCTCCATGCGAATACCACCGCCATGTGCGCGTTTCTGGCAGCGGAGATGGCTGCATCGTAGTTTTTCTTTTGCTGCTGCGGTGTCACCCAGCTCAGGCGCACCTGTGTGGGATTGTTGGAGGTGTCAGGCCGTACCGTGACTACGATCGCGTGAGGGCCGGGTTTCAATTCGATGCTGGCTAGCATGTCGTCGAGGCCGTCTGTCGTGGGCAGCACGTTGTCCTGTCCTGCCTGGGTAATGTCACCGTGAATCACCATCTGGTGGTTTGATACAAGCTCATTGCCGTCGAGCCTCAGGGAAGCATAGCAACCGAGGTTTTGCAGGTACAGGCGATATTTGCCAGCTACGGGTATCGTCAGCGTCCCCTTCCACTTGTACGTGGAGTTGGGGGCAAGGGCTTTGTTATTGGAGTTAGTGAAATTGATCTGTGCATCGACGCGACCTGCGGTGTCCGTCTTCGAGCTGCGTTCCAGGCCTGGCTTGCCGTTGTGCGAAAACAGCGTTGCCGGAATCGGCGTGCCGGTCATATCATCCGCAACGGCATATGTAATGTGAACGTTCGGATCTGCTGCGGTATATTTTTTCAAAGCATACAGCGCGCCAACTTCTCTAGCAGGAATGCCGACAGCTTTTTCATCCGCGATGCCAATCGCGATCGTTTGTCCCGCTCCGGGGCCAATCAGCGCGAGTGAGGAGAGATCGTCTTTGTTCAAGGGAAGCGCATTGCCGTCGTTCTTCAGCAGTACGGCTGCGTCTTCGGCGGTCTTCTGCAAAATGGGGGCTGACGCCGCCGGGTCGATAGGAGTGACATTGTGCTTCGACTTTCCATCCAACAGGCCGAAGCGATCCATCTGGCACAAAATGCGGCCCACAGCGCGCGTGATGGTCGCCTCGCTCACCAGCCCAGATTGCACGGCCCGCTGCATTGTCGTCGCTGTATTGCGCGCGGGCAGGTCGGCGGCAAAAAAGGATGGAGTGTCCCCCGTCATTTTTTTTAGAATAGGCCCCGGCATTTCCAGGTCGAGTCCTTTGTTGATGTAGCTCGTTCCATGATTGGCGCCCCAGTCGGATGTCACAAAACCCTTGAAGCCCAGCTCGTCTCGCAGGATCCCGATGAGAGTGTCGGGATTTCCGCAGGAATAAATTCCATTGATTTTGTTGTAGGAGCACATGATCGACGACACATTGGCATCGACCGCATCGACGAAGGGCGCGACGTAAATTTCATGCAGCGCCTGTGCGGGAATGTAAACATCCATGCCGCCATCGAATCCGACATAGTGCTTTGCCTGCGACATGATCCCCTGGCTTTGCACGCCGCGAATTTCCGCTGCTCCAATTTGTCCGGTCAGCAATGGGTCTTCGCCAAATGTGTTGTAGCCGCGCGTGAAAGTGATGTCGCGGTCCATATTGATGAAGGGTTGCAACACCACATCGATGCCCTGTGCTCGCGCGTTCCGCGCGATGACGACGCCGTTCGCGCGTGCATCGTCGCGGCTGAACGTGGCGGCGAGTCCCATAGTAGCCGTCAGTGCCGTGGACGGAACCCGAGTCAGTACGCCAGGAGGGCCGTCAGCCAGCCGCAGCGCGGGAATGCCCAACCGTGGAATGCCCGGCAGATATCCGGCCTGACCCTGAAAGGTCGCAGGGTCTTCGTGCATGCCGTGGATCATGCCAATCTTTTCCTCCAGTGTCATTTCACTGAGAAGTCTGTCGACACGCGCGTTTCCTGTGATGGCCTGCGGTGCGCTCGCTGTCGATTGCGTCGGAGCTGCCGAGGCTCCGGCAACAATACTCCACAGGCCTGCAAGCGCTACTGCCGCTAAAATATTTCGCCGCGCGAGAAGTTTATGAGCGCCGATTTTTCCTGTTCGATCCACCGTCATGATTTTCTGACCCTATTTAGATTTTTTTTGGAATGTTTCTGCGCCTGGTTCCGCATCCGTTCAGCCGTGGGATAGCCAGTCCGAATACAGACCAGCTCTGTTTGTCAGCACATTTTTGATCTTCAACTTCTTCATTGCCGGCGAATCCTGCGGAATGCGTTGTGAATATATGCTGTGAGCATCGATTTCTGAAAGCACGTTTCCCGTCGCATCAACAGAATCGACGATCCATGCTGCTCGCGGATAAAGCGCGGCGGTAAGATCAGGAACATCGAAGTGGCGCAGAATTCCAGGCACAAACCATTCCAATGGCAGCGAGTAGTCGGTCGACTGGACTATCGACATGTAATTGGCCGGCATCCCTGTCAGTAAAACGCTGCGCGCCCGCGTGTCCAGAACGGCGGCCATCAACGCGGCCAGGCCAGCCTCCTCCTGGCCGATGATGCGAATGTCCGATGCGTTTACATCGGGCCGGCCAGAAAGATAATCGAATGTTCGCAGAATGTCCCACACTCGCTGGCCGATGACGGATTGGCCGAGCACCAGATTGGCCCATGCGAATCTTTCATCCAAGTCCATCTGCTGGTAGAAAACCGGGCCGCTCCGCGGTGGACGCGGTGTCGAAACGCCGGTGCCACGCACTGCGATCGAACAGACCGAGTGGCCATGACGGACGACCGTATCGAATGGACTCGGTTCCGCAACTGCGTCGTTCGCATATCCATCACTGATGTACAGGACACAGGGCGCAGTCGCGGTTGTGTCCGCCGCAGATACAAACCAGCCCACGATGCGCACGCCGGGTTCGGATTCAAACTGAAATTCTTCAATCCGCTGGTTTCGCCGGATGTTGGAAGAGAGCGTTTGCGGGTGCAGTGCGGTTCGCGTGGAGGGAAGGGCCAGCAGAGTGCCAAGCTGTGTCCGAATTTTTTCTGCGGCCTGCGAAGGCTCCGCCGGACTGCTGCGGAAGGGGCTTGCGGGCAGCAGCTGATGGGCGCGATCTGCATTGAGGTGCACGACGGACCGGGCCTGAAACGAGGTGGACACCTGACCGGTTGTGGTCGCGTTCAGCACGCTGTCTGGCGCGGCATCGAATGGCGCCTCTTCCACGCCGGCAGCCTCATTGTCAAACCAGCGATTGAACCAGCCATAGATGGCGCGGCGGGAAAAATAATCCATGCCATGCGGCAGGTCGCCGGCAAATAGTCCGACCTTTTCTCTGGCCCCCATTAACCCATAGACGCGAACCAGTTCGTCATAGTTTTCGATTGTCGCTTCGCTGTTGACGGGGTCGTAGGTCTCGCCTTCATCATTTTTTGTGTAACAAACCAGCAGCGGCTTCGGAGCGAAGGCGGCCAGCAGATCGCCGCGGTCCATGCGCAACGGCAGGCTGCCGACGATATCGGTTTCGGAGTCGGAAATTGCGCCCGGCGGATCGTAATAGGGCCCGGCAACATTTTCAAAGTTGCCTTCCACGGCAACTGCGGCGTGAATGCGTGGTTCCAGCGCGCCCATAAACATGGTCATGGTTCCGCCGCCCGACTGTCCGGTGCAGCCGATGCGTTGCGGGTCGACTTCCGGCCTCGTCATCAGATAATCCAGCCCACGGATCCCATCCCATGCCAGATATTTTGCGAAGCCATCTCCGAACAGGATCATCGGCCTTCCGGCCTGAATATGCTCCATAGAGATCGCACGGAAGCGGGTATGGTTGGTCCCCGGTTGCAGATACTGGATGCGTTCGCCTTGCCCGAACGGATCCCAGGTAAGCACCACATATCCTTTTCTGGCCAGGTTCTGGAAGGCATATTGATAGTTCCGTGCCGCTTTACCATTCGGCGAATGTCCCAGCGGCGCCAGTATGGTGGGAAACGGCGGCCTGCCGCGGGTTGGAATGTACAGGTTTGCCGTCACATATACCTGCGGCATACTTTCGAAAACCAGCTTTTCGATGCGATATCTTTCGCGTTCTACGGTTCCCGTGATGCGGGCGTTCAGCGGTGTTTCTTCCGGCCTGCCTCCCAGCAACTGCCACAATTCAGATCGAACCTGGGCAGCTCGGCTCATCACTTGCTGCTCCGACTGAATCCGGGCCAGGAGTGCTCGTCGAGCGCCGCGCGCCCGGTTCATCGTCTGAATCATGTGGTCCGGCCAGTCGTTCCAAAACCTTCGATGCGAGGGTGGAAGTTGGTCTTCTGGAATCAGATCGGGCCGGCCTGCGCCCAATGCCGGCAAGCCAAGGGCAGTGTGAGCGGCGACAGCCGTGCTCGCGGTTAAAAAAGTCCGACGGGTAACCATGTTTGAACGAAAGACCTCCGGGTGTCTGGATCATGAAGTGCCGGGCGATAAACAGGTGAAAGTCATTTTTTCTTACGGATTCTTCTCGATTGCGGTTACGGGTGTATGTAGCCGATGTATCTGGATTCGTCCTCTGTAGTGTGTATAAATCGTGCCTGCCCCCAGATTACAAGAAAATTTTCCCGATAAACATGAAATAATCTTGGATGATTAGCGACAAACATTTCTCATTGCGATATACAGGAATAGTGTTGGACTCGCATTGCATAGGGAAAGTATCTGGCACGAATGGAAGACAGCGTGAGAGGGAAAATGGAGAAACAGGCTGAACAGGTGGAACACTTTCAGGTCGAGCAATTAAAAATTCTCGTTTATCCAACCCGCGAAGCGGCGGGCGTAGCGGCGGCTCGCGCGACGGCTGAAGCGATGAACCAATTGGCAAATCAAATCGGAGACATCGGGGTGATCTTCGCCACCGGGGCTTCGCAGTTCGATACGTTAGAGGCCCTCACTTCGCTGCCCGGCCTGCCCTGGGAACGTATTGTTGGTTTCCATATGGATGAATATGTCGGTATGTCCCCCGATCATCCAGCTTCATTTCGCCGTTATCTGCGCGAGAAGCTGGTCCGACTGGTTCCGATCCACAAGTTTTTTGAAGTGGACGGAACGGTTTCAGATCCGGGGCAGGAATGCGTGGAGTATGCGAACAAGCTACGCTCCGCCAATCCGCAGCTTTGTCTACTGGGCATCGGTGAAAACGGGCATCTGGCATTCAATGATCCGGGAGTCGCAGATTTTCACGACCCTCTCGACATGAAGGTGGTCCAGCTAGACGACGTCTGCCGCCAGCAGCAGGCGGCGGAAGGCTGGTTCACGAGCTTTCAGGATGTTCCGGATGAGGCCATGACGCTGACCATCCCGACGCTGCTGCGCGTGCCCAAACTGATTGTCTCGGTGCCTGGCGCGCGTAAGGCGAAAATTGTCCGCCGCACCGTCGATGAACCGATTTCGACCGCTTGTCCGGCCACCATTCTTCGCACGCATCCGGACGCGACACTCTATCTCGACAGAGAAGCAGCTGCGGAACTCGCTGGTCTGCGGGTTCCGGCAGCGCTCAGCCATAAGTGAGGTATATATATGACGGACGATGCAAACGATAGGCTTACAAACGATGGGATGGACCGCAGAACGTTCGTGAAGCAGGCAGGACTGGCCGCAATGGCGGTCGGGATGGATGCCCGTTCCTACGCGCGCGTGCTCGGCGCGAACGACCGCATTCGGCTCGGTCAACTCGGCTGCGGAGGGCGCAGCGAAGGCCATGTGCACATGGTGCAGCTGGCCTCAAAACAGATGCCGGTCGAAACTGTTGCGGTTTGCGACATCTGGTCTCTGGCGCGGGAGAAGCGCGGGGCGCAGGTGAAGAAGGTATTCAATCTGGAGCCGCAGTCCTACAAATATTCTGAAGACATGCTGGCCCGCAACGATATCGACGGGGTGATGATTGCCACCGGAGATTTTCAGCACGCCAAACTGTGCATTGAAGTGGTGCAGGCCGGCAAAGACTGTTACGTCGAGAAGCCCTTTGCCAACGTGCTGTCGGAAGCCATTGCGGCACGCAACGCGGTGAAGGCTTCGAAGCAGGTGGTGCAGATGGGATCGCAGCATCGCAGCCAGCCGTATCAATTGGCGGTGCGCGACATTATTCGTTCCGGACGTATCGGCAAAATCGTCCATATTGAGCAGGAGTGGAACGTGAACGAGGAGCGCTGGCGCTTCGTCGACATGGACACCGGCGATACGGAACGCATGGACCAGGACCGGAACATGGAGTGGAAGAAATGGCTCCTTGACCGCCAGTCCAAACTGCGGGAAGAGGACACGGACTGGAAACGCTGGCTGCTGGGTAAGCCGTATCAACCCTTCGATCCGCATGTCTATCTGGAATTTCGCTTGTACAGGAATTTCTCCTCCGGCATCTTCGACCAGTGGATGAGCCACGGCAGCGACCTGGTTCACCTGTGGACGGATGAATCCTACCCGGAAAGTGTGGTGGCCAACGGCGGGGTTTTTGTCTGGCCGGACGGGCGGCAGAACCCCGATACATGCGTCGCCGCAGTGACCTATCCCAAAGGGTTTCTCTACACCTACAAGACCACGTTCGGAAACAGCTATCGAAGTTTCTCGCGCATTCAGGGCCGCGACGGCACCATCGAAAATCACGGCGGCGAGGGTGCTTCATTTTTTGAAGTAAGTAAAGAGGGTGGTCGCAACGAAATTTACGGCTCGGTGAATTACAACAAGTTGCCGATCGTAGCGCCGGCCCGGGACCACGATGAAGTGGTGCAGGTTCCCGGCGCGCCGCCGCCCGACTCACGAGGGCCGGACGACGACGATGCCAACCACCTGATGAACTGGCTGAAGGCCATGCAGACCCGCACGCAGCCGAATGCGAATGTGGATCATGGTTTCTCCCACGCAATTGTGGTGATCATGGCGGCCCAGTCCTACTGGAGCGGGAAAAAGCTGTACTGGGACCCCAAGAATGAGGTCATTCTCGATCACCCGATCGTCTGATCCCCAACTCAACTGCGAATCCCGGAGTTGAACAGGTTCCGGAGTTGACCGAATCTCGGAGTGGACAATGAACAAGCTCGCTTTTTCGTTGGTATTTTTATTTGTGGCGGCTGGTTGCGGGGGCACCCAGCGGGCGGCGAAAACGACCGCGGCGAATAATGCCGCCACCGCACAGGATCGCCCTGTTACCGGGATTTTTTCTGACGGCGAATTGAAGCAGTTTGCCGCACTTGGACCGATCGACACGCACACGCACGCTTCAGTCAGCGATCCCGCATTTTATGCCATGCTGAAGCGGCTCAATCTGCACATTGTGGACATACTGGTCGATGATGACAGCGATCCCCAGCAGAAGAATTTTTCAAAACTAAAAGAAGGCGTGCTGAATGTTGTCCATTCCAGCGACGGCTACGCGGTGCTGTGCACGACCTTCGATCCTTTCCGTTTCGGCCAGCCGGACTTCGCCAGTCAGGCCATACAGGGCATCAATCACGACTTTGCTCAGGGGGCGATTGCGGTAAAGATCTGGAAAAATTTTGGCATGGAGATTAAAGATGCAAAAGGCAATTACGTCATGCCGGACAATCCCGCGCTGGAACCGATCTTCCAGGACATTTCGGCGCGCGGCAAGACCCTGATCGCTCACCTTGCAGACCCGAATACTATCTGGGAGGCCCCCACTCCGTCTGCTCCGGACTATGACTATTACTCGCAGCACCCAAAGTTGTATATGTACGGCAAGCCCAATGCGCCCGGCAAAGCGGATATCCTGCGCGCGCGCGACCGTATCCTGGCGCGGAATCCAAAGCTGCGGGTGGTTGGGGCACATCTGGGCAGCATGGAGGTAGATTTTCCGGGTCTGGCCGATCGCCTCGACAAGTATCCGAATTTCGCCGTGGATATGGCGGCCCGGATGGAATACGTGGAAATGCAGCCGCGCGCCTCGATCCTCGCCTTCATTACCCGCTATCAGGACAGGCTGATCTACGGGACGGACAATGAGTTTAACCCCGGGCAGACCGGGCAGGATGCGGTTCAGGATTGGGAGACCGCCTACGCCAACGACTGGAGATTCCTGGCAACCGACGATACGATCCCGTGCCCTCATTGCAGGAACGGCAGCGTCAAAGGGCTTGCGCTGCCGGAGCCGATCCTGCGCAAGCTCTATCATGACAATGCTGTGAAGTGGTTTCCGGGCGTGCTGGGCAACTCTCCCGCTGGAGCAATGAAACATTGATGGCCGGGGATGCAGGCTTGCTGTCTCGCGGGGTGCGGATTGGATAGCGTACAGACCGGCGTTTCACCGCCTCCACGCGCACGGCGCACAGGCAGGACACGCTGGTGGATTGTCTGGACGCTGTTTTTTTCCACTGTCACCAATTACATCAGCCGCCAGAGCTTTTCAGTGCTGTCGCCGATGATCACGGCGCAATATCATCTGAGTCACACCGACCTGGCTAGAATTCTTGGTTCATTTCAGCTTTCCTATGCAATTACATGGTTGGTTGGCGGCATTATTTTAGATGCCGTCGGCAGCCGTCTTGGCCTGGCAATCGCGGCAGTGTGGTGGTCGGTGATGAACATTCTTACCGGCTTCGCCAGCTCGGTTTTCGGCTTTGCGTTTTTTCGATTCATGCTCGGCATCGGAGAAGGCTTCAACTGGCCGGGCGCCAGCAAAGTGGTGGCGGAATGGTTTCCAAGCGAGGAGCGCAGCGTCGCCGTCGCCATCTTCGACAGCGGCTCCAGCGTGGGCGGAGCGCTGGCGGCGTTGTGCATTCCCCTGATTGCTCTGGCGGTAGGCTGGCGCTGGGCCTTTGTCGCCTCTGGAATGCTGGGCTTTGTGTGGCTTGCGGTATGGCTGCGTGTCTATCATCCGCTGGACCGGCATCCGCGCGTCACCGCGCAGGAGCGGGAGCTGATCCTTGCAGGCCGTGATGCTGCGCCGCTTACGACTGATCGCGGACTGGCCCGCTGGCGGCGCTTAAGCAAGGATCGGAATCTGTGGGGCATCGTTCTGGGCCGTGCGCTGACCGATCCAATCTGGTGGTTTTATGTCTTCTGGCTGCCACAGTATCTCAGCGATGCGCGCGGATTCGGCCTGAAACAGATCGCTCTGTTCGCATGGATACCGTTTGTCGCTGCTGACATTGGCAACTTTACCGGCGGCTGGATCTCCGGCTACTGCATTCGGCGCGGCATGTCTGTGGTGCGCGCGCGCAAGTGGGTGTGCCTGGTCAGTTGTGTCCCAATTCTCGCCGGCATTCCGGCGGCGGCAGTGCATAGCGTATATCTTGCGCTCGCGCTGATTTGCGTGGCGCTGTGGGGCTTTGCCAGCTGGTCTACGATGGGACTGACGCTGCCTTCAGACCTTTTTCCGCAGGAAGTGGTTGGCTCCGTCACCGGGCTGAGCGGGCTGGCTGCCGGGCTGGTCGGGGCCGGCTTTACGCTGCTGGTGGGCGCAATCGTAGACCACTATTCCTATCGCCCCGCCTTCCTGGTTGCGGGGCTGCTGCCCATTCTGGCGACCATATTTTTATTCCTTTTGATTCGACCTGCGGCCCGTGTCGAGGTGTAGGCCAGTCAGCACGGGTGCTGCTTAAGGCAGCGGCGAGCCGAGCAGCAGAACAAAGTAACGTGCCGGTTCTTTGCTTGTGTTGCGGATGGCGTGCTCCGCATTGGAGGCCACATACGCGACAGAGCCGGGCATCAACTGCGTGGGTTTCCCGTCGATCTCCACTTCGAGCTCGCCGTCGCGGACCATGAAGATCTCTTCGCCTGCATGGTGGTGCGGGGGATGCGCGACGGCGCCGGGGGCCAGGTCCGTCTCATGCAGCTTGATGTGCACACCGGCGTGCGTGTTCCCCTCAAATACCGGAATATAGCTGTCGCCGGCATCTTTGTAGACGGGCAGGTTCTTGTAATCGTAGAAGCCCGATTGCAGCAGGACATTCTTGTTTTCTGTTTTGTCTGCGGAGTGGACAGTTGTCGCGGCCAGCAAAGCAGGCAGCAGCACGCAGAGCTCTCTTCTTGTCAGTGACATTGATTCTCCTTCCTTGCTTCTGCGCCGCAATTCAACCGCGACTCAGTCCATGTAGTTGCGGAATTTTCATCACACGCTGTTCGATCAGCGCCTGTTTGCCGATCGAGCAGGCCAGCGCGGAGCGGAATCCGACGTCGGCATTCGCAAACGGCTGCTTTTTCGTGCGCACGCAATCGATGAACGATTTACAGGCAGTCAGTGTCGGCTCTTCGTCTTTTATCATGCGCTGGCGGTCGCCCGGGCCGCGATACGGCAACTCCCAATCGACGTTATAAGAGGCGCCTGTTTTTACCCCGCGCTCGACCACATTGGAATGGGAAGCGGCGGTGATGGTCTTGCGCGTCGGGCTGTAGAACGTGGCGTCTTCCAGCGTGATCTGCACGCTGCCTTCGGTGCCGTAGACCCAAAGCTGGTCGGCCATCATTGCATTGTCGGTCAGGGAACTGAAAAACATGCGCCGTCCCTTGGTATAGCCCAACACCGCCTGAACATTGTCGCCGACGGTACGACCGTCGTTGTAAACGGCGATGCTGGTGGTGCCAAGCACGTCCTGCGCCTGCTCGCCGAAGACCCAGTTGGCGATGTCGATATGGTGCGAACCAAGCTCTTCGAGCAGGCCACCGGAGGACTCTTGATACAGGCGCCAATTTATCAGGTGCTCCAGACTGGGGTTGGGGACCTCGCGCCGCCAGTTGTCGCTGCGATGCCAATACGCGTAGACATGGGTCGGTTCGCCGATGTCTCCCTTGTGCACCCGCTCCACTGCCTGGCGAATCCAGGAGGCATAGCGCATCTGATGTCCGATCTGAAAAATCTGCCCGGTGTTGGCGACCGCATCGACCAAGTTGATGGAATCTTCCGGGGAGAAGCCGAGTGTCTTTTCTCCATAGACGGGGCGCCCGCTCTTCATGGCGGCGATGGCATATTCCGCGTGGAAGACCGGCGGCGTGGCGATAAAGATCGCGTCCAGATCTTTGCGCTCCAGCATTTCGTGTGCATTTTTGTACGCCGGCACATTTTTGCCGACAAGTTCATTGACCTCCGCAAAGCGCGGTTCATATACGTCGCAGGCGGCGGCAATCTCGACGCCGGGAACGCGAAGCAGTTGGCGGATCAGTTCCTGCCCGCGGCTACCCGGCCCGATAAAGCCGACATTCACGCGATCGTTGGCAGCGACGGGCCGAGCTGCCTCGGGTTGCGCGTTGGCCGCCTGCCCATACATGACGGAAGACGGAAACATTTTTGCCGACAACACACTCAATGAAAGTCCCTGCAGCAGCCGTCTGCGATTCATAAATATTGCTTCTCCTTATGCGTGGATCGGTTCCTTTGAAAGTACGTCGTGAATTTCAGCGGGCCAGCGTATTGCCTGGTAGGACGGAGCGGGTGGAGTTCCAGAGATCACCAGCGCGGCTTCCTGCCGACGATCGTTCAGCAGCGAGGCGCACTCTGCCGCGCTCAATACAAACAAGGCATTCGACAACGCGTCGCTGTCTGTGGCCGACGGAGAAATTACGGTCGTCTGTAGAGTTCCTTCCACGGGACGCAAAGTGCGCGGATCCATGATTGCGCCGTATAGATG
>JADEYI010001345.1_pt1 | contig 19295 bp, 19 predicted proteins | sample 8542331 | NCBI WGS metagenome assembly JADEYI01 (sample SAMN16510988, study PRJNA670497) | mine drainage metagenome | isolation source: biofilm near Copperflume 1 | place: Germany: Marsberg coppermine Kilianstollen | collected 2018-02
TCCGAATAACAGGGGGCAACTTCCGGCTGCTACAGCGGTTGTGGACGCAAATCGAGAGGATACTACAGATAAACGAAATGCAGGTGGTGACAGCGGAAGTGGTGGAAGCAGCACGGGAAAGCCTGGTTATAGGTATCGGCACCGAATAAAGGTGTTACGCAAGAAAGCGCTGCCTGCTTTACGCAAGATAATTCTGCGCTTTACACGAACTGCCGAAGGTCGCTCAGGTAGTTGCGCACAGTTGAGGGGCTGAGGTCTTCCTCATTGCGCAGGTAATCGGCGTACTGGTGAAGGGCGGTGTACCCGACCGTTGAGATAGATGGGTTGATTGGTCTAGCGTGCTGTGTCACCAATTCACCATTTCCTGCCAATTCCTCGTGCATATCTCAACTGAGGAGATCCAGAACCTTGTTGGTTTTCGACTGGTGATCCCCGATCGGCTTGCTTAGAATACATTAGCGGACATGGCTGCGGAAGGTTTTTGTCACTTTTAGTTTGGAGTTGCACTGATTTGCGGTTTTGAATTGCACTGGTTCACGAGTGAACCTTCTACGCAGATGTGCAAGTCACAGAAGCAGACTAGCATTGTCAGGTGCCCAGTGGCACTTTTTCCACAAACGGGAAGAGCTACGAAGCCAGCAAGTCAGGCCGAGTAGTGTAGGGCTGGAGCAGGGCACACGGAACACGGAACACGCAATACACACACTGGATCACTCACCGAGCCGAGGGTACGGAAACCAGTACGGGCGATAGCTGCCATCCTCGTGGCGCAGTTCTTCAGCAACTGCATAGCAGAGAATCGCATCGTGCCAATACACAAGGATCGCTGCCTCAGCCAATGGAGAGGGCCGGACTTTGACGTGCGCTTTTGGGAAATAACGTAGCACATCCTCGTCATAGTCCCGGTAGTGCCACCCCTCCCATTCCACGCTTCCGTCCTCTGCCACCACCGCAGGGAAAGATGGAAGCAGTTCCTGAAGGCCCGGGCAGTGTCGAAGTGGGTCGTCCTTGGGAAACATATGCCAGCCCAAGTGACGGACTACCTGCTGCTTTGCCAGAAATGGAGCATAGCCGTATGCTCGCTCAAATGCTCGATCCAGGATACGCAAGTAGTGAACAGGCTCAAGCACCCGCCCAGCCAGTTCTTTCTCACATGCCCATATCCACGTCCATATCCGTTGCCATTGCCGTGGCTGTTCCCATTCCAATTCCGAGTCACGTTGCTGTCGCGAGTGAGATGATGCGCAACTTGTGCAATCTTGCTGTAGGATTTCTTCCACCTTGGTGTGCCACACGCGGGCAGCTTGCCGGATCGCTTTGGGAATGGGCGATCGCACATGCAGATGGGTAGGTGGAGAAATCTGCCAGGAGGGCCATATGAACTGCTCCGCAACTGAGAATTGCCCGGCAGCCGAGGGAGGGAATACCAGAGCGTCGTAGAGGGCCAATTTCACCGCAGTTTCGGCAGTTTCGTTTGAACTCGGTGGATCAGGAGTACAACGAAAGGCGAGCACTCTTGCTGTCTGTCTGCCCTCTCCTGTCTCTGCACCATCTGCACCATCTTCGCCCGTCCCACCCGTCTCCTCTGTCACGAGGACCAAAAATGACTCCTTGACCCCATTAACTCCTGCAGGCCGGGGCCACCATAGCCTCACTGATGTTGGACGCCACGTGATCTTCCAGGTTGCTGCCGACGGCTCGATCCGTCGTCGCAGCGCCTTTGAACGCTCGCGAACGATGGTGGCGCAGACGCCGGTCACCACATCTGATGGCAACGCCTTCGCGCTGGCAACTCGTGCCATGCGACGAAGGATATCCCAGACAGTACGCCTGCCACGAAGCAAGGGTGATAGATAGAGAGCTTCGATCATCTCTGCTACCGGCTGAGTTACCCCGGCGAAAAAGGCAGCCAGGGTAGCTTCCTGCACCGAAGGCGGTGCGTCTGGGCAGAGTGCCTCCGAACACTGCTCCACAAGCAGTTCCCAAAGATTCATGTTTCTCAGCCAGGGAAGCAAGTCATACAACTGGGGCACGCACTCGGCCACCTCCAGCAATCGCTCAAGGAGGCGTGGAATCTGCCCCGGTTGTTTATCAGGATCTTCTGAGAACGAACCCGTTTAGCATCGGCATCGGCGATGCTAAACGGGTTCGTTCTCATGAGCGTGGCGCTTAGGAGCCAGGAGCCTTATGTGCGAGGCGGCCGCTGCTCCGAAGCCGCTTCATAAGGTCCAGCCGATGAGGGAGATGGATAAGAAGAAGAGACTGGACGCTGATGCGCGTCTCGGCGGTGAAAGGGATCAACTCGACATCCGCTCCGCGCCATTCAGATGGGGGAATGTAGCCCATGCGCTCGGAAAGAGCCACTATGGACTTGCCCTCTGGGGTATCATCTGCCACCGAGGCCAGCAGCGCGGCCTGCGCCAATTCGTCGCGCGTGTGCCCATCAACCGGGATGAACTCTGAAGCCATGCGGTTACCGAAGGTGATAGTCCCCGTTTTATCGAGGAGGAGCACGTCCACGTCACCCGCGGCTTCTACAGCCCGCCCGCTCATCGCCAGCACGTTGCGCTGCACTAGCCTGTCCATCCCCGCTATGCCGATGGCCGATAGAAGCGCGCCGATTGTTGTCGGAATGAGGGTGACCAGGAGCGCCACGAGGGTAATGACGGTCACCACCGTGTTCGAGTACTGCGCGAAGGGGCCAAGTGTTACCACCACGATCAGGAAGATGATCGTCAGGCCTGCGAGAAGGATGTTCAACGCGATCTCGTTGGGCGTCTTCTGGCGGGCCGCGCCCTCGACGAGGGCGATCATCCTATCAATGAAGGTCTGCCCAGGATCGGCGGTGATGCGGATCACGAGCGAGTCGGTGATGATGGTAGTGCCGCCGGTCACGCTTGAGGATATATCAGTGCCCGGCTCCTTGATGACGGGGGCCGACTCGCCGGTAATGGCCGATTCGTTTACATAGGCCACGCCCTCCAGCACTTCCCCGTCGGATGGGATCAGGTCGCCCGCTTCCACGAGCACAATGTCCCCTTTCCGTAGAGTGGGGGCCGCAACCACTTCATACTTGCGGCTCTTCCTATCGGTGAGCCGCTTAGCCTGTGCGCCCACTTTTGTCCTGCGGAGCGTGTCGGCCTGGGCCTTGCCACGCCCCTCTGCCAGTGCCTCAGCGAAGTTGGCGAAAATTACGGTTATCCATAGCCAGACAATGATCAGAGCGTTCACGATGACCGTCTTGAGGTCCGCGCCGTCGGCGAGGAGCTTGACCAGCATCAGCGTGGTGAGGACGCTCCCGACCTCTACCACGAACATAACCGGATTGAGCACAAGAGTCCGCGGATCTAGCTTCTTTACGCTGTCGCGCAAAGCCGGCCCCATCAGCTCTGGACTGAACATTCCCTTTGGTTGCTTGCTACGCTTCTCCGGCGTAGGCGCAGGCATCGTTTCCGGCTTGATTGTATCTACCTTCGTCGCCATCTCTTCAGCGTCTCCCCTTCTCCAAAAATGCTTCTTTCCCCAGTGATTCGCGTTTCGCGTTTCGCGCATCAAAACGTCTTGCCTGCGAGCATCTGTAGGTGCTCTACAATAGGACCCAGGGCGTACACCGGGAAGTAGGTTAGTGCGCCCACGATCAGGATCACGCCGACGAGCAGCCCCACGAACAGTGGTCCGGTCGTCGGGAAGGTGCCCGATGTGGCCGCGGCTCGCTTCTTGGAGGCCAGTGAGCCTGCCAGGGCCATCACCGGCACGATGAAAGCGAACCGTCCTATTATCATGGCCAGGCCGATAGTCAGGTTGTAGAAGGGCGTGTTGGCGTTGAGTCCCGCAAAGGCCGAGCCATTGTTGCCGGTGCCTGACGTGAATGCGTACAGGACCTCGCTAAGGCCGTGCGGCCCCATGTTGTTGCGAGAATCGAGCGCTCCTGGCCAGAGCATCGTCAGGGCGGTAAAGCCGAGGATAGAGATGGGCAATATTAGTATCGCGATAGTGACCATCTTCATGTCATATTGCTGTATCTTCTTGCCCAGGTACTCAGGAGTTCTACCCACCATCAGCCCGGCGATGAACACCGCCAGCACGGCCCACACGAGCATTCCATACAGGCCCGACCCCACACCACCGAAGACGATCTCACCCAGCGCTATGTTGGTTAGAGGCACCAGGCCACCAAGGGGAGTAAAGCTATCGTGCATTCCGTTGACGGCTCCATTTGATGCGTCGGTGGTTATCGTGGCGTATAAGGCGCTCGTGAATATACCGAAGCGCACTTCCTTGCCTTCCATGTTGCCGCCTGCCTGCAGGGCGCTCGGGGTCTGGTCAAGCCCTGCGTGCTGAGTAAGGAGGGGATTGCCCGCCTGTTCGGCCCAGGCCGTGACCAAAAAGCCTGCAAGAAAGATAATCGTCATGGCGAACCATAGCGCCCACCCTTGCCGCTGGTTGCCCACCATCCGCCCGAACACGTAAGTCAGAGCCGAGCTGATAGCGAAGATGGAGAGCATCTCAATGAAGTTCGTGATGCCGTTGGGGTTCTCGAATGGGTGGGCGCTGTTGGCGTTGAGAGGCCCTCCGCCGTTAGTGCCAAGCTCCTTGATAGCCTCCTGGGAGGCGAACGGCCCACCCACGATCGTCTGAACGCCACCTTGTACGGTGTGGACAGTCTGATATGGATTGAGGTTCTGGATGGTACCCTGAGATACATAGGCCAGAGCGATCACGATGGATAAGGGCAGCAGGATATACAGGGTGCAGCGGGTCAGGTCCATCCAGAAGTTGCCGAGCGCACGGGTCTCGCGCCGTGCAAGACCCCTGATCAGGGCCACGGCCAGCACAATGCCAACCGCAGCCGAGGTAAAGTTGTGAGTGGCAAGGCCCACCATATTGGTGAAGTAGCTGACTGTGGTTTCGGGCACGTAGCTTTGCCAGTTGGTGTTCGTCGCGAACGACGCCGACGTATTGAACGACAGGTCAGCATTGGCGGGCCCCAGCTTCTGAGGGTTCCAGGGGAGCCATTGCTGTACGCGCATGATGACGTACGTGAGCAGTAGACCCAGCACCGAGAAGGCCAGCATCGCTGACGTATAAGCGATCCAGCTTTGCTCCCGTTTTGGGTTGATACGGAACAGACGATAGATGACCCGCTCCACCGGCACGAGCACCGGCGACAGAACGTTGCGCTGGCCCTCAAATACGCGGGCCATATAGATGCCCAGGTATTTGGTAATGACCACCAGCAATACGAGATAGATAACGACCTGCACGATGGCAGGAATTAGAGTTTCCATATTAGAACCGCTCCGCCCTGATCAGCACGTAGGCCAGGTAGACCAGCAGCGCCAGCGCTACCAGGCCCCAAAGAATGTAATCCCAATTCCCTAAGATGCCCATACTTCTCTCACTGCCTCCCCAACACTTCGCACCCTCTGGCGAAAGCCCAAAGGAGTCCGAAGGAGATTACTATCACACCGACATACAGTAGATCATCCATTTCGCGGCCTCTCTCCTACTTCTTCCACTTCTTCTACTTCGCTAACTTCCCCACTGAGGGCCTTTGCGATGAGGCGCTTGAGGGCATCCATAGGGAAGGGTTTAGGTAAGAATGCCATTGGCTTGAACTCCTCTATTCGCCTATGTGCTGGTTGGCCCGCAGAGAATACGATGGTTGGCAGCATCTGGCAGGTGATGCCGTTAGCAGCCAACTGGCGGAGAACCGTCCACCCGGTGTCATCGGGCAAATTCACATCGAGCACCAGGACATCGGGTCGTTCAGCGAGTGCCGCACGCACGCCTTCCTCGGCGCTACCTGCTATGCGCACCGTGTAGTTGCTTTGCTCCAGGATTCGGGCGAGGGCCTTTTGCATTGGCTCCTCGTCTTCGACCAGCAGTATTTTTGCACTCTTTCCTGAACTCAACTTTTCCCTCTCCCCAGTACCATTATGAGTTTGGCGACCCATTCCGGCATGCGAGATCAGTATAGATTGGCCGCCGTAAAAACCGCATAACTATCTGCCCTTGGGGCATAACGAAACCATAACAGTTTCGTCAGAAGGCATAAATGAAGTATAAAATGAGCCTCACGCTGGTCGCTGTTCTGGTAGGATGCATATAGCAGGATGCAAGATTAAGAGGGCCTCAGAGAGGGTGGTTCCTTAGAGAACCACCCGACGAACAAGGACGAACTAGGGTTGTGAAGAGGATAGTAGTATGAGCAGGCGCCCAGGAGATCGAATAATCTATCACCGCAGGTCGGAGCTACATCGTGAGCCGTATCGTAGAGGGCGGTTGCCAGGCGGTATCTTTGCTCCCCGACGCTTCGACAGGCTCAGGGCAGAAGCTGGCGATGAGAGCATACAGACACTTGTAGCAAAGTATGTAGTCGTGATGCTAGCTCTGGCCGTCACGACGCTGGCGCTGTGGCCGGGACGCGAGACCATTGGCCTCTTGAATATCGGACTCGTTTTTCTGATCGTAGTGCTCGGCGCAACCCTATGGGCGGGGCAGTGGGCTGGGATATTAGCCTCTGTGCTAGGATTCGCCCTGTTCGACTTTTTCCTGGTTCCCCCTTATCTCACTTTTGTCATCGGTGACCTGCATAACATCTTCGCGTTGTTCGTCTTTCTAGCGGTCTCGGTGCTGATGAGCTGGCTCCTATCCGGGGCACGTGAGCAGGCCCGACGGGCTGCTCAGCGAGCCGACGACCTATCTCGCCTCTATGAGTTGAGCCAGGCTATCATCGGCGCCCGACAAATGGACGACGTGTTGCCGGCAATAGCGAAAAAAGTCGCCGATGTGCTCGATGCAAGCGTGTGCTGGATACTCGTTCCGAATGAGCACAACCAACTCGTTATACGCGCACAGCACCCGACTAATGCTCGACAGAATTCTCGTGATGAACTGGCCCTGGCTTCCTGGGTGCTGTGGCACGGCACAGAAGCCGGCCTTGGGGGCCAGACTGAAGATGGGCGACGGTCGTTATCAGAATGGGCGTCTCACGCACCCGGCTTGTTTGCACCGCTACGGGTTGGAGAGCGCACAGTTGGAGTGCTGGGTGTAGCAGATAAGCGTGCTGGCGAGCCTTTCACGGTTGTTGAACACACCATACTCAATACGCTAGCAGACCAGGCGGCAGTGGCACTGGAAAGGCTACGTTTGCTGAGGGAGGCCGAGCGGGCCGAGATACTGGCACGTACAGACGAGCTCAAGTCGGCGCTGGTGTCGGCGGTCTCGCACGACCTGCGCACGCCCATAGCCTCCATGATGGCCCTGGTGACTGGCCTTCTCGATCCCGACGCCCACTGGGATAAGAAGACTGAGCGGGAGTTCCACCAGATCATCTACGACGAGCTGGTTCGCTTGAACAAGCTTGTTGGCAACTTGCTGGACATGTCTCGCATAGAAGGTGGCGCACTCCGCCCTGAGAAAGGCTGGTATAGTATTGGAGAGGTGATTCAGTCGGTTCTAGAACGCCTGGAACCCAGATTGACCTATCTCCCACTCTCGATAGAGGTCGATGCTGATTTACCCCTGGCGCTATTCGATTTTACGGAGATCGATCAGGTGCTGAGCAATATCATCGAGAACGCCATCAAATACACCCCGGCGGGAACGCCTATAACGGTAAGGGCACACCACACGGTGGATAACAGTGGGAAGAACAGGGGTGATAACATAGAGGTAGTCGTTGAGGACTCCGGCCCGGGAGTGGCACCCGAACAGTTGCCGTATTTGTTCGACAAGTTCTACAGGGGGGAGAGGATAGACAGGCAGAATGAACATGGCGAAAGAGAGAGCAGCGGGGGTATCGGGTTGGGGCTTTCAATTACCAAAGGTCTTGTTGAGGCGCACGGTGGTAACATACAAGCAGCCAATCGGCCGGAAGGTGGCCTGCGGGTGATGTTTATGATCCCGGTGAACGGCGCTCCGCAACGAAAAGGCAACAGAGCAGACGCTACCCCTATCGGCGCTTGAGGTCGAAGGCATAATCAGGCTATAGTCCACATATTGCATGAGAGCGATTCCATATTGAAGAATGTCCGCTCAATGGATAAGAATATCGCCAGATTGGAGAGGGGCCCAATTGAATACCGCATCCTAAGTCGGGGTCGAGGAGAAAGACCAGCGGTACTCGTGCTCAATGGCGGCCATACCAACTGCAACTCTCCATTCGGCCATGAGGCGTTCTTCCTGGATGAGGGATACCAGGTTGTTATTCCTTCACGGCCTGGCTATGGAAGCACGCCGTCTTCTACCGGCAAGACTGCTGAAGCCTTCGCAGATGCCCTGGTTGCTCTCCTGGATCGCCTGCACCTCGACCGGGTCACGATCGTAGGCGTTTCAGGCGGTGGTCCGACGGCCCTACAATTGGCGGGCCGTCATCCTGAGCGGGTAAGCAAACTGATCCTGCAGAACGCCGTCACGGGCGGGCGATTTCCTACGCCCACGACTCGGCTGGGCGCCTATATCGTGTTCAACAGGTGGACGGAACGATGGACCTGGGCCGCATTCCGTTACTTCGCCCGAGTAGCACCGCTGAGAGCATTGAAAAGTATGATGGGGAGCCTCTCCTCCCTGGATCCCGCTCAGGTAGTCGCCGCAATGAGCCAGCAACAGCAACAAGCCGCACTCGCTTTGTTGCTAGCTTCGAGATCAGGATCTGGCTTTATGCATGACTTGCACCACCACTGTGGCGATCTCCAGCGTATTAAGGCCCCCGCCCTGGTTATCAGGAGCAAGTACGATGGAGCAGTGGGCGCAAATCATGCCAGCTATGCGGCAGACCATATTCCCAACGCACAACTCTTTGTCTCCCCAGCCGAATGTCACTTGCTATGGTTTAGCCCATACAACGCTGCTATTGAAGAGAGAATGCGTACCTTCTTACAGGCTTCGCGGGAATGAGGAAGCTTAATGTTATCAGTTACCGGGATCAAGTCAGAGGGAATGCATAATAAAGATGTCTGCGACAAAAGTGCTGCTTATTGATGATGAGCCAGCGATAGCCAAGGCTCTGCGACCGCTCCTACAAGGTCATGGTTTCAGCGTTGCTGTTGCTGAGACAGGAGCTGATGGTCTCGCGCAACTGGAAAGCTTCGCGCCGGACTTGATCCTGCTGGACCTTGGCCTGCCAGACATGAACGGAGTGGAACTCACCACCGAATTGCGGCGGCGCACTGCTACCCCCATCATCGTGTTGTCTGTACGCGATGCCGAGCGTGATAAAGTAGCTGCCTTAGACAATGGCGCGGACGACTACCTGACTAAACCTTTTGGTTTCCAGGAGTTGCTGGCGCGTATGCGGGTAGCGTTTCGCCATGCGCCGAGTGCTCAGAATATTACGCAATTGGCTGCGCAGAAGGAGATCCAAATAGGTGATGTGATATTGGACACGGAACGATACGCAGTAACGGTCCGAGGCACCACCACCCATCTCACGCCCACCGAATTCAAGTTGCTGGAATTGCTGATGCAGCATTCGGGTAAGCTGGTAACTCACCACACACTATTGCACAGGGTCTGGGGGCCTGAGTATGTCGGGGAAAGCCAGCTGCTCAGGGTGTATATCGGCCACCTGCGCGCCAAAATAGAGGAACAGCCTGATCGGCCCACGTACATCGTGACTGAGCCCGGGGTCGGCTATCGCTTTCGTGACTCACTCTAGCTCGCTCTAGCTCGCGCGAGTTGTGCTCTCCCGGTGCCCCGTCCGCTTACGTCTTCTAACCCGTCTCTGAGCCCCAATATTGCAGCAGGTTGTCGGCCCGTAACTATCTATGGGGTAAGGACGCCTTTGAAGGGCTGTTGAAATCCTTCTGGTGCTAACCGTTACTTACCAATTACGAAGTAGTAAAACAGAAAGATAATAAGCAGCAACAGCAGTAGAGAACCCCATGGAAGGTCGGCTAGACGCCATCGTCGCCCCTGGTCTGCTCCTGCGGTGCGGCTCCTGCCAAGTAGCTGAGGTACATCTGATACGACCGTATTTGGGCGGAATAAAAGCGCCGCTTTCAGCCGGAATGCGTTTTGGTTGTGCAAAAGATACTCCCAGGGCTTGGAAGGTAAGGCTTCCGGCAGCACAACGGTTATGGTGTCGTCCGGCTGCTGCTGGTCGAGGGCATCGATGTAGGACAATAGGGGTCCTATCAGGGAGCGAAACGGCGATTCGACTATCACCAGCTGGATATCTGTGTCCGGCAGGAGTTTGCGCCACTCTTTATTGAACTGCTCGGCTTCTTCCGGATCTTCTCCTTCTACGATGTGTACGGCGGTGACAGTAGCGGACAGTGAGCGCGCGTAGTCCAGGGCGGTCAGAGTAATAGGGTTCATGCGTGCCACCGGCACAATGAACGTGTGTTTGAAGCCAAGCCCGACCCCTGTGCGCGGTTTTGCCTGCGCTTGCGCCACCGCTTGCTCCTGTTCTTCCCTTTCAACTCTCACGTAGTGCCGATTGATCGCCAGGAACAAAAAGATCAAGATAGGTATGAGCACCAAGACGATCCAGGCTCCGTACTCGAACTTGGTCACAGCAGAGATAACGAGCACCACCCCTGTGGCGAGCGCGCCCACTCCATTAATTATCAGATTGCGCTGCCATCCCGGCGTTCTGGTCCGCCACCAGCGCACTACCATGCCGCTCTGAGATAAAGTGAAAGAGTTGAATACTCCTACCGTGTAGAGCGGGATGAGGGCTGTGGTGTCTCCATCGAAGGCGATAACAAGCACACAGGCCAGGATCGCCAGGGTGATGATGCCCCACGAGAAGGCCAGCTTATCGCCTCGAAACGCATATTGGCGGGGCATGAACCGGTCGCGGGCCAGGAAGTATGACAGGCGTGGGAAGTCCGCAAAGGCAGTGTTGGCTGCCAGCACAAGTATGAGCGCTGTAGCGATCTGGACATAGAACCATAGGGGATTAGCCCCACCGACCTCGGGAAAGATAGTACGCGCCAACTGTGAAAGCACAGTTTCCTGGTCGCTGGGGCGGATATGCAGTTGCGTAGCCAGGAAAGTGATGCCCGAGAACATGCTGATCGAAGTCACCGCCATTATACCGAGTGTGGCGCGGGCATTCTGTGCCTCAGGTGGCTTGAAAGCAGGCACCCCATCTGAGATGGCCTCGACACCTGTTAGCGCTGTGCAACCCTGAGTGAACGCCCGCAGGAGGAGGAAGAGTGAGATGCCCTCAGCACTGTAGGGAAGAACCTCTGCCGGTGGCGTGTAGACAGGTTGGCCACCCACTCCGAGGTAAAGCCGCAGCAAGCCATAGCCTATCATCCCGAGAATGCCCAGGATGAAAAGGTAGGTAGGCAAAGCGAATATGTTGCCCGACTCCCGCACCCCGCGTAAATTAATGACCGTGATCAGTACCACGATGAAAACGCAGATCTCCACCCTGATAGGTCGAACTTCAGGAAAGAGAGAGTAGATGGCAGCAATTCCAGCCGATACGCTTACCGCGACGGTCAATGTGTAGTCGATAAGGATGGAGGCAGCAGCAGTAAGCCCAGGCACTGTGCCCAGGTTATCCTTGGTGACGATGTACGATCCCCCGCCCCTTGGGTACGCCGCGATCGTCTGGCGATAGGAAGTCGCTACAATAGCAAGCAGTATTACTATGGCCAAGCCTATGGGGAGCGTAAAACTGGCAACTGCGGCGGCTCCTGCCAGGAGAAGTACACGGAGTGTTTCCTCGGTCGCATATGCCACGGAGGATAGTGGGTCAGAAGAGAGCACGGCCAACGCCTTGGCCTTCGTCAATCGTTCGTGAATAGAATGCTCGCTGCTGATGGCTTCACCAATCAGCACTCTCCTGACGTTATAGAAGAGGCGTCCCCACCTGCCCCTCGGCTGATCGGCAGCCAGGGAAGCAGTGAGCACACCAGCTCCACGACGCTTGAAAGGCCCCGCATAGCGGGTCTGACGTATATAGCGGTCGCCCGGATGGGTGCCCCGGACGAGTTCGTTCTGGCGGAGATCGGGCCTGATCTTGGGGGCGCTATCTGCGTATTGAGCCGGCCTTGATACGCCTTCATCCTCGCCTTCTGATACTTTTCTTGCAATCAGACCTTCGGATGGTGCACTTGAAGGGGGCCCCGCTGATGTCTCGCCAGCCGAACCTACAATCCTTCTAGCATGCTGGCGCCTGGGCTGCGAGACGCTCTGCCCTGTGCCCTGATGATCCTGGGTAGGCGGTAAGGCTCCTAGGCTTCCTTCGGTGCTGACAGGATCGGTATTGTCTTGGTCGTTATCCGGTGCGTGATTCTTATCCATATCGCTTTGTGACTCTGTCATTTATATTTCATTTGTCAGTAGCGCTTGGGGTCGAGGGGTAAGCCGAGATCATCCAGGGAACTCGCCAGGTAAGGGTGCGTATTGCTTCACCAGGCACACTAACGCTTCGATGGGGAAGGGCTTGGCAAGAAACGCTTTTGCGCCTACTTTGAGCAACTGCTTTGAACCAGGTCGCGTGGAGGCGGACATCATGATAATGGGCACATCCTGAGTAACTGATTGAAGCCATTCAGCTACATCCCAGCCCGTGGCGTCGAGTAGATTGATGTCGAGTATCACCAGGTTGGGCTTGATTGCGATCTGGTTCACTGCCTCACGGAAGCTTGCAGCCTCAAGCACGAAGTAGCCAATTGCCTGCAGATAACGGATAAGCACCTTGCGTAATGGCCCATCGTCTTCCACTATCAGAATGAAGGGTTTTTGCTGAGCCACGGCTTGTGTCGCCTGTTCTTGTTACTTCGTGCTGGCTGTCGCTTCTGCTCACCATCTGATGCGCATGCTCCTCGGATTGCACACGCACGTCAGTAGTGGCGCGCCAGTCTGAGAATACAAGCTTAGCCATAAAAGAAGTATAAAAACCGGGGGCAAAAAGATAAAGAAAGCATAAAGATGGGGGTTTCAAGACACTGACCTGTGACGGATGCCCTTGTGAGGTGCCTCTCCGAACGTTGGTTCTCTAACCAACAGGGGCACCCTTTGTGGGTGCCCCTACGGCCTGCGCGGATTAACTGGAGCCTGCTTTACGCAATCCGTTTATACGCTCTCATTGCGAAGAAGTACGCCACCACTGTAATCCCGACGCACCACGCCAGGGCAATCCATATCTCGTTTCCTACAGGTTCCGAGTTCAGCAGGGAACGCAACGTGTCAACGATAGACGTTACGGGCTGGTTCTCCGCAAACGCGCGGACGATGTCGGGCATGGTCGCGGTCGGGACGAATGCGGAACTAATGAACGGCAGGAAGATTAGCGGATACGAGAACGCGCTTGCGCCGTCTACGGATTTTGCCGTCAGTCCAGGGATGACCGCGAGCCACGTCAGTGCCAGCGTGAACAGCACGACTATTCCAGCTACCGCAAGCCACTCCAACACGCCCGCGCTTGAGCGGAAGCCCATGATGAAAGCGACCAGGATGATCACGACGACCGATATGGCGTTTGAAACGAGCGATGTCAGCACGTGCGCCCACAATACAGACGAACGAGCCACAGGCATAGAGTGAAACCGCATGAACAGCCCTTTCTGTCTGTCCATAAACAACCGGAAGGCGGTGTAGGCTATTCCGCTTGCAACGGCAATCAGAAGTATGCCCGGCAGCAGGTAGTTCACATAGTTATCGGTTCCCGCCTGTATCGCGCCGCCGAACACATAGACGAACAACAGCATAAACATAATCGGCATAATCAAGACCGTGATAATTGTGTCAGGGCTGCGCAGGATGTGGCGCATAGAACGCCCAAACAGTACGTTGGTATCGCGCAAGACTTTCATTTAGTTGCCCTCCTTTTGACCGACGATTGCGAGGAAGATTTCCTCTAATGACGGCTGTTTTTCGATGTATTCGACCTTCGCGGGGGGGAACAGCTTTTTGAGTTCGTCGAGTGTCCCACTCGCGATAATTTTCCCTCCGTGCAGGATTGCGACTCGGTCGGCGAGTTGCTCCGCTTCCTCAAGATATTGCGTCGTCAGCAGGATGGTTGTACCGCCGTCTGCAAGTTCCTTCACGGTTTTCCAGACTTCGAGCCGCCCCTCCGGGTCAAGTCCAGCCGTCGGCTCGTCAAGGAAGATAACGGCGGGCGTTCCGACCAGGCTCATCGCGATGTCGAGCCTACGAGTCATACCGCCGGAGTAAGTATCTGCCCGACGGTTCGCCGCGTCACTAAGCCCAAAGCGGGAAAGCAACTCGTCGGCGGTTTTGTGCGCGTCGGAAACTCCCCGCAGTTTGGCAATCAGCAAGAGATTTTCACGCCCCGTGAGTATGCCGTCCACGGCGGCGAATTGCCCTGTAAGGCTTATGCTCTCACGTACCTTGTCGGACTGACGCTCCACGTCGAAGCTACATACGCTCGCGCTACCACCATCGGGCTTCAAAAGCGTTGAGAGGATATTTATGGTCGTCGTCTTGCCTGCGCCGTTCGAGCCGAGCAAGGCGAAAATCTCGCCGCGCCTCACCTCAAAATCAGTACCTTTCAGGACTTCCGTACCTTTGAAAGATTTCCGCAAATCTTTTACTTGAATTGCAATGTCAGTCATTTACGACCCTTCCCCTTTCCGAGTTTGTTCATAATGTCGCGGTTCAGATCCGCGCGCCGGTTTTCCGTGTATGTCCTGGCATTACGCAGAACCTCATCGCAAAACCCGGCCACGTCCTCGCCCGTGATTTCCAACACGCGCTTGCCCTCCGCCGCGCCCGTTTCGAACAGGAGGCGAAAATCTCGCAGACCCATCACCCGCGCCATGGGATTACCCTTGGGATCACTTTTACTTTGTGCAACAGCGTTATTCATAGCGATTCTCCTTTTGATGGGACGTTCCTTTTACCTATGAACGCTTACTGCATCCTCTCGAGAATGGCGTTTACCTTGGCTTCTATATCCTTCAGCCTTTTGTCTATGTCTTCAGGGACCACACCTACAACGGTGCCGCATGCGTCGCAGGCAACGAGCCTTACACCTGGCGCTCCTGCAATCGTAGTGGGCGGTGCCGAAAACCTGGTCTCGTTACACGATGGGCAATTCGATTGGTTTTCCATCAAATTCTCCTTTTGAACTCCTGTGCTATAATAGATATCACTAGATAGATAAGCGAAATGCTGGTTAGAATTAGCTTAGTGACAAAGCTAATTCCATAATATGCCAAGAGGTAAAAATTGTCAAGAGGCTCTAACGAAAATCGGTCTAGAGATGTAGAAGAACTTGCCCGCGAGTTTCGGCGGTTCCATGGTCTTGGCGCATCCTTTTTTCGGGTAGCTGCGGCTCGGACCGGCAAGACCGTCACAGACATGCAGGTCCTCGACATCCTGCATACGACCGGTCCAACTACCGCCGGCAATCTCGCCGAGCTTACGGGGCTGACAACCGGGGCGGTCACGGGGCTGCTCAACCGGCTGGAGGAGGCGGGGCTGTTACGCAGGGTACGCGACCCCGAAGATGGTCGCAGGATCATAGTCCAACTCGAAAACGACAAGGAAGACAGCGGCGACATAAGGGAGATCGACTCCATTTTCGATCCCCTCACGAAATCCTGGAAGGAAGTGGCGTCAGGCTACAGCGATGAGCAGATTGCCTTCCTCCTGCAGTTTCTCAAGCGCAGCAATGCAGTATCCAGGAGGGAAATTGTCCGGTTACAAGAAGTGCTGTCGGGCGAGGGGAAGATCTATTCTGCTCCACTTGGAGATCTGGAGAGTGCCCGGCTCGTCGTCTCCTCCGGGATATCTATGCTGACCTTAAAAGCGGATACCAAAACTGACGATCTCTACCAGGCCCGCTTCGAGGGGCCGCTGCCGGACGTGAGAGCCAAAGATGGAGTGGTTAGCATACGCTATCCGCGACGTCTCGCGTCATGGGTTCCAGGTGGTTCGAAGAGGATAGCGGAGGTCAGGCTCACCACTGCTATCCCATGGTGGATCGCCATCCAGGGCGGGGCATCTGAGGTCACCGCAAAGCTGAGTGGGCTCAATCTCGCCGGACTCGACGTCAAGGGGGGAATGAGTATGATCCACCTGAACCTGCCCACACCCTCCGTAGCGGTTCCCGTGGTGCCCATAAGGATCAGAGGGGTAGCATCAGAGATCATTGTTCGACGCCCTGCAGGTGTCGCCGCCAGGGTTCACCTCAAGGGCTGGGCCTCCCAGTTCGTTTTCGATGATGAAGCCTTCAGCAATATGGGCAACGATGTGCGGATGCAGAGCCCTGGCTTCCAGGCGTCTGCCCCGCACTACGACATTGAGATCCTAAGCAGCGTCAGTGCGGTAACAGTCACCACCGCAGCCACCTCCGGTTGAGGAGGAACCCTGCCGAGAACATGCCCGGCTGAGATAGTTGAACTGGAAGCCGCGTATCTTGTGGAAAGGCTCTCCGCCAACGCCTATCCAGGCTAGTATTAGACGGTGGGCTCGGCGCGCCTCGATAATCTGAAGTGCGGATGAAATGCCTGATCGGTTCACAGTTAAACCAGTGCAATCGAAAACCGCAAATTAGTGCAACTCAAAACTGCACGGAGTGCAACCCAAATTCGCGCGTAGTGCAACTCAAAACTGAAAGTGACAGTTTTCCACAGCATTAGCGGACATTCCTCACTCGTGGCAGAGCACGTGGATGTCCGCTAATGCAAATTATCGGTGATTGGCGGCGAACTCCGCCTTCGCCTGATCGACCTTATGGCGAGACCCACTGTAGAGTTGCCAGGTCAAACACAAATACGAAATTAGGGATAGGGGTTACTGCTGCACCAAATGGCACTGGCGCTGTCGATTGGACAAGGTAAACCCTTGTGCCATAAATTGACGCTATCTCGACGCCTCCCTGTTTCGATGGTGTTTCGTAAGTGCCAACGTCGGAGTAGCTGCCATCGGGTGCCACCTCCCTGATGTTGATCACGCCCTGATCGAGATCACCATCTCCGTGCCGTCCAGCTCGGACATTGTATAGATGTCCGTTTACGGTCAATTGCCAACAGCTACCGCCATACTGGTCTACATGCGAGTTTGCCGACCCCCCACAGTCAAACCAACCGATGATCTGCGTAGCAATAGGTGCTGGCGTGTACGTCGCTGTTGGCGATCCCGGTGTGCTGGAAGGTGTCAAAGCTAGGGCTGTTCCTAGCGCTGCATGATTCTCTGCCACGCGTGTATCGAAGGCAGACTTGCTGTCCCCAGGAGCAAGAGTAGGCTCGTATTCAGGCGTCGCCACGAAATATACTCTCGTAGGTGCTGGCGTCCCTGGAATAGCGGTACGCAGCATGGTGGCAATTGGCGGGACGGTGTTCGTCGCTTGCGGTGTCACCTGGCTAGTGACCGTAGCACCTGCTGTGGTACTGGCAACAGCAACCGCAGCCACAACCTGAGTCGAAGCCTGAGGTGCGGAACTTCCCAGTGTAGTGCCGCATGCAGTGATCAGCATCAGACCGAGCACGCTTGCGCACGATGCTAAAACGTAATCAATTAGAACCCGACGCTGGCTCGATTGTCTCGTTAGTTTCCCCTGATGTTGGCTCATGGACGTTCCTCATTCTCGATTCCATTTCGGTCGGATTTGGTAATATCGGCCCGAGATAGTCGCTCACAATCTGCATAGCCCCAGGCTACTCTTTTAGGTAGTGCTGTTACTTGTAGGCACCAGAGTGAATGTAGGTCGGCCAATAAGGAAATAGCCCAATTACTGGGTCAGAGTTGACCTCTAACCAAAGAATGGGCCACGCCTGTCGATAATCTAGCCCGGGCCCTCCATTAGGGTCCTGAGGATTGAAATTAGATTGACACAAGGGGAAATCACCGTCACATTCCGTCATTACGCCTTTGAATTCCAAAGCTGGTTTGGTAGGGTAGTGTTCAAGGCCCCATCGCTTCACAATATACCAATCCCTGGCCCAGCCCGAGTTATATACCTCAGGGACTGGGCGGGCAGCATCTATTCCCCAGGCGACCCTGTAATCTCTGTCCTGATTCCAGTCCGCTCGACAAGACCGAGGGGGCGGGAAACCATCATAGCCAGAGGGTCGGCATGGATATCCGTCGAGGCTGCCAAAGTTGAAGACAGGACTGACGTTCTTGTCGGAGTACGCTTGTATCCATTTTTCCGTGTTTGACAGTTGCGAATCCCCGCACCATCCCCCTTGATAACAGCCCGGATCGAAGTCGGGCTCTGCATCGATTCCTGCGGAGACGAATATTGCTGGATAGCCATAGGCGTAAGCCTGGATTGCTTTTACCATATCCGCCCAAGCCCGCGCGTGATCGGCATTTAGTGTGGCACCTCCACTGCGGACATCATTGTTGATCGAGACCGCAATATGAAGTTGGGTCAGACCACTTGACACGCAGCTTTCGTACCCATCAATAAAGGCTTCTACGGCCGCTGTAATGCCGGGGATGTGAGCATGGCGAGATGCCTCTGGTTCTCCACCTGGTATGAGGTAGCTCCCCCAATCATGCTGCAGGGATATTGACCAATCCCTGGGCTGTCCATAGTCCAGAATTACCAACCCGCTAGGACCGTTGTTTGGACCGGACGTCGCAGCCGCGCACCCTTGGTCTTTGTGGATCGATGTACTCGTTGTCAGTTCGTAGTAACTTCTGGTACGGACAGGCGTTGTTGGCGGCGTAATATGCTCAATCAGGGTTTGAGATGGACTGATGCCGCTGTTTTCATAACTTCCTACCGCCCAGTTACTACTGATGATTTGTCCAGATGGTGATAATGACGTGGCCCCGGTTATAGCCAAGAGTTGGCTACCCACCCCAGGTGCTGGGCTGTCGACTCGATCCCACGTTTGACCGTTCCAATGCAGAATTAGCGTCCTCAGCCCCGGATAGACGGAGCCAGATAAAGATTGGGGCCCAAGTCCGCTGTTGTCGTAAGCACCCACTGCCCATACGTCGCCTGGGTAAGTCACGTACACTCTGTACAGGTCGTTTTCATCTCGGCTGTAGTTGGGGCTGGGTACGATACGCCAATTATTGCCGACCACGCCGTCCCAGTAGTCAATCAGCGTATGGTAATAACCATCGGCATAATAGGTACCGGCGATCCACACGCTTTTTGAACTGTAAGCATCAACGCTGTACAAGGTTACAGCCGTCGCCGAGGTGGGCGTTGGGATGGACACGGTAGCCCAATTGCCAGTGTAGTGCATGACCAGCGGATTCGTTCCAACGCTACCGACGGTCCACACGTCACTGTGATTGATGGCTACCACTCCATTCAGAGCGCCGCCACTCGGAACGGGAGTGCTAACCGACCAGGACGTGCCGTCGTAGTGCTCAACGTTGGTTGTGCCCACTGCCCA
>JADEYI010001346.1_pt1 | contig 19270 bp, 33 predicted proteins | sample 8542331 | NCBI WGS metagenome assembly JADEYI01 (sample SAMN16510988, study PRJNA670497) | mine drainage metagenome | isolation source: biofilm near Copperflume 1 | place: Germany: Marsberg coppermine Kilianstollen | collected 2018-02
AATCAACCGTGGGCACGGTGCTCAGTATTTGTACCGCCCCCCGCCAGCCGGGGCTCTAATATTACTTGCCCAATAATCTTGGCCCAAACCTAAGAAGGCCTTGGCATACTGGAGCTAATGTCCTGCAGGTCTCCTCACTTGTAGGGATACACTGGTCGGTGTGGCGTGGCCCCATCATTCACCAACCCCTGCACAGCAGTACCAAAAGTCAGGGCCCTGTCCATGGGGATCTACTAAGCTGCCCACTTGTTCACAGAGTCTCATGATGCGTTTTCCACCACTCTACATAGGCAAGATGCAGCGGCGGACAAAACAAAGCCGCCAGCAACGGCCGCAGGCCCTCGCACATACACTTGCCTGCCCTTGACTCCTTCAAATTTCAAAGGAGGACTATTGGCATGAATGAAGCACATGGCGGCAGCTGGAGAGCGGGTGCTTGAAGACAGCAGCGCGTCTTGCTTTCAGCGCGCAGCCTACACCAGGAACTCGGAGGGCCTGCCATGCCATCAGAACCAGCAACAGCCGAACCTAAAAACATGTTGTGACCTTCCAAAAAATGAAGATCCCACTGAAAAAAAGTGGGCGCACATTGCCGACGAGGTGGCCCCCGGAGACGTCCACGGCGGCTGATGTGGCGGCCAGCGCGACGGCCGCGCCGACGCCAACCGGGACACGGCCGACGCGCATGCCGATGGCCGCGCCAGCCGCCAGGCCCGCGATCACGCCGTTCCAGGCATCCTTCTTCCCTGCGCACAACCGCCCCAGATAGGTCAATACTGATCATTTGTGCTTGTGGGGTGGGGTGTAAGTGCAGTATTCGGGAAAACCCCCATTGCAATTCATACCGTTCCCGATGCTAGGTTGTTGTCGGTTCCTGCTGCAACGGCTTTACCCCGGGATGGTATGCAATGTGAAGCATGCTTGGCAGTCTAGTCCCGTCCAGCTACACCGTGAGGGACCCATGGAAGACGCTGAATTGACATGCAGGGTATGGATTTTTGCCGGCTGATGCTGCCCCCTCTCCTTTTGCAGCGCCAACGTATCGACATGTTGCAGTCGTAAGGACAGCACCTGACTGCTTCCTTATGTGCGGCTTCCACTTGCTTCAAGCATGGGCCTGGTGCTGTTGCAGGCAAATAGCCAATGCAGGGCCACCATACCTCTGAAGTCCTCCACTAGGCAGTCCACCACTGCAAACGTGCCGCCCACCAGCGCAAAGGTAGTCCCATAAGCGCCCATGATGGCTCCTGTGCAGTATCAATATTAACGGTGCCACTCTACATTCCCATGCTCAATACTCAGTGCTCACTACGGGTTGCACACAGCCAGCTGTGCCCCAATGCAAGCATGCATGAGGTGTGTTCATACGTTTGTTGCGCAACACTATGTGAAAAGGCCCTTCTGGACATTAGATAGGATAGAGCACAGCTCAAATGTCGCACCTGTGTGTTTGAGGGCGGGCCAGGGCCTGTCAGCCAGCACAGGGGGCACCTTGCCCCAGTTGGCTGTGACTGCACCCATGATGCCTCCTGCTACCAAGCCTGCCCCAGAAGCGGAGAGGGTGCGAGATACGCAGTCCTCTGGCCTCTCCACAGGCAGGCGCTCACCCAGGCCCTGGACTGTCACTGTGTGGCCGTCGCTCATCCTGAATCTGCGGCCAAAGGCCTGATCTGTATGCCCCCACTTGGGCTCAGATGTAGGCTGCCAAAATTCCCAACCTGCGAGCAAACAAGCAAAATGGATCCTTCCCTTGCCGATCCTACGCTCATTGTTTTACTATTGTTGAATGGATTTGATCCTGAAGGTCGGTGCTAAAGAGATGCTTATCACTTTGTGACCACATGGATGTTGGGTCTTGGGCCCTTTCAGAGTATTGCACGTGCGAACAAGAGTCAGGCTCATGATGGGATGCAATTCTTCGATACGCTGCCACAGGTTGATTGGCTGTGAAGCGAGCTCACAGCGGTCATAAGTCAGCCCTACCTGACTATCACACACTTTCCACCTCGCCAGTCCAGCGCAGCAGCGGCTCCCACAAGATCTGAGGCGATCACAGTGCTACTCTAGAAATGTGGAGGAGACGACGCTGCTTCCAAACACCGCAGGATATCAATCCAACCAAATATTGCTCAGAGACAATATAACACATCCACCGCAAACACCACGGAAGCCCTAGGGCCTGTCAACAATCCCCTCAGATTTCCTCAAGGATGACAAACCCTTTAAAGATCGCTATTTGGGAGTCAGCTGCCGCGTTTGATGTTCCTTTGATCTGCACGAAAGTGGTAGCATTCCGCAGACCCTTTCCTCGTGGAGTGTGGGACCTTCAAGGTATCGTTCGTAGTGTGCGCCGTCTGATCTCGCGGCAAACAGGGAGGGAGGGCATTTGCGACTGCCCTTCCCGTATTTCTTTTCGATAGTACAGGTGAGGGCGCGTCTGGGCACGGATTAGGGATTGCTGGCATGTCAGAGGACTTCAGTGAGTGGTCCAGCGCAATATTCGCGTTCAGAGGGACGCAGGCAGGCTATTGTGGGAAGCCCTGCTTGAGCCTGCAGCTGGGTCTGCCTCTGTGAGGGAACAGCGTGCATGCGACGGGGGATGGCAGCACCTTGAGTGCCAGGACCAGTGTGTGCATTGTTTGTGGCGGTCGGCGCCCCGCTGCGAGCCCTGCAGCGAGCGGTCCCCGTCGTCCTTGTTACGGACCCCGCGTGACCGCTGTGCGCCCACGATGAGGTTTCGGCTGACCTTTTTTCACGAGGATCCGCGCGTGCATGGGGCCTGTTTGGGATGTCCTGGTGCTAGCGCCGGACCGGAGCAGGCCGCCCGAGGCGCCGAAGATATTCTCGAGATACCTTTTTCAATAAAGCGTCCACTTTTTGGCTGGGCTTCACCCAGGTTTCGCTTCCTAGCTGCTGCCTGCTCCCTGTTGGCCTCCCAAGCGGAGCTTTGACCACATCTACTAGTCTTTTGGCCCTCCTGGAGCTGGCTTGCCGGGGCTCTGCTTAGTTTCAGGCTGGTGCTTGCATCAAGGCAGGGCAAATATCAAGGCAGATATGAGCCTGCCCAGATAGTTGTACGACGAGCTCGGATTTGTTCATTTCTGCCCGGTATGTATCTAAAAAGGTGTACCTATTCCCGCAGGTTACTTGAAACATAGACGACTAGTGGCTGGGGAGTGATCACAGCCAGTCCTGGAGGTGGAAGTAGCAAGCAGGGCCCAGGCAGCCCTGCAGCATAGCCAGAGGATGCAGAGCAGCGCCAGAGAACCTGCTGCGGCCCTGGAAAGTATAAAGGCGGGCCTGTCAGGCTGCTGCAGCGACCTCATTGCCCAGGGTGACACATTCCTGCACCCGCTGGCGGACACCCTGGCTGCCCAGACCTCGCACAAGCGCGGCATCACTGCCCAGCCAATGTCTCGAAACGTCTCGCTGCGCTCCGTGCATTTCTCCTTGGAGCTGGAGAGACCCACGTCGGCAGAGGCAGATCCAAGCGAGTCTGCCGCTGCTGGCAGCTTCGGCTCGGGCCCCTCAGAGCCCTCAGCAGTGTCTGCCACGCAGCAGGCATCATCGGCCTCGCCAGCCACGAGCGCAGTCCTGGTGGGTTGCGCTACATTTCTCGCTGCACTACATGTGCTTGGACCTTGTATCCTCAAACCACTGGGAGGCTTTGTACGTACACAGCCTCCCTCTATACTGTACAGCAATGGCTGCGCTCTGGTTTTCTTATCCTGCAACCGTCAGCAGGTGAAGGAGAAGTAGCTGCCGCAGCTTTTCACCGCATCTTTCGGCGTCTTTAAATCTGTGTGTTATGCCAGCCTCACAGTGCAACACAGGATCGTGTGTGTCCGCGTCGATATTACCTGTTGAATGAATTTGGAATGTAACATGCAACTTAATCTGCAGAACACGGTGCCGCTGGTCGCGGTGGGGATGGACTACAGCTTCACCGAGCGCGGCGCGCTCCCTGAGGGTTTAGAGGCCTCGGGATTGGCGGCCGCCTTCGGCCCCGAGCCGCGCGCTGACGAGGCGCCGCAGCCCGACGGCGTTTCCGCCCGCATTCAGGTCGGAGATGCCCTCGTGGCGCTGCTGGAGCACCACCACAAGCACAGGTGGGGGGCGCACCTGACTGACTTCTACTTCATCCACCTGCTAGGGACCCCTGGCCTGTGCAGCTTCAACATGGCTCTGCTGAGCTGTGATCTTGCTCAGTCGTGGGGTTGTGCTGATATGTGCGTTGCGTGTAAGTGCAGGTTAAAAGAAGAATGCATACCAAAGGGTTGTTCAAGCTTACTGAAATGTTGATGCTAGTCTGTGATTGTTGGATCCATATTTGCGGTCTGGGTTTGGCAAAGCTGCACACAGAGATCTTCCAGATTAGGCTTATATGTGGCCCAGCCTGACGTGTACTTCCTGCTTGTCACAGCCGTGAGATGAGTGCGTTTGTATGCGGTGACGCAGGTATGCGGTAGCGACCGCTGACCCAGACGAGGTGGCAGCGAGCAAGGGGTTTTCAGGCGGCCTAGGGGGAGATGAGCCGGTGGAGCTTGACCGGCGCGCGCGTTCCCTCACCCGCTCCTTAGCACGCTCTGCTTCGTCATCGCCCCTTGTGCAGTTGCTTGCAATGCACCGCAAGCGCAGGTACTGTTCCCATTTGCTGCAATCTGGGGAGCTGTGATAGTGGCCCTTGTCCTTCCGGCTGTTGTGCAATACCCTGGTGCATCATATCCCATTCCTTGTCACGCTTGCTGCGCATGAAATTGCTCAAGCCCATGTGCAGAGTTTGAACAAGGCTTGGAACATGTAGCATCAGGGAAGCTGAGTTCACCGGATCTGTTGTTTTCATCGTGAATCAGAATCTTGCACAGGTCAATTGACAGGTAGTGTGTTTTTCATCCGTGCACTGATGTGTGGTGCGGAGTGCAACTGCAGGGAGAACCTGACGGGCTGGCAGGATGATTCATCCGTCCCGCTGGGGGACAACCTCACGCCCCCCAAGCCGGTCCCCTTCCCGCCACCGAGCATCTACACCCTCCCCAGCCCCCTCCCCGCCAAGCTGCAGATGCGGCCTGACATTGCCCGCGCGCGGCTCGGCGAGGAGCTCTCGGCCCTCGTCGCTGCCAGCCGCGGCGCCAGCGCAGCCGGCAGCGGGGCCCCCAGCCTGCGCGGGCCCCCCAGCGTGCAAAGCATGCACAGCAGCAGTGGGAGCTCATTGGCCGGCGGCAGCGTGCATTTCGCGTTCAGCGGGCCGCCGTCGGTGATTGGCTCCGGCAGCTCTGACGTGCCGGCCAGGCCGGAGGCTGCGGCGCTGGCCGGCTCGCAGTGCCCAGGCTGTGGATCCATGACACAGTGCTGCTGCAAGGTGCCGCCCTCATTCTGCCTTTGTTTTGTTTGAAATCCACTGACTGGAATTTTCGATATGTCGGCATGGCCAGAAATCTAAAATGTGGGGGTCGTGAGATTTGGCATGCGCATACCAATCAGCAACATGGTTCACCCCTGATCCCTGCATGTAGTTTGTTCAGCTTTCCTTGGCTGGACCTGCTGTTATACCCCTGCATGGCGATGCCGGTGCTAACACACAAGGCCAAAGCTGTGCAGCATCACTTGAGGCGCGTTGGACTTGATTGCTTCGGGCATTGGCTACTGCAGGACATGGACCTGGCGAGCCACCCGTCTTTGGAGGGATCGCTGGAGACAGGTGTCGAGTTTGCCATGTCAGCGCCCAGCCAGAGCAGCAGCGAGTCATCCTCCAGGAGTGCGCTGCCGGACGCCCCCGGCGTCCAGAGCAGCACCATCCGCAAGATGCTCGCCGCGCAGCTGACAGGCCAGGCCTCGCGGGCGGGCGCCACGGTGCGGGCACCAGCCTTCACCCTGCACTTTTGCCATGCAGGCCCTACTCCATTATCACTCTTCCGCCCTGCGTTCATTGCTGGTCGTCGAGTTGCAGCTGTTGGAAGAAGCCGGGGATGATCTCAATTGCTGTGCTGTTTGGGGGATACAAGTAAATTAGAGTATTTTCCACTGCACGTTGCACCCTCGAAGTGCATGGGATGCTATATCCTTCACTCTGCACCTTTTCTGCTAGCAGAATTGCCGGTGCTGTACATTGCTGTTGCCGGTGCCTGCTCTTCAATATGGGCTGTGGCTTGCTGTCCTTGCTGTCCCTGTGCTTCCCAGCACATTTTGCTTTTGCCGAACTTGTCTGCGTTTCTTCAGGCTGGGTCAGCGCCTGGAAGCGCAACACCCCAGAAGATCATCGAGGCTGCAAGGGGCGCCAGCTTCAATGAGGTGCTGGCGCGATGCCTCAGCCTCGGCAGCGAGTCAGCTTCTCCCGGCTCCAAGAAGGCCGTGGCGGGGGACGAGCAGATGATTGCCCCTTTCATCCCTATTGACGCCAACTCCCTGGGTGAGTTACCCTTCCGCTTGTTTGCAAGGCTACACGTGTCTCACTGGCGAGGGTGTGCTTTTCTCTGCAGGTCTCGCGGGTGCATGTTTACCCGTGCTTTGCGTCTCAACAATAGAGGTGCCTCATTGCGAGCATGGATTGCTGAATGCTCCTGCGTCATGGTCGTAATCCCTAACTTAGAGTACTGTAGTCAGCACCATAATTCCCGCACCCCTCAAAATGCGTGAAATGCTTGGACCTGTTTCTATGACTTTCCTTCCTTGAAATGATGTTTCATCATCGCCAATGGGTCGGGCTCAGCGAGAGCTTACTAAAACTGGTCTTGCCATAGGGTGTATATTTTGCATTTTAGGGTCCTTATTTTCGACAGTTTTTTTAGAAATTGGAATATTTTATGCGGGAATTATGTTGCTGACTACAGTATTTGTATTCAATCAACTGCGAGACTTTTGGACGAATCAAGCTTGCTTCGGCACATGCGCCTTGTTGCTCCACCTGCTCTTGCAAAAGACTGCTCAACGTCAGTGCATAGGATCTGTATCTTCTGAGTGAAGCCTAGGGTATTCGCTGATATGATGCGGCAGTCATTGGCCTGTTGCTTTGTGCGGGTGTGGGCAGTACAGTGCATGTGGAGGGCTTGGCACTTCTGTACAACTTCTTGTTTCTGAGGCTCTGCTCACGTTGGATCGCTGTGCATGCAGACAAGTTGGACCTGGGGCAGGCGATAAAGTTAGGCAAGACCTCACGCTGGAGCTTTGATTCGGCCCTGCTGCCACAGTATGTGCACGGCCGTCCTGGTATCGTCGAGCGGTGAGTGTTGACTTCATCATGCATTGCTTCAGGATTTGTGCTGCCGAAATCTTGTGACTGCAAAGCTTGGACATTGCAATAGGAGTGCTGCTGAGAAGAACTTTGCTGCCATTCATGAAACCTGCAGAGGACTTCAGAGGTTCACTCAAAAGTTGGGAGAGGCCTGATGAATCCCTTGCAAGTGTGTCATGTTATGCTGTTGTGCTGATTGTGCTGTGCTGTGTGTTCTGTTGTGCAGGCGGAGTGTGGATGGAGGGAGTGTATCCGTGGGGTCTTCAGGCGAGGTGCGGCCGAGCTACACATCGCTCATGGCGGCATACCGGGAGCGGCTGGGCATGTCTTCAACATCTTCAAGCTTGGCAACTTCTAGTTTCAAAGATGTACCCGCGGTAGGCTCTCATTCTTTTCTTTTTGAATCTTCCTGGGGCAGGTAGAAGCTCATGACAAGCGGCTGCCGGAGCTATGGCATGTATGCGCCGTGACGGATTGTTGTCCCTAACATGCCATGCCCAGAGAAGTATATCACCGTTCAGAAGAATATCTACTGCCAATGGCTGGCAAGTGCAGCTGTGGAAGGAATCGCAAAGGTTTAGGTTTTCGAGGGAAAGTGGGCATTGTTTGTGTTCCTGGTCGTGTATTGAGTTAGTCGTCTGCTTATTGTATTCACACAGCTTGGTATCGTGGCATGCAGGCAAGCGACGCCATATCAGGGGCGCTGAAGCAGGCGCTGCGCAGCCAGCTAACGACGCCAGCCTCCAGCCGGCGAGGCAGCGAGGACACGCCCTCATCTGCGGTAGCAGCCGCAGGCCACGAGCAGGCATGCCCTTCCCAGAGGAACAGCTCGGAGCAGCCGAAACTGCCGCAGCCGGCCTGCTTGCCGCAGCAGCAGCTGGCGCAGCTCGCGCTCTCCTCGCAGCTCTTCGGGTCATCGCCCCCGGTGGTTGCTGCGCTGCCGCAGCCGCCGCAGCTGCTACGCCGGTGCTCATCCGAGCGCCGGAGGTCCGGCAGCTGGCTGCCGACCGTCGACGAGTCGCCGCCGGCTCCATCCGCGGCCGAGAGTCCCGTCTCGATGGCGCCGCACGACGCCGCGGCCGTCGCCAAGGCGCAGCTGTTCCGCACATCGGAGGATACGCGCAACGCTTTTCCGGGCCGACACTCGTTCGGCGGCCCGCCGGTGTCTTGGCGGCCGCCCATGTCGCCGCGGCGGATGTCTACGAGCGACGGGGCGCAATCTGGAGCAAGCAATGAGCCTGCAAGAACCCTGGAGGCGCTCGGCCTAGCGGGGATCACTACCCCCCGGCGCCTCTCTTGCGCGCGCTCTCGAAGCAATGCGCAGCAGGCGAAGCAACGGGGAGCCGACGCGGCGCAGGCAGCGGTCGCCGCCGTTTCCCAGGTGCTCCAACGCCCCTCACAGGAAGCTGCACGGCCGCAGCGTGCTTCTTCCCTTTCGGCTTGTGCGCAGAGCGCACCCGGCACAGTCAAGACGGGAGTTGTCAGTAGCAGAGTGGAAGACCTGAAGGACGGCCAGAAGAGGCAGGTGGAGGCGCCTTCAGACACAACGGCCGGCGTGCTCGCGGCAGTTGCGCTGCAGCTGGCAGTCCAGGGAGATGACATGCCCGGCAGTCTTTCCGCAACGGCGTCACCGGCAGCCAACCTGTCGCCGCTGTTCCAGAGCCTGCGCCCGCTGCGCGTTCCCTCCACTCAGCGGCAGCAGCCGTCCGCCGACCCCCGCCAGGCCGCCAACACGCGCGAGCCCAGCCTGGCGCACCTTGTGCAGGACGCCACCTGCACAGACAGCGGCAGCTCCAAGGATACCAAGTCCTCGCGCGAAATCAGTGCTTCTTCCGAGCAGCTCCTGCTTGCTCCTGCGGACGAGCCGGCAACGTCCCAGTCAAGCGCCGCGCAGATGTGCGCATCGGCGCCGGCGGCGGCTGCTGCTGCCGAAGGCCGGCCCGGGGCGGCCAGCCGCGGGGCGGCCAGCCGCGGCGCGGCCGCGCGCGCGCTGTTCAGCATGGGCGGGAGCGCCGATGCCGCCAGCCGCGCCGTAGTGCGGTCTATGGGACGGTCCCGAGACGGAGTCCGTGAGGGCGCGGGCGGCTTTCTGCATCCGTCAAAGTCAGAGGCATTTGCCGGCATCAAGGATGGAGTTTCGCTGTCGGGCGCAGAGGAATTGCTGCCTGCAGCAGAGGCTGAACGCCCAAGGAGGTCCGCACCAGCCTCTAAAGAGTTCACAGCTGCCGGTATGGGATGGCGATATTGATAAATCTACCGTTCCTTGCTGTCTGCGTGCAGTCCTACGTGTAGGTTTGTCCAGCATCTGCAAGGAGCCAGCTTGGTTTTAGCGTGGACGAGGTGCACACAGCTGACGTTACTCGTGCTCAGCAGGACGGTGACATTCTCGCCGGGCACGCCGCCGGTGCGGAGTGAGCCTGCGCCCTTCTCTCCCGAGCGCCTTATGGAGTCGCTGCCGCCGGCCACAGCTGAGGAGGCCAGCAGGGGCCCTTGCGGATCCCCTTTTGTCCCGGGGGGCCCTGCTGCTGCCGTTGCGCAGTCTACTTTCTGGGGCCACCCTGCTCTCAGTGTGCCCCCCCGCGTGGCCGCCGTTCTCGCGCCAGGTGGGTTCACTGCATCATTTAGTACCACTTCAAGCAGTCTTTGATAGATTGATGACCGTTGCTTGCTCTGCACATGTGTTTCAAGCCATGAGCATCTGTGTTCACTCGCTTTGAGCACAGGAATACTGCAAACGAACAGAGAGGGTGTGTGTTTGCGGTGAGCATTCCTGTGCGTGTGCACCGGCCCCAGCCGTTGAGCGGCCATCAGGAGCTGGTCTAAGGGCAATAGCGTGCAGCTGTATCGTCCATGAGTGTGGCTTTCTCTGGTGGAAGCAGGGAAGCTGCAGCACTTGCAGCCGCTGTACAATTGCCCGGCGCGATCGGGGTCCCACGAGCTGCAGGATACTTATGGGGCGCACCGGGTGCGGGCCGAGACCGTACGGGCCGAGGCGTTACGATGCGGCAGCGGGTCGCAGACGCGGCTGGGCCTGGGCCTCATGCCACCCTCGGCCATGTGGGTGGAGCATCGTGCCGGCGCGCATGTCACGCCAGGTGGGCGCTGAGTCACCCCTTGACTAAGACCCTTTCTTCGTTCTCTCTTCCGCACCTGTCATGAGGAGTCTAGCACGGCTTGCATGTGGAGATAATCATGCTGCAGCTTGCATGCATTGTCAGAGCGTCAAACTCAACATTCCTTTCATTGCCTTTCTTTGTAGCAGAACCTAAGGTGAACGTTTTTGGATGTGATCAGTGTTGTCAGCTGGTTTAGGAAGACCCGACTGACGTGCGTTGGCACTGAGTGACATATGGCTGCGTGGTTGCAGTGCTGCACCACCGAGGCCACTTCAGCATGGATGCAATCCGTGACCGGCCCCACGACGCCTTCTCACCGGCTTCAGGACTCCTGCCCTTCCCGCACCCCGTCTTTGAAGGTGGGCCGCCACCCGAATGCATTGCAGAAATCTAGATGTACCTTGATGCTAACGTGCTCATATCTTGGGCACTGCGCAAAACAAAATTTGAGATGAAGACTCTGCATGGAGAGCTCATGCATGGGATATTTGGATACACTCCAATGCGCTGTTTTTTACATTTTGGATGTGTCATGTCAATCTAGTCAACCTTGTGTGCACCCATCACATCATAATCTTTGCGTTGGTCAGGAGCGAGAATGCGTCCTTTCCTGGCATTATGGTACAGGGGTCTGCAGCTTGTCTGCAGGACGCACCTTGCCTCTTGGCAAAGAAAGCGTGAAATAACAAATATGTTAATAATACATTCGTATATATACAGAAAGGCCCCGGCTGGCGCTAATACAGTAATAACAATAAAATTATAATAATAATGGTGCAGGCACGCCGGAAAACATGGAGAAGCAGCGGCGGGACAGCTACTTAGCTAGGACACTGAGCAACATGGCGCGCGCGAAACTGGACCACGCCATGGCACTGGCTGCCGAGAAGGATGGGCCTCCAGAGAAGTGGGAGATGAGGTGTGCGCCCTTACATTGACTTTTGGTCTCTGGCAGCTGCTACGTTGTCATGATCTGCTTGGACAGTGTTGGCTGGCAAGGTTGTATGGGGAGCAGTGGATCGGCTGTGCAGTTGCCTAAGGCTCGTGCTATACTGATTTCTCTTTTGCTTTTGAAATGGGCTTGAAGCCCTGGATCCTCTGATCATGGGCTGCAGCTTTCGCTAGTGCGGTACAACGCGTGGATGCTGCAGCGCATGCTTGATGGATTCCAGGGCTGCAGTGCATCCTGTCTGCCCTCTGAGCCTCCTCCGTCATTTCTCTGTCTGTTCTGAACGTGCATCTGTGCTGGCTGCAGCTTCACCGACGACGGCCCGGAGCCGACATTCGGACACACGAGTGGCAGCGAGGAGGGGGCAATATCGCGCGCCAAGCGGATGATGGCCGAGGCCGCCGCCGCACACCCGTCCCACGCCTACTTCACCGACGGCAATATCGCCCGCAGGTGTCTTGCAAGCTCACGCGACGCCTATCACAGGAGTCTTGACAGATTTCTTCTATGCCTTTTGTATGCTGAAAAGTCAGACCTGGAGGTTTGTTTTAGGCTCTTGCGCAGCCTATCACAGGAGACTGACAGATTTCTTCTGTGCGGTTTGTATGCTGACAGCATATGCGGCCTGCGCTAGCCTGGCACTAGATGGCGTTGATAGATGCGGTCTTTTTTTAATACAGTCACACAGCCAGAGCCGCTTGTCCTACCCGTCATGCAAGGCAGTACACGTGCTCTTCCGAGGGACTGAGGCTAGCAGAGCTGCTTAGCTCCGCCTCCTCATCACAAATGCCGAACGCATTTTCTTGCACCGGAAAGGCAATTAGCGGCCCCATGTGTAGATATAGTCAACACGCTCACAGGCACTCCGGGCACTGCTGATCACCAATAAGCCAGCATGACTAAAAATACTGCAATATCTGCGGCAGGGACGCTGACGGCATAACGGCGTTGCTGGACGTCCTGGCGACGCCCAAGACAGGCGCGGAGATGCAGGAGCGCGCACTGTCTACTGTCGCGTTCCTGGCCACCTCTGGAGCCAACGCCAAGATCCTGCTGGCGGCCAACGGCGTCGCGGTGCTGGTGCCGCTGCTGGGGACGCGCTCCGACGGCGTTGTCATTGCCGCCGGGGGCATCCTGCGCCGCCTGCTGCCCCTGCCCAACGGCCAGGCATGGCCCCAAACCCTGTGCCCCTTGGCCTTCCTGTCAGGTTGCGGTCATTGCAATTTGAAATTGGTAGCTTCTTTGTCATGTTCTTTCAAGGGGGGCCTTCTTCACTGCCTTCCTGCTCGTTGAGCCCCAGATGAAAAGTAGTGTAGCCTTATATATTAGTTTGGTTGTGCATGATCCCAAGCAGCTCACAGGTGTGCAGGGTTTAGTGCAATCTCTTCATATTCTCTTGCTACACTTGACTTGTTCTGGCTGTCACTCATAGATCTCCTTATTTTCAGGCTGCTTGAAGAGTCATGTTTCAAAGTGCAGGCCAAGAATGTCTGATTGACTGACTGCTATGGTTTGTCGATCAATGGCACAAACACCTGACCATCACTGGGTTTGTAACAGGGTGCGTTTGTTGAGGAGAACGGGCTGGCGATACTCACCTCCCTGCTGAGCGCCTCCAAGTCCAAGCCGGTGCTGCTCACGGCCCTGCGCACGCTCATCTGCCTCGCCGAGGGCTGCTCCTCAGATGACGGATCCTCCGGCGACGGCGCGAGCTTAGTCGCCCGCTGCGGCGCGGTGCCGGCCGCGGTGCGGCTGGCGTGCCCGGCAGCGTACGGCGGCGACCCCTCCTCCGCCGGCGCCAAATCAGGCGTGGCGGCTGGCGGTGCCAAATCTGGCGCGGACTCTTGCGCCAAATCTGGCTCCATTGACCCAGTGCCCCTGGCTGCGCTCGCGCTGCTGCTGAAGCTTGCCGGCCGTCCCGAGCTGCGCTCATCGCTCAGGTAATGTGTGTCTTAGTTGTGCCATCGAAAACAAAGCTCTGCGGTATATGTAGTGGTGTCATCTGCTGCAGATGGGCTTTCGTCCCGTCTATCTCATGCACCTCTGTCTTGAGAGCACGTTCCTTTGCCGCTAATGAACGCAGCAAGGCAGGGATGCAAAACCGTGCATTCCTTCATGCATGAAGCATTTTAGTGTCCGGTGAATACATTCCCTTTTCAGTACAGCCTTTCTTCTTCTACTTCTACTTTTCTATATCGCCACGGTTGATCATTCAGCAAGTTTGATGGTGTTGTGATTATTTTGTTGCAGAGCTGCAAACCTTATGAGCGCGCTGGCAGCAATGATGGTACCTGGCGCCCCTGAGGCGCTGCTGAGCCCGGCCATCCAGCTGACGGCCATGCTGGCTTCTGACATGGCGGCCGCGGCCGAGTTTGCCGCGCGCGGCGGCGTCATCGGACTCATGGCGCTCGTCTCCGACGGCGGTGACACCGAGGTGCGGGTTTGAAATTTAAATAGTAGAAAGACCGGACATGGTACAGACGCGCCATTTCCTGTGTTTCTGAGTGAAGTCTACTAAACCGGTAATTCAAGCTGCTGAATTGTCTGCAGTCGGGTTTGATTTGCATTGGATGTCAATGCAGCACAGCTCCAGCAAGTTAAATTTGGTAGTCGGCCCTACTTTGGAGGTGATTTGGGCTGCTCGGTTGTCTGCAGTATACCAAATCTGTTAGTCGCATCCATGGCTGCATGGAAGAGCGTGCACATGCCATCTTGTCGGACCTTCTGCTTAGTCATGCTATAAAATTGACAGGGAGGGTAGCAGACTGATGATGAGGCCGCACAAATTCTTTCCACTATACAAGAGATCTGCATGTAAATGCTCATTGGAGGGATCTGCCCTCTTGTCAAGGCGAGCACTGCTTTTTTGGGGGGGATGTTGAGGATTTGCTTTGCCAGCGCAGGGGGTGATAGCGGTGCAGGCAGCAGCGGTGCTGGGGTGCCTGGTGCAGTGCAGCCGTGCTCGCTCTGCAGTCTGGGCCGCCGGCGGTGGCTCCACTCTGCTGCCTGCTCTTCTGCAGTCGACCCCTCTGGCCCTGTCAGGTGAGCGCCCCTCAGATCAATATGGTGAAGCTCGTGTTTCCCACTGCATCTCCAGCTGCTGCAAGTCCCCAAGGAAGTGCCAAAGATGCTGCCCAGGTCGCCTGAAGGTTCAACAGGGCTCCAAAGGCCACAGTCTGTTTTGCAAGCTCCACGCTCTGGAGCATTTTTTTAAGTAATGGTCATGAGGTTGTACTTGGCTGCCTGTTGCAGTGTGCATGTGCAGAATGCCGTTGGGCCAGTCACTTCTGTCCAGCTATGAGCCTGGTCTTTGTTGGGCCAGCTCTCAGTAGCACAGACACCTGTCTGAATCGCTGACTCTGGTCGACAGAGCGCCTGTTCATGATTGGGCAGTTCTTGTCAACCATAATGAAGTCCATGATGGTTGACAACAACTGCCATCTCAGCAGCTGCCATCCTATGATGCATGCATGCCTTCTGCCGGCTTCCTTTGTGCATTCCTTGGACTGGGCCAGGTCAGCATACATTCAAGATTTTACAAGCAAATTTGCTTAGAGCAAGTTAGGGAAGGAGTGCACAAAAGTCTGTCAGGCGTTTGAGGCTGCGGCATAATATTCACAAACGCTGAGGCAGGGTGCTCAATTGTGCGCAGGCTTGCTGTACCTGATGAGCTGCTTGGCCGAGTTCAAGGACCTGCGCGCAGAACTGGAGTCGGCCGACGCAGTCCCCATGTTGCTGGATTTGCTCGCCACATGCACCGACACACAGATCCAGGTGGGTGCTGTTTGAGACCTCACCTGTTAACCAGCACTGGTTCAAAGCTAGCGTAACTGCTACTTTTGTGGGCGCATGTCTCTTTTAGGGGTTGAGTGGTAGCAGCAGACCAGTGCTGTGCCGGCATTGCCAGGACAACCAGCAACCTCTTCCTCTTGCAAGCATAAGTAGAGACATGAGTGTTTCCGTCCTTACACGTCATCTGTGAAGGCTCTTCAGGGAAGCTGCAAAATGTGCTGCAGGATGCTCTTGTGCTCCATCCTTATATGTTTGCTGGGTAAGCTCTGTGGGGAAGCTCCATACTGTGCTACAGAGTGCATTTCTGCTCCGGTAGCGGTGTTTACCGATCTGCATTGTCAGGAATTTGCCAGCAGCCTTTTGCAACAGTGCCAACAAAGTGTGTTGCCCCTTACAGGCTGCAACGGTGTCGCTGCTGCGGATCTTCACGCGCAGCGGTAAGACGCTGTGCCCCATCCTGGAGCACCAGGCATCATGCTTTGCCTCCGAGGCCGGCCCCAAATCTGTGCGCGCCGTGCACATGGAGCGGCGCTCCTTCGACAGCTGCCAGAAGAAGCAGGCTGATCGAAAGCCCGATATGGCAGCCCCGGGGCGCTCACAAAGCCTCAGCCTCTTCTGATGTCTGTTGAGAGGATGAAAGGAGGGCCGCCACCCAGTCGGCCTCAGCCTGTCTCGAGCTCAAATCACATCATATGGAGTGGCAGAGACAGCCGTCAGAAGCAGCATGCCGAGGGCGCATGCCCGACGTGGCCGACCCCGGCCGCTCACAAAGCCTCAGCCTCTTCTGAGAGTGGCAGAGGATGCTTGGAGGGCCGCCACTCACTCAGCCTCAGCGCTAATGACATCGTATGGAGTGGCAAAGACAGCTGTCAGAAGAAGCAGGCCGAGCGTGCAAGCCTAACGTGGCCGCCCCCGGCCACTCACAAAGCCTCAGCCTCTTCTGAAGTTTGTTGAGAGATGATCGGATGGCCGCTGCTCACTCAGCGTCAGTCTTGATCTCAAAGGGATGACATTATATGGCAATCATGTCTAGTTGCGCCGTGGCATGCTATTCCCGCTTAGCATTACTCTTTGAGGCGCAAGCAGGGCAAATGAATGTGATTCTGGAAGTGAGAGTTTGAGCGTGTAGTTGGCAAGTGAAATTCATAAGGGTCTGCTTTGGTTCATCTGGCTGGAGGCGAGTACCGGGCTCTTCAAACAGGTTGCTGAGGTCTTGCAAAGTTGGAAAGCTGTCAGAAGAGGTTGGAAAGCTGTCAACGCATGATATTCGCTGCCTTTTTGGCTGGCATGTGTGCGTTCAGTTGAGGACTGGCAAGTTGTGACTAGCAAGTTGTGACCGGCAAGTTGTGACCGTGAAGATTGTTGGAGGCAAGACAATTTGAGGAGACAATTGGTCACTTCTGCAGCATATGCGCTACAGCTACAGCGCCGTAGCAATGCATGCCTGCATGCATGTGCAGGCAGTGCCTCTAGCTTACAAGGGATCCCAGCAAAAGGGCTCCCACATTTGTGCTGCCTTTTGCTGCAGCACCAACAGCTGAAAGAGTGGTTGGAGTTTCACAGTACTGACAAGAGGGAATTGTGTTTTTGAGAGAGAGGGTATGCGCCTGAGGCACCCCTTTACATTTTGGCACCAGAGCTGTGACATGAAGGGGAGTTTGTGCTCCTGATCAAGTGGTGCAAGCCCATTCAAGTCATGTGCGATCTTTTTCATGCTTCCGGTATCAGCGGGCCCATATATTCATTGCTGAGGGGGTGTGTACTTTATAAGCATGCTTGCATGTGTCAGCATGCGGATGGTTGCCATCCTTCTGACAGTGTCAAGTGTTGCAATTCCTTTGCCCCCTCATAGTGGTTTTTGCTTTTGCTCCTCATCTTAAAGCGCCAATTGGATGCAAAGACACAGAGACAAGGGATTTTGGATGTGTGAATATTTGTTGTCCTTGTATTACAAGGGCTTGTACCCGTACATTTCCAAAACACGTGTAATCCTCATAAGCTGGCCCGCTGGCGCATGCTTGGCTCACTGCTGTTGTGCATTTTTCCATGTCACATGCATGGTTTGGGGTGCCTGCCCACTATCACAGCCAATTAAGCAATTGACTGATTTGCATGAGACTAGTCCAGCGGCCTGACTGACAGACGCAATGCAATGGTGACCATGATCAATGTCATGTGGAAGAGGAATTTGCCAAACAACGCATTGCCGTGGTCCCTGGCTCCACCATGTCTTCAAGTTGAGAGACGACTGCATCACAAACATTCAAAGCACGCTTGGCACATATGCATGTTATATCAAGAAGAACCTCTGATGGAAAAGCAGTTCAATATTGCAGTTATATATTAATTCAATCCAACTTAAATTGACTGGCCAAAACTGCTGAGGGAGGGTTCAGTTCCTAGGGTTATATTATGGAAGCTAGGGTCGACAATATCTTAATCCCCTTTCAATTTCCAAGGTTTGCTCAGAAGTCCTGTAGCATTCCAGATTTTCGTGCGATCCAGTGGTAAGCAGCATGGTGATTACACAACAAATGCTGATGTCTTCTTGAATAATACTGATTGCCGCCTGATCGCTATGTTGAGGAAATTCACGTCTCGATGAGTATGGTTAACTAAAAGTGTCTTCTTCTGCTGAGACAACAGCTTTGGTAGCGCGCTGCTCACAGCAATGCATGAAGGCTTCTCTCCCAGAAATGGCAGTACCAAATTGGCCATCGTTCTTGGTCTTGTCGCTGCCTGCACTTTCTTGCACGGCTTGGAAGCTGCCAAAGCTCCGTCCTCGCCTGCTGCCGGAGTCCCCCTCTTGACCACCAGTAATGGATCTATCATCGATTGGAGGGGAAAGCCTGTGGAGATGAAGGGCATAGGCTGGTACGATCTTGCTTCAAACTCAAAAGCGTCAAACCACCACGTTGCTCACAGAGAGCTTCTGCACCATCCTGGCATCTTTTGCGTCTTCAGGTTACTCAGAGTCGTCTTTTAGATCAGTACCAGCCTGTAGATTGTTTCAACGACGCAGAAAAGTGTTCTGGAAGCAGTTCTGGATGTCAAAGTGAGCTCTGATATATTGCTTGCCTTTACACACAGGTATGGCTTCAATGCAGGACTGACAGCGCCAGGCAACCTGAGCAAGGGGTACGACAGCATGTCGCAGGACTTCCCCACCATTGTCTGGCGCTTGAAGGAGCTGGGCTTCAATGCCATCCGCCTGCCCTATTCCTTCTCCCATTTCCAGGTGCGTACCACTTCTAGCCTGCTATATGGCTCCTGCACTTTCCCATCCTTGCCTCTTCTTCTTGCATGTGTAGTGATCTGGATCTGCCAGTAAGCATGCTCTTTGTTGCCATTTCAATGATGATTGGATGAAATGTGCTCAATGTAAAATTTGTGCTTGCTACACATCGACCAGACTTGCCTGTTCGCTGTGTTCAAGCGCATGCAGAGAGAATGTCCTGCTTGACATGTGCTAGAAGGAACCAGCAGCATGCATGTGCATGCTGGCAGAGACGTGCACAGCATACAGTTCCATGCTTCTCCATGCATGCAGGACCCTCCAGCCGACTACACCAGGAACTGCACAGAGGCGAGCAACTATGTGGTCAGGAGCAGTCTTGTGCCCAAGAAGCTGCCCAACATGAAACTCGCTCAGTACAGGCTGCCCAATGATGACCCTCCCAGAGTCCCAGGCAGCATCTGCAATATTGCCATGCCTGGCCAGAGCACCCGCGCCCGCTACCTCTGGGTATAAATCCCCAACCTGCCCAGCCTTGAGCACTGCAGAAGCAAAATCTGTGGGTTTAGCTCCAAAAATTCGGGTGCATGACAATGTACGTCTTGTTGCATGCAAGTTTACCGGTCCCTAATCTATGTCAGCTGCATGCATGTTTTTTTTGCAGGGTTCACTGTTCAGTGCGGCAAGGCTCTGGATGTTGTGTGCTGCAGGGCTGCAGCAGTATGTGCTTTGATGTGTGAGCTGTGAGCCATGTGATGTCGACAGACTCTAAATTTAGGCTCTCAAAATAGGCCACGTAAAGTCATGTATGCTGCAAGGCTCCAGCATGTGCGCTGATTTGTGCTGTGCACAATGTGATGCAGGTGGTGCAGTACCTGATCTACCAGGGCTTCTATGTGAACCTGGACTTCCACTCGATTGGCGTGCATGAGACGCTGGTCACCGGAGAC
>JADEYI010001347.1_pt1 | contig 19270 bp, 11 predicted proteins | sample 8542331 | NCBI WGS metagenome assembly JADEYI01 (sample SAMN16510988, study PRJNA670497) | mine drainage metagenome | isolation source: biofilm near Copperflume 1 | place: Germany: Marsberg coppermine Kilianstollen | collected 2018-02
GAATTCGAAGCTGGGTCGTCATGATTATCGAGCGTCCCTCTAGTCCTTCCGATCCTGCACATCAACGATCGCTTTGATCAACGTCTGCCGTTTGGACAAATGTTGAAACTGCGACGAAACCTCTGAGAGGGCGAGGCGGTCTGTAATCCACGGGGAGGTGTCGATTTTGCCCTCCTCAATTCGCCGGATGATCCACGGAAAACAATTTTGGCTATTTCTGCTGGCCAACAAAGTTATCTCCCGGCGATGGAAGAGTGAATCATCGATGCGGACTAGATCGCGCGTCAGGCCAACGTAAACCAGATTGCCTCCGGTGGCCACGTATGCGAGACTCTCACCCATAGCCGCTGCATTTCCCGTGGCGTCGAACACCACATCTGCGCAACGACCTGCCGGAGTCGGCGACGCAACAAACCCCATTCGCTCTACAAACTGCCGACGCCACTCGTCCCTCTCGACAACATAAACAGACGCTCCCATCGCCGATGCGAACTGGGCGACCGCGATGCCAATCGGGCCCGCGCCGATGACCATGGCTTCTTCTCCAGGCTTGAGGCCACCACGCTCTACTGCATGCGCGCCTATCCCTAGGGTCTCTACAAGGGCCAATTGATCAAGCGACAAACTTTCCGACTTATGTAGCAGGCTGACAGGAACCGAGAGTATTTCCTGCATTCCTCCATCCACATGAATCCCGAGCACCTGAATTTTCTCGCAGCAGTTATTCTTTCCTTTCACGCACGCCCGACACTTACCGCAACTTAGATATGGCTCAATGGCGCAGCAGTCCCCCGGGCCAATCCCTTTGTCATTCTCCGGCACTTCCAGCACGACCCCAGAAAGTTCGTGGCCGAGCACACGCGGATAAGTATAGATGGGGTGGTGTCCCGTGAAAGCGTGGAAATCGCTTCCGCAGACGCCTATTTTCTCCATGCGAATAAGAGCTTCTCCCGTCGCGGTCACAGGTACGAGAGCCTGTCGTTCCGCAAATCTGCCCGGCGCTTCCAACACGATCTGCTTCATTTAATCTCACGTTGTTCTCTTAATGGTTCAGCCAATTGCTAATTTTATTGTAGGCACCGGTTCCTGGTTAAGTCAAGGAAATCTATCAGGAAGTTCCTTTTATCCGTATATTTTCCGTGCAATGCTCCCTACATTGCTGTACCAATCATCATTCACTTCTCCGCCTCAATATCAATATGAGTTATCCTAACTCTTAGACGCCCACTGACTCCGGGTGCGCGCAAACAAATTACGATGAAACGTACGACATTACCAACCGCCGAACAACCGGACTCCAGAGTCACGGCTAAACTGATCTCCCGCATCAAGAGCATGATCTCCACTGGTGCTATCTCTCCCGGCTCGAAGTTTCCTCCGGAACGGGAATTGGCTAAGGAATTTGCCGTGAATCGAGCATCCGTACGCCAGGCCCTGAAGGTGCTGGAGATCATGGGCGTCTTATCGCAAAAAGTGGGAGACGGAACCTATCTCAGCGCCAACTCCGAATTGATTTTGGATGAACCGATAGATTTTCTCGTGCTCCTCGACGATCTATCGCACCACGAGCTCTTTGAGACACGTCTGATCGTCGAACCGGAGCTGGCCGCCCGCGCCGCCGAGCGCGCGACTGCCGAGGATTTGTCTGCCCTGCGCAACGCAATCTTTACGATGGAGCGCTGCAAAACGAACCGCGAACGCCTTGACGCCGACCTGGCTTTCCATGACGCTATCTTCCGCGCCAGCGGAAACCGCATCTGTCATTTGCTTTTCAAGGGAATCCACCGCTCGTTGCTAGCCAGCATGGGTCATCTTTCGGATCGCGTATCGCTTGAACAGCCTCTCATGTTTCACCGCAGGATTTATGCTGCTATTAGGGAACGTAAACCGGATGAAGCACGCCAGGCAATGCTGGGCCACATTACCGATGCACGCTCGTTGCTGGTTCGTCCTGACGGCAAGAATCGCGAGGAGTTACCGGCCTCGGGAATGAGCTTTAGTCCCACAAAGGCGCGATCTCCACGGCGGTCGTAGTTGTTGCTCTGAGGCGCAACCAGATCACTAGTTTATCGGCATCGAGCGAACTTACGATCCCGTAGCGAGCGTTCGGACCCCAAACCACCGGTCTTCCATTTACTTTCAACTGGGGAATGGAATTGCCCCAGCCATTTACAACGAATGCCGGATTCACGAGCGGTGACTCTTTGTCCGCTGCCAACGTGAAACACAAGGGCGCTGAGGAGGAACTTTTGCTGCGAGCCAGTACAAATGCTCTCTGTGCGGGATCATAGCCCTGGCTCTCGAATCCGCCCGCGGTGACCGCAAGCTTTGGAGCGGACGCCCACGATCTGGCGAGCCACGCCAGTTGGGCGGGCGCTTCATCGGTTAATCCATCCAACATAATTTTTGTGATCGAGTCCCACGTCCGCGCATAGGGTTGGCCTTCAATATGCGAAAGAGAAGAATGAGACGGCCGATCCGGCGAGATCGCCAAGATGCCGCTAGATTTCACCTGGGCGACGGGCCAGTGGTTCCACCATTGAAAGATCGAGTCGGGACTTCTTCCGTGAACGACGGAGATAAGAGGGTGCACTGGCGAGACGATCTGAAATGGCTTCCAGCGTGACTTAAGGTTCACCACTTGGATATTAGCGTCATCTGGTTTGGAAATAATGGTGGGCGGGTGCCCCCACGAATAGGTGGCGGTTTCACCTTTCAGATTTACGAAGGTCAGCGCATTGGTCTCGATATTGTCTTCTGGCCGTGTGCCGGGTTGGTTGATGACGATTGTCTCTTGGAATTCGCGCCACACTTTGAAGTTTGATGTCCATGCCACAGTTTTTCGTGCGGCAACGCCATCGGGATATACGGTATAGTAGTCATCCGCCCAATCGGTCCATCCTGTAATGGGATCAGGATTCGCACAGATATCGTGCTCAACCTCGCACTGCCCGTAGCGGACGTGGATGACTGCGCGTGCCGGCGTGCTTTCCAAAATCCTTACATGTGCGTATCTATTTTGCTTGTCTGACATTGGCTCGCAGTCTTCGCCGTCCGGGCATCCTGGTAACCCTCCGGTTTCGACAAACTCGTCCGTATACCATTTGCCGTTCTCCGTAACCCATGCAGGGATGTAATTGGTGCCTTGCCAAGAGACCAGCCGCACGGGTAACTGATCGAACCGAATCACAACATCGGAATCCGGTGCAACGCGGCGCGTCGCGTCCCATAGGTCGTCGTATTTCAGGGTCGCATAATACGCCCCAAACGGTCCCTGTCCCGGCGAACCCGACGGCAGGACAGGATATGGAAGTACCTGGCCGGTCGGCGGATGCATCTGCTCGTATGCGTTGTCAATTTCGGCTGGTGAGGCTACGCCGTCCAGCAACTCGATCTCGTCGAGGATCCCATCGAAGGAATACCAGACAGGATATTTGGGATGTAGCCACTGCGAGGGAAGAACCGGCTCCCGCACGCGGCCGATCAGAAGACTTTGTTCCTTGGCCGGTGTAAAGATGCCCTTGATGCTCCGCTGCTCGATAGCTTTTCCATCGATATAGAGGGTGATTCCCTCTGACTCGTCAAAAGTAGCGGCGACGTAGACCCAGCGTTTCAGAGGAAGGCTCGCGCGCGAGGTAAGACATTCCCACTTACCGTCTACGGAAAGTTGAAGACCAAGGTGACCTGACGAATCGATCCCGAAAAGATATCCTGCCTGCTCCCCTCGCCGATGGTCGATGATCGGAACCCAGTTCCACGGGTAAGCATTGATGACGATCCAGCTCTCAACCGTGAAAGAGGATTTAAGGTGCGGTGCATTCCCGGCCGCGATAGTCACGGCGGCGGTGTCGCCATCGAAGCGTAAAGCTTTCCCTGACACTCCCGCCACGCGCTCGTACACTCCCGTGATCACTCCATCGGCTTGATGAATCGAATCCCGGACAACGTTCCCGCTCGGCTCGTCAAAGGCCCAGCGAGCCGCCGCAGTGTCGGCTAACCCCCACATCGGCTGCTCAACTAAAGCAAGAGAAAATAATACCGCTATCAGAAGAACGCGGCCAGGCACGGAAGCGGAAGGAGGAGTCATAACCGACACTTATTGGATGAACCATGCCATCTCGCGGCCAACGGACTGAGCCCTCTGCCGTCAAGATGCAATGCAAATAGTATCATTTGGACAAATGCTTAACTGACTGCCCGATACGGCTTGGCTTTCTTCGTTCTAATCGTAAGATAGGCGGAGGGTAGTTTGGGGCTGGGCCAATTATCTGAATAAGCCTCGATGTGAATCGCACCTGGGTTTTTACCGCTCTGCACGATCAATTGGGCGAGACCGTTAAATAGGCTGCGTTTGGGTTTCTTGTCGGACTCCTGGCAATTAGGGTCTCCGTTGCCGACGCCGAGTAGCGCGCCGTCGCCAGTGATTTTGAAGCTGATGAGATTGTCCGCCGTGGGCACGGGTCGTCCCACACTGTCGAGAGCTTCGATGCGCAGGATCGCGATGTCTTGGCCGTCGGAATTGATTTCGCTGCGATCCGCAGTGAGCCGGAGAGTGGCAGGCGCGCCTGTGGTCTCGCGCTTTTCCGTCAGGACAACACTGCCATCTTTGCTGCCGCGCGCTTCGATCACGCCAGGCTCGTATTTCACCTTCCATTCCAGATGGGTGAGCGGCTGCACCTTCTGGCTGCCCTGGCTTTGTCCATTGAGGAAGATCTCCACCTCGTCGAGATTGGAATGAACCCAGACAGAGACCGGTTCACCGAACCGTTCTTCCCAGTTCCAGTGGGGGAAAAGATGCAGCACGGGCTCATTGCCCCACCACGCTTTGTAGTAGAAGAAACTGTCTTTCGGGAAGCCGCACATATCGACGATGCCGAACTGCGAACTGATAGAGGGCCAGCCATAAGGGGTTGGATTGCCACGGTAGTCGAAACCGGACCACGCGAACCCGCCTGCGAGATAGTCGCGGGCAGCGTAGAACTTCCACCATTCTTCCGTGCGCGAGGCCCAGACAGGATAATTCAGATCGTACGCACTCACCCAATTGCGGAGTGTATCGGTGATATAGATGCCACGCGTGGATACGGCGCTGGCTGTTTCGGAGCCGAAAAGCGGCTGCTTGGGATGAGTCCGGTGGTACTCGTCAATAAGACTGTAGTTATAGTTGATGCCTTCCACGTCGAGCGATAGCGAGACTCCTTTCCCGAGGTTGCCATTGACAGCTGCAGTGCAGAGGCGAGTGGGATCGAGTTCGTGTGAGCGCTCGACCATGGCGGAAGCGATGAACTCACCCTGGGGCTCTTTCTGGAGGATCATCTCTTCATTGCCCATGGACCAGAGAATGATGGAGGGCGAGTTGCGATAACGCCGGATCATGGTCTCAAGCTGCGCAAGTCCCTCCGGACTGGAGCTCATCGTGCGGGTTTCGCACATCATCATCATGCCCATACGGTCGCAGGCTTCCACCCATTCCGGCGTTGGCATATTGTGCGACGTGCGGACGGCATTGCTGCCCATCTCGCGCAAAACTGCCAGACGATACCATTGCAGGGCATCGGGCAGAGCGGCACCCACCCCGGCGTGATCCTGGTGGTTACAGGTACCTTTGATTTTGACGGATCTGCCATTGAGAAAGAATCCCTTGTCGACATCGAAGGCGATAGTGCGCACACCAAAGTCTACGCGCTCGGCATCGCGGGTCTTCCCGGCGGTTTCAACCGAGATGATCGCCGAGTAGAGATACGGAGTCTCTGGCGACCAGAGCGAAGGTGAGGGCAGAGTAGCGGATGCAGTAAACGTGGCGGTGCCCTCGGGTGTGATCGATTGTGGGGCTGCCACAGGGCGTGCCACGATCCTGCCATCGGCGTCGAGGATCCGCCAATGAACGCGCGGGCTCTCTGACTCCCTGCCCTGATTTTCGACTATAGTGGCGAGGGAAAGCGTCGTGCCGCTGGGTTTGACGTCGGTGCGGATGTAACTCTCCCACTTGCCGAGGTGGAGCGAGTCGGTTTTTGTGAGCCACACATGACGGTAAATCCCAGCGCCCTCGTAGAACCAGCCATCACCATGGCTGACATCCATTCGGACGACTACGAAATTCTTGCCTCCGTAGTTCAGGAAGTCCGTAAGGTCGAAGCGGAATGGGACATACCCATTGTCATTGCGCCCAATGAAGCAGCCGTTAACAAAGACCAGCGCGTCCCGTAACGCGCCATCGAACTCAAGAAAGATGCGCCGACCGGCGTCGGTGGCTGCAATATCAAAACTACGCCTGTACCAGCCTACCGAGGTATCAGGATATTTCCGTCCGAGCGGCTTGAAGCCATAGTTTTCAAGTGCTTCATCGTGAACGAAGGGCAGCTCAACAGCCCAGTCATGAGGCAGATTGAGAGAGCGCCAACTGGAGTCGTCGAATTTCTCGGTGGCGAACTCGAAGCTGCCGGTTTTGGAGAAATCGCCCTGGTCTTTGCCGAAGTCCAGATCGCGGAGCAGGTCGGCGTTGTTCCCCATGAAGAATTACCAGCCAAAGTCGAAGAGAATCTGTTCCCGCGGAGCGACGGCTGACCGAGCCTCCGCAGATGCGACGCCTGAATAGGCAGAAAGTGCTGCGTTGGCTCGCGCGAGCGCCGAATCGGAGATAAAAGTAGCCGCCGATAAAGCTAACCCGGCGCGAAAAAGATCACGACGAGTAATTTCAGGCATGCATAACCCTCAGAGAGTATAAAACTCCTTGTCGTCCTCGCATCCCATGAAGCCTCCCTCTCGGATTCGCGAGAAGCAGATTCTGGATGGATAGCTGCAAACCTCTCACAGCCGAAATGTGGCACAAGAAGATGATGCGAGCAATCATGACCAAGAGTCCCCCGCCTGTCGACAGAATCGACAGACGGGAGATCGATGATCTAGAAGATGATCTTTAACCCACCTTGAAAAATTCTAGCTCCATAACTAGTAGTGCTCGAAATTTGACCAAAATTTGGAGAACTCAGAATCGGATTCGGTGTACTGAAATTTGGGTGATTCAATACATTAAATGCCTCCAGGCGAGTATCTAGTGTAACTTTTTGCTTAATTGGAAAAAAGCGACTCACTTCAGCGTCCATTTGAAAGAACTTGGGGCCCCGAAACTGGTTCCTCCCCACATTTCCGTATGTGCCGGTGGCATTTTGAGCAAATGCAGAGGCATTGATCCAATACCTATTACCAGCATTCGTCTTCGTGATCGCTTTCCCGGTGTAAACATTGTTTGGATTGATCAGATTCGGGCGGTCAGCGCCACCGTCCGTGAGAGAGTTATCCTGGCCAGAGTAGACGGTAAAAGGGGTGCCGTCCCTGGCGTGAATTAGTGGAGCTAGCTCCCAATTGTTGATAATCCGGCCCATCCATCCAGTCACAGGAAATTGGCTTGTTGCCACCATGGTAGCGTTGAAGATGTCCCGGTAATCAAATCCGCAGTTCCCTCGATCCAAATGAATGTTGTTGGGATCTTCTACGGAAGCGGCTCCAACCACTCCCAAGTCATCGTTAATGTCGATGCAATGCGACCAAGTGTAGTTGGCGAGGAAACTAAAGTTCGACGACACACGATGTTGAATTGTAGCTATCATTCCGTTATAACTTGCATGTATCCCGGAGTGAATCATAGCCAAACCAAATGTGCCGCCTCCATAGTATGGTCCCTGCAACGGATTGGCGAGGTTCAGCGCAAAACGCGATGCTGTGTTTCCAGTCGTAGAGCATGGTCCGGAGCCGCAAGTCCCAGGTATATAGACAGCCGGATTCAACGGCAGGCCATAGCTGCCGGAATTGGTTCTGGTCCCGATATAGTCGATCTGTACTTGCCAGCCATGGCTCATTTCATGCTGCACGCTTGCTGTCCATTGCAGTGTGTTCATGGGACGAAAATGAGGGTCAATCACGATATACTGGGCACCCTTTGGGAAAATTGTGTTGGAAGACGGTATGAATGGCAAAGGGAAGGGATTACTCGGCACGGTACCGTTTGACCATGGGCTCGCAAAGTTCAATGGTACGCCTACAGGCACATTTGTAATAGCCGTAGCATAAGGTGGATTCTGATTCAAGAGTTCCGCCAGAAAGAAATCTGGCAAATTGTATGCGACGGACGACCCTGCCCGGAGCACGGTGGTTCCCCTCCCGGTAGGATCGTAGGTAATTCCAAAACTCGGAGAAAACTGCCACGGCGAGTTTTGCGTGAATGCCGCTGGAACACCCGTATCTCCGTAGTAGAGACTCCCAGCTGGAGCATTTGGAAAAACTTTACTGTGCACATTGTCCAAAAAGTCTGCGTCACTAAAAACCGTACCCCGATGGAAGTAGTCTACGGGCATAAAGTTTGGTTCCCAACGTATTCCTGCGGACAGAACAAGATTGCTGGTCGCGTGGTACATATCGTGAAAATAAAGACTCATAATCGGTGCACGCAAAGCATTTTGTTGGGGCTTGCTTTGCGAGAAAGCGTTTAATGCACCTGTCATAAAGTCTAAGTTTGGATCTTCCCCGGTGCCACCTGGACTGTTTCCATCCGGTCCTGTTTCACTGAAGATGCCGCTAAAGTTAAAGTTCCCATTTTCCTGGTAAGGGTTGTTGATATTCAGCTGAGATCGAGCAAAGGATCCGCCAAACGCTAGTTGGTGCTTGCCGCGGATCAGAGTCATATCATCCGCAAATGGGAAAGTATTTACATTAAATGCTGCCGGGGGCCCGGCCCCGTAGCCTACCTGCCACTTATTGCCGGTTACCACCGTTAGAAAACCGGCATACGGCGCGTACATATTGATTCCAATTGTGGCCGGACCAATGTTATTTGCAGGCGATCCACCGCGGTCGACACGTCGCCTTGTAGCAGTTGCATAAAAAGAATTTATCGTGTTTGAATTAAAAACATAGGTCCATCCAACAGTAAGTGTCTGCGCACGCTCATAAAGCCCAGACGATGTTGTAGTCAGGACGTTGCTTGGAGAAAAGAATGCTGGAGTGGTATACCCATCCAAAAAATACCTAGCATACAGGCTATTTTTGTTGTTCAAAGTAGCATCAACGCGAGTAATGATTTGGTTTTCCGAAGTCTGATTAGGGATTGCATAGAACACCAAACCGCAAGGATCATTAGTTTTTGGGAAATATTTATATAAGGCGAGGGCTGGAGCGCTGAAATATGAAGGAGAAATCTGATTATTTGGCAGAGGCGATCCAGTTAGAGGATTCAAAAGCTGAGCTGCTTGACCGCCTGCCCGACATGTTGCTCCATCTGTAACGGAGAAATCGCCATTCAGATTCGCGGGTGTCGGTATATAAGCCTGAGACAGAGATTGACTCTGGTCGGCCTGGAGGTGCTGATACCCGCCAAAAAAGAACAACTTATTCCTGATGATTTTGCCGCCGAGCGTACCGCCATACTCATTCTGGTGCAATGTATCTTTTGTGCTCGAAAAGAAATTTGTCGAGTCGAGAAAATTATTGCGAATAAACTCAAACTCGGTGCCGTGCCATTGATTGGAGCCTGAACGTGTAACCACATTAACCAACCCGCCCGAATGCGTACCGCTTTGCGCTCCTAATGCGGCCGTTTCCACGCTAAATTGATTTACAGCATCAGGAAACGGAAACGGAAGGTTGGTGTCAGCCATATAATCATTATTGTCACCGCCATCTAGCCTGTAGTCGGTTCCAGTTCCCATACCGCCTGCGATCGAAACGGCGACTGAGCTGAAAAATGTTTTGCTTCCCAGAACAAAGCTGGGAGCCGTCGCGGCGCCACCTGAGAGCGTGATGAGTGAGCTGACCTGTCGTCCGTTCAGCGGAAGCTCCGTAAGAGTCTTCTGATCAATAGTTTGCTTGAAGGAGGCGTCTTCTGTTTGTAATGCGAGTCCAGTTGCCCGAACTTCTACCTTCTGGCTAGTTGCACCAACGGTCATATGCACATTAACACCGATACTGCTGCCAACCTCTAGCTCGATCCCTGCTTGCGTATATTGCCTGAAGCCAGCAGAAGACACAGTTAGCGTGTAGGTTCCAATGGGAATATTGGGAAAACTATAAAGGCCATTTGCATCGGTGCTGTCCTTATGTTGTACTCCTGTTGTGTTATTGACGATTACAACTGAGGCATTCGGAATGACGCCACCTTTCGGGTCGGCAATAGTGCCTTGAATGCTTCCTGTTCCCGCAATCTGGGGATAAATCTTTGCGGTGGAAAACAGCGTTGCCGCAACAAAGACAATAATCAGCCAGCGCATGGTGACCCTTGCGAGTTGATCGTAGCTATTGAATCCCATCGAAAGCCTCCGAAAAGCAGATATTGGCCCGTTTAATGGAAGGCCGCCTTCGTGTCTCGCAATCCGCTTAACGGACTGAGAAACGGGGGGGGGGCGTCAAAGGACGAACCAATAAAATCAGGTTATCTGCAATAATGCAAGCAGTCTAAGCGGTATGTCAAGTCTTTTTTGCGAATATGTTTATCATTGGATGTACCTGAGTGGCGGGAGGACATGGAAGCAGTTGCAGTGAAAATCCTTTGTCTGGGCTGGTTAAGAGCTAACTTGCGAGTCGCAACGTGAATATGTTAGCGTAATTTACGTCTAGTGGTTCATCCAATAATTGAGTTGCGACGCGACGGAATCCTGATCGGAGTGCTGCACATCCCTCAGGAAGGGTTCCCGCATGGGTTCTGCTACCTTTTCCTGTTGCCACTAGCGAGGAGTGTAGGCAAATGCAGGATTTTCAATGGTTTCGGATCCATGTTGCTGACGTGAAGTGCTCCATCGCTAATTGCGAGATGGAGGAAGCCATGCTACCTACGGTAAATCAAGTGCGAGGTCGTTTCCAATGAAACTACGAGGGCTGCTCCTGCTATCCGTGATCACGTTCGCATCAGACTTTAGAGCAATGCCCGAGGCGCAGATAGTGCAGACTCGTGCTGGCTCTGGTTCCGGCGTCTCGCTCCAGCCTTTCTTGAACCAGGTTCATCGCGTAGAGGCAGCGCTTAACTACCTTGGGCAACCTCTTAGCCAACAGGATACGGGCCGAATTAACGACGCTCTCCTCCGCCACAACAGCGCGTCCGCTGTCTCCGAAATCGAAGCAGTCCTGGATCAATATGTGCTTGCAGATGTGACCATCAGCCCTGAGAGCCGTGTGGATGTAAAGCGTGGGGCGGCATCGGCAGATCTGGTTCAGGATGCCACACGGCTATTTCTCGTCAAAGTCGTGAACCAGGCAGGTGTCACCGCCCCTCTCGCAGTGGAGAGTCCAAACCGTGGCCCTGTGTATATTCCATCGAATGGACGCGCCGAACCGTTACATCGTCTGACTTCGGCAGATGTCCGCGAGCGCTGGGCTGATATATCGTTGTTCGATCAGCCGCCCATGACTACGCGGCTTTCGGGCTTCCCTCTGGAGTACCGTGTGCTGGCTATCTCCAGTCGAGACAGCGGCTATCGCGCGGCAAAACTCGGCTTCAATGTCGGGCAGGGCACACAGGACATCGGCTTCCTGAACGAAATCTCGGTCCTGTTTAGATGTGCCCCAGCACATTCAATTACCCTGCACGTCCTCGACGCAGATGGCCAGCCGACGATGGGCTCGTTTATTTTCCGTGACAGCGTGGGGCGTATCTACCCGAATCAAATCAAGCGACTTGCTCCAGATTTTTACTTTCAACCTCAGGTGTATCGCGCCGATGGTGAAACTATTCAGCTGCCTCCCGGCCTGTATACGGTCACATATACCGGGGGCCCTGAATACATCGAGGAGACCCGAAAATTCAGGGTGACGAACGATTCGCCGGGTTCGCTTACATTCCGTCTGAAGCGCTGGATAGATCCGGCAAAGTACGGCTGGTATTCCGGCGACGACCACATTCATCCGGCGGGCTGCTCGCACTATGAAAATCCGAGCGAGGGAGTCTCACCCACGGACATGGAACGACAGGTGCGTGGCGAACATCTGAACGTGGGTGCAGTTCTGGTGTGGGGGCCCTGTTTCTATTACCAGAGTCACTTCTTCCGCGGTCGGCACGACAGTCTTGCTTCGACCAAGCGGTCACTGCTTCACTATGACTTGGAGGTGTCAGGGTTTCCTTCCAGTTTTAACGGCCATCTGGTACTTCTGAATCTGAAGAAGATCATGTACCCAGGCACAACGCGGATCGAGCAATGGCCGACTTGGGATCTGCCCATTCTGGAATGGGCGAAATCGCAGGGGGCTGTCGCGGGTTTCCCACATTCAGGCTTTGGACTGGCCGTACGTACCAACGCCCTACCCAACTATGAGATTCCAGGCTTTGACGGCATCGGAGCGAATGAGTATATCGTCGATGTCACGTATCCGGGCGCTGTGGACTTCATCTCTGCAGGGAATACGCCCTATGTTTGGGAACTGAATATATGGTATCAGACGCTGAACGTTGGATTCCGTACACGTCTCTCCGGAGAAACTGATTTTCCATGTGTCTATGACAGCCGGGTAGGAATGGGACGCACGTATGCCAAGATCGAAGGGCCTTTGACATACGACAATTACACTAAGGCGCTTAAGGATGGAGCAGTATACGTTTCAGATGGACGAAGTCATCTCATGGACTTCACTGTCAATGGCACTGAACTTGGCACAAGAGACAGCCAAGTGAATCTGTCCGCGCCTGGCACGGTCCAGGTTGGGGTGACCGTTGCCGCGTATCTTCCCATAAAACCGAATACCGCTATTGATGAGCTTCGGTACGATGAAAGACCCTACTGGGACTTAGAGCGTGCACGCATTGGCGCGACGCGGAAAGTACCCGTTGAAGTGGTCGTCAACGGAGAACCCGTGGCACGGCGGGAAATCGTCGCGGATGGAACGGTGCAAAAGCTCAAATTCAATATCCCTATTACCAAGAGCAGCTGGATCGCAGTACGGATCCTTCCCTCCTCCCATACCAATCCTATTTTTCTAATTCTTGACGGCAAGCCGATCCGCGCCTCGCGCAAGAGCGCGGAATGGTGCCTAAGGGGTGTCAACCAGTGCTGGACACAGAAATCTCGACAGATTTCTGCTCGCGAATTGCCTGCCGCCAAAAAGGCATATGACCACGCCCGCGCAGTATACAGGCAATTGATCAGCGAAAGTCCTGATGAGTAACGATCAGCATCTGGAAGGCTATTTCCATTTTTGAGGTTTGTTTCGGACGGCGCGATGTGGCGTGGATGCAGCTCATTCCGTCCCGATTGAGTGCAGAGAGGGTACCGGACTGCCGTCCGATACAGGAGCGTGCGGTATGAATCGTCGATTGGTTTTCGTTCTTGCCGTATCGGTTGCCTTGGTCGTCGCACTGGGCTTTGCCGTGTGGCATTACGATCTGCGGAAGACGGGTTACAGTTTTTCCGCAAATCACGCGCACACCTTTCCTCCGGAAACAGCCTTTCCGACCGGAGTCTCGGTTGACGCGGGAGGAAACCTCTATGTTGTGATCGAAAAACAAAACCGGGTTTTGCGTGTCTCGCCTTCGCACCATATAACGGTGGCTGCGGGAAACGGCAGCAGAGGCTTCAGCGGGGACGGAGGTCCCGCCAGTCAAGCCAGTCTGGATGCCCCTGTGGGAATCGCGCTGGATATGGCCGGAAACCTCTTCATTGCCGATACGGACAACAACCGTGTACGCCGCGTAGATGCGAAGACGAACATCATCACCACGGTAGCCGGTAATGGATATCTGGGAGTTGAGGGCAGGATTGGTAAACTCGCGACCTCTTCCGATCTATATCAGCCGGTCTCTGTCGCCCTGGATAAAGATGACGATCTGTATATCGGCGGAGCCCTGGCAGCTCCCATAAGACGGGTTGGTATCATCACTCACACTATGGTTAAGATAGCTGGCACCCGCCTATCGGGCGATTCCTCCGCCCCCGCTCATACCGGGGGTCCGTTCTGGGTGGCGCTGGATGACAGCGGCACGCTATTCTACGCGGATCCGAGCCGGAACGCCGTCTCGCAGTTCAATGCGGAGGAAGGCGATGCTCACATTATTGCGGGGAGCGCAGTGTGCGGCTTCGCCGGTGATGGGGGATCGGCCAACGGGGCGCTGCTGTGCTTTCCAGAAGCTATTGCCCTGAACAAAGATCAACTGTACATTGCCGACACCAGTAATAACCGAATCCGCAGGGTAAATCTGGATACCGGCATCATTGAGACAGTAGCGGGCAATGGACAATCCGGTTACTCCGGAGATGGCGGATCTGCGGTGCAGGCGAGTCTGCACGGCCCCATGGGAATAACCGTAGGCAGCAGCGGTGGCATCTACATCGCCGATACGGGAAATGGATGCGTTCGGTATGTCAATCCCAGCACCGGAACCATTACAACTCTCGTGACTGCACAGGACATGGAGCAGGCACAGTAAGCAATGCTCACTGTGCCTGACTATTATGCCGGATATGCCGGAGGCGGCTGGCGATGTCGTGAGGACGCCACGACACGGTTTACATTTCCATTTTTGAGGTTTGTTTCGGACGGCGCGATGTGGCGTGGATGCAGCTCATTCCGTCCCGATTGAGTGCAGAGAGGGTACCGGACTGCCGTCCGATACAGGAGCGTGCGGTATGAATCGTCGATTGGTTTTCGTTCTTGCCGTATCGGTTGCCTTGGTCGTCGCACTGGGCTTTGCCGTGTGGCATTACGATCTGCGGAAGACGGGTTACAGTTTTTCCGCAAATCACGCGCACACCTTTCCTCCGGAAACAGCCTTTCCGACCGGAGTCTCGGTTGACGCGGGAGGAAACCTCTATGTTGTGATCGAAAAACAAAACCGGGTTTTGCGTGTCTCGCCTTCGCACCATATAACGGTGGCTGCGGGAAACGGCAGCAGAGGCTTCAGCGGGGACGGAGGTCCCGCCAGTCAAGCCAGTCTGGATGCCCCTGTGGGAATCGCGCTGGATATGGCCGGAAACCTCTTCATTGCCGATACGGACAACAACCGTGTACGCCGCGTAGATGCGAAGACGAACATCATCACCACGGTAGCCGGTAATGGATATCTGGGAGTTGAGGGCAGGATTGGTAAACTCGCGACCTCTTCCGATCTATATCAGCCGGTCTCTGTCGCCCTGGATAAAGATGACGATCTGTATATCGGCGGAGCCCTGGCAGCTCCCATAAGACGGGTTGGTATCATCACTCACACTATGGTTAAGATAGCTGGCACCCGCCTATCGGGCGATTCCTCCGCCCCCGCTCATACCGGGGGTCCGTTCTGGGTGGCGCTGGATGACAGCGGCACGCTATTCTACGCGGATCCGAGCCGGAACGCCGTCTCGCAGTTCAATGCGGAGGAAGGCGATGCTCACATTATTGCGGGGAGCGCAGTGTGCGGCTTCGCCGGTGATGGGGGATCGGCCAACGGGGCGCTGCTGTGCTTTCCAGAAGCTATTGCCCTGAACAAAGATCAACTGTACATTGCCGACACCAGTAATAACCGAATCCGCAGGGTAAATCTGGATACCGGCATCATTGAGACAGTAGCGGGCAATGGACAATCCGGTTACTCCGGAGATGGCGGATCTGCGGTGCAGGCGAGTCTGCACGGCCCCATGGGAATAACCGTAGGCAGCAGCGGTGGCATCTACATCGCCGATACGGGAAATGGATGCGTTCGGTATGTCAATCCCAGCACCGGAACCATTACAACTCTCGTGACTGCACAGGACATGGAGCAGGCACAGTAAGCAATGCTCCTTTCTCGATGCCGATTACTTTCGTGTCACCTGCTCGGAGTTGTCGCTGTTTTCAGGTTTGTGCTTCGTGATCCATAGAGTTTGCCAGGGGAGGCCCCAGAATATGCTCTGGGGACAGCCGATGAAAAAATTCTCGATATTGTGTGTAAGCGCGCTGATTCTCACCTTCGTCCTCAACCCAGGGTGTACTGTGCCCAAGGCTACCGCTGAAAAGAAGCCCACCTGGGAGCCCGCGCCAGGCCATGAGACGTTGGCACTCTGGCCCCATGGCGCTCCTGGAAGCCAGCGGAACCCCGGCCCCGAGAAAGACGTTTTCGGTTCAGCAAGGATGCCCACTGGCGGCAAGCCGGTAACCCGTCTGACAGACGTCTCTTCTCCCTCCATCACTGTCTATCAGCCGCCAAAGGACAAGCGAACGGGTGTCGCAGTACTCGTTTTTCCAGGCGGCGGCTTTCGCTATCTTGTTATGGATAAGGAAGGTACGGAGATCTGTGCTTGGCTCAATTCTCTCGGAATTACTGCCATCCTCGTTAAATATCGAGTCCCGGATACAGGTCCCTACCCAGTATTAGACGAGGCATTTGAGGATGGCCAGCGCGCTGTCGGTCTGGTTCGTGCTTACGCAGCGAAGTGGGATGTCGATCCGCATCGAATTGGAGTCATGGGCTTTTCCGCAGGCGCACATGTGGCAGCCGTCTTGAGTAATCTGTGCGGCAAGCGTATCTATGCACACATCGATGCGGCGGATCGGCTCACGTGCCGTCCCGATTTTGCGCTCATCGTGTATCCCGCTTGGCTCTCGGCCCCCGGCCACCCCCTCATCCTTAATCCCGCAATCCCAATCGACCCGGATGGACCTCCGGCATTTATTCTGCAGGCTGAGAACGATCCAGTGCACGTGGAAAACAGCATCGCATACTTTCTGGCTTTGAAGAAGGCAAAAATCCCTGCCGAGTTACACATTTACGCCGAAGGCGGTCACGGGTATGGAATGCGAGCTACTGGCAAGCCCATATCGAACTGGCCGCAGTTAGCCGCCGTGTGGTTCCGAACTATTGGTGTCTTGAAATGAGATTGTCCTGACTTTTTCTCCCCCTTAATGAGGATATACATAATTTTGTGTAAACAGGCTTCTTATGCCGGGAGGAAAACCTGGTTAATGGAATGGTCCTCCGCTTTTACCCAGACACCAGCTGGAGCTATAAGGGTGCGAATGGAGGAGGTGCGCCATGGAACTACATACAATCGGAATCGATTTGGGGAAGACAACCTTTCATCTGGCGGGATGGACTAATGCGGAGAGGTGGTGGTGCGGAAGTGATTTTTCCGCGCCAAGCTATTGCACTTTATCGCGAACCTGAAGGTGGAACTGATCGGCATAGAAGCTTGCGGGGATCGCATTTTCTTGGTTGAGAATTGCGCGAGGAAGTATGTACGGCTCGATTGCGGAACTCGCCTTCTCGACGATAACTTTTGGAACGGCGCTGTATAGCAGCTTGGTCTTGAGGAACGGGGTTACTAGGCTGCGGGAGATGTGCTGCGACTATCTATCATTCTGGTTCCAACCAGCACCTTATACACATCGAAGACTCTGGCGCTCGTCCACCTGCTGCCAAGGGCCAACTCGTCGATCTGAAGGATGTAAAACTTGACCTCCGTATCAGCTTGTCTTGCAACTGCCAAAAATAATCAGACGACTTTGTCATCGCTAGAGCACTGTTCCGAGAACTATAAGCATTTGGCTGATGGAACGAGATAGTCCAGTTGCTCTCCGCCGGCGAAGGGCGGATAGCTCCGAGTGCAGTCTTTGCACAGAGGTAGTACAGCAGAGCGTACAAATCCTCATCTGACAATCCCGTGCCGAAAAGGAAATTAGACCTTCAGCCATAAGGCTGGGTATCGCCGATATGTCCCGCGCTCCTTTTTGCTGCTGAGGTTCAATATGCAAGATGCCGTCACCATGTACGATCTGAAGTGCGTCATCGTGGTGGCGCAGGAGAGCAGTTTGACGCGCGCGGCCACACGTCTGCACATGACGCAGCCGGCGCTGGGCCGCAGAATCCATCGCGTCGAGGCTGAAGTGGGTGTGAGGCTCTTCTATAGCTGGTATGGAGGTGTCCTATTGACGGAATCCGGCAAGGCGTTTATCGAGGAGATACTGAAGTCGGTGGACAACTGGGAGCGTGGAGCGGAGCGGGCGCGCAATGTGGCGCTCCATCAGAATGGCGTTCTCCAGATGGCATACTCTTCATTCCTCAGCCCGAAGGTGCTCGATGTCGTTTTCGATCTGCGCTTTGAAAGGCCTGGCGATCCAGTCATCCAACGCACCAGCCTGCACACGCTGGGGATGATTCGCGGCTTGCTGGAAGGCCGGTATCAGGTCGGCATCGGCTATATGCCGAACGGTTATCCGGAACTGGAAGCCAGAGAATTGCTGGATGAAGACCTGATGCTTTGTATACCAGCGGAACATCGACTCTTTCGCTTTCCCTCCATCGCCCCGCAGGACCTGGAAAAAGAACCGCTGATCGCGGTATCGGAACACGCTCTTCCCGAAGTTTATAAAGAGATCATCTCTTATTTTGCAATCCTCCGAATCGACCTGAACGTGATCGCGCAGCCGTTCAGTTTTCATGAAGCGATCCATATGGTGATCGAGGGGAGAGGTATTGCGATAGTGAGCAGCGGGTGGTCACAGTTGACGAAGAAAGGCATCGTCTTTCGTCCACTCGCGGACAAGTTGCTGACGATGAAGACCGGGGTCTTCGTGCGTAGGGACAATCGTACCCCAGTGGTGAACGACTTTCTGAACCTGCTGTGGGCAAAGACGGAGCAGCTCAGAAATGAGCGTCGTCACCTGACCCGCAGTTCACGTTGAGGATTTGTGTGACGTGACGATGACCATCATCGCGGTCGATATGGACTACATGGTGGATGGAAGCGCGAATCTCCGCATCAGCCTCGGCGGGCAATAAAGACGATGTACCGCGCATGAGCAGCGTGCGCAGCCGCAGCAACGCTCCCAGCGCACTGCTGGCGTGGATAGTGGCCAGGGTTCCGCGATGCCCCGTGTTCATCGAATCCAGCAATGTACGCGCTTCGATTCCCCGAATTTCGCCGAGAATGATCCTGTCGGGGCGATGCCGTAATGCAGCTTTGAGCAGGTCATCGAAGGCGACAGGCTTTCTGTGAGTATCGATCTGTGCTTCCTGTGCGACCACATGTGGCATGCGGAGGTAAAGCTCGGCTGTATCTTCGATGACTAGGATGCGCTCATTCTGCGGGATAGCAGCGGCCAACACATTGAGCAAAGTCGTCTTGCCGCTGCTGGTACCGCCCGAGATCAGAATATTATCGCCGCGTCGGACGGCTTCCGTCAGAGCAGTAGCTTGATCCTCGGCCAGCATTTTTCGTTCTATCAGGTCAGCCATGGTGAAGTTCCGCGAGGTGAATTTGCGGATGGTCATCATAGGCCGTGGGTTCACAATGGGCGGAATGAGCGCGGCCATGCGGCTACCATCGGGCATGCGCAGTTTCAGGAT
>JADEYI010001348.1_pt1 | contig 19269 bp, 11 predicted proteins | sample 8542331 | NCBI WGS metagenome assembly JADEYI01 (sample SAMN16510988, study PRJNA670497) | mine drainage metagenome | isolation source: biofilm near Copperflume 1 | place: Germany: Marsberg coppermine Kilianstollen | collected 2018-02
AGCTGTAGCTGCTATCCGGGTAGAAGAGTACTGCGTGCTGCTCGATATAGCGGCGCGGCAGCGCCAGGTGATACATGAGGTCGTCCTGTGTAGCCACAGGCACCAGGGCCTTAAACAGCGCAGAAAGAAGGGCAGCGGTTATCACCAGCGCGAGGAAGATGTTAGCCGGGTTCCTCATCATGGGAGCGACTTGCCGCAGGTACGGCGGCACTTTCCGCACCTCCACAGCGAGAGGACGATACGCCACCACCGCCATGACCAGCAGCACTGCCAACCCCACAGGCAAGTAAATCAAGCCTAGCAAGCCCAACGCCAGCATAGCGAATGCCATGACCCCATAGCCAAGCGCCAACCCGAAGAGAAGCCGCTCGCCCAGGCTAAGCCCAGAGCCAACACGCAGCAGGCGCAGCACAAGCAAACCCAAACCGGCGGCTACACCGGAAAGGATGATGATCGCCAGTAGTTCTACAGCATGCGCCAGGAGGGGCGGTAGGTTAAACATCAACTTCTACAGATCGAAGCTTTATGGTGTCGTGCATAGAAAAAGAGAGCGACGAAAGGCTCTCGGCTACAAATATGGTACTTATGTACCAGATTCATCGTCCTTTCACCAGCGTCACAGCAGACTCTGTTATACACTAATATAAGCCAACACCAGTGGTCAGTTACGAGTTACGAGTGATTACCATGACCGCCCATCAACTACCGGCCACTCGTCCAAAACAGCGCACGTAGTAAAGAAATAGCTTTTCCGTTATATTTTAGGAAAGGCTACAAAGTAGAAGCCCTCCTAATGCATGGTTAGCGAAAGATCACAATCCGGGCTGCAAAAGAGTGAGCGTGCTACAAGACGCGTTGGGCGTTCGCACGGCGACTCGCGCAAGCCGCGCAAGCATCGTAAGCCAATCTTAGCGGGTGCGCCTGTCCGGTTGCGTTTGCAAGCCAACACAGCAAAAACAGGAGCGGCTCCTGCACAGGCGCGCGTGGCCCTACCTGCAATAACCTTTGCCCCCAAGCATACCCTCACAAAGGCTGTGCCCGCCGCATACTCCTCGAAGAAGCGGCAGCGCGGGCGCAACGCACTCTTTCTGCTCGGCACAGCCAGGCGGCGCAGAGCGCGTGGCGGCGCGTCGCGTGGCGGCTACTATGCTCTCTCTACCGTCAGCAAGCAGCACAGCCTGCCTCGACCCGTCTCATGGGCGCTACGAAGCATAGGGTCGCTGGTCCTCGCCTCTTTTCTCTTAAGCCTTTTTGTGGGTATAGGATTGCTCATAGCTTACGCCTACTTTGCCAAAGACCTGCCTTCAGTAGATAACATTCACGGCATACAGTTCCAGACAACCCGCATCTACGACCGGCATGGTAATCTCCTCTACGAGATGTACGACCCTGATATAGGCAAACGGACATATGCGACCATAGACCAGCTGCCCAAGTCACTCATCAATGCCACTATCGCTGTCGAGGATTCGACCTTTGAGCAGAACAATGGCGTTGATCTCAGGGCTATCATTCGCGCATTTTACATCAATCTGACCAACAAAGGCTCGTCAGGTGCTTCGACTATCACCCAGCAGCTTGTACGGCGAGTGCTCCTCCCCGAGAAAGACGAAAAGACCTTCACCCGCAAGATACGCGAAGCTATCCTGGCTGTGCGTGTCAACGACAAATACTCAAAAGAAAAGATCCTTGAGATATATCTCAACGAGATATACTACGGCTCACAGTCGTATGGTGTGGCCGCCGCCGCCGAAACGTACTTCGGCAAATCTGTAAAAGACCTCACCCTGGGCGAGTCGGCTATGCTGGCGGGGTTGCCGCAGTCGCCCAGCGACTACGACCTCAACCGCAATTTCGAGGCCGCGAGAGCCAGACAAAAGGTTGTTCTCGACCTGATGGTGAGCGGAAAATTTGTCTCCCGGCAGGAAGCTGACACCGCATATGCTGAGGATGTACACCCGATAGTGCGTACCGCCCACGTGCCCCTCAATGCACCGCACTTTGTTCGCTACGTGCAGCAGGCGCTCGAAGCCAAGTATGGCGAGGAAATGGCTAACCGGGGTGGCCTCAAAGTTTTCACCACGATAGACCTTGACATGCAAGCGGCTGCTCAGAGCGCGGCAGCCCAACAGATCGAGAATATAAAGAAGCAAGGCGCATCTAACGCCGCTCTGGTAGCTGTCAACCCGCGCACCGGCGAAATACTGGCGATGGTTGGCTCTGTTGATTACACGGACCCGCGCTTCGGCGAAGTGAACGTAGCCACAGCATTGCGCCAGCCTGGTTCTTCGTTCAAGCCTTTCACCTACGCCACCGCCATGCAAATGGGCTACTACAACCCCGACTCCATTCTGTCCGACTTGCCCGTTCAATTCAGCAGCGGCGCGGGGTTGCCCCCTTATGTGCCGCAGAACTACGATATGCGCTTTCACGGCCCTGTGACGATGCGCTCGGCCCTCGGCAATTCTTACAATATCCCCGCAGTCGAGACCCTCAACACCGTAGGCGTGGCTAATGTGCTCGATACTGCCCACAGGATGGGCATTACCACCCTCAACGACCCTAGCCGCTATGGGCTGGCTCTCACCCTGGGCGGTGGGGAAGTAACTCTCCTTGATATGACCTCGGCCTTCGGTACATTCGCCAACTACGGCTATCACGTGCCCGTCACACCTTTCCTCAAAATCATCGACTCTCAGGGCCGCGTGCTGGAGGAGTTGGACCCATCGAATGTGGAGGGCAATCAGGCCATAAGCAAGGGTGTGGCCTACCAGATGAGCGACATGCTCTCCGATAATGCGGCGCGCACCCCCGCCTTTGGCCCTAACTCGCCTCTGAAAATAGATGGGATAAACGCCGCTGTCAAGACCGGCACCACTAATGACTGGAAGGACTCCTGGACGGTAGGCTACACGCCCGCGTTGGCAGTAGGCGTGTGGGTCGGCAACAACGACAACCGCCCGATGGCGCACGTAGCAGGCGCAATCGGAGCCGCCCCTATTTGGCACAACTTCATCCAGAAAGTGTACAGCGACCCCAAGCTGAAGGCTCTCCTTTATAAGCCGAACGAGACCGCGCTGCCCGACAAATTTGTCATGCCGAGCGGCATGGTGAAGGTCACGGTTTGTGCCGACTCGGGCATGGTGGCTACCTCAGCCTGCCTGCAGGTAAAAGATGACTGGTTTGCACCCGAAGATGCGCCCACCAAGCCGGACACCTGGCACAGGTGGGTGCCAGTAACGTTGCACGACGGCGGCGCGAGTGTGGCCGGGCCAGGCGTGCCATTGCAGGACACGATTGAGCGCAGTTACACTTTCCCGCCGCCTGAGTACAAAGGCTGGATAGGAGGAGGGCCGCCTGGCGTCACTTTTGTTATGACCCCGACGGTGCCGTCTGTGGCTCTGCTTCCCACTGCTGTGGCCGTCGAACCCACATCGGTGGCAGCTTTGATTACCCCCGTCGCCTATGCGCAAGGCGATGCAAATAGTGGTTTAGCAGGCCTGAGCCAACCCGACAACTCTGGGCCGATAACCGGCCTCCAGCTAGGAATATCCTCACCCGTGAATGGGCAGGTGGTAAGCGGCCTTGTGCCGGTCACAGGGGAGGCATCTGCCGCCAACTTCGCCCGCTTCATCCTCGAATATAGCTCTGCCACAGCCGGAGCTGCCATGACACCTATAAACGACTCGCTTTTCCCACCGCTACTGGGTACCCTCGGCTTGTGGAATACCGATGGACTCCCTTCAGGGCCATATATATTGCGCCTCAGCCTGGAGACAACAGATGGCGAAGTGGTGCGTAAGGATGTAAATGTGCGGATTGGCACCTCTGCGCCCTCGGTCTCTATCGCTTCCCCGGTAGACGGCTCGCCCGTCTACGAAGGAGAGGCGGTTGATATAAATGTGTCGGCAGATGGGGGGGGCGCGCCTATCGCGGGGGTCGAGGTTTACGTGGATAACAAACGTATAGCCTCACTCCTCGCGCCTCCCTGGTCAGCGAGATGGGCCGTCATAACGGGCACGCACGAGCTACGTGCTACTCTGTACACGTTACCCGGGGAAGAGGCGCAGTCGATGCCTGTGCGCATTACATCAATGGGCACTCGCCCCACGCCAACCTCGACCCCCGCGCCTATCATGTGGATCAGCAGTCCCACCCTCAACAAAGAGCTAAAGGCTGGGATCAACGAGGTGTGGGTAGATGTGCAGCCCGACTCGCAGGTACGTTACGTCAACATTTACATAGATGGCTATCCAGGGGGGTACGCTACGGGGCCGGGCTTCCGTGTCAACCCCAATTGGACTCCCACCCCGACAGAAGCGCCCACCCAGCCTCCTACGCCGACCCTCGACGCGAACGCCGCGGCCACCGCCACACGTGTGGAAGCCACTACTGAAGCACGCTCCACATCTGTTGCCGGAGTAATAGCAACCAGGACTGCCCGCGCCGCAGCAGCTCAGGCAGCCAAGACAGCCCATGCCGCTGCCACAGCCGCGAGTGCCAACGCTACGGCCACTGTTGTAGCAGCCACGACCTCTCCCACACCTGCGCCTCCCACAGAAACGCCTCTCCCCTCAGTCACGCCCACCTTCGTCCGCCAGGAGCCTCTCCCCGACCCCATGCTTGGCGACTACGTAGCGCGCTGCCAGCTTACCCCAGGCCGCCACCGCATCACCGCCATCGGCTACGACGCCAATAATCGCGAAGTAGACCGTGATGAGACGTGGGTGGTGGTGAAATAGCTTTGTTATGGCTTTGCCTGGCATGAGAAAGTAAATTGGCGAAGCGCCAGGCACCCGACCAGGCACCCGATATGTATCAAGCGTCCTCTTCACAGGTGTATGCGTCCAGAGTAGGAGTGGAGGGGCGTCCCTCCCATCACCCCATGCCCCTCTCCCACAAGGGGAGAGGGGGCTTTGTGCATGCTGAGTGCACAGGGGCAGGCCCCTGACGGGGTTACAAGGGTGATTAAAGCCCCCTCTCCCTTCATGGGCGAGGGGCATGGGGTGATGGGTAGTTGAGGGTGCGCCTCCACAGATACCCCAAGAAGGTTGCTCCACCCTAAATCTGAACATTTACTCACAGGTCCCTGATTGCGCAGCCGATTCGAGGGTGCTATACTGTTGCCCAAAAGACCCATATGCGCGGCTGGAGGCCCAACATGACCGTTACTATAGACCAGCAGGACTGGCAAAAGGTGCTGGCGGAGGTTGTCGGCACTTTCTTCTTCTTTTTCATCGGCATCGGCAGCATACCTGCGGCGGGTAGTGGGGGTGTGCTATATGTGGCGCTGGCGCACGGTGTAGCCCTGGCGATTGCCGTCTCAGCCCTGGGCCATATCTCAGGCGGTCACTTCAACCCCGCTGTGACAATCGGGCTGGCTGTGGCGCGCAAGATCAGTCCATTGCTCGCCGTTCTCTATATACTGGGCCAGCTAATAGGGGGTATCGCGGCGTGCCTGGCGCTGGTGGCTGTCTTACCTGCCAATGCCTGGCAGGCGGTCAAGCTCGGCGTGCCGAGCGTCAGCCTGATAACCGGTGGGCAGGCGGTAACACTTGAGGCAATACTCACTTTCTTCCTGGTGCTGGCGGTTCTTGGCACCGCTGTAGACCCGAGAGCCAACAGAGTAGCGGGCTTCGGCATTGGCCTGACCGTTTTTGTGGATATTCTGGTAGCCGGCCCACTCACAGGCGCTGCTATGAATCCGGCCCGGGCTATCACACCCGCTATCGTGTCGGGCTACTGGAACAGCGACTGGTGGATTTACTGGGTCGGACCTATTATTGGCGGTATAGTGGCCTCCATTCTCTACATGGGAATATTCATGCCCAGGGGTGACGAGCCTGTGGTAACCGCGCCTCAGCTCCCCACCCAGCCTCTTGAGCCACCCATGAGCGAGCCGGGCCTGCTAAAGGATTGATGATCTCTCCGCCAGGCGTGATGGCATACCCCTTTGCAAAGGGTTTAATCCTCCGTTGCATCACACTAAGCAAACTACCCCCATCCCCATGCCCCTCTCCCTTCATGGGAGAATATCTGTATCTCCTGTACACTCACCATGCGTAAAGCCCCCTCTCCCTTCATGGGAGAGGGGGTTTGGGGGTGAGGATAGGTGAGGGTGCGTAAGGGTACGCCTCCACAGTTACTCCTTGAAGATTGCTCTACCCCTAACCTGAACAGTTACGCCGGTTCTTAACATTGACATGCGCCCCTAAAGCAAGTACCATTAGAGTAGATAAGTGCGTCTAATCATCACTCTGAGTAGTATCTGAAAAGCTGGAACTTATAAAATAATGACCAATCAAATACTTGCTATCTGGAAGGAAGTTATGAACCATGCCCGTAACTAAAGATGAGGTGCTAAAAGCCCTCAGCGTGGTCAAGGACCCCGACCTGGGGCGTGACCTTGTGACGCTGGGGATGATAGAGAATGTAAATATTAACCCTGATGGCGATCTGAGCTTCACTATTGTTCTCACCACGCCCGCCTGTCCTGTAAAAGAGCAGCTGAAGCAGCAATCCGAAAGCGTTGTGCGGGCGATACCCGGCGTCCGCTCGGTGACAGCCGAAGTGACCTCCCGCGTGATGAAGGGCGCGATGACGCAGCGCGAGGGAATACCGGGCGTTCGCAACACGATAGCGGTCGGCTCAGGCAAGGGGGGCGTGGGCAAGAGCACGGTGGCCGTGAACCTGGCGCTCGCTCTGGCACGAGAGGGTGCGCGTGTCGGCCTGCTCGATGCTGATGTCTACGGCCCCAACGTGCCGATGATGATGGGCACCGGCGACAAACCCCAGCAGGGAGAGGATAACAAGATCATACCTGTTGAGGCATACGGTATAAAGCTCATCTCTATGGGCTTTTTCATAGATGCCGATAGCCCCGTAATCTGGCGCGGGCCCATGCTCGCCAAGCTGTTGACGCAGTTTATATATGACGTGCAGTGGGGTGAACTCGACTACCTGGTAATGGATATGCCCCCCGGCACAGGCGACATCCAGCTAACCACCGCCCAGTCGCTCCCCCTCACAGGGACCGTAGTGGTCTCCACCCCGCAGGACGTTGCCCTCCTCGATGCTGGCAAGGCGCTGATGATGTTCAAGAAGCTCAATGTGCCCATACTCGGCTTTGTAGAGAATATGAGCACCTTTATTTGCCCTCATTGCAGCAACCCCACCGATCTGTTCGGTCACGGCGGCGCGCAGGCGGCGGCTGCCAGGTTCGGCGTGCCTTTCCTCGGTGAGGTGCCCCTACACCTGCGGATACGAGAGGCGGGCGACAGCGGTAAGCCCATTGTCATGGAAAGCCCCGACTCTCCGGAGGCCCAGGCTTTCATGCACATAGCCAAGAGCCTCGCGGCGCAAGTAAGTGTCGTAGCCTACCAGCAGCAGGAAGCCAGGCGCGGCGCACCCGTAGCTTTTTTCTCTAAAAGGTAAAGCGCGAGCCATAGATAAGGAGTTAGTGGCTAACTTCTTATCTATGGCTCTTATCTCCGGTTCCCCTTCCGCTTATCCTCTTATCCTCTGTTATACTGGCGGAAGCAAATCTATGTCCCTGGGAGAGATATGTCCAGCACTTCTGCTGACGCACCGGAGCTTCCCGTTCCTGGCGCTCCGCTGAATCAAGGCTTTGAACCAAGCCTCGCCCCTCGTGAGGGAGAGCTCCTCTCGCTCCCTTTTGACCAGTATGGACGCATGCGAACTGTGCAGAGCATCGTGCGTTCCCTCTACGCAGCGATAGCTCCGCAAGCTTCTACGCCCGAAACCCCACACTTCACCATGCGCCTGCTCGACGTGGGCGGCTACCCCGGAGTGCTCCGGCACTTCCTGGCGGGAGATGCTTACAACCTATCAGTGCTCGATGTGGTACCTGATGATGGCTCAGTGCCTGGCTATACTCAGGCGTCGGGCCTCGATTTGCCTTACGCTGACCGCTCTTTTGACGTGGTCACTGCCCTCGACACCCTTGAGCACATACCCAATGCTGATAGGAGCCGCTTTCTCTCTGAGGTAATGCGGGTGGCGCGCTACGCTGCCGTGCTGGTGAATCCTATTCACTCTGTGCAGGCAGACCTGGCCGAAGAGACGCTCAACGAATATATCCACTGGATACTGGACGCGCAGCAGGAACAATTAGCCGAGCATCGCGCCTACGGCCTCCCCGATTTTGAGGTCACAGTAGCCGCCTTTGAGGAGGGTGGTTGGCGCACAACCCACTTCCCAACTGCCAACCTGTACAACTGGCTCCTGATGATGATCGCCAAACACTACCTTATCTCCATGCGCGACGAGCGTGCCAGCGCCTTCGAGCGCACACTCGACCGCTTTTACAATCTCACCTTCTCCGACTGCGACCGTGCCGAGCCTGCTTACAGAGGTGTAATCGTAGCGGTCCGCCCTGAGTTCGAGGCGGTGCTAGCACAAATCAGCACAGATTACCCGCCAGTAGAGAGCGATGACGCCGCCAACGGGGTGCGCTTACAGCTGTCGCAGCTGCTGATGAGCATCTTCGACTTGAAGATTGCCAACCACGAAAGCAAGCTCCTGCGCGCTCAAATGGAAAGGCGCGACCAGCACATAGCGGGCATGGAGACGCACATAGCCCTCCAGGACAGTGCTATAGATAGTATGGAGTCCGAACGTGAGCGCATAGCTGAGCGTGAAAAAGCAACCGCAGAATATATCGCTCGCCTCGAAGAAGAGATGCGCAGCAAGGGTGAGCATATCCTTTATCTCGAAAAGCTGCTGCAAGCTGTGCAAGCAGGCCGGGTGATGCGCCTCACTCGCACGGCTTCTCGTTTTCTCGGACGCAAGTAAAAGTGAATCACCCACCTGACTACACACCCCCCCAAGACCCACACCCACACCCACAGCCTCCCACACCGAAAGTCGCCCCGATGGAGGCCGAGGCCCAGCAGCCATTCACTCTGCCGCAGCCTCACTCAATCCCTCCCGGCGAATACCCCACTGTTACGGTTGTGGTCCTCAACTACAATGGCCTCAAGCACCTGCAAAGCTGCTTTACAGCGCTCCTCGCCCTCCACTATCCGAAGGATCGCCTGGAGTTAATGCTTGTAGACAACGGCTCCTCTGATGCTTCTCTCAGCTTCATGCGCGAGCGTTTCCCCCAGGTTCGCATCGTCGAGACGGGAGCCAACCTCGGCTTCGCGGCAGGTAACGACTACGGCGCGGAGCGAGCTACAGGCGAGTTCCTGGCGATCCTCAACAATGACACCCGCGTGGACCCCCAGTGGCTCAAGGAGATGGTGAAGGGCATAGAGGCCGGCAAAGAGCAAGGGGTAGTCTGCACTTCATCGCTGATGCTTGATTGGTCGGGCGAGTTAATTGACTTCCAGGCGGGCGCTCTCAACTTTCATGGCTTCGGCTTCCAGCCATCATATGGGTTGACTGTAAAGGGGCGCGACATTCGCCCCCGCGACCTTCTCTTCGCCTGCGGCGGCTCAATGCTCATACAGCGAGATATTTTCCTCGCTGTGGGAGGTTTCGACCCCGATTACTTCGCCTTCTTCGAGGATGTAGACCTCGGTTGGCGGCTCTGGGCGCTCGGCTACCGCGTGACCCTCACTCCAACGGCGATAGCTTACCACCGCCACCATGGCACAGCCGAGAACATCCCACATCACCGCACCCAGCTCCTCTACGAGCGTAACGCCCTCTACACTATCTATAAAAACTACGAAGATGAGAACCTGCAAAAGATACTCCCCGCCGCCCTCTTACTGCTGGGCCAAAGGGCTGTGCGCTTCGCTGAGTTAGGCGGGGTAGATTTAGCGGATTACGACCTGGCCAATACCGAAGCAAGCCAAGGAGCCACCGAGAATGTACACCGTAACACGGTTGCCACTCTCCTGGCCGCCAACGAGTTCATGCAAACCTTAGAAAACTTCAACAGCAAGCGCCAGTGGATACAGGCTCATCGCAAGCGCAGTGACGCAGAGTTGTTCGAGCTATTCGGCCAACCGGGGCGCGTGCATCTTCTCAACCATGAGAGCGATGCGCCCTACTCAGCAGCCCACTACACCTTGATTCACCAGCTCGGCATCGAAGCGCTATGGAGTGAGCAACCCAAAGAAGTGCTGGTCATCAGCCCTGATGTGCTCCCTGTGGGCCACATTCCCGCAAGCGGCTCCGGCATACGGGCCTGGGCCCTCGGCAAAGGTCTTGAGAGCCGGGGACACCACGTCAGCTTTACTATGCCCGCTGCCGCCCTCAAGGGCAGGGAAAATGAGGTGCCGGAAGAATATGTGCGCGGCGCATGGACGCCCCAGAACTTGCAGTCTCTGGTAGACGCCCTCGCGCCCGACGTCGTGGTCTCCTGTGGTTGGCCTAACCTGACATGGCTTGCCAGGGCGAATCTACCCGTTGCGCTCGACCTTACAGGGCCTCATCTTCTTGAGCGCGCTTACCAGGGCCACCTCGATGTGCAGGCAAACACTAAGGAGAAGCTCGCCGCCCTCAAACGTGCCGACTTCTACTCCTGCATCGGTGAGCGACAGCGTTATTACTTTACCGCCTGGCTGGCGCAAGCTGGTGTCGAGGTAGACCAGATATACGATGCCTTGGCGGTGATACCCTACTCGGTAGATCCTGACCAGCCGGTGCATCACTGGCCCGAAAGCTGGGCGGAAACAGAAGTGCGCTTCGTATATGGCGGCATTTTCCTCCCCTGGCAGAATCCTGCCCCCGCGCTCCTCACAGTTGCCGCCACCCTGCAAGAAAAAGAGAGTGGAGTGCTGGAAGTTATAGGTGGTAAGCACCCCTTCCACGCAGTGGACACCGGAAGCTTCGGCCCTCTCGTTGATAGGCTGGCAACTCTACCCAGGGTTGAGATGTCGGGCCTGCTGCCCCATGATAAGCTGGTGGAGCGTTTCACGCATGCTCACGTGGCCGTGGACATGATGATGCCTAACGCCGAGCGCGTGTTGGCCTTTCCCAGCCGCACGGTCCACTACTTCTGGTGTGGATTGCCCGTGATACACTCGGCTTTCAGCGAAGCCGCCGACTACATCCGCCGTTATGAAGCGGGTTGGATAGTGCCACATGACGATCCAGAAGGGTTGCGTAATGTGGTGATTAGCATATTGGCTGATCCGGCAGAAGCTCGCAGGCGCGGCGAAAACGCCCAACGCCTGGCGAGAGAGCATTTCTCCTGGAACCGCACAGTACAGCAGCTCGATAGCTTCGTAAGAAACCCATATATCAGAAGCGGACGCCTCACACAAAATCGGGACGACGAAGAGCCGGAAGCACGCCGGCAAGCCAAAGCTCTAACGCGCACAGCCTACATCGACGCGGGAAACCAAAAGAGAGGCAACATGCAAAGCGCACCCACTTCGCAAACCTTTGCTACCGGGCGGCGAACAGTGGCGGCCCAGTTGGCAGCCAGATCAGCAGCTATCCTCAAAGAACTGCTACCGCTGAAGGGGAGCGAGGCACGGCCCGTCTATCAGAGCGGCGAGCCGCGCTTCGCCCTCTCCGAATTGATCGGCGGACACAGCCATGGCCAGCGGTTTCTGGCCCCGCACAACGCTCTGTCGGGCGTAACAGTGACAATCGGCACTTTCGGGAGGCGCAATAGCTGCAAGCTGGTGTTGCATTTGCGCTCCAACCCTGGCGCTTCCAGCGACATATACAGCGCGGAAGTTCCTGCATATCGTCTGAGAGATGGCGAGGTCATCACCTTCCGCTTCCCAGCTATCCGCGATTCAGCCAACAGGTGGTTCTACCTGGTGGCCGAGTCGCCCGATGCCGTGCCGGGCGATGCGGTGACACTATGGGCGTCAACTTCTCCCAGGTACAACGGCCAGCGCTACGAAGATGGTCTTCCAGCCGCAGGCTCACTAGCTATAACTCTGGACTTTTGAAAAACAGCACTCCAGGAACGCTATAACCATGAGCGACAGTCATGACAGAAAAACAACCTCTGCCCACATTGGCAGCCAGGCTGCTGTTTCCATAGTCATCCCGACCTTCAACAACGTAGCCATCTTGCGCGACTCTCTACAGGCGGTGCGCGAGATCAGCTACCCTCAAGCACAGATCGAGGTCGTAGTTGTAGATAACGGCTCATCAGACCGTACATCCGACATCCTGGCTACACGATACCGCTGGGCCAAGCAGATCAGGCTGGAGAAGAACCACGGCTTCGCCGAGGCATGCAACAGGGGCGCTGCTGCCGCATCCGGGGAGTATGTAGCCTTCCTGAACGATGATGCGCTGCCCGACACCCAATGGCTGAATGCTCTTTTTGCAGGGCTGCACGCCGGTGGCGAAGGGGCAGTTTGCGCCGCATCGCGCATACTCTCGCGTGACGGCAGGGAAGTGGAGTTCAGCGGAGCCTCGGCTAACCTCTTCGGAGTGGGGCGGCCGCGTTCCGCCTGGGGTTGGCCCGATACAGCCCAGACCCCCCTGGAAGGAAGCCCACTCCTTTTCGCATCTGGTGGGGCGATGCTCATAAACAGGCGTATTTTCCTCGATGCAGGAGGCTTCGACCCGGCCTTCTTCGCATACTTTGAGGATGTTGACCTGGGGTGGAGGCTCTGGGCGCTGGGGCATAAGGTGGTCTATGCGCCCGGCGCTGTCGTATACCACATCGGAGGAGCTACGGGGTCGCGTTCCAGCCCCCACAGACGCTACACCCTATGGGAGTGCAACTCGCTCGCTACTATCCTCAAGAACTATGAAGAGGGAAATGTGGAGCGGATACTCTCAGCAGCCGTATTGCTGCTCTACAAACGGGCGATCCTCGCGGCAGATAGCGCTTTCACTTCCTCCGACTACCAGCTGACCGCGCCCAAAGACACCAGTATTACTAACACTGAGCAATTGCCGAAGATAAGCGTTGCCCATATCGTCGCTATCAACAGGCTCAATGCGCACCTGCCGCACTTCATGCAGGAACGCAGGCGTATCCAGGCGGCGCGACTACGCTCGGACAGAGAGATATTACCGCTATTGGGGAGAGCTTTCGAGCCGCAGTTCGCAGGCTCCGACTACGCGGAGGCCGCCAGCAGACTTGCGGCGTCCCTGAACCTCTACGCTATTACCAACGAGGCCGCGCCTAACCGTCTTCTCATCCTCGTATCGTCTGATGAAGAAGACGAAGGAAAAGCCATTGCGGCCAAACTACAGAAATACGGGCGTGTCGCGCTGGCGACAGTGGGCGGAGAACACCACGCGACTTCAGAGACAAGCGAGGGCTTCATCCATCACAGGTTGCAAGCCGACGATCCTGACCTTAGCGGCTTGATCCAGCAGGCCGACGCGCTGATAGCATTGCCTGGGGCCGCAACGTTGAGCTCGCTGCACGAGTCAGATACACCCACCGCAATCTTGGGCAAGCCCTCTGCGGCTCAGTTGCCCCCCCGTGCGCTTCTCGTCTCAGGCACTGACGATCCAGCGCTCATAGACTTCTGCTTACGGCCCACCTCGCAAAGCCTTACAGCCTCCCAAAGCTGATAACGCAACAAAGTTAGAGATACGGCGCACACAGGGCAGGCGAGCGTCGCCTGTATACTTTCCGCCCTGTAAATTGCCTGAAACCTTCGCGGTCAGCCATCAATCGCCTTGCCTAAGGTGAGTTAGTCAACCTCCAATCACGGGCCGGGCAACCGGTTGCGCCGCCTTATGTGTTAGGCCGTATGTAGGAGCAATAGTAGGAACTAGGTACCCCTATTGGGGCATTGACTCCCAGGTTCCTGTCGGGTACTATTACCACATCAGGGTGCCTAGACAGTCCTCATAACTTTTTGTGGAAATTCAAATTGATTCTGCACGCCGATAGTTGGAAAATCGAAAGTAGCGAGATCAAAACCAGCGAGCTTATCGAGCGCCTGCGCTGGGTAATTGCTATCCGCTGGACTGTGGTGGCAGCTTTGCTGCTGGTGGGGCTGCTCGGGCGGCTGTGGCGCAACGACAGCGTACAGACGAGCCTCGTTCACCTCACTCTTGCTGCTATTGTAGCTCTCTACAACTACTTCTATCTGCGCTACACTGAGAGTGTCGATTTCGGAAAATCACCCCTCTTTCCGGCTATACGCTTCGCTCAAGTACCAGCCGATTTGCTCGTCTTCACGGTGATACTCCACTACTCCGGCGGTGTTACAGGCCCCGTCTTTGTCCTCTACTTCCTCTACATCTTCGTCGGCCTCTCAATCCTGCCGCCCTCCGGGGCATATCTCGTGGCAGGAACCGCAGCCCTTTGCTACGGCATCCTTGCCTTGCTCGAGGCTCTCTGGTTTACGACGGCAACCAGCAGCGGGCCCGCGCCCCTCGCCGGCGGACCTGGCTCCATGCTCCTTTACTATCTCGGCTACTTCCTGACAGTGTCGGCTACGCTGATGATTACAGCATACATAGCCAACTATTTCGCCGGCTGGCTTACCCGCGACGAGGGTACAATTCGCCGGCAGCTAAGCGAGATCAACAGCCTCTACACCTTTACGGGCGCGATGTCGAGCACTTTGAGCAGCGAAGAAGTTGTGCAGAATCTCGTCAACACGGCGGTGCAAGTAGAGCATGCCGACGCTTGCTCGCTCCTTCTCTTCAATGAGCGAGGCGAAAGTATCCTCATGGCCGCCAAAGGTTTGCCTGCCGAGCAGTTCGAGAAGTACCTGAGCGTGCCTATTCCAATGAACCCACCCGACCTGTTCCGAACACTTGTAGTCAACAACAAGGGCATCTACGCGCCTGACGTGGACACAATAGCTAAGCTACGCCACCTTCTGTTGAGGAGCACCACCCGATCTTTCTATGCCCTGCCGTTGATGAACGAAGGCGAGGTGATGGGTACCCTCAATCTCAGCTTCGATAAGCCCTACACCATGTCCAATAGCCATTGGAACGTACTGAAGAGCATGACCCAGCAGGCGGCCCTAGCTATCGAGCGCACACGCCTCTTTGCCGAAGCACAGCGGGCCGCCCGAGAGATGACAGGACTTTACCATATAGGTCTAGCCACCATTTCATCCCTCCAAATTGACGAGGTGCTTCACCTGATCTACGAGCAGGTCAATCGCGTCTTGCACCCTGAAACATTCTATATAGCCCTCTACGACGAAGACCTGGCTGAGCTCAGGTATGATATCTTCATCGAAGCCGGCGAGGCGCTCCCACCTTTCAAAGCACGGCTGGAGAGCGTAGGCATTTCAAGCTGGGTAATTCGTAACCGCAAGCCAATTTTCATCCGCCGCTGGGACGATGAAACAGAGCAGCTGCCCTTTGAGTCCAACGTCGTAGGCGTACCAACTCAGTCGATCATCAGCGTACCCCTGATCGCCAAGAACAAGATCGTCGGTGTCATGTCGGTGCAGGCCCTCGGAGCCGAGGCTTTCGACCAGAATCACCTGCGATTACTTACCTCAATAGCAGGCCAGGCCGCACTCGCCCTAGAAAACGCCAAGCTGCACGAGACAGTCTTTGAGCAGGCACAGCGCGACTCCCTCACCGGCGCCTACAATCACGGCACCTTTATTGACAAGCTCAACAGCGCCATCCGTGTTGCCCAAACCGACAAGCAAACCGTCGCCCTCATCATGCTCGACATCGACCATTTCAAACAGTACAACGACACCTACGGCCACATGGTTGGCGATGATGTGCTGCGCTCCACAGTGGGCGCTATCCAGAACCACCTCAAGAGTGTAGACGTTGTAGGCCGCTGGGGTGGCGAGGAGTTCGCGATTATACTGCCGGACGTAAGCCGGGCGCAAGCCAAGCTCGTCGCCGAACGAATAAGGCAAACGGTGTCGACCAACGTCATGAAAGACATGCACAACAGGTCTATACAGTCGCCAACAGTCAGCCAGGGTCTGGCAGTCTACCCGGAAGATGCTGTTCACATTGAAGAATTGATAGATAAAGCCGACGCCGCGCTCTTCCGAGCTAAAGACCTGGGGCGCAACCACATCGTCGAATGGATCGAGCTTTACAGCGAGCAAAGCGCGATCTCCCTCCGAGCAAGTGGCTGAGGTTATGTCAAGCTCGCCCCTTGCCTAACAGCCCTCTCATTGATATAATACCTACACACGCCCTCTTTGCTCAGCATCCCACCCGCAACCGACGTGGCAACTTTACCATACTCACAGGCAATTCTCACCCCGCAGATTGGTTGCCCCACGAAATAAAGGCATTTATGACAGCTTCACAAAACGGGCATACCATGCCTGAGTACGACGAATCTCCCCTCCCCCCAGCGCCGCAGATGGGCAAAGCCGACCTCCATATGCACACCTCTCTCGGCGACGGCCTCGCCAGCGTGCAGCAGATATTCGACTTCGTAGAAAACTACACCGACCTGGATATTATCGCCATAACCGACCACGACGATATACGCGGCGCTATGCAGGCCCTTGAGTTGGCCGAGAGACGCAACTACCGCTTCAAGGTCATACCCGGCAACGAGATTACCACCAGACAGGGGCACCTGCTAGCTCTCTTTGTCACACGTGAGTTCCCGATGCTCAAATCGCTTGAGGCGAGCATGGCGGCGATTTATGAAGCCGGCGGCATGGCTATAGCCCCACACCCGCTGTCGTGGCTCACAACCTCAATCAGAGAGAAACAACTGCTGATAACGCACGCAAGCAAGCATCCCTTCCACGGTATCGAGACATTCAACCCCTCTTACGCGGGACGCGTCGCCCATACGAGGGTAAAAGAGCTTAACCGCAGCGTGCTAAAACTGCCGGAGTTCGGCGGATCAGACGCGCACGCCCTCTCTATGATAGGCAAAGGGTACACATCCTTCCCAGGGTCAACAGTAGAAGAGTTGCTGCAAGCCATCAAGGAGCACAAGACCTCCGCCGGAGGCACCTTTATGAACTTGCGCGACCACGGCGCGATAGCTGCCCCCAACCTCTGGAAAAGCATGATCGTTCACCCCACATACAAGGTCAAAAGGGCCGTTAGCAGGCGCTTCAAAGGCAACGGGTAAGCGTTCCATATATGCCGGGCACTGCACTGAACATAGGGCTTGTATCCCCTTATGATTACGCCAGCCAGGGAGGAGTGACAGAGCACATCAAGCACCTCTCAAGAGAGCTGCGCGCCCATGGACACACCACCAGGATCCTTGCTCCTTTCTCCACCGACCGCGCCGAGCTACCTGCGGATCTATATGCACTCGGCTCTGTCACCCCTGTGCCCGCCAACGGCTCCGTAGCCCGCATCTCACTCTCGCCCGACCTCAAACGTACCGTGCGCGCAATCCTCCGAGCAGAGCGCTTTGACATAATTCATCTTCATGAGCCGTTGATGCCTGTGGTGCCATGGCTGGTGCTCCGCGACTCCACCACCGTAAATGTCGGTACCTTCCATGCTTTTGGCGACTATTCCCCACACTATGCGATGGGCAGGCCATTGCTGCGCAGCTTCTTTGACCGCCTGCAAGGGCGGATCGCTGTCTCGGCATCAGCCTTCGAGTTCGTGTCCCAGTACTTCGGCGGCGAATACGAGATTATCCCAAACGGGGTAGACGTGGCGCGCTTCGCCGCAGACCTGCCCCCCATCAGGTGGATGCGCGATGGAAGGCCCACAATCCTTTTTGTCGGCAGGTTTGAGGAGCGCCGCAAGGGGCTGCGCTGGCTCCTGCAAGCCTTGCCTATCATAGAGCCTTATTTCCCCGACCTGCGCGTCGTTGTCGCGGGCAAAGGAGACCCGGAGGATGCCGCAGAGTGGCTGCCGTTGCGCGACTACTCACGCCCCCACCGGCAGGTATATAGATCGGCAGGTTCAGCCCTCGAAGTGGAGTTCACAGGCTTCGTTTCGGAAGAAGATTTGCCGCGTTACTATCAATCGTGCGACCTATATTGCGCCCCCTCCACGGGGGGCGAGAGCTTTGGCGTGGTGCTGCTGGAGGCTATGGCCGCAGGCGCGCCGGTCCTCGCTAGCCGCATCCCCGGCTACGCGAATGTACTCACCCACGGCCGGGAAGGCTTCCTCGCCGAGCCAAAGAACCCCGCCAGCATAGCCGCAGGCATTGTCCGGCTCCTCAGCGACGCACCACTACGCCAGTATATGAAAGAAGCAGGCAGACGGAGCGCCAACCAGTACGACTGGCCCATCATCGCCGCACGCGTCCTGGACTTCTACGAGCGTACGATCGCCCTGGGGATTCCAGTGAAGACCAGCAGACGCAAGCTGGCCCGCGCCAGGAGCGTAGCTAGCAGATAGCTCACTGCTCGCCTCACCACTCGAAAAAGCAAACCTGTGGGACCCTCCAGCCAGGCTACAAAGCTCTGTGGTATAATATTCGCTTGTGAAGCGTTGGACAGAAAGCGTGGGAATCCAACAAAACGCAACGTTGGCGGCCAGCCCGCCTATCGTCATTGGGTAGCCATCAGCCACCCCAGCACTACAAAGCGACGCCTTTTGTTTTGTTCAAGGAGGGGACTAATTGCTGACACAACTGCTGCAAGCCTGGGCACGGGGAGTGGCCCGGCGCGCGGCGCAGATTTTCGTCAGGACGCCTATTACGCCAAATATGCTAACGCTATTTGGGTTGGTGCTCAACCTGGTCGTGGCGGTGCTCCTGCTGAACAATCACCTGGTAGCAGGCGGCATCATGATTATTGCCGCCGGCCTATTCGATATGCTCGACGGCGCCCTCGCCAAGATCACCAGCAGGATGAGTTCATTCGGGGCCTTTCTCGATTCCGTGGTTGACCGCTACTCGGAGGCAATAATCCTCCTCGGCCTGCTGCTTCACTACTACACGCAAGCACAGACACAGGGCCTCCTGGAAGTAGTGCTAATTTACATCATCCTGGTCGGCTCGATGATGATCAGCTATGCAAGGGCACGCGCAGGTGCGCTGCATATCGCAAACGAAGTGGGTATCATGGCACGGCCTGAGCGCATTGTCCTGCTGGCGCTCGGCCTCATCTTCCAAACTGTGCTGCTGCTGCCCATCCTCTGGCTCCTCGCTATCGGCACCCAGTTCACCGCTATCCAGCGCATAGTTTACGTCTGGCAAGTCACCACCGGCAGGAAAGAAGGCAAGTAGGGCGGCCCCGATTGTGGCACCCAACGTTCTGCTACAGCAAGGCCCCTTCCCACAGGGAAGGAGGTCAGGAGGATCGGAGGTTGCTTGCCGCCAGGTAGTAATGACGAACCCTCCGTAAAAACCTGCTCTGCGAGCCGCGCAAGATACGCCGGTACTTACGCGAGCATGGAGCAGGCATAACTAGCCCTCGCAAGAGCAACGAGAGAGGGCTAAGGCATATCTGAGGGGGCTGCTCAGCGGGCTGAGAC
>JADEYI010001349.1_pt1 | contig 19211 bp, 8 predicted proteins | sample 8542331 | NCBI WGS metagenome assembly JADEYI01 (sample SAMN16510988, study PRJNA670497) | mine drainage metagenome | isolation source: biofilm near Copperflume 1 | place: Germany: Marsberg coppermine Kilianstollen | collected 2018-02
GGCTACGCGCCCACGTTCTATAACGGCACCTACGACATCAGTGCGGCGACGCTCGCCACCGTCACAAGTGGCGCCACGACGCCCGGCATCAACTTCGCCCTCGCGGCCGGTAGCAAGATCGCCGGCACCGTCACGAACGCGCTCGCCACACCGATCGCCGGGGCGACTATCCAGGCGTGTCCTACGTCCAGCTCGTTTTGCGGGAATGCGACCACCGCGGCGGACGGGACGTATACCATCACCGATCTTGCACCGGGCAGCTACCGCGTACAAGCACAGGCGTCCGGCTACGCGCCCACGTATTACAACGGCACCTACGACAGCAACGCCGCGACGCTGGTGACTGCCACGAGCGGCACGACCACGTCGGGGACCAACTTCGCGCTCCAGGCCGGCGGCAGCATCAGCGGCAAGGTAACGGACGCCTCTGCGCACCCGATCGCCGGCGCGCAGGTCCAGGCGCACACACAAGCGTGCTGCGGCTATGGATCCGCGACCACCGCCGCCGACGGCACGTACACCATCACGAGCCTGGCGCCGGGGAGCTACCGCGTGCAGGCGGCGGCCACCGGCTACGCACCCACCTTCTACAACGGCACCTACGACTACAACGCCGCGACGCCGGTGACGGTCTCGAGTGGCATCACCGTGCCCAGCATCAACTTCGCGCTCGCCGCTGGCGCGAAGATCGCGGGCAAAGTGACAAACGCTGGAGGAACGCCGATCGCCGGCGCCCAAGTCTGGGCCTGCCCGACCTTCAACGGATCCTGCGGGAGTACAACCACCGCAGCAGACGGCACGTACACGATCACGGGCCTGGCGCCGGGCAGCTACCGCGTGCAGGCATCCGGGCCATACTGCCCCCCCGGCGTAGCGAGCCCGGCGTGCGTCGACTACGCCCCGCAGTATTACAACGGCACCTACGACCAGAACGCGGCGACGCTGGTCAGCGTCACCAGCGGCGGCACAGCCCCGGGCATCGACTTCAAGCTCGCGCTCGGCGGGCATATCTCGGGCAAGGTGACAAACGCTGGAGGCACGCCGATCGCTGGCGCGCAAGTGCAGGCCTGTCCCACCTTCAACGGGTTCTGCGGGAATACCACCACCGCTGCCGATGGCACGTACACGATCACGAGCCTGCCGCCGGGGAGCTATCGCGTGCAGGCGTCGGCCACCGGCTACGCACCCACCTTTTACAACGGCACCTACGACTACAACGCGGCGACGCTGGTCGCGGTCACGAGCGGCGCCACGAGTTCGGGCATCAACTTCGCGCTCGCCCTCGGCGGGAAGATCGCGGGCAAGGTCACCGACGCCGGCGGCACGCCGATCGCAGGCGCGCAGGTCCAGGCGCGGACGCAGACCTGCTGCGGCTACGGATCGGCGACCACCGCAGCAGACGGCACGTACACGATCACGGGCCTAGCGCCGGGCAGCTATCGGGTGCAGGCGTCGGCCACCGGCTACGCACCCACCTTCTACAACGGCACCTACGACTGGAGCGCGGCCACCCCGATCACCGTGGCGAGTGGCGCCACCGTGCCCAACATCAACTTCGCGCTCGCCCTCGGCGGCAGCATCAGCGGCAAGGTCACGGACGCCTCTGCGCACCCGATCGCCGGCGCGGGCGTCTACGCTTGTTGCTACTACGCGAGCGCAACCACCGCCGCGGACGGGACGTACACCATCAGCGGCCTCGCGCCGGGCAGGTATCCGGTCGTTGTCTTCGCGTCGGGCTACGCGCCCACGTTCTATAACGGCACCTACGACATCAGTGCGGCGACGCTCGTCACCGTCACAAGCGGCGCCACGACGCCCGGCATCAACTTCGCGCTCGCCCTTGGCGGCAGAATCAGCGGCAAGGTGACGGACGCACTCGCCACGCCCATCGCCGGCGCGAATGTCCAGGCGTGTCCCACGTCCAGCGCGTTTTGCAGAAGCGCGACCACTGCGGGGGACGGGACGTATACCATCACCGATCTTGCACCGGGCAGCTACCGCGTACAAGCATCCGGGCCATCCTGTCCCCCCGGCGCGACGAGCCCGCCGTGCACCGGCTATCTCCCGCAGTCCTACGCCACTTCCGTGAACGTGGCGAGCGGCGCCACCGTGCCTAACATTGACTTCGCGCTGGCGCTTGGCGGTAGCATCAGCGGCAAGGTAGCGGACGCCTCTGCGCACCCGATTGCCGGCGCCCAGATCCAGGCGCAGACACAGGCTTGCTGCGGCTTCGGGTTCGCCACGACGGGCGCCGACGGCACGTACACGATCACGGGCCTCGCGCCGGGGAGCTATCGCGTGCTGGCGGGGGCAACGGGGTACCCGGCACAGTACTACAACGGCACCTACGACTGGAACGCGGCGACGCTGGTGACGGTCACGAGCGGCGCCACGAGTTCGGGCATCAACTTCGCGCTCGCCCCCGGCGGCAGTATCAGCGGCAAGGTGACGGACACGGGAGGCGCGGCCATCGCCGGCGCGCAGGTCTCCGCCAACGAGAACTCAGGCCGCGGCTTCGCCTCGGCCACGGCCGGTGCCGACGGCACGTACACGCTTACGGGCCTCACCCCGGGCAGCTACCGGGTACAGGCGTGGGGCTCAACGTGCTCGTCGCCGCCGGCCGCTAGCCCGGCCTGCGTGGTATACGCGCCGCAGTACTACAACGGCACGTACGACTGGACCGCGGCGACGCTGGTCACGGTGACGAGCGGCGTGACGACGCCCGGTATCAACTTCGCGCTGAAGCCGGGCGGGAAGATCGCGGGAAAGGTGACGGACGGCGCCGGCACACCCATCGCGGGTGCCCAGGTCCAGGCGCAGACGCAGACCTGCTGCGGCTATAGCTCGGCGACCACGGCTGCGGACGGGACGTACACGATCGCGGGCCTGACGCCGGGAAGCTACGTTGTCCTGGCCTCCGCATCCACCTGTGCGCTCTCGCCGCCGCCCGCGGCGAGCCCGCCGTGCGTCGTGTACCCCGCGCAGTACTACAACGGCACCTACGACGCGAACGCGGCGACGCCCCTACCGGTGACGCTCGGCACTACCGTGCCCAACATCAACTTCGCGCTGAAGCCGGGCGGCAACATCACGGGCAAGGTGACGGACGCCAGTGGCACGCCCATCGCCGGCGCACAGGTCCAGGCGCAGAGGCAGGCTTGCTGCGGCTATAGCTCGGCCACGACGGGCGCCGACGGGACGTACACGATCACGGGCCTCGCGCCGGGGAGCTACATCGTGCGGGCCTCCGCGTCCACCTGCGCGCTCTCGTCGCCGCCCGCGGTCAGTCCGCCGTGCGCGACCTACCCCACACAGTATTACAACGGCACGTACGACCACACCGCCGCGACGCCGGTGACGGTGACGAGCGGGGGCACCACGCCGGGCATCAACTTCGCCCTTGAACCCGGCGGCAACATCACGGGCAAAGTGACGGACGCCAGCGGGGCGCCGGTGGCCGGCGCCTCAGTGGAGGCCGTACCCCCGGTCTGCTGTGGCGACGACGCTCGGGCGACGACGGGCCCCGACGGTACCTACACGATCACCGGCGTCGCGCCTGGCAGCCAGCTCGTGCTGGCGTCGACCGGCGACTGTGCGTTCGCGTTCGGCAATCCGTGCACGGGCTACCCGCCCTGGTACTACCAAAACACCTGCGAGTACAACGCCGCCACGCCGGTGTCGGTCACGAGCAGGGGGACAACATCGGGCGTTGACATCACGTTGCGGCCCGCCAACCCCGACTGCATCGACCAGGCCGCGCGGGTCGGTGCGCTCCCCTTCACGGATGCACGCGACACGAACGGTGCGACGACCGCGCCCGGAGAGCAGCTGCCCTGCGGCAGCATGGGCGCGACCGTCTGGTACCGGTACACCGCGCCGTCCACGCCGGGCTATCACACGGTCAGTGTGGACACGGTCGGCAGCAACTTCAACACCGCGGTGGCGGTATACACGCAGGTCACGTCGCCGCCGAACATCATCGCGCCCATCGCATGCATAGCGAGCGGAACGGGGTCACTCGTTGACTTCACCACGGCCCCCGGCACCACCTACTACTTCCAGATCGGAGGACAAAGCAGCGCAACGGGACACCTGGTCGTCAACGTATCACCCGACAGCGACGGCGACGGCTACACGGACATCCAGGAGATGCGGCTGGGGACCGACTGGCACGCGTACTGCGCGATCATGCGGGCGGACGTCGACTACGACGGTCAGGTTTCGATCCTCGACCTGGCGCAGGTGGCCGGCCACTTCCTGGAAACGGTGACGCCTGCCACGGCGCGGCTCGACCAGGACGGCGACGGCCAGATCAGCATCCTCGACCTGGCGCAGATGGCCGGCCTCTTCCTGCAGCCGGTATCCGCCTGTCCGAGGCCGCCGAGTGGGTAGCCGCATGGTGACGCGGGAGGCTGTGGCATCCGTGTGGTGCCGCCGGGGGTGGCGCGTCATCGCGGTACGCATGCCACGTGAGGCTGTCGCCGCGAAGCAGCCGCCTACCGCGCGGGAACGGGATCGTCCACGCGAAGCTCTGCGGACATTCACATTGACATTCATGTTGCGATGCCTTGAGCTTCGGTTGTATGATCGCTCCGCCCCGCAGGAACCCGGTGGCCCGGTGCAGCAGACAGTGGGTCGTGACGTGCGCCGTCTGCGACTGAAGCGCGCCGTCGTCGACGCGCCGCTCGCGGCCGCGCTGGCGCTCCTGCGCCCTCGGCTGCGGCTGTGCGCGGCACTGCGCCGCGCCAGCAGGGTCGCGGGAGGAGGGACAACATGACGAAGAAGGGATCTCCAGCTCGATGGCTGTTCATCGCGGCTGTCGTCGGCGTTCTCGTGGCCACGGTCGGCTCGCCCGCGGGAGGGCAGGCGCGCGGGCTGTCGTCCGCGCCTTCGGACAATGGCGCGCCCGTGGCGACTGCCACACCTGCCGCGCCGCGCCGCGGCACGCCAAACTCTATGCCTCCGCTGCAGGGACAAGAGCAGCTTCAGCTGATCGCCGAACGAGCAGCAGTCATTGCCGCGCTCAAGACACCCCAATCCAGCCCGAAACTCGACACGCACCTCGCGGCACTGAGTGAGGCCGACCGGAACCTTAAGAACTTCGGCCTCCGTGCCCGCCCTCGGGACGAGAAGTACCTGTCCGATGAGCTCCGGAGCGAACTGGCAACGGGGTCCATCCGCGTCACGGACGCATCAATGGTGCAGGTCTTCGTCAGCCCAGAGGGCGTAGCAGTGGCCGAAGCCGCGATTCGGGCCGCTGGCGGAACCGTCGAGCGCGCTGACCCGGCCTCCCGCCTGGTGCAGGCACAAGTCCCGGTCGATGCCGTCGACGCGCTGTCAGCCGACCCGTCGGTCCGCTTCGTCCGGCCGCCGGATTACGGCGTGGTGCAAGCCGGATCCGTGACGACGGAAGGAGACAGCATCCTGCGCGCGAACCTCGCACGGGCCGCGGCGGGCGTGTCAGGTGCGGGTATCCGCATCGGCGTGATCTCCAATGGGGTGGAAGGGTTGGCAGCGAGTCAGGCCTCGGCGGATCTGCCGCCCGTGAACACGACGACGTGCAACGTCACGTCCGGGTTGCCCACCGACCCGGGCGCCGGCGCGGAAGGCACCGCGATGCTCGAAATCGTCCACGACCTCGCTCCCGGTGCGGAGTTGTGGTACGGCTACTTCAAGACGGGCCTCGAGTTCAACGCCGCCGTCAATTGTTTGGCCCAGAACGTGGACGTCGTCGTCGATGACGTGGGTTTCTTCAACGCGGGACCGTACGACGGAAGCAGCTACATTTCTGCCAACACGACCGCCGCACTCGCTAATCCGGCGAACCGCGCACGCGTGCATGTCACCGCAGTAGGGAATGACGGACTAGGCCACTACCTCGAGCCCTATGTCCCGTGTGGTGCTACGCCGCTCCAGCAAGTCTCGGCGACTGCTAACACAATCGACCTCGTCGCACTCGGTACCAGGTGTAGCATCCCGGTGTTGGCGCGCGCCTCATCGCCGCTGAATCTCTATCTTTCATGGAACGATCCTTACGGCGCATCGTGCAATGATTACGATCTGGGTGTTTTTGTCCATGATTCCTCGACCCTAATAGCGTCCAGTATCACGACGCAGGCATGCGCCCAGAACCCAACAGAAGCGATCCATCTTTTTAACAACGGGCCGGACACGGTCGTCGACATAGTGATAAGCAACTATCATGGCCTGGCGGCCCCGCGAACCCTCAATCTCTTCGCGGCGAATGGTCCGGAGCTGTACTACCTCACTCCGAACTGGGCGATCTCGAACGAGGCCGACGCCAAGGGCAACGTGCTCTCGATCGCGGCCATCGACGCGCACACACCGCCGTACAACGTCACGGAGCTGTACAGCAGTTGGGGGCCAACCTACGATGGACGGCAAAAGCCAGAGCTAGCGGCGGTCGATTGCGTCACGGTCACGGGCGATGGCGGGTTTCCCGTACCGTTCTGTGGCACGTCAGCGGCGGCGCCGCACGTCGGGGCGATCGCGGCGCTGCTGCTGCAGTGTCAGCCATCGCTCCTGGCCAGCGCGGCCACTGACCCGGCGGTGGACCGGGCTACTCTCCGCGCAGAACTGATCAACAGCGCAGTCGATCTTCCGCCACCGGGACTCGACAATTTATCAGGCGCGGGCCGTATCGATGCGCTCAACGCGGTTACCGCGTCATGCCCTTCGGCCACGCCGACGCCGTCGGCCACGGCGACGCCAACCAACACGCCAGTGCCGACCGCGACGAGTACCACCCAGCCGACGGCGACCAACACGCCGCAGCCGGCGTCCACCACCACACCGACCGCAACTCGGACGCCGGTTCCGTGCGCCATCCGGAGGGCGGACGTCGATGGCGACGGCGTCGTCTCGATCCTCGACCTCGCGCTGGTCGCGGGTGACTTCCTGCAGACGGTGCCACCCGCGCCGGCGCGCTACGACCAGGACGGCGACGGCGTGATCAGCATCCTCGACCTGGCGCAGATGGCCGGGGTGTTCCTGCAGCCGGTGTCGGCATGTCCGTGACGGCCGGGCGCGTTGTCGCGGGCGAGCGGGAGCATGACGGCACCATTGGTGGCGGAGAGCGGGGTATGCCACTGCGCGGGATCGGGACGTACAGCACCAGCTCCGCGGACATCGAGATTGACAATTGCGTTGCGATGCTTGGACCTTCGGTTGTATGATCGCCGCTCCGCAGCAACCCGGTGGCCCGGTGCAGGAGACAGCGGGCAGTGACGTGCACAGTCCGCGACTGACGCTCATCGTCGTCGTCGCGCCGCTCGCGACCGCGCTGGCGCCGGTGCGGCCGCGGACCGGCGCGGTGCTGCGCCGCGCGGAGGTGATCGAGGAGGGAGTCACACCATGACGAAGAAGCAGCCTCCGGCTCGATGGCTGCTCATCGCGGCTGTCGTCGGCGTTCTCGTGGCCACGGTCGGCTCGCCCGCGGGAGGGCAGGCGCGCATGCTGCCGTCCGTGGCCCCGGCGTCGTCGACGGCCGCGCTTCCACAACGGCCCGTTGCGCCGGCCGAGTACCGTGTGCTCCCCGTAACAGGGCCGCGCTCCGTCTTTGCAGCCGCGCCGACGACCCCGGCGTCCGCGTCGGCCCTTCCGTTTCTCCCGCAGGACCCCGCGCGATTCAAGCAGGAGAAGGCTCTCGCGGAGGGCGCCGGCCCAGCCTCCGCATCGCCCGGCGGGCGCACGCCGCAGATCGCAGGCGCGGCGCCACGAGTGCCTCTCCTGGTTGAGGACGGGGGCTTGCGGAAGATCGGCCGCCTCTCACCTCCTCTTGACGAGCTCTATCGCCTCGATCTGTTGGGTAGAGCCGCCAACCGGCCTATTGATGACGTAGCGACGCTCCCTCGCGGTCTCAATTCGATGAAGCGGTTGGGCAAGCTTCGCCTTGATCGCGCTGGCAGCGTCGAGGTCTACGTGCGTACGCTTGGGCAGCCTGACTCTGTCGTTCCTCAACTGACCGCGTTCGGCCTTCGCGACCAACGCATCGACCAACGAAGTCACACTGTCCAAGGCAACCTTCCGATTGCGGCGCTTCGAGCCGCGTCGCTGATCCCCGGGGTGCTGTCCGTCCGTCCACCCGATTATCCCGCGTTCGACGCGGGCTCGGTGACCACACAGGGAGACTCTATCCTGCACGCCGACGAACTGCGCGCCAAGCTGGGCGTCGACGGCACAGGCGTGACGGTCGGCGTGATCTCCGATGGCCTCTACGGTCTCGCCACGTCACAGAGCACCGGTGACCTCCCCCCGAGCGTCAATAGCACGACCTGTGACGTCGTCGGAGCAGACCCGACCGCCCAGGCGGCCGGTGCAGAGGGCACGGCGATGCTCGAGATCGTCCACGATCTCGCCCCGGGCGCGAAGCTCTGGTTCGGTTACTTCGGCGCGGGGACGCAGACGGGAGGCACGAGCCTAGATTTCATGGCCGCCGTGAACTGCCTCGCTGCGCACGTTGACATCGTGGTCGACGACGTAAGCTTCTTCAACGACGGGCCATATGACGGCACGAGCCCCGTGTCCGCGAATGCCGCCGCGGCTCTGAACGCCCCGCAGAACCCAATTCGGGGATATTACACGGCCGTGGGCAATTACGCAGGCAACCACTATGAGGAGCCGTACGGCTCTTCTGGCAGCAGCGTCGTTAGTTCGACGAATCCGTCAGACTTCTGGACTCTTCATGGCTTCCAGGCGACAGCGTCGACTCTAAACGCGGGCCACACCGTGGCCTGCCCTACTCCGTCAGCGTACTCTTGCGGTGATCAGCTGATGCTCACGCCAGGCGCCATTATGGCTGTAAGTCTAGAGTGGACTGACCCATTTGGTAATTCGACAAACGATTACGATCTCATGCTCCTCGACGAAACCACCGGGAAACTATACCTGGCCAGCACGAACCGCCAAGCTGGCACGGGCTCGGATCCCACTGAGTCATTTGTCTTCCAGAACCCGTATCCCGCAGCCCTCTCGAACTTCGACATCGTCATCGGGAACTACCGCAACGCTGCTGCACCGCGCACGTTCAACATGTTCATTCAGTGCTACGGGTGCCAGGCGCTCATCTCAGGCACCCCGACGGTCTACCATAACTTTAACACGGCTGCTGGAAGTGTGCCGAACAACGCCGACGCCAATGGCGGCGTTGGATCGCTGGGGGCGGAAGAGATGGTGAACTACACCATCGAGCCGTTCAGCAGCCAAGGTCCGACGGCGGACGGACGGACCAAGCCGGACGCGACGGCCGTCGATGGCGTGTCGGTGAGCGGTGCGGGTGGGTTCCCTACGACCTTCACCGGCACATCGGCCGCCGCGCCCCACGCCGCCGGCATCGCCGCCCTCCTCCTCAGCTGTAATCCCTCATTGCGTAAGGGTGTTTCGGGCACCCCGCCGGGGTTGGCTCGAGGCGCGCTGCATACTGCCGTCTTCGGCACGGGCGCCATCCTCCAAACGCAATACGACCCGCCGAATGCGTACGGCATAGGCTTGATCAATGCTTGGGAGGCGACCGGCCCCGCGCAGTGTCAGAGCGAGATGACCTCGATGGTGATCCCGCAGCTTCGTGATGTCGCCACCGCCGGATCGGGCCATATCTATGTGGTCGATGGCTGCGCAATACGGGAATTCATATTGGGCATCCAGGCGCGAGTGGTCGGTCCTAACAACTGCGCCTTCATTGACCCGAGCCACATCGCCGCAGACAGTGCCGGCAACGTCTATGTGTCAGACGATACTCAATGCGCGGTGTATAGGATCGCTCTCAGTGGCGCGGTCACCACCATCGCCGGTCCGAGTCTCGGGCAGACCCAGCGGTGCTACTTCGCCGGCGACGGAGGACCTGCGACGCAGGCCTCCATCGGCTATCCGGGCTCGATCGCCTTGGACGGTAAGGGAAACGTGTACGTGGTCGACTCGCTAGGGTGCCGCATACGGGAAATCCACGGAGGCGTGATTAATACATTCGCCGGTAATGGTTCGTGTGCCAACTCGGGCGATGGCGGTGCCGCCGTGCACTCGTCGATCCACCCGTCCGCCGTGCGTCTGGACGCACTCTCCGACGTATATATCGCTAGCAATTGCGTTGTACGCGAGGTTGTTGCTGGGATCATCTCGACGGTCGCTGGCAACAACCATTGCTCAGGCAGCAGCGGAGACGGAGGGCCGGCAACGCAGGCGTCATTGTTTGCTGCAGGGATTGCCCTAGACGACGTCGGCGACTTGTTCATCGCTGATTCACTTAACTGTAATGTCCGCGAGGTCAATAAGAACGGCGTCATAAGCACGGTTGCAGGAATAGGGTTGTTGCAGCCCGGGCTGTCATGTGCCTACAACGGATTCAATGGTTACACTGGAGCCGCGCGGGGCACGGCGATTGCCGCCGACGACGTAGCGGTCGACGCCGTGGGAAGCCTGTATATCTCGGACTATAAGCCATTCGATACTACCCTCGCCGGCATCGTGCGGGTTGCGAGCCCCACGGACAGTGTTCTCGATGGATACCCCGATCTCGTGAAGGCTAGGCTTGGGAAGAGCATCACGGTCTATTGTGCCGTCATGCGCGCCGACGTCGACTACGACGGGCAGGTGTCAATCCTTGATCTGGCGGCGGTGGCCGGGCACTTCCTGCAGACCGTGCCGCCGGCGCCGGCGCGCTACGACCAGGACGGCGACGGCGTGATCAGCATCCTCGACCTCGCGCAGATGGCCGGGGTGTTCCTGCAGCCGGTGACAGCATGTCCGTGACACGAGAACCCACGCTTCATCCGCGCAGTGCGGCGCCGCGGCGCCGACAGCTCAGCGCCGTCAAGGGCGCGCTCGCCGCGGCGGCGTTGGCCGCCGCGCTCTGGAGCGCGGCCGGCGCTCCCGGCGCGCGGGCCGCCGGCAGCGGGCCGGCGATCGCGCTCGGCGACGTCAACGGCACGGCCGTCGTCGTATCCGCGACCACCACCGCCACCGACCCGTACAAGGGGTTCAACCTCCACGTCCACGCCGAGCCGAGCGCCGGCGTCTCCGGCCTGAGCATCGCGGCGAACATCGACGGCAGCACGCTGCCGAGCCAGGACGCGCAGCCCTTCTGTGTCGCCAAGGCGCCTGCGGGGCTGCCCAACGACAAGGTCTATGGGTGCGTGGTCGTCGGCGCCGGGAGCACATCCGCGGCTGGCGTGCTGGCGAACTTCGTCGTGCATGCGCAGGGGAGCGGCTGCGTCGTGCTTTCGCTCGTGACCCAGCCCGGGAGCGACACGCTGGACACCTTCACCATCAACGCGGCCGATGCGACGAAGCAGGCGAACACCGTGGATACGGCGACCACGAAGGGCGTGATCGTCGGGGGCGGGTCGCCGTCCGACTGCGCGGCGGGCGGCGCGGCGCCAGCGTCTACGCCGCCGCCCGCCTCTGGCTCGACGCCGGGAGCGCCGCCGTTGTCTACGCAGGCGGCGTCGACGGCCCAGCCGCCTTCCGCCGCCGCGACGCCCGGCGCACCCGGCGGCGGGGCAGCGGGCGTCGCAACGCCGCCGCCGCCCGCCGGCTCCGCGCGGCAGCCGACGGCAGGCGCCGGTGCCGGCGGGGTCGCAACGACCGCGACCAACGTGCCCCTGTCCGCGGCGAACGCCGCCAACGCGACGCGGGCGCCGGGTTCCGCGGTGAGCGCGGCGGCATCCTCCAAGGGCGGCGGAGGCGGTTTCAGTCTGTGGTGGATTGTCGCCATGGCGGCGGGTGCTGTGGCGGCCGCCGTGGGGCTGATCGCCTACGTCCGGCGGCGCACCGCGCGCTGAGGCGGGTCACCCAGCACTGTCGCCGCACGCCGCACGCCCGCAGTGCCGATCCGAAGCCTGCTGGTGACGCATCGCGCGGCTCATCGGATCGCGGCGGCGACCGCGCGCACGCCGGCGGCGCTCGCCCGCTACGGCTCGAGCCTCGCGCGCGGACGCATCAGGTACGCGCGCGACGCGTCCGGGTCCAGGCCGATCGCACGCTGCAGCGCGTCGAGCGCGTGCCACGTCTCCGCATCGACCGGGATCCAGTCGTTGAAGACGAGGCCGTCGCGCTCGTTCGCCGTCGTCGCCAGGCAGTAGAAGCACATGCGCCCGTACCGCTCGTGGTTCCAGATGATGCGGTAGCTCTCGCGCACGCGCGTCGGCAACGGCTCCGCGCGGTTCCAGGCGTCCAGCAGGCGCGCCAGGAACCCCGGGTCGTTGTCGTTGAAGTGCTGGACCGCCCGCGCCAGGTACGGGCCCGGCGCCGCCAGGTCCTCCGGCCCGACGGGGTGGCCCTTGTACATCGAGGCGATCAGCTCCAAGATCTCGTCCCAGTTCTCGACCAGCCGCGGAAAGTCGAACTCGTCCGCCACCGCCAGCAGGTTCATCTCGAGGGGTGCCCGCCGCGCGCGCTCCGCCTCGAAGTCGATGCCCCAGACCGCGCCGGCGATGCGGTTCGCCGCGATGAACTCGAACGAGTCGTTGACCACGAACTCCGGCCAGGGCGCCCGCTCGACGTACTCCCGCAGCTCCTCGACGCCGAAGTAGTAGTCCGGCGCGTCGAGGAAGGACGGCCGCGCCTGCGCGAACCCGGCGCCCTCGCGGACCGCATTCGCCTCGACGCGCTCGAGCTTCAGCGCCGCGATGATCGCCTCCAGCGACGCGTGCTTCGGGTGCCGGCGGCCGAGCTCGTAGCCGCGCACCGTCGCCGGCGACACGCCTGCCAGCGCCGCGAGCCGCGCGCGCGAGACGCCGAGCCGCTTGCGGGCGCGGAGCAGCGCCGCGCGCCACTCCTCCGGCCGTCCCTTACGGGCCGTCTGGCTGGCCTCGGCGGCCGCCGCGCCCCCACCTTCCTTCGCGTCCATGCGCGTATCATGCTCCGCTACGTCGCTTGACGCGAGATCAAAATGGGTACAAAAAGTACCTATTTTCTCGTTGACAGGATCGTGCGTCTTGTGGGACAGTCGCGTCGGTCCCCGCACGGACGTCCGGGCATTCGGGCATAGTACGTGAGCATCCGCCATGCGCCCCGTGTTCATCGCACTGCTGCTCCTCGCGATGCTGGCCGCGTTGCCAGCGCTGCTGGTCCGCAGCGTCACCGCCCCTGCGGCGGCGACGGGACTCGTGACCGCGATCAGCGCGGGCGGAGCGCACAGCTGCGCGGTGAAGGACGGCGGCGTCTGGTGCTGGGGCTGGAACGGCGGGGGCCAGCTCGGCAACAACAGCACGGCGGACAGCCCCGTGCCGGTGGCGGTGACGGGGCTGGCGAGCGGCGCCAGCGCGATCAGCGCAGCGACAACGCCGCCCCTGACGGCGCCGGAAGAGATTACGGTGGTGCCGGGCGTTGCCACGGTCTCGCCCCATACACAGATCGAGACTCCCGTTACTGCGGTCGCCCAGGCCAACGCCCAACCGCTGACAGCGGACGGCGATAACGGGTCGAAGCGGGGACTCCTGTATGGCGCAGCGGCAGTCGCGGCAATTCTCGCCATCATTCTTCTCATAGTCGCCGTGCGAGGCGGCGGGCGCTCTCGGCAAACGTAGGAGGTTGTCAAATGCTCATGAAGAAGCGCGCACTCTTGGTCGCCGCTGCCGTCTGCCTGCTCGTGGCGGCAGCATCGCTCGCCGCGGCTGCGCAGGCGGTTACCGCTAACAGGTACACGCTGCCTATCAACCTCAGCTACCCACCCGGACACCTGTCCGCCGATAGAAGCGGAAAGATCTGGGCCGGGCCGGTGTACTCGCCATCCAGTCAGCCCGAGTTACTCGCGGTCGACCCGGCATTGAACCAGCTCACCGTCTGGACGCACCAGAATACTGGCGTGTTCGCCCCTTCCAATCTCCGAGCCACCGCCGTTGACAGCCTGAACCGGGTGTGGTTCGGAGGCGGGCTTGCCAACGGGGCGTCCCTGGTGAGCCGCCTGGACCCGGTCAGCGGGCTGGTGACGGGCTGGCCGGCTACGCCGGGCGACTTTGCACCCACCCCCCAGGGGCGACTATGGATGAGCCTAGCCCTTAACCTGGGCCTGCTTGATCCCGCGACCAACGTGCTCACAACCTGGCCCCAGACCAATCTTCGTGCGCCCGTAGCGTCGGATCCGCAGGGGCGGGGATGGTTCGCCCTCGGCAGCAGCCTCTGCGCAAACGCGGGCCATTCACTTGCCGTCCTGGACCCGGTCGCTAACACCGTGACGACATGGGTGTTGCCAACGCCGTCTGCCCCACAGTTTCAGGGTACAACTCCCCAGGTCTGGGGGGCCCGGGGGATCACCGTGGATGGAAGCGGCAAGGTCTGGGTTGCTGTTTGGTACCAAACTGTCCAAACCTGCTCCACCCCGTCCTTGGGCTCCGCCGTAGTCGTGCTGGATCCCGTCACCAACGTGATGAAGCTATGGCCGTGTCCTTCCGGATGTGACGGTTTCACGACGATATCCCTTGACCCGCTGGGCAAAGCGTGGCTGACGGATACGGGCAACGGAACTTCCGCCGCGAAGATCGACCGGCTTGACCTCAATAGCAACCCGGTCTCGTTCGTCGAATACGATGCCGTTACGCTAACGGGGTGCTCCTCAGCGGTTCCGCTCGGCACGGTTGCCGATCTCCAGGGAAATGGATGGTCCAGTTACGGGAACCAGAACACCTCCTGCCCTATAGACAAAATCACCCAACTCCCGCCTTAGTCGACCTAGGCTTGGAGGAGCATGCGAGTTAGACTGACCCGCCCACTTCGCCTGCTGGCGCTTCTCGGGGCCGCGATGCTGCTTGCTCTGAGCGCTTCGCTGACCCTTTCAGCGACACAGCCGGTCCAGCCGACGACGACTGACCTGATCCCCGTCAGGAACGGCGCCGCCGCCCCGGCCCTCATCACCGTTTCCCCGGTCAGCCAGAGCTTGCCGCCGTCAAGCACGACGCTTTCCGCTTACTCGGCGGTGGCAACCAGTTCCCTTGCGTCGCTATCAGTCAGCGCCGTCACAGTAGATGGCGTCGCCACAGGCAGCGCGGCGTCCAGCGCTGCGTCTTCGCTGCCCCCGTCAGCGGTGTCGATAGGCGGCCTCGCCTCCGGCGCGCCATCGACCTACGCATCGAGCCCCCTTTCTCCGGTTACTGTTGTGGTGCCGGGAACCGCATCCGGGGCGCCCGCTACAGCGAGCACCCAGGCGCTTTCCCCAACGACCGTCAGCATCACCGGGGCTTCGGGCCAAACCACGACGCCAACCACATCGTCCCCGGCAGCATCTTCAGTGGCCGTACAAGCGACCGTGCAGAGCCTGAACTTCTATACCGGTGGGGCGGCGGCCCCGCTCGGCGCCTCCATGGCCACGCCCGCCTGCCAATCGGTCCAGCCATCGGTCGGGCGCTTGACGCAGGTGATCGGCGGCGCGTCCGCTCTCCTTCAAATCCCCGCTCCGGCGATCCCGATTCCGATTGCGTACCCATGCACGCCGTCGACGCCAACCGTCACGGCCACACCCACCGCCACAGCCACACGCACGGCCACATCCAGCCCCACGCCCACGCCGACGCGTACGTCCTCACCGACGCCGACACCGCCGGCGTGCCTGGGCGGCATGCCCGCGTGGCTGTTCCCCAGCCTGCTGCTGCCGGTGCCGGTGAGCGCCCACCAGCAGTACAGCGGCGCCATCGTCCTCCCCCCGTCGCCCTGGCAGTTCGGCCCGTACACCGTGCCGGCGCTGTTCAGGCAGCTCAGCGGCACCTACAAGGTCACGGCGCAGGTGCAGGTGGGGGAGCAGGTCGACTGCACGGCGAACACGGGGTCGCTGCAGGGCCAGGGCGGCATCACGTTCGACCTGGGCAGCTATACGGGCTCGCTGCAGGCGGCCGTCACCGGCAACTTCACCCCGAGTCCGTTCGCCTGGACGAGCGGGCAGCTCTCGCTCTCCGGCGAGTTCGGCCCGAAGATCACCTGGCCGCTCGTGGACTTCCTGCCGCCGCAGGTGAGCGCGTTCGTGGCCACGTTGCCCACGCCTGTGCAGGCGTACATCAACCAGTCCGCGCTCGAACTGGCGCCGCGGTTCACCGCCGGCGGCGCCCTGACGATCACCGGCGGCGCCGGCGGGCCGCAGCTCTCGGGCGGCGCCCGCTTCGGCGCGCGGGTCGGGGTGTCCGCCGAGGTCAACCTGCTGCCGGTGTTCGACCTGAAGGCGCAGGGGACGGCGAGCGGCACGGTCACCCTCTGCGCGCCGCCGCTGACGTTGACGCCGCAGTTCGGGGGCGTGACCGGGGGCGTCCTGGCTCAGATGTGGGTCTTCCAGTTCAGCGTCGCGAACTGGACCTTCATCCCGCCGCTGGGGAACACGCCGCCGTGCAGCGCCGGGCCAGCGATTAGCGCGGGGCCGCAGACGGCGGGCGAGCCCGCGCCGCAGGGGACGGCGACGCCCACGCCGCCGCCGCAGGGGCCGGCGCTCGCCGCGACGCCCGCCGCCACACCGTCGCCGGTCGCCCAAGCGCTGGGGACGAGCGCGCCGGCGCTGGCGCTCGATGCGAACGGTAGTGGCCTCATGGCGTGGGTGGGGATCCCGAGTGGCAGCACGCTGCCAGCGGTGGACGCGACGGAGCTCTACGTGGCGCCGGTGACGGCCGGACAAGCGGGGGCGCCGGTGCGGCTCACCAGCGACGCCCAGGGCGACTACAGCCCGCAGGTGGTGAAGCTGCCCGACGGCACCTTCCTCATCGCCTGGGAGCGCAACCACACGGCCAACATGCCCGACCCCGGCGGCGTGACGACGGCATTCCTGGGGGACCTCGGCGTCGCCTACAGCATCTACAACCCGGTGACGCAGACGGCCACGCCGCCGACGTTCGTCTCCACCACCAGTGAGCTGAACCACGCGCCGAAGCTGGCGGAGAGCCCGAGCGGCCAGGTGCTGCTGACGTGGCTCGCCAACCCGGCGAATGCCCTCGTCGGCGACAGCACCAACCCCGACCAACTGATGTGGACGACCTGGAATGGCACCGGCTTCACGGCGCCACAGGGTGCATTCACCGTCGCCGGCGCGCTGAGCCAGAGCCTGGCGTACGGCAGCAAGGAGGCCGCGGAGGTCTTCTGGCAGATGGGCGGTGCGGGGGCGTCGGACATCAGCGTCGCCCACTTCAACGGCACGGGCTGGAGCGCGCTGACCCCCATCACCACGGACGGGCTCCAGAACATCGCGCCCAGGCTCGTCTTCACGCCGGATGGCAACCCGTTCCTGGTGTGGGACCGGCAGGGGCAGATGGTCTACATCGCCGGGAGCTGGAGCAACCCCTTCGCCGCCGTGGGCGACGCATCAGGCACCGCGTCGGCGTCCGGCCAGCAGCTGACGCTCCTGCCGGACGGGGACGTGGCGCTGGTGTGGCCGGGCGTCAGCGCCTCAGGCACGGACCTCTACGAGCGGCGCTGGTTCACGCACGAGGGCCTCTTCGGCAAGCCCCAGCAGTGGGGCCCCGTGGTGCAGTTGACGCAGGACGGGCAGGAGAAGTCGGCGTTGGCCATCGCCGGCGACAACGCCGGCGTCACGGCAGCGTACCTGGGGGCGCCGGCGACGGTGAGCAGCCTGACGGCGCCGCTGGAGGTGACCACGGTGGACGCGGACGCGGACCAGGATAGCCTCACCGACAACCAGGAGGTCGACGTCTACCACACCGACCCACTGAACCCATACACGGCGGACGACGGCTACACAGACGGGCAGCACGTCGCGCTGGGGAAGGATCCGCTGCTCTACTGCCCGGTCATGCGCGCCGACGTGGACGGCGACGGGAGTGTGTCGGTGCTGGACCTGGCGCAGGTGGCGGCGCACTTCCTCGAGACGGTGACGCCGCAGACGGCGCGGCTCAACCAGGGCCCGCCGCCGCGCGACAACACCATCGACATCCTCGACCTGGCGACGATGGCGTCGTACTTCCTGCAGCCGGTCACGGCGTGCCCGTGAGACGGGGCGCCAGTCGTGGCTGACGATTATCATGCGGGGGTCAATCGAATCCGCCGCGGCACCATGCCGCGGGATCGATCCAGGGCGCGATGAGTCTCGACCGAGAGGCGCGGCGGCCGCGCCGGCTGCTCTGCATCGTGGGGGCGCTGACGGGCGCCGCCGCCGTCTCGGCGTGCGTTCTGGCGCCGCCCCCGCCCGCCGCTGTCCCGCCGCCCGCATCGGCCGACGTGGCCGTACGCACGCAGTCGACCTCGCCGCCGCTGCCGCCGGGCTGGCCCAGCAGCAACCTCGAACTCGGCATGGGCGACGGGCCCGGGGATGCCGCCGGCATGCGGGCCACGGCGCCGTTCGGCTTCCGCTACCAGTACCTCGCGGGCGGCGTCAACACCGGCAACGGCTGGGCGAACTGGAACCCCAACGGCCAGTTCGTCACCTACTACATCCAGGATTCGGTCGCGAACGGGGTCGTCCCCATGTTCACCTACTACATGATCCGGCAGTCCAACCCCGGCGCGACCGGGGCCGAGTCGCAGGGCGACTACGACAACCTGCAGAACACGGCGACGATGACCGCCTACTTCAACGACCTCAAGCTCTTCTTCCAGCGCGCCGGCGCCTTCCCCCATAACAAGGTCCTGCTGCACGTCGAGCCGGACCTCTGGGGCTACATGGAGCAGCGCGCGGCCAACGACGACGCGGCGACGGTGCCGGCGAAGGTTGCGGCCACCGGCCTGCCCGAGCTGGCGGGCCTGCCGGACAGCGTCGCCGGCTTCGCCCAGGCCATCAGGCGGCTGCGCGACGCCTACGCGCCCAACGTGCTGCTGGGCTACCACATCAGCGTCTGGGGCACGGGCAACGACATCCTCTACACGAAGCCGGACAACGCGACCGTCGTCTCGCTCGGCACCCACGCGGCCAACTTCTTCGACTCGCTACAGAGCGGCTTCGATGTGGCGTTCGCGGAGTGGAGCGACCGCGATGCCGCCTTCAAGCAGTACGTGTACGGCGACGGCGGCGCGTCGTGGTGGTACGCGGCCGACTACGCCAGGAACGAGCTCTTCCTCAGCACGTTCTCGGACCTGTCGCAGAAGCGCATTGTCATGTGGCAGATCCCGCTGGGCAACACGAAGATGCGGGCCGAGAACAACACATGGGGGCACTACCAGGACAGCCACGTCGAATGGCTGCTCGACGACCCGACGCGGGCAAACCTCACCGCCTACATGAACGCCGGTGTCATCGCCTTCCTCTTCGGCGGCGGCGCGGCCGGGACGACGTGCGC
>JADEYI010001350.1_pt1 | contig 19206 bp, 13 predicted proteins | sample 8542331 | NCBI WGS metagenome assembly JADEYI01 (sample SAMN16510988, study PRJNA670497) | mine drainage metagenome | isolation source: biofilm near Copperflume 1 | place: Germany: Marsberg coppermine Kilianstollen | collected 2018-02
AGCCCCCTCTCCCTTCATGGGAGAGGGGCATGGGGTGAGGGTACGTAAGGGTACGTAAGGGTAAGCCTCCACAGCTACTCCTTGAAGATTGCTCCACCCCTACTCTGAACACTTACCCCCCGAACGCTATTAGCAACAGACCGTCGCGCTGTGCTATACTTTGGACAACTATCCCACCTGGTGGTCTTTATCTATGTCTTCCCCCTTTGTTGATAAGCGCCTCGATATTGCTCAGGTTCCGGTGCAAGCTACTCCTTCCGATGAATTGGCTGCTCGCGCATCGCGGCTGCAAGAAGCCATGCGCACGGCTGAGCTTGGCGGCGTGATGGCGACGCAAAACGCCGATATTTTCTATCTCTCCGGTGTTGTACAGCAAGCTCAGCTTTACCTGCCTGTTTCCGGTGAGCCTCTGCTGATGGTGCGCAAGCACCTGGGCCGCGCACAAAGCGTGTCGCGCCTCGGTGAGATGCGCGTGGTAGGTGTTCGCTCTCTCAAGGAGTTGCCGGGCCTTGTAGAAGGGGCGGGCGGGCGTCCGGATCGGATCGGTTTCGAGCTGGATACATTGCCTGTATCGATCTTTAATGCGTACAGCAAAGCGCTCTCGCCCCTGGGCGCTGAGCTAGTAGATGCCAGCAACCTCTTCCGGCAGGTGCGCTCCATAAAGAGCGACTACGAGATTGCCCAGATCAGAAAGGCCGCTGAGGTGGCAGAAGTCGGCCTGCGTACAGCCGCCGAGCACCTACACGAAGGTATGCGGGAGATCGAGCTTGCATCACTGGTTGAAGCGGCGACACGCATCGCCGGGCATAGCGGGGCCGTACGCATCAGGGCTTACGGCCAGGAGATGCACATGGGGCACCTGCTCGCGGGTGACTCCGGGGCTCTTGCCTCTTTTATGAATTCGCCTACCGGGGGTTACGGCCCTGGCCCCTGGGCCCCTTATGGCGCTGGGAGCAGGCAAATCAAGCGCGGCGAGCCCGTGCTTCTCGACTATTCGGGTGAGTGGGGCGGCTATATCGCTGACCAGACGCGGATGCTTTCTATTGGCAAGCTCTCCCACTTCTGGCTTGACGCATATGAAGCTATGCGCGATGTAGCCCGCTATCTTGAGCAGGAGGTACGCCCTGGTGTCACCAGTGGAGACGTCTACGACATGGCCTTGCAACGCGCCACTGCTCTTGGTTACGGCGACAATTTCATGGGCCCGCCTGAAAAGGAGTCCCCCGGCCAGAAAGTGCCTTTCGTAGGGCATGGCGTTGGCCTTGAACTTGATGAATACCCCCCGTTGCAACGCGGCGCCACCGGCGTCCTTCAGAAAGGGATGGCGCTCGCCGTCGAGCCTAAGCTTATATTTACGGGGAGGGGCGCTATAGGTATTGAGGATACCTATTTGCTAAGCGATGCCGGCCTATCGCATCTTACTTTCTCTCAGAGGGAACTTGTGGTTGTATAGGGGCGCACTATGATTCCTCCACGGGTAGCTTCCTCTGCCCAGACGCCCTTACCTGTCCGGCCTGCAAGAAGACCCGCAAACCGGCGCGCCTCTTTTCTGAGGATACCTCCCTTCCTCAGCAACGTGTCACTCAGAAGAAGCAGCACGCGAGTGATCTTTGCTCTCTGCTCCCTTCTACTGCTGCTGGCAATGCTGGTGTGGGGCGCTCTTTCGCTCAACAAGGGCCTTGAGTTGCGCAGTTTTGAGCAAAACCTTCAGGACAGCACGACGCAGGAACTCGACACGACGCTGGTGGGCCAGAGCTTCCTCAGCCCCAGGGCTAACCTCAGCGCTATCCAGCTTCAGCTATCTAACTTTCCCGCTTTGCAGTCGCCAGGGCGGATTCGCCTCTTATCGGGCGACGGCCTCAGCGGGTCGCCTGTATATTCTGCTTCATTAGCAAGCGCGAGCTTTGCCACCAATCCTTATCTCACAATCACTTTCCCGCCTGTTGCCTCATCTGCGGGGCAAACTTATACCCTTGTCCTGGACAGCCCCGGACAGCCGCTCAAGAGCCTGGTGTCTGCTCGGTACAACTCCTTCGATGCCCTATCTTCTGGCACTATGTACACCGATGCAGGGCCCGCACCTGGCGACCTGACGATGACCGTAGGGTACCACTACGGCCTGGAAACGCTCTGGGGAGACATCGTGAAGACAGCTACTGGAGAGATAGCGCTCATTCTCTCCTGGATATTACTCCTGTTGCTTCCGGGGAGCGCCCTTCTCCTCTGGCTGCCTAACAGCCTCACAGGTGGGCAGCGCTTCCTCGCGGCCCCCGCGGTTTCCGTCCTCTCTATACCCATTTTTCTCCTGGTGACTCGCGCTCTCGGCATCCGCCTGGGTACTGTAGCCATCTGGTTGGTGCTCGCCCTCTGTGTAGTGGCTATTGCTGTCTGGTGGTGGCGTTACAGGCCACGAGTTGACATAAAGAGCGTTACGCGCCGGGACGCAACTTTCTGGACGCTGCTCATGGGGACCTGCTTCGCGACCGTTGCGGGTAGGCTGCTATCGCTACGCGATGCCTATGCGGGGATGGGTCTCGATGCTTACCACCATACGCTCATAGCCGAGATGTTTGTGCGTGCCGGGGGCATTCCTGCTAATTACCTGCCCTATGCCCCCCTCTCGTCCTTCACCTATCACTTTGGCTTCCACGCCCTCACCGCCTCCGTGGGGTGGTTGTCAGGGCGTACCTCGGCTCTGGATATGATGCTGCTGATGCCCCAGGCTGGGCAGATTTCCACTGCGCTCGCTGTGCTAACGCTCGCCCTCCTTTGCTGGAAGGCAGTCGGGGACCGCTGGGTTGGCCTGGTCGCGGGTGCGCTGGCGGGGCTTGTGAGCATTTTCCCCGCCTTCTACGTCAACTGGAGCCGCTACACACAGGGGCTTGGCTTGATGTTGCTGCCCATATCGTGGCTCCTCTTGCTTGAAGTGCTCGACCGCCCGCACTCCGAGGCTGCGCAAAGCGTAACTCCTACGCGCATCAGTTGGCAGAGCGCCCGCCGACAGTCCGGTCCCTATATGCTTGCGGTGGTAGGCGCGGCAGGCCTCGCGCTCTCTCACTACAGGATAGCCATCGTCTATGCAGCCTTCGTCGTCCTCTATCTTTTCTATAGATTATCAGTATCGCTCAGGGCAAAAGAGGCAATCGGGGAGCTTCTACTCCCTTTCAGGCGAACAGGCGCTGTGGCGTTGCTGGCGCTGGCTGCGCTGCTTCCATGGGTGCTGAATCTATGGAGCAACTTCACCACCCAGTTCGTGAACAAAAGTTCCACGGACACCTCAGAGTATTACTCCCTTAATCAATCAGTAGGGCCCGGACTGCTCTCCCAGCCATCTATCACCATTCTCTTTGCTCTCTCCGGCGTTGCGCTGGCGATCATGACCTGGCGCATACTCACCGGGTGGCGCTGGCGTCTACCACTCAGTGTGGCAGCCGCAATAGTAAGCGTAGCTCCCGTGCTCTACATTAATATCAACTTCTTTGAGCAATCCGGCCTGCTATTCCCCGCTTTTGCCTGGTTATTGCTGGAAGCTGTCATTGTGGCTGCGCTTGTGTGGCGCGCCGCACGGCCCGAAGCTTTGCTCCTGCTGCCCACACTGGTGTGGCTGCTGCTTGGCCTGTGGTCCAACCCTTATATACTGCCACTGCGCCTGCCCTACTCCGGCTATTTGGATGCGACCACGCTGGCGACAGGCGCGTGGCTGCCTGCGTGCATTCTATCCGGCTATCTGCTCGTCGCGCTAGGTCGCCGGCTCTTAGCAGAGGGTGATAACTGGGGCAGAATGAGCCAACGAGCCTGGCGCGGCTCGGTTGCCGCTCTGATGCTGGCGGCGAGCATCGCCGGTGGGTTAGCTTCGCTCCTCTCTATCTCCTCAATGATTGACCTCAAGCCTTACGTCGCAAAGGCCGATGCCGACGCGCTACTCTGGATGCGCGACAATTTGCCTGAAGGCTCTTATGTGCTGGCTAATCCTTTCTCTTTCCCCTGGTCAAAATCGTCGGTGCAGGGCAGCGATGCCGGCCTCTGGGTGCCGTTGGTCACGGGCGGCATCCGTTCGTCAGTGCCCCCCGTCACGGCATACAACGAGCGCGCCCTTGACCCGAACTACCTGCAAAGCCTTCTCGACATAGTAGCTGACGAGCCGCTGGACGCCAACTTCGCCTCCGGTACTGTCGGGTGGGAAACGCTTAAGGCCGCAGGCGTTACCCACATCTACATCGGCTCGCGTGGGGGCCAGCTTTCCATCAAAAATCTTCTGCAAAACGACCGCGTGCAAGTTGTCTTTCACGAAGACTCGGTTTACCTCTTCAAGCTTCGTTAGGACCGTTTGATAAGGCAGGTCCATTGTGTCCAGCGCCTCAGTTATTCTGCCGTTGGGCACCTCAGCTGCTCCTGCCTCAACGCGCTCAATTGCGAGTCGGCGCATCATGGCACGCCTTTTGCTTCTCACTAGCATATTCAGATGTATGCTAGTGACCATCAGGCACAAAACGCGCATCGCCGGGAGGTGTAAGTGGCAAGATTCCAAGGCAATGTACATGCAGGCTCTGATCGTGTTGGCAGCACTATCCTCTTTATAGTCCTTCTCGTGGTTCTCCTGCTCGCGGCCTGGTACCTGGCCGACCGCGCAGGTTTTACCCTCTTCTGGGATAGTGTTGGCCGCTCTCTCACCCCTGGAGGATAAAGGCAAGCGACGACCGCGCCCCGTTAGGAGATAAATACACATGGACAAAAAGGCAAGGGAAATTATCGGCAAGCCTGTTGTTACCTTCAATAGAGGGAGCAAAATATATGACATAGAAGACATGGTGATTGATCCTGAGCGCCGTCAAGTATTGGCGTTGGTAGTCCAGGAGAAAGCTATCTTCCACTCGGCTCTGGCTATCCCCTTTGGACGCGTCAGCGCTATCGGTCCAGACGCCGTCATCATCCCCGATGCCAAAGCCGTAATTGAAATTGATCGCGATCCTGTGCTAAAGCGGCTCTACAACGATCAGGTGGTGCGCGGCCTGCGTGTGCTCACCGACGATGGGCGCAAGCTCGGAGAAGTGACCGACATGCTCATTGACGACAAAACAGGTGAGATCAAAGGTTATTATGTGTCAATGGGCCGCCTGGCGAGCGTAGGCCAGGGCCTGCGCTGGCTCCCTGTAGAAAGCGTGCTAAGCGTCGGCATGCGCGTGCTTTACGTGCAAGCAGCAGTAGCCGATGAGCTTGACCAGCAAGCGGGTGGCTTTGCAAGCGCCCTTGACCAGACAGGAGACAAGCTACGCACAGCAGGCGCACGCGCCAATGACCAGCTTGGACAACTCGGTGACCAACTGCGTGAAGCGCTACCTCAGCGCGCAGGAGGGCTGGTGGTCGGGAAAACAGCCCACACCACTGTTACTGCTCCTGATGGCACGGTGATTGCGCAAAAAGGCGCCTTGATAACACAGGACAACGTAGATGCTGCCAAAAGCTCCAACCGCATGACACAGCTACTTATGTCGGCTGGCTCAGGCCCCGCGCAGCAGCACGCAGGCTCACTCAATGAGCAAGCAAGCCAGAGCATCAACGATATACGCCTCGAAGCAAAGCAGCTCTGGAACCAGATCACCGGCGGTTATACACAAACAGTGGATAGCACCGATGATAAGCTAATGCAGCGCCGAGTCAAGTACGCTATTGGCCGCCCGGTAAACCGCGTGATACTTGACAGTAACGACGACGTGATACTGAACACGGGCGACATAATCACAAACCGCGCTGTGCAGGCAGCCCGCGAAGCAGGCGTGCTCGACGTGCTGGTTGACTCGGTCTACACAGAACGGCCCAAGCTCGACATCATGAACCTGAAGGCACCCAAGCCGGGTGAAGCCAGCCTGGAGAAGAAAGCCCTGGTTCAGGACGACACCGCAACCACGTAAAGCAATAAGTTGCTTTGTCGCAGAAGGATGAGCTATCTACAAGATAATAATCTTTTCGTCGCCAACTTGTGGACCGGGCGCGGCTCGCCTGGACCTCTGATATGCTTTCTTTAGGAGGAACAAACTTTTGAATACTCGACTTATAATTGGTCTGGTGCTGGTGTTACTTGGCGTGTTAGTGCTTATCAACAGCGCATTTCTTCAAATCATCGTAGGATTGGCCCTCATCCTTGTCGGTCTCTACATAGCCTTGCAAAACACGCCCAACAACGGTAATATCTAAAGGGATACTCCTTGCGCCGGGCGCATAGCAAATAAAAGAACGCAAAAGCGACCTTTGAGTTGCTTTTGCGTTCTTTGCGCAAAAGGGTAGCCTTTCTCCCTTCTGCCTGTGCGCAGGGTACTTTGGCATCGTTTTTGGCGGCTTAACTGGGTAGCAGCCCTTGCCCTTTCTGGTATACTACCTAGAACGTTATGAAACGTGGCCCTCATACTCAAGGGCTATGCAGTCGCAGCCGTATTACGTGCATAGAAAAAAGGAGTCCTGGCATGAGAAGGGTGAACAGCGCCCGGTCGAAACAAATCGCAGCTTTATTCGGCGGCTTGATGCTTCTGGCCCTTGCCATGCCGGGAGGTATGTTCGCCGGCAATGACAGGGGCGTTGCTTCCGCCCGTCCTGGCGACATCGCCAACGCACGTCCGCTCAGCGCACAGGTGGTGAAGAGCAGCCTCGATTATGTGCCGGGCGAAATCCTGGTAAAAGTCAAAAACCCCGACGCTCTAAGCGTGGTGGCGGGGAAAGCAATAGCCGCCTCCAGCGACCTGGGCTACATGCTTGCTCGTTTCCAGCTCAATAGTGCTAAAGAGGTGATACCCGGCACTTACAAGCTGACAAGCGCGGAAGGCTCCAACCTCGATGTGGCCTCGGCTGCGAACGCCTTGATGTCCACAGGCGCAGTCTTATACGCAGGGCCTAACCACCTGTTCTATGCAACAAATACTCCTAACGACCCCGAATACGCAGCGCAGCAGCAGTGGGGTGTCACGCAAATCAAGGCAGAGCAGGCGTGGGATATTACCACAGGCTCTAGTAGCATTGTGATAGCCATACTCGACACCGGCACCGCCAGTGACCACCCTGATCTACAGGACAAGATTGTTCCCGGCTACGACTTTGTAAACAACGATAGCGATCCCTCCGACGACAACGGTCACGGCACTTACACCGCCGGCATCGCAGCCGCGAGCAGCAACAATGGCACAGGCGTAGTCGGCATCTCGTGGGGTGCGCGGATAATGCCTGTGAAGGTGCTCAATGATCGCGGCTCCGGGTCGGAGGAGACAATCGCGCAAGGAATAAGGTGGGCTACGGACCACGGTGCGCGCATCATTAACGCCAGCCTGGGCGGTGATATAAATACCCCTGTTATGCAGGACGCGGCCAAGTATGCCCACGACAAGAACGTGCTGCTGGTGGCCGCCGCAGGCAACACTCCTGATGGCAAACCCGGCTACCCTGCCGCCTACGACACTGTGCTTGCCGTGGCCGCCACGGGCCGTAGCGACACCTATACAGGGTTTTCGTCGTTCGGTAGCTACGTGGGCGTTTCCGCGCCGGGCGTAGGTATTCTAAGCACCTCCTGGAGCGACGGCAACCTTGGTTACGAATACGGGAATGGCACGTCGGCAGCAAGCCCCTTTGCTTCGGGCGTGGCCGCCCTCATCTGGTCGGTCAATCCTTCTCTCACCGCTGACCAGGTTAAGTATATCATCGAGGACTCGGCGGACGACGTTGGCGATCCAGGAGTAGACATACACTACGGCTATGGCCGCCTGAATGCTCTACGCGCTGTGCGAATGGCCCAGCAGGGTCCGCCCCCTCCGCGCACCCCAACGCCATTCGCGCAGGCCACAGGCACGGCGGGTCCGACACCTACCAGGGCAGCTACTCAAGGCCCAACCATCAAGCTCGACAGCACCACAGTTGCTCCCGGCGCTCTTCTCGCCATCACAGGCGCGGGCTTCGGAGCTAACGAGATCATAGACTTTTCAATCCTCACCTCCGACGGATCCGTCAAGGCAGTGGGCAATGCTCAATCTGATGGGCAAGGGGGCTTCCGCGCCGAGGTCGCGTTGCCTGCTGGCATCCCCGCGGGCCAAGCTGCGCTCAGCGCGGCCGGCTCTAAGAGTGGCTCTCGCGCCAGTGTTGAACTCACCATATCGGCAGGCGGGGGCAACGGCGGGCAGTCCGTTGTAAAGGGCAATGTGCGCGGCTCCAATCTGAGCAACGCGGCGGTCCATCTCAAGCCTTCGCTCGGCGTGAGCGGCCCTGAGCTTACCGCCCAACCTGATGCAAAAGGGGCTTACATATTCGCTAATCTTTCGTCGGGCATCTATGCACTGTCGGCTTCCGCAGATGGCACGCCGCCGGTTGGCCCATACACTGTGCAGGTGGACGGCACAGCCAGCGACGTCAAGTCAGTTGATTTGACGCTCGCGGGTGCGAGACCCGCTGCCTTTGACCGCGTTGCCCCCACCCCTAATACCCGTACGCTCATCTACTTCCCACCTGTGGGGCACACCTTGAAGGGGCCTTTCCTCAGCTTCTGGCAGGCGAATGGCGGCCTGCCGATCTTCGGCTACCCGATCTCCGAGGAGTTTACCGAAACAAGCGCCACAGACGGCAAGCCTTACACCGTGCAGTACTTCGAGCGCAACCGCTTCGAGTATCACCCTGAGTTCGCGGGCACGCCCAACGAAGTGCTGATGGGGCTGCTTGGAGTTGAGACCTCGAGTGGCCGTACCTTCCTGCCGGGCGCGCCCTTCCAGAGCGACAAGGACAAGGTATATTTCAAGGAGACTCAGCACTCGCTGAGCGGCCCATTCCTCAAGTACTGGCAGTCACACGGCGGGCTAGCAATCTTCGGCTACCCCATCTCCGAGGAGGTTATGGAGAATGGCTACCGCGTGCAGTACTTCGAGCGCAACCGCTTCGAGTATCACCCTGAGTTCGCGGGCACGCCCAACGAAGTGCTCCTTGGCTTACTCGGTGTAGAAGAAGCCAGGCGCAACGGCTGGATAGCCACCCCTTAGTTGCGGGGCGTGCTCGATCTATGTGTAAAGACCGGGAATACAGGATATAAGTGGTAGGGGCAAGCCCCTGACGGGGTTACAAGGGTGATTAAAGCCCCCTCTCCCCTTGTGGGAGAGGGGGCATGGGGTGAGGGAGGGTGAGGGCGGGTAGCGGGCCGCCCGCACAGATACCCCAAGAAGGTTGCTCCACCCCAACTCTGAACAGCTACCACCCTGTGGGAAGTTGACTTAATTCTCATCCAGTTGTACTATTGTACAATCAGCCCAGTAGCGCGTAATGTCAACTCTCTTGCGCAAGAGAGTTGGTTGTACACTTCTTCATTGGTGGCTTTGCTGCGAGTCAGTAATCAGGCTCCATCACCCTAAAATAAGTAATCCTACTGATGCTATGAGCGCCAGCGTAGACTAATATGTCTATGAGCGCGAGGGTAACTGCGCTGATACACAGGGGGTACGTAGAGGGCATGTTAGCTGATCCTCCAAATGCCGAGTCCCAAGGGGCAGCTTATTGGCTGGCCCAGATTGCCGGCGACTACGAGAGGCTCGTGCAATCGGTGGCGACGCTAGGCACACAGCTTTCCGCGCTGGGGGCCAGAATTGATGTAACTGGTCTGGCGGATCTCAGCGCGTTACAGCCACAGCCGCTAACGGTGAGTTTAGCGGGGCTGGATCAGGCCCCACCCACCGACGTGCAGAAGCTTATCCATGTGAACCTCCTCGGCCCCTTTCAAATCTATCTGGCGGGTGGCAGGGTTCAGCGCGACATCCCAGGGCAGGTGCAAACTGTCCTCAAGTACCTGGTAAGCCAGCAGAGGCGGCCTGTCTCTCGTGACACACTGATGGATCTGCTCTGGCCCGATGCCGACCCCGCAGTATCCAGCAGGCGGCTGCGAGTGCTTATGCACACACTCAGGAGGTGCCTGCCCTGTGACCATCTTGGCTTTAGCGACCTGGTAGTGCTATCAGGCAACAACTTCCTTCTCAATCCACAGGCCCGCGTGTGGGTAGATGTAGAGGAGTTCGAGCGGCATTGGCATAGCGGCTGGCGACTGAGTCGCGCCGGCCACGCACGTCAGGCTGTGCATGAGTATGAGCACGCCGAGGCTCTATATACTGGTGATTACCTGCAAGATGAGCAATATGCCGACTGGACGTTGCTGCGTCGTGAGGCGTTGCGTGATGCATATGCCACTATCTTGACTATGCTGGCTACTATCTCCTTTGAAGCTCGTGATTACACAGGGGCAATTATATGGTCGCAAAAATTACTGGCTCAGGACGAATGCCGCGAAGATGCCTATCGCATCCTGATTAGCAGCCATAGCGCGCTCGGCCAGCAGAGCAGGGCTGCCTACTGGTGCGAGCTCTGCTCACGCACTCTCAAGCGCGAGCTCGCTATTGACCTGTCGCCCGAAACGCAGCAATTATACGACGCGATCTCCGGCAGATGAACAAAATAGCTCTCGGCGTGAGGGTAAAGCGCCGTTGGGCGGCGCGATTACATAGCAAAAATGGTGGCTGGTTAACGCACGAATAACATCCGGCTAACGGCCACCAAACCGCCTGGTGATATGTTAGGCTTGCGGCGTCCGGTAATCTGGCGTTGGGAGTATGTGTGGGACATTATAGTTCCTTCATAATACGGCTGTGGGTCGAGCCTGATAAACTGGGTGAAAATTGGCGCTGGGGCATGGTCCAGCACGTAGCTACGCGTGACCGGCTTCGCTTTCATACAGCGCCGGAACTGCTCGAATTCATCACAAAGTACTGTGGCGAAGGCGAGTTGTCTCTACCCTTCGCACTAGATGGGACTGAGCACGCCGGCGACGGGCTTTCAACAGAGCAGCACCATGGGGACGCGCCACACTCGGAGCATCTAGAGTGATCAACGATCTTGACGAAACAATCAAAGCTCTATTGGTCCAGGGTGTGCCCCTGGACCCCTCCGAGATTGACGTCGTCTTCGACGCGCCAACGAGTGAGTGGAGCTCTTCCCTGGCCAGGCCCACCGTCAACTGCTACATGTATCACATGGCAGAGAACCACGACCTGCGCAACGCTGACTGGGAGTCCGACTATACGGGCCAAAGCTGGCAGGCAGGCTCTCCTTACAGGCATGGCGTTGCCCGTCGCAAAGCGCCTTACCGGATAGACACCTTCTATCTGGTCACAGCGTGGGCAAATGCGATTGAGGATGAGCACCGCCTGATCTGGCGGATTCTCGCCACGCTCATGCGTTACACAGTCATACCGGAGGAGCGCCTGCAAGGGCTGCTCACCCAGCAGGAGTACGCGATCCCACTAAAGATAGCACAACCGGAGACGCCCATCAAAAACCCATCAGACTTCTGGGGCAGTATGGAAGTGCACATTAAACCGAGTGTTCATGTGACAGCCACACTAGCCCTCGACCCGGACCTCTTTGCCGAGGTGCCTCTTGTACTCACGCGGCGTATACGTGCTTACCCTACGACCGCGCGCGAGAGTGGCGACGAGCTGCCGACAATCCAGTTCGGTGGTTGGGTCACCGAGGGCGAACCCAGCGGCCCTCCGGTCCCCCTTGCTGACGTGCAGATAGTTGAGCGCGAGGTTATGGTGCAAACCGATGAGGCGGGCAGGTTCAAGTTTGACAACGTGCCGCACGGACATTACACCCTGCGGGTGAGCCTGGACGGTACGAGCACAGATCGACAAGTTGATGTCCCGGGCGAAAACTACGACGTCGTCCTTCCGGGGCGAAAAGATGGAGAGGCGAGTAGCAGCGAGCCGCGAGAGGAAAACCCTCCCAGCCCGCACCAGGGCGGCAAAGGCCGAAGGAGGTGAAGCCGGAGAAAAGAGCACTATTCAAGATGAGTATTTCCACTCAGGAACGATATTAGCGGCCAGAGCCGCACCAACAGAGTGAAAGGAGCACTATGGCTACAAGTTATTTGACTCCGGGCGTTTACGTCGAGGAGGTTGATAAAGGCACCAAACCTATTGAGGGCGTCGGTACAGCAGTCGCGGCCTTTGTAGGCTTCACCGAGCGCGGCCCGGTCAACGAACCGACCTTTATCTCTAACTGGACTCAGTTTGTAAACACATTCGGCGGATTCCTGCCAGGGGGCTTCCTGGCGCACGCCGTCTACGGCTTCTTCAACAATGGCGGCACGATGTGCTACATCACCCGCCTTCCTCTCAACAATGCCGATAACGATGGCGCTTCCAACGATGGCGCTGCCACTCGCGCACAGCGCCAGTTGCCAACCGCCGCTGTACAGCTGCCCGCTAAGGCAGGAGGCGGCGCATCCGCCCTCGAAGTAACCGCGCGGGATGCAGGCACAGGTGGTAGCTCAGTTACTCTTGAGGTGCAGCCTGCCGCAACTGTCGAAGGCCAGCCCGCACCCGCGGACGACCAGTTCACGGTAGTAATCAAGCAAGGTGACACCCAGGAGGAGCGCTTTGAGAATGTAACCTTACGTAAAGGCAAGAGCGTTCGTAACGTAGTAGATGTTATCAACGCCGAGTCCAAGCTCGTGCGCGTAGCCGAGCGCGAGATGGCAGGCACACCTGTCGAGAAAATGCCCCTGCCTGGCACCTATCCACTGGCCCTCGCACCTGAGGCTTCCATGCCAGCCGAGCGTTCCCGCATTGGCACCGACCTGCTCGTTGGCGACATAACCGAGCGCAGCGGCATCAACGGCCTCGAAGTGGCTGAAGATGTCACGATGCTCTGCTTCCCTGACCTGATGGCCCTCTACCAGGCCGGGCGCATTGACATGGAAGGGGTGCAGGCTGTTCAGCAGGCAATGCTTGACCATGCTCAGAACATGGGCGACCGCGTGGCGATCCTCGACTGCCCGCCGGGGATGAACCCCCAGAAGATGCGCGACTGGCGTATGAAGGAAGTCAACTACGATTCCAAATACGGCGCGCTCTACTATCCCTGGATCAAAGTTGCCAACCCTCTGGGCGACACAACGGCTGTCTATGTGCCGCCATGCGGCCACATGGCAGGGATCTGGTCGCGCAACGACAGCGAGCGCGGCGTTCACAAGGCCCCGGCCAATGAGGTAGTGGCGGGCGCTATCGGCCTGGAATACCAGACCACCAATGGCGAGCAGGCAATCATGAACCCCGTCGGCATCAATGTGATCCGCACCTTTCCGGGCCGTGGTATACGCGTGTGGGGTGCGCGTACTATCTCAAGCGACCCTTCGTGGCGCTACCTCAACGTGCGACGGCTCTTCAACTATGTCGAAGAGTCGCTGCTGCTGGGCACTCAGTGGGCCGTCTTCGAGCCGAACGATGCTCACCTGTGGCTGCGCATTCGTCGCGACATCAGCGCATTTCTCTATAGAGTGTGGCTCGATGGCGCACTCTTCGGCAACACCGCCAAAGAAGCGTTCTACGTCAAGGTTGACGAGGAGAACAACCCCCCTGAGACCCGCGACGTGGGCCAGTTGATCATCGAAGTGGGCATCGCGCCGGTCAAGCCCGCCGAGTTCGTGATCATCCGGTTGAGCCAGTGGCAACCCAATAGTTCAGTAGCTGAATAAGCTTAGACAATTAGCCCGTTACAAATAGGAGGTAGAAAGCTATGCCTGGTATGACAGGCGGAGGCGTCCGCAAAGACCCGTTAGTTCAGGCGCATTACTACGTTACAGTGCAGGGGCATCTCGATCAGATGGTCTTCCGTGAGTGCTCCGGCATCGGCTCCGAGACCGAGGTGGTAGAGTACAAAGGCAGCACACAGGGCGACTACCACACGATCCAGGCCGTTCCAGGCCGCCTCAAGTGGCAGAAGATCAACTTGAAGCGTGGCATCACCGACTCGATGGACGCCTGGAAATGGCGCAAGCTTGTTGAAGATGGCCAGGTTGACGCCGCCCGCGCCAACGGCTCCATTGTTATGGTGGACCAGACCGGTGCTCCGGTTGCCACCTGGAACTTCAAGCGCGCCTGGGCCAGCAAAATTAGCGGCCCATCCCTCAACACCACCACCAACGAAGTGGGTATCGAAGAACTTGAGATCACCCATGAGGGTCTGGAGCGGGCCAGCTAGTCAATAAGCGTTGACATGGATCGGGTATTGGGCGCCTCGGGCGGCGGGTTAAAGTCCCGCCAACAGGGTCGCCCAACACCCAGCGTCATGAAAGGAAGAAAATGTTAGGAGCGGAAGCGAAGCCCAAGACAAGCAAAGGGCTTCAGACCGAATACGAATTCACCTTACCCAGAGGCTACGTTGACGGCGAGGGCACCATGCACCGCAATGGCGTGATGCGTCTCGCCACGGCGATGGACGAGATTGCGCCGATGAAAGATGTTCGCGTCAAGCAGAACCAGGCCTACCTCACCGTCGTCCTCTTGTCAAGGGTGGTGACAAAGCTAGGCACCCTTGAGGATGTGAATACAAGTGTCGTGGAGAAGCTCTTCTCCGCTGATTTTGCTTATTTGCAAGACCTATATCGCCGGATCAACGAGTCGGAGAATGCGATGATCCCGGCGAAGTGCCCCAACTGTAATCACGACTTCGAGGTAGAGTTGGTCCCATCGGGGGAATAGCAGGCTACCCTCTCGACCAGCTCTGGGAAGAGGTAGCCTATATAGCTTACTATTTTCACTGGCCGCGCCAGGAGATTTTAGAGCTGGAGCATCAGGAGCGCCGCGATTGGGTAGAGCAGATTGCTGAAATCAACAGGCAATTGAACGAAGAACCTACCGAGTGATCAGGAATCAGGGGACAGTAGAATCATGAGCCGCGCCACTCGCCGCTGACCGGCTGGAACAATTACAATGAACGACGAACAGTACAAAGATGAAGCTGTAGCAGAGGGATCGCAAGCCGTGGGCAGGTTGCTGCGCCGCGTAAGTGGCCGTGCTCTCGATGACGTGCGTATTCACGATAGCGAGCAGGCGGGGCGGCTGGCCCGGCGGCTTGGCGCACGCGCTTTCACAGCGGGGCGCGACATCTATATTCGGCCCGATCTGGTTAGCCCGATGACGCCGGAAGGGAGCGCGGTGCTCGCTCACGAACTCTGGCATGTGGCCGAGCATGAGGGTGCAAGCGCCAGCGAGATGCCGCTGGTACATGGCCCGGCTCCTTCTAACAATTCGAGAGCCGAGGGCCCAGGTGGTGGGTATCCGGTGCAACGTGCCATCTCAACAGCTTCTACCACATCGCCCGGATTGAGCGCATCTGAGGCGCGTGCGGAGGCAGTTGAGGCCACTGCGCGGCAGGATGCACGCAGGCGAGAGCGGCGGCCGCAAGAAGCCCAACGAGAGGCATTAGACCCCAACGAAATCGCCGAACGGGTATATAACATAATGATGCAGCAGCTGATGATAGATGCCGAGCGCGGCGTCAGAGGTTGAGCAAGACGTAGGGTAGGACAGGGAGGCACAACGGATGAGCAATAGATCAGGCACCAGCAACAGATCAGACACGCTGACTACATTTCACTTCTTCGTGACAGGCCAGACACCGGACGACGCGATCAGCCAGGCGGTCTTCGCCGAGGTTTCAGGCCTCGACATCGAGATCGAGGTGACCCCGTACGAAGAAGGAGGGGTGAACGATCATGTGCATAAGCTGCTTGGTCGGGCCAAAGTCTCCGATATTACCTTGCGCAACGGCGTAACGAACTCAACTGCCCTGTGGGACTGGTATAGAGATACTCTGCGCGGCATCTTTAAGCGCAAAACTGTCACAATCGCTATGGTTGACCAGGCGGGCGAAGAGCGGCACAGGTGGACTTTCCTCGGCGCACTGCCGGTCAAGTGGACGGGGCCGCAGCTAAAGGCCGATCAGGGCACCAACGCGATCCAAACTTTGCAGTTGACCCACCAGGGACTACACATCGAGGAAAGCCGTTAAGGAGCAGATAGGGCAAGCAGGAGAAGTGCGAGAAGTAACCACAGACGATGAATAACAGGCCAGCACAAGAGAAGATGGAGCAGCAAGCCAGCAACGGCGAAAACCTGATGCCGATGCTGGCTGCTAGCGCCGCGTCACGGCTGGTCCGCGACATCCTGGGCAGGCTAAATAGCCCATACGCCGAGGCCGCCGCTCGCCCTATGCGCCCCGCACTGCTCTGGCGGCAAGTGGCTCGACGCCTGGGCCTTTTGCAAGAGCAAAGTTCCGCCTCCTTCCTACCCGCCCCCAACAGCGGCACGCCACGCCCGCACTTCATCTGGCGTGCTCGCCCCCTCCGGCGAGCTCTCTCCGAGGACGGTCAGTGGACGGAAGAGCCTGTGCTCACATTAGGGCCACAGATAGAGCCTGGCCGGCATGTCACATCTGTTGTAGCGCCAGTTGTAGCGCCACCTGTGATTGTGCCTGTGCAGTCTTCTCCTGCTTTGGCCCTGCCGGCTGAGGCCACTGCCGATTCATTGCCCGATGTGACGCCCGCCGCTGCCCCGCGATCTGCGTTGACCTCTTCGCCTGCGCTGGCTGGACCGACAACCGAACCTCTGCCTGCTCCTGACGTAGCTATGCCGGACGAAGTTGCCCAATCCCATCTCGGCCCGTCGCTTGCCGAGCCTGCTGCATCTATACAGCCTGCCACGAGCAGTGACATCGCGCCACAGGCCCCTGCAACTCCCAACATTATGACACCGCCGGATGTGGCGCGCCCCATTGAGCAGGCCATGTCAACCGGCGCGCCGCAACGGTCTTCGGTTCCGCTTCCCGCTGCTGCGGCGGACCTATTGCAGCCGCCGACTTTTATAATGCCAGATGCGCAGCAAAGCCGTGATTCAACAGGGGCGCAAAGGGCAGAGCAACTCTCTGTTACGCCTACTGAGATGCAACCACAAGCATCTGAAACCCGGCCTCACGAGGCGGCAGCCCCGGCCCCGCTTCCTTCCGCAACTCTGCCCTTTGACACGAGCGCACAGTCCGCGCCCTCGCTTCCTGCGGCGTTTGAAACAGGTCAAGCCGCAGAAAGTGCGCCTCCACGCTTCGTGCCCACCAGGGTGGTGCGCGTCACCTACACGCAAGGCCCCGCCGTCGCGCTACCCGCCCCTCTAGCGAATGCTAATACTTCGATCAGCAGACCCGGTATCGCCACCCCTCTAGTGGCTCGGCTCTACGGTGCTGAACCTTTACCTGCTTTCGGCGACCCACCGCAGAGCGCCGGTCAAGCAGAGTTCACCCATGCTCGCTCAACCTCTCAACGCCGTCGGCAGTCAGTTACCCTTGAGGAAGCGCCTTTTGCCCAGGTAAGCGACGACTCAAACGTGGCGAGAGTGGCCTTTACCCGCCGCCCGATCATTGCTGCCGATAATCCGCTTGTACCCGCCGCTGACCTGCTGGCGCGTATGGAGTACAGGAGCGTACTTGAGGCTGCGCGCTCCGATGAGCCGATGGAGCAGCCGCCTGAGCAACTTGTCGGCGACCTGTCTCTCCACCAGCAGATCGTCGCTGCGGCAGCCTCCGCGGAAGCTCCTACGCCTTTACCGATGCCGTTGGCAGCACCTGGGACCAGGCAGCCTTCGGCGCTGCAAGTAGATAGTCTGTCGCAGAGCACACAGCCTGCGCGGGGCCCTGTTGCTCGGATGCTGGATAAGGCCCTCGCGGTTCTTCCATTACCGCAGAGCCTGCGCCGCGCCGCTAACCCTGATGTGCAGGAAATGCCCTCCGTCGTGCAGTCTCACGAGCTTCTCAGCAACGCGCCCGCACCGGCTACATCGTATATCCCTCCTCAAGTAGAGGCACTGCCCACAGATAACCCGGTTCAACTTCCTGTTGTTGAGCAGCGTACCATAGGGGAAGCCGGTCACGAAGCGAGCATGCGAGCCGCGACGCCTGCCGACTTCACACAGGAGGAGTATCGGCCCATAGTTCAGCCCGACTTAATATCAGCTATAGATTCATCGTCATATGTGCCTGCCGAAGAGAGCGCTACGCATGCTGGCTCCCCCAACTACAGTGCTGAAGCCAACCAATCAACCGCCTTGCAACCGGCGGCTACGGAAGCAGATAGCTTGCCCGCGCCGTTGGCTGTGTCCGTGCCGGCCGGTAGCTCGCCTGAGAGCGCAGCCCAGGCCGTTCCAGGGGGCGGTGAAAGCGGCGCAGCTAGCCTTACACCCCCGGTGGTTGGAACCCCTGCTGTGCCATCTGTTCCCCCCGCTACGTCGGCCAACTTCTACGTGTTGCCTGTGCAGCCGGTAGAAGAGACTACAACCACGAGCCAGTCGCCCGGTGAAGCCCTAACCGGCGTGTCAGATGAGCCCGTTGAGCGAGTCGGCACGCAAGGCTTCGTGGGTGCAATAATCAACAGGCTCCTGAGAAGGGCGGATGCTCCGGCGGAGACTGAGAGTTCGGGATCCCAGCCTCTATCCATGCCGTGGAGGCGCTCCAGCCGCCAGCAGAAGGCAAATAAGGTTGACTACACGAATTTTGAAGATCTATCGGGCGGAGCCGCAACTCCACAGCCATCGAAGAGCGAAGATAGAGCAGATGTATTTCCCTCGCGTGAGCTTTCGCTCGGTTCAACGCGTGCTAGCTACTCGGAGCCTGCGCCATCTGTGACCGCGACCGCAGCTTATGGGCCTGATTCATCTCCCGTTGCCGCGCCGATCCAAGCTGCCCCAGCAAATCTTGCTGCCTTTGAATCTACCGATGTCGCTCCAATTTTGGACGCCACCTCCACAACTGCTCCGCCCCTCGATGCTACTGCTCCCGCGCTTGCCGACCCACCTTCTGTGGCCGCGCCGGAGGCTCTTGCAGGCGAGGCTATCGGATGGCCTGGCGTTGCTTCGCAGGTGAACGTACCGAAAGCGTCCAGAGAGGCAACATTCGATGTCTCCGAAGACCTGTTTTCTCCCCCGCAGGTAGAGGAGGGCGCGGAGGTGGAGGCGAGCCGGATGCAAGAGGCAACATATACGCCACCTCAGCCCTCTTTCTCCTTTTCTGTGGACGAAGGCGCGGAACCCGATGCCGCTGCTAGCGAGGTATGGGCTTCAATGCCTGAGGTGGCGCAGGAAGTCAGCCGCGCTCACGTACCGTTGACAGGCTTCTCGCCTTTGATCACAGTGCTGCGCTCCGGCGGTTTGCTGGGCAGGGTATATGGTAGCCGAGCTGCTGCGACTGTGCCAGGGCAAGAGGAGCTTGTTTCTGAGGGGCAGAGGGCGACGCGCTCAGCTTCTGAGGTGCCAAGTGCTACGCCTGTGAACTATGCGGCCGGTTCCCCGGCCACAGGCGTGTTGGGCACGCCGACCG
>JADEYI010001351.1_pt1 | contig 19194 bp, 22 predicted proteins | sample 8542331 | NCBI WGS metagenome assembly JADEYI01 (sample SAMN16510988, study PRJNA670497) | mine drainage metagenome | isolation source: biofilm near Copperflume 1 | place: Germany: Marsberg coppermine Kilianstollen | collected 2018-02
GACCAGCTGCGAAAGCAGCTAGCATCATGGGGACAGACCGTGGAGAAGACGCTACCTACAGTGCAGGAGTAGCAGGCCTATGAGGGGCAACAAAGCGGAAAGAAACCTTTCCAATTCTGACCCTTTTCAGTGATTTTGTGTACTAAGAGATAACTCACGAAATACTGCCTCGGCACGTAACTCGTTGGTCTCCACTGCCGAAAGAGCCTGAGCAGGTCAATGAGCGGTTGCGTAACACGCGCAATGCGCGCTGCGTGCTGTTCAAATGCTTGGAAGTACCTGGGGGCAAGGGTAAGCAGATATGCAATCTCCTGGCGCTCCTCCTCGGAGAGAACAGGAGAACGGTCAGGATAGGTGGAAAGCTCTATGGGCATGCGAAACTCCTGCATGTTCTCTGGGCTTCCAAACGTTGAAATATTAGGTGTTGGCATCTCTTGCTTCCCCCTGTGTCTGTCGCTCTCGGAAAAGAGATTCCAGGCGCTTCCATTGTTGTTCATGAATCTTGTTGACCTGCCGAGCCAATTTAGAATCAGCCAGGTGCAAGTAGATCTCCGTACTGGCGATGGATCGATGACGCCCGTAGCGGCTGACTTCATAGAGGTCTAATCCATTGTCCATAAGATGAGTGAGCATGAGATGCCGCAGCTTGTGTGGGGTTAACTGAGGCAAGCCCAATGCTTGCCGGATCTCCTCAAAGATCTTGGTAATAGACCACTTGCTGATGGGCTGGCCGGCGTTTTGGTTCGATTCAGAAAGAAAAAGCGGGCCTGCATCCTCAGCGCCATATGCTTGAACAAGGCGTGCTCGATCCTCCTGGAGATAGTCTTGCAAGGTCTTCCAGGTGGTATTTGACAGCACAATTCGTCCTTGCATCTTGTTCTTGGTCAACTCATGCGGAATCTTGATGGTGTGGGTGCGCTCATCAATGTGATCTTTTCTGAGAAAGGTCACTTCTTCTCGCCGTAGGGCTCCATCGTACAAAACCAGGATGAGCGCCTGGTTGCGTAGCGACATGGTGGCAAACACATACAGAAGAAGATCAGCGAACTGGCTTTCGCTGGGAATCCAGGGCGCTGAGGGAGCATAGCTGACTAAGCCCCTCTCTTTTCCACGCACTCCTCTGGGGACGGGATTCAGTTGGTCATGCCGCTGGCGGACCCGGATACACCAATCGTAGAAAACTCGGACGGTGCTGACTCGCCGCCGAATGGTGTTGAGCGCCAGACTTGATCCGGTAATGTAGGTAATCTTTTCTTTCGCCGACTTGTGTCCAGAGCCACGACGTGCGGGACGACTCCACAAGCCATCCACGTAGCGGGCGATCTGGCTCTCCTCTGCCTCAAGCAGCGTAGAAAAGGGAATGCCAGCGTTTGCCTGAAGAAAGTCATCAAGATCTCGACTGTAGTTGTCAATGGTGCTTGGGCTCTTGCGCACCTGAGCTAATTCCTCAATAAAGGCGCGGGCGACGGGATTCTCAGAGACAAGTGGATACAGTTCCCACCTCACCGTTTGCATCGCTACCACCTCCACGATCTAGAACGAGCCAGACCGTGATACCTTCGCGAGGTATGACCATCTGCCTATGTTCCAGAGAGACAAAGGAAACCTCGCCTATCGGCGAGAGGGATCATACCGCTCTCCCTGGGCATTCACACGCACAAAGGGGGGGGCAATATCCAGGGAGGTCAGCTGGTGATAGCGATGGGGACGCCGGAAGGCATTGCCCCAGGTGTTGCGGCTGCGATGGGAGCGCAGGGCATCCAGGTTGAAGGTCGCCAGATAGATCCCTTCGCTTTCCCCGGCTTCGACGAGCAGCATATCACGCGAATGCCCGTGTTCATCCTCATTGATGCCATCGACGGCAATCGAGTGGCCGTTGTTCGAAGGGGCAGCATAGTTGGTCATCGCCAGCCCCACCATGTTTTCATAGGCCCGGACACGAACCTGCATAAGGCGATTGAGGTCGAGTCCACAGGCGTTGGGAACCAGGATGATCTCGGCTCCTTGAAGCATGAGGATGCGGGCACTTTCGGGAAATTCCCGGTCGTAACAGATCATAGCTCCCACCTGGAGTGACCCTTGCGCTGTCTGGAGAGTACACACCGGGAAATCGTCCCCAGGCGTGTAGGCGAACTCCTCGTGATCGAAGTCACAGGTATGCACTTTGGCATAGGTCAGGACGATGTTGCCCTGCTGGTCGATGAGCGACACCGTATCGCGGGGATGGCGTGGTGCTGGAGGCCACGCTTCGAGATAGGTGAGCGCAATAGCCATGGAGAGCTCGCAGGACAGCTCCTGGAAATAGGTCACGAAGCGATCGTTCTGGCTCACAGCTTGATCGAGCCAGCGTTGGTACGCTGCGGGATCAGGTACGGGACTTGCGCTAGGCGGCGTATTTTGCCACAGCTTTGGCGCTTGCCAGAGGTCTTCTTGAGGGTGAGGAAAAGAGAAGAGCGCATTCCACGATTCCGGGAAGAGGGCGAGATCGGCCCCCATCGCTCTCGCGCGGCGACAGAACGCCTCTCCCTTGGTCAGAAGCTCGGACGGATCGGAGCAAGCCGTCATTTGGAGTAAGGCAACGGTTATTTGCATAACAGAGAACATCCTTTCTGCATTCCTGTTGGAAAACCCGCTGCTTATGCCGTCGGGAGCAGCGGGAGAAGACACGAGAGATGAGCGCTTTCGGCAGGGTACGACCAGGAGGAAGAGCGCAGACAACCAGTGCGCCTGCCATACAGGCGCATGAGGATCGTTCATCTCTGTGTGAGCCGATGCCCAGAATCAGCCCGGGAGGGAGATCAGGAGTCCGTCTACCTGAGCGTCAATAGTGCTGGAACATCCTCAAACTCGCTTTCGCAAAAGACTCTGGTCCGAAATGTCGTCTTGTCCTGAGTTTAGAATCCAGAGGCACGAGGTGTCAAGCCACGTTCTTTCCCAAACGGTTTGCTCACCACCGCACAACTGCGCCCAGCACCCTTGGGTTCCATCTGGAAACATTAAAGACTGAATGGCCAAGATTCGAGTTGTGCGTTTGCAGCGCGATCCGTAGCACTCTTGCCTTATGAGCATCTTACCCAAAACCCAGCGGGTCGTGGCGAGGTTTCAGACATAGCATCACATTTCTACTCCACTTATCATCTAACACCTGGTACATACAAGATGCATTGGACGAACTGCGCAACAGCGGGCAAGAGGTTCGGCCAGAGGATGTAGAGCGACTTGCTCCGCTTCGTTTCCAACATATCAATGTCCACGGCACGTATCATTTCGTTCTTCCAGAGAGTGTGGCTCAAGGCCACCATCGTCCCCTTCGTCTCCTGACGTCTTCTTCTGAAGAGCTTTTCTAATATGTTGCTGGGAAAGCATGGTTCTTTTGGGCTGTTTTGCTATTCCAACTTTCTGTTCCAACTGTGGGCAAACCCCTACTTCTATACGCAGCAACTCAACAGTCCTTGCGGGTCTGTCGTTTTTGCCTATCATACTCAGGCAGAAGTGAATGATCCAAATAGTACGGGATACACCGCTGGGCGAATCTTGCTCGATGTGACCGACTCAAGTGGCACGAGTAACGTTGACCCGAATGCAAGCAACCTCAAGTACACCCTTACTCTCGATGTTGGTGGAAATCTCACAGGCCAGGAGTACGTTGTCACGTACTGAGACACATTGTCCAAATGAGAGAGCAGCATCGGCGCAAAAAAGCCGGGAGCATTCACTGGGATAACTATGACGCGACAAGTGCCTGGCAGCAAAAGGTTTACGAAAACATGCTGCTGAAATAACTGGATAAGTCGTGCGGACGCGGAAGAATGTTGTTGTATCTGGGAATGATTGTCTCGCAGAACAGGCCCTTGGCAGAAATAGAAGAATGCCGAGGGCTTGTTCATGTCCTAATTGCCTCTCGATAGTACTGTTGAGTCTATAGGGGTCATAACATTTTTTCGTACCGTTTTCCCCGTTAAGCAAGAAGAAATTCGTGCAGAAGATGAGAAATGAGCATTTCCACCAAGGAAGAGGGAGAGAAACCTCGAGAAGTTGATACTGCTTCTTTGTTTGTCAGGACTGCCCTCTGTTTTTTGCTTGTCTTTACGGCTCACATGTTCCATCGGGAAACTTTTTTCTCTGCAAATGCTGCTGAAGTTGCTTGTTTCTCCTACCGCTTAGCGGGAGAAATGGTACGAAAAAATGATATGACCCCAAGACCTGGCTTTCTGCCTGTGGACGGACCTGGGCGATGATTTTGTAAATGGTACTTTCCGCCGGAAAGAGAATACCCTCTTCGCGTAACCAATCCTCGGCTTCTTCGAGCAAGACAACCGGATCATCGCGTTGTAATGCCCGTGTCAGAAGATAGTCAGTGAGGCGTGGATCGTCCCCTTCATGGGCATAGGGACGCAGTTTGAGATAGGTACGAATCTGCGCCAGATGCTCGTCGCGCGTCTGTGGTCTCCGAGTGCTGTACTCAGCGAGGACCTCTGGATGGACATTGAGCTGCATAGCAACGAACTGGATGATGCGTGCAGGGGTCAGGTTCACTTCAGAAAGAGGACAATACAGCAAGCGGAGGAGGAGCAGATTGAGCGCGAACCCGAAGCGATTGGCTGCACCGCGGCAGGTCCGCACCTCTCGCATATCCTCCGGGGTCAGGAGGAAAAACCGGGCGAGGTCCTCAGATGCCCAGTCTTGTCGCAAGGCCCGGAATCGCCGAGCATCGAGGGTCTCTGTTGTCATACTTGGTCCATTCTTCATCGCTTCCGTTGACGCGCTTCCACCAATTCGCGCTTGATCGTCTCCATACCGATCTCGGTATAGCGCAGGGTCGTCTGCAGATTTTTGTGTCCCAGGAGTTTACGCACCGATGGCAGGCTGACCCCGCCGCGGAGCTTGATGGTCGCGTAGGTGTGGCGCAGCCGGTGGATCGTGATGGGCTCGTGCTCATCGGCAAAACGCTCGGGGCGTGCTGAGCGTGCTTGCTCCACGTACCGCTCGAAGTGATACCAGATGGTGCTATAATCGAGGGCCTCCCCATGCCGACCGCCTTTGCGCACGTCACCCCGGAAGAGTGGACCGACCCCGCCCAGCGTTCTGAGCAGCTTCCGCAGCAACGCAACGCTACGATCGGCGTCAATAAGGGGAATCACCCGCTCTTTGTTCCCTTTGCCCACAATCCGCAGGTACCCACCATCAAGGTCGTTGAGATGCACTTGCTGTACCTGTAAGCCCAATGCGTGTTTTTTACATTTGAAATATGGGCCGTTTTCTACGCCTGGTCTGACGACCGAGTTGGTCACTTCGAAGTGACCAACTCGGTCGTCAGACCAGGCGTAGAGGGCGCTCACCATAGTGTGCTAGGATGGTAACCTCTCGCAAGCATGGTTCCAAGTTCAATTAAAAAGTGGTACGAGGTTGGATTGTAAAAAACACAATGCCTCCCCCACGCGCATCCCCGTTTCGTACAGCAGCGTTAACAACAGGCGGTTGCGCAACTCCTGGCGAGGAATCGCGGCCAGAATCGCCTCCACTTGCTTTTCAGTCAGCGGACGCGGATCACGCTCGCCGATGGGGATGGCTTCCAACTTGGCGGTGGGATCGGCAGGCAACAGATCCTGCTGGTACGCCCACCTGAAACACGAACGCAACGCAGCTTTGCGGCGGGCCAGCGTGGTTGGTGCCAGATCCGTTGTGGCATCCAAGAACAGGCGTAGATGGGATACGGTGATTTCGCGAACGGGGAGAGTCGGAAGCACCTGCGCACACGCCATGAGGTCATAGCGGTAAGCGCGACGGGTGTTTGAGGCAAAGGCGTGCTGTTTGGCCGCTAAAAAGGCCTCGATCAACTCGGTCCAATCCATAGATTCCTCCGTGTCCAAGATAATCTCAATGTACCAGTGGACAATGACCGCTGGTGAAAGCGCTCTATTACTCGATGAAGAAGCTGTGGTGTCCAGGATAACAGCTATTATCTCGGACAAACGTGAGCCAGAGTATACCAAAGAGCTGAGGGAGTGAGGCTGCTTTGGTACTTTTGGATGTTTGTTCCTACTTCGACGAGGTATCGAGGCTTAACAGGGATTCTGGTACCGAATAATTGATGAAGAGGAACTTGATGTAAAAACTCTTGAAAAAGTTATAAATACATGATAGAGTTAGTATGGCGATCCACTTTGAGCCTTCAGCGTTTCGTTTGTATCATTCAATAAACCTCAGACTTGCGTCTATCACGTGTCTGGCATTATCTTTACTGCACCATAATTTGAATCGGTGGAGGATCATGAACCATCTGGACCTGGTCAAGCTTACAGCCTTGATGGAACGCACGAGCGGTACACCCGAAATTGTGGTCGGGTTGCTTGATGGACCTGTCGCAACCAATCATCCTGATCTTGAGCGTGAGCATATCCGTGAGATTCCTGGGAGTGTACGCGGGACATGTACCCAAACCAAGAGCGTTGCTTGCCTGCATGGAACCTTTGTCGCAGGTATCCTATGCGCGAAGAGAGGTTCCGTTGCCCCTGCTATCTGTCCCAACTGCACCTTGCTGGTGCGCCCTATTTTTACAGAGACACAAGGAGGCAGCTTACACATGCCAAGCGCAACTCCCGAGGAACTAGCAGCAGCTATACTCGACAGCATCAGGGCTGGGGCACGTGTGCTGAACTTGAGCGTGGCCCTGGTACACCCCTCATCCACAGGTCAGCGCGAGTTAGAAGAAGCCCTGGACTATGCAGCAAGGCGCGGTGTCATTGCTGTTGCGGCGGCGGGCAATCAAGGAGCCGTGGGCAGTTCTGCCATCACTCGCCATCCCTGGGTTATTCCAGTCGTGGCTTATGACCTGCGAGGACGACCAATCCAACAGTCGAACCTGGGAGGTTCTATCGGAAGACGTGGGCTGGGTGCGCCAGGCGATGACGTGACCAGTCTTGGAGCCGATGGCAGACCCATCACGTTCGGAGGGACGAGCGTCGCAGTCCCTTTTGTCACTGGTGCCATCGCGCTCTTATGGTCGCAATTTCCCACTGCGACAGCGGCTGAGATGAAGTTCGCTCTCACCCAGGTCTCTACGCAACGGAGAACGACGATCGTTCCCCCGTTGTTGGATGCCTGGGCCTCGTACCAGTTTCTGATGACCACATATGAAAGGACATGAATATTATGGACGCAGAAGAGGCAAAGGATGGTCAGACCAACAAGCAGGAGCGCCAGCCGTACCGCGTGCGCCTTCCTGGTTTCATCAGCGATGAGGATGTCGGCCTTGGCGACGTGATTAAGCGGGCGACAGCTGCCGTCGGCATCAGACCCTGCGGGAGCTGTGAAGGTCGTGCCACTACCCTCAATCGCTGGCTCGCCTTCTCCGGTCGTCGTCCCAAGTAGACGGTCTCTGGAATTTGTGCGAAAAATTTATACTGAACTGAAAAGGAGGACCCTGATCATGGAGCTATCCGAAGAGAGGGGACCATCGGCAAACCAACCCCTGGACGTAACTCTCGCTCAAGCCATCGCGCCATCTCCTGTTCGTCCGACGGGAGAGGCTTCCTCCTCCTTCGTCTACGCGTTGGGCAGAGTCATGCCACGTTTCCCAAGCTTGGCCGTAGAAAAGGAATTTGCTCAGGCTACCGGGCGAGTCGAAACAGTCGGTCTGACAGACCGGCAGGCACTTCAGTCTGTGCTCTCAGAGAAGTCAAACCGTTATCTGGCACGCCAACTGTGCTGGGTATTGACAATTGAAGGTTTGGAGACATATCTCCTTGTGCCACGCGACTCAACGGATTTTAACCTCCTGATAGATGCTAGCCGTCCGGCTCCCAGTCCTATGGATATCGATGTCGTCATAGGTGTGCGAGGACCCGTAGCCTCACCAGAGATGTGCAATGGGCTCATGCTCCCTCTTGTCGCATTCGACCAGATCTATTCCTTCGACCGCGATGCGCTCATCAAGGCCGTTCCACGACCGGAGAAAGTGACCGCAAAGGAGTTTGAGCCAGCGGCTGAGGAACTGTTTGATCGGATCATGCAAATGGCAGACAATGCGGGCGCGACGGATGACCATCGTGCGCTGAACTACCTGGCTGTGCGCTATCCGGCGATCTACGCCACAGCTGCTGACGCTTTTGGGCGCAACAGCGCCTTGACCGGGGTGGAAGTGCGTCCCTCGCGTCTGAGCGGCGCGCGCAACATTGTCGATGTAATCTTTTCGTACGCCAACCGCAATACCGATGTGACTGAGAAGTTCTTTGTGCGCGTGGATGTGACCGAGGAGTTCCCGTTCCTGGTTACCAAACTGTCACCCTACTACGACCGATGAACTCAATTCTCTGAAAGGAGAAGCTTGAAATGAACATGCCTGGATTTACCGCAGAAGTTACACTTTACTCCGCGAACAGGAATTACCGCACGGCAAAGATTAGTACTAGTTTCCCAAACCAGATCGTTCTACAAGACTGTAGCTTCCTCAAGGATTTAGCATGTAGCTCACCAATGTCTTGGTGTGGGTGCGGTTTCACTGGCACCATCAATTGTGCTAACTGTTTGAGCACAATTGGTGCATCTTGGTGTCTTGAGTGTATTAATGTGAATGATCCACGCGAGGATCCAAATGCACCGTCCGGAGGCTCTGCCGCGGGGAACAGTGGGAGCGGCTTCGTTGGAGGTTCACAACAAGGTTTGACGTCAGGTTCGGGAGGTGCTGGTTCGAGAGGTAGTGGTGGTGATGGAATTTCAAACCCCTGTCGGGCAAAACCTTGGTTGCCTGTTTGTCAATAAGGGGTCACCATACCATATTATCCGGGGAGAAACGCAAAACATACGCTAAGAGACTAAATGCCTTCTCTGGCCGCTCTATCAATATGGCATGAAGAGAGAGTTGTGTTGAGGAAGGTCTTTTGTGTGCGCCTTTTGCTTTTTAAGTAACAAAATGCTTCATTAAAAGGCGCTTCAATAGCCTTAGCCTAAGTTTCTCCCGAAAAAGTATAGTGACCCTGAGAAGGTCTAAAAACAATTTAATGTAGAAGAAGGTGGTGAATAAAATGAAGGAGTCCAGGTTCCCTGGATTTACCGCAGAGGCATCACGCTATCAGACGAACAGGCCCTATCAGATAGTTGGGAGTGTTGGTACTTTGTCTAGTCGCCAAGTAGTTGCGCCTCAGGCTCGGCAGGTTCAGTGCTTTTGGGTCTGCATTAGAACGGCGATTGGTGACTTGAGTTGCATTCGTGCGTGCCTCCCATCTGGGCCAGTGTTCGCATGACCTTGGAGGTATGGTTCTCAGTCTCCGAGATACCGTGTAGCATCAGGCTTCAAAAACGCGGCACAGCAAGCATCCATTTTTGAAGCCTGATGCTACATCATCTCTGAGACGAGAATGTAAGCCTACTTACGAAGGAATGGTCTCCCAACATTTTCATCTGTCGATGTAGAATATCTGATACCACTCGTCCGATCTATGATCTTCCAGCTCTCGTATCTTGTCCTCCTTTAGCTCTACCTTGATTGTGGCTTGGAGTGGTTTCTTCTGCAATGCAGATTGGGCATAGAGTGTAAGGTAATAGGACGCACCAGCCTGCCACCATTTGTCGCTTTTCAATCTAACGAAACAGGCCATTGGTGCTTGCGGCTGACTGTAGGTCACTGGCAGCGGGATATTCTCGGAGATATTGTTCTCAAATACCTCGTCCTTTAACTCTTTATTAAATGTAAATTTGGAAATGAATTGCCAGAAGAATTCTATGCGCTGCTCCTTTGGAAAGCCGCGATGTCCGCCCGCCTTCGCATGTACTGGCCGGACTTCCAACCACATATTCGTAATTACATCAGCACGGCTTGTCAGATTACCAATGCTAAGAGTCGGCTGGATGTAGAAACAAGTGTGTTTTGGCGCGAGCTCTAAGCGTACCTTGCTGGGTAGGGTAAGAGTGATTTGCGGTTTCCTCACCGTTATGTAGAAGGCACTCCATGCAACGCCTAAAGTGACCAGTGTGCTTATCATTTGGCCCAGAGTTCCAAGGACCGATAACTTGTTAGGGTCCAATGTGATGGGCCACTGAAAGATAAGGATGAGAAAGCAGACAGCAAAGAAGAGTACTACTGGCACGAACAACAACATTCCAAAATATCTGGTAGACATCCTTTTTCCCTCGTTTCTATTTTAGAGTCTGTGCGTTCTATGCTCAGCAAGGACATCGGATACATATTCAGAGTGTGTCAGCGACCGACCAGTTAGAACAGTACTTCTTCAGTCTATCATATTTTCCAGTAGTGAAATTGCGTCAAATGCCATTAAAAGTTGAAGTTAACACCAAGAAACTTTTGAGAGCCAATTTTGCGGCGAACAATCGCGTCAAAGCAGCGATCTTTGTCCGATCTCAATTTGCTCCGCTGTAATCTGGTTATTGTTCTTGCCGACATTGGCCTCCATTAGGTATTTACCGACAAGGCGATAGTAATAGGGCTTAGCGTTGTAAATTTTGTCGGCGGGCCTAATAGGCCTAAGTGTAATTTTGACCAAAAGATACGACGTGCCATATAACTACGCATAGGATTTTCGCAAAGTGGCTCTAGAGGCTGATAGACACACCTTGAAAACTTTCATCTCGCGGGCAAGAGGTAAGAGCGCAACCTGTACTATTTTCGGGGAAAAGGACTTCCTCACGGAGAAGAAAAACCTGTTTTACATGCATGAAAGCAGAAAAAGAGCGAGCTCAGCCTCAGTTATATGGCACGTCGTATCTTTTGGTCAAAATTACACTTACAGGCCAGTCAGATATCACACGGGCGACCAAAATTTACTGTGCCTCGGCGCAGATCTTCACCGGATTCCAAAGCAGTTGGTTTAGGGAGCAGCTGGAAGCGGCTTTTGAAGCTGCGTGCAAGCGTGGGATCAAAAAGCGCATGCCATTCTTCTTCTCGGTCCTGGAAAACCGCTTGGAGTTCAGCGTGGAGGAGCTGGCGTTTATCCGCAGCGACGAGCCGCTCTACGTCGATGGCAACATCAGCGACTTCGTGGCCCAACTCAAACGACAGTATAAGAAAAGCGGCAGCGCCCTGGACTATGAGCAGTGGATCCGGCAGTCCTGGCTCCCAGCGGGACCGACGCAGCGAGTGTAACTGTAGCGTCGTCGGCGCACGGGGCAAATGGAAACCAAACGTGACAGTCTGGCTTTTAGATGTTGTTAGAGGAGGGCTATCGTTTCATCATAGCGTCTCACAGTGAGGCGGCTGGCGGCACACCGCCAGTATACCTCTTGTGTCAAGTCGGGCGTGGCGCGCCGGGTCCCTTTTGCCATTCGGTATCGAAAACGATACCCCTCTCTTGGTAAACCCCCGCTACAGGCGGCGTTTCATGCTGCGCCGTCCGACTGAAAAATGCCAAGCAAGGAAGAAAAACACCGCCCTGGTTCGCTGCAAAAGAGGGTGAGGATGGGAAGCAAGCGACTTGACGATGAATGGTAATATTGGAGTATAGGTTCTAATTCAACCTCGTAGTGCGCCAGTGTAGAGCATAGAAAAACGCCCGTTTTTGTACCGCGCCGATATGCGCATGGAGGTTAGTCGCGAATGCCTGTGGTTTCTAAGGAAACGGTCCACCAACTGACACCGCGTGATCTCATCTGTCTGACCTGGATTGCCATGCAGTACGCAATCCGCCTGGATCAACTGCAACGCCTTCTCTTTCGCTTTACGCCGGAGCAAGACCGTTACAAGCTCAGGCCTGGCTCAGATCGTCTCTCCCTCGATCGCACCTACGAAGTGATCGCGAAATGGCTGGCACTTGGCTACATCGAAAAAGGAGGCATTCTGCACCACGATAAACTCTGGATCTGGGTGTCGCGTGCTGGGCTGCGCGCCTGCCAGCTCCCGTTCACTTCCAGCGGCAAACCGGCACCGGGCCGGGTGCCGCATCTTTTTTTTGTGAACCAGGTGAGGCTCTCCATCGAAGACAAACGGCCTGGAGATCTGTGGACATCCGAGCGCCAGATCAGGCGAGACGTGGGCGCGCCGACCAAAGGCGAGGATCTTCCCCATTTGCCTGACGCGGTCTTGACCAACATGAGCAATGGCAAGGTCACCGCGCTGGAGATCGAAAAAACGTCCAAAACGGAGAGCGAACTGCGAAACTCCCTGCGCGAGCTGGCCGTCTCCTATAAATCCGTTTGGTACTTCGCCACTTCAGCGACCTTGCGCCAACTCGAAGCCAAACTCGCTGACTTTGCACCAGAAATGCGGAAGCCGTTTCGGCTCTATCCTCTTGTGGAGTATGGCAATGACTATGGAATCTCGTGAGTACCGGGGAAGGTCCTCGTCCAGCAGCCAGTCGATAACGAACGACCCGCTTTGGCTGCTGCTCACTGCCCTCTTCATCCTGGTCCTCTTGCTTATTGGCCTGCCCGCCATCATCGCCGGGTTCTTCTCCCAGCGCGTGCTCTCCCGATACCTCTCCAGGTTTGGGCGGCGGTGGAGCGGCGCGATCTGGTTTGTGTTGGCCGCGCTGGGGATGCTGCTCCTCTCCAACCTCATGCAGCATGGCTTGCAACTGCTGATCCAGCGCGAGGTATGGGATTATGTGCAGAGTGGCAAGCACGACCAATTTGACGTGAGCCGCTGGCCCCTTGTGCGTCTGTGGGGTGAGACCTGGCCAGTCTGGCTGCGCACCCTGGTAGTCGTGCCGCTGTGGGGTCTCTGGTTTGATATCACGGCCAACACGAGGGGCGGTCAGACTGCCCGGATGCTGGTACAAGGTGAGCAAGCTCGCCAGCGCCGTGTTGGCCGCGCCCAAGCCGCCGCCCGGAAACGGGCACTGCGCCCGGAGTGCCTGCCCGATGCGGTCGGCGATATGATGGTCATGGGTGTGCCCGTTGGCGGCGACGAAGAACACGAATAAAGAAGGAGGGAACGCACATGGGAGATCTGCCCTGGACACGCAACAAGAACAAGCACTTTGTGTTCCCGCCACAGGCCTTGCGCTATAGCGCCGTGATGCTCGGGTCCTCTGGGTCGGGCAAGAGCGAGACGATCCGCCGGGCTGAGTATGGCGCGCACAAGGTGTATCGCCGCCAGGTGATCCACATCGATGCGAAGGGCAACACCAAACGGGACGACGAGGAGAGCGAGGATAGCGCGGCGCGTTTCATCGCCACCATGCGCGCAGCTGGGGCGCAGACGATCAAGGTGTTCCCCTCGACCTATTACAATGGCTGGCGGGGCAGTCCCGCCGAACTGAAGAACCGATTGCTCTCCGTGATTGACTCCAGCGAGTCGGCCTATTATGGCGATGTGGCCACCAATGCGCTTGACTTGGCGCTCTCGGCACAGCCCACGCCGCGCAGCAGTCGGCACTTTCTGGCGAATCTCCAATTTGAGCGGTTGAGACAACTCCACGCGGGCGATCCGTTTCAGTATCGGCGCGTCTTGAACCTGAATAGAAAGCTCCTCAAAGAGGTGGAACTGCGCTACCAGGTCTTTTTCGCGGCCATGGCGGGCACGCTCGATGGCACACTGGACTATGCCGACGCCGACGCCGTATACTTGCGTGTGCGCGGCTTTGTGCTGAGCGACGAGGCCCCGCGGCTTGGGCGCTTCCTGGTCTCCGATTTTATGCACTATATCGCCGAGCGCCGCCAGGCAGGGGTCCAGACGCTGCTGGTCATCGATGAGTTCAACGCCTTACGCATGCGAGAAGCACCGAGCGTGCTGTTTGAGCAAGTGCGTGATTTCGGCGGGTGTGTCATTATCAGCAGCCAGGGCTATACCGGTCTGGGACCGAGCGAGTACGCGGATCGCATCCTGGATGCTTGTAGCACCTATGTCCTGCACGCCTGTAGCGATCCGTTCCAGGTGAGCAAGCGCGCCGGCAAACGCTGGAAGTTGGAGACGACCTACACAGAGGATGAGGAGGGCCATTCTCGCCCGCACCACCGGCTGCGCTATGACTGGCGCGTGCCAGAGACGGCCGTGATGCAACAGGAAGAGGGACAGGCGTTTTGGATTTATAAGGGGCGTGCCCAGCAGGTGCAGACCGCGCTGGTCCCGATCACACTGGCGCAGGTGAACGAGGGTTGGGGTGAGATCCGCCGCCAAGAAGCTATGCAGCGCACTGTGCTGGAGCAACAGGAAAGCGGTCGGCGCGAGCAGCAGGCGAAGACACAAAAGAACCAGCCGACCACGACATCACCTGCCGCCGCCAAACCGTCGCCGAGGCGGAACGCCTCGAACCAGGCACCGAAACAGAGCCAGGGGCAGAAGCAGCCAAGGCCTGCGCCAAAGACACCAGCGCCAGCAGTTCCGCCACACCCACCACAGCCGCCGACACCACCCGCGCCGGCGATCGATGACGATGAACCTGACGAACTCTAGATATCCGTGTCCCTTTTGCCATTCGGTACCGAAAACGGTACCCTCTTCTGTCTGATGCCGCCTCTCATGCCGCGTCGCTCGTCTTGGTTGGTGCGCGCAAAATGCCAACCAGAGAAAAAGGACGCATCAGGATAGGTGGAGCAGGTGAACGGAAAGACATGAGGGAACGTGAAACGAGAACAGAACTGGAGAACGTTGATTCAGCTATGGAGTTTCCCTTGAGCATTTTCATCTACGATGCGCCACTGAGATCAGGCGGCAAAGCACGCTGGAATGAAGTTTTGCGTGCTGATACGCAACAATGGGCTATCTATGTAGCAGGACTGCTGCGTAATGCTGGCGTTCCATTTCAGGACACAGTACGCGAGCGCCCAGTGATCAAAGCGGTGAGATAGGGCTCACATTCCTAGCCTTGCTCGAGGTAGTGCTATGGTGTTTGCAGGCCTCTTAGGATGGCGGTAGCGTTGGGCTGGAACATGAGTTGGAGCTGCTGGTCGGTTTGTATCTGCTGGAATCGCGGCGCGATGGCCGGATCAAACAGATCGCATATATATGGGGGGTACTGCAGAGCGTGCGGCTCGTGGATAATGCCGGGACTCCCAAGTGGGAATATATCGTATAGGGGTCTGACAACGATTGCTCCATTTTTGGGCCATTTTCGCTTATAGTGTCTTTTAAATAGCTTAAAACGCTTTTTCTAACTTAAAGCCTTTCTTGGGGAGAGCCGTTTTACTGCTGCTAATCTCGTATAGCGGATGGAAAACAGCCAAAAAGAGGAGGTTTCTATCTGCTAAGGTACTCAAAAAACCATGAAAAGTATGTCTGCTAAGGTTTTTATGTCAAATGGCCCGTTTTTACAGGAATCGTTGTCATACCCCCATATGGCCTGTCGGTGTTTTTTTGACGAAAAGCGTCATGTCTCTGCGGACAGAGAGAATGATGAAAATGAGATAGAATAGGGTGAGATCGGGAAAGAGAGATCGTTCGTATCACTAGAGCTCGAGCCTGTCGAAAAGCTGATCGAGGTGCATCCAGCAGAGAGAATTGTCGCCGCCCGAAAGGGATGAGCACGCATAGGAACATTGTGTAGAGCTGTGCACCTCTTCCCGATTTCTATCACGAAAGCGAGGAAGAAACGATGCAAGTGATTCACCCCCGATGCGCCGGACTTGATGTCCATCAGAAGACGGTTGTGGTCACCTCGATGATCACCCAGCAAGACGGAACCGTCCAGCGTGAGCGGCAGACCTTTTCGACGATGACTACTGACCTGCTCGTGCTCGACGACTGGTTGCGGCAGCGACAGATCGAGGTGATTGCTCTGGAGAGTACGGGAATTTATTGGCGTCCAGTTTTTACGATCCTAGAAGAAAGCCGCACGGTCATTCTCGTCAATGCCAGACATATGAAAGCTGTTCCGGGTCGCAAGACGGATATCAAGGACAGTGAATGGATTGCAGATCTGCTGCGTCATGGACTCCTGCAGGCCAGTTTCATTCCTCCTGAGCCCATTCGGGAACTGCGTGAACTGACTCGCTATCGCAAAACCTTGATTCAAGAACGTGCTGATGAGGTGAATCGCTTACAAAAAGTGTTAGAGATGGCCAATCTCAAGCTGGCGGTGGTGGCCACCAATGTACTGGGCAAAAGTGGACGAGCCATGCTCGAAGCCATTCTGGGAGAGCAACAGGATCCCCAGATCCTCGCTGAATTGGCTCGTGGACGTTTACGAAGTAAATTGCCCGCCTTGCAACAGGCACTCGAAGGGCGCGTCCAACCCTATCATCGCTTTCTTATCACGCGCATCCTGGCGCACATTGATTTTCTTGAGCAATCGCTGATCGTTCTGCAGCGGGAAATCGAGGAGCGGCTTGTCCCATATGCAGAGGCCGTCGAGTTGCTCAAGCAGGGTGTCAGGCATTGAGTCGCTGCTGCTGATGTAGAATGGGACGAGCCATTTCCTGTACCTGGAACAGCAGGAGACGCCCATCAGGCAAATGGAGGTGTTTCTCATTGACCCGTTGACACAGCAGCGAGAGATCACGGTTGTATTGTCGATCGTGAAACGGACGCAGTTGCACAGATACCACATGCCGATGAGAGAGGATCCTTCCGGGGAGTTGGAAGAAAGGCGCTAAGCGTGCCCAGGTGGCATGAGCATAAGAAGCCGGAAAACACTGATCACGAGTCCACATGGCGAGATTCGCCAAAGCGAGTTTGCAAACCGTCATCATCTGATCCTTGCGGTTATCCAACTCGTACATGGTCCGCTCTTGCGCTGCCAGATCCTCCAGAGCACGCAAGATATCCCCTTGTTCGCGACAGTAGCGTTCCCATTTGGCAAATTCTTTGTTACTGCTCTCCAATAGGCGAGAGACACGCTCCCACAGCACTTGCATCTCACGCTCGGCCTCCTGCTGGAGTCGGTTCCGTTCGGCTTTCCACTGGGAAGGCGAAACTCCTTGCGCCTGGAGCTTTTGCAACTGCTCATCCAGGAGCCGATAGCGCTCTTCACCTTTGGCTTTCGTTTCTTTCCACAGGCGCGTATAGCGCAACGACGCTTTGCGCGAACGCTCTCGTGCAGCAGGAGCCCATTGCTTGATGTCACTCAACCGCTTCTCTAATGCTGCTCGCTTTTTGCTGACTTCGGAATTGGGGACTGGAGTCTTGCCATAGCCATGATTAGTATCGAGCCCCAGAGGCAAAAGATAATCACGAATGACGTTCTCCTGGAGGGGCCAGCGTCGGATGTAGGTCTGGGCTACCTCTACGGCATCGATGTGCGGAGCCGTTGTCACAATGGGGATGAGCTTGGCTGTCGTTGGTTCCGCTGTCGTTGCCTTCGCTTGCCAGTTCTCCCACCACCAGGCAGGCAAGCCCGGATCTTCATGGGGGTCTTCTTCTGGTGGGGCACAGGAAATCCGACGACGAAGGTCACGGATGAGAGCGACTTGCAGCGGGAGAACCTGATCTTTTTGATCAGGTAAAGGGAGTGCGAAGCAGCCTTGTGCCACTTCACGAACGACCTGACCGTTGCGGTCATGGGTTAAGGGTACGAACTCACCAACGTCAGTGAAAGAGGTGAGCCCCTCATATTGATTCGTTTTCAACAGAGTCACGACGGTGTATCCAGCCTCAGCCAGGTCTCTCAAGAAAGGGGCGGCCATCCCTTCGCGATCCACAATGATGCGTGCGCGTGCCGTTTTCCCCCCAGTCTGTTCATAACGAGCCAGCACCTGGGGTAATCCTACCGTCAAATGTTGGTCTCCACGCGCGGTGGTCGCCAAGCGGGGATGCCCGTGTTCATCGTGCAAAAGAGTCAGCGCACGCCCTCCCAGGATTTTGCCAGTGCGTCCGACGAGTCCACGCGGGATCAGGCTATCGGCATAGACAGGCTTGCGGTGCCCATCGATGTAAAAACAGGGAGCATCTTCCTCTCCAGCATCCTGGAAGCCAGCCTCCCACAGATGGGTCGTCCAGGAGCCAAGGGCAGTGGTCAAAGCTTCGGATCCATTCGCTTTCGCCAACTGGCTCAAAAACCGCTCGGTGTGGCAATAGCCATACGCCCGAGATCTCCCTGTCACCGCTGCCAATGCGTTTCCAGTATAGCTGCGCAGGTCATGCGTTCGAGACAAGCCACCCAGAGGAAGGAACAGCAACGTCAGCATCAGTTGGCGCAGGCAACGTGGGGAACTCGAGAGCAGAGACCGAGCGGTTGTTGGTTCACAAGAGGCGATCGCCGTCTCCAGCTCGCAGAGCAAACCCGTCTCATGAACCGCTGCCAGTAATAGCAGCCCTCCGGCTCCTTCCTCAACGTTGGTTTCCACGCCTCCCTGATTTTTTTCCCGCTTGGCTGGTGGCGTTGCTCCATCCATGCGCTGCTCGAACAGCATTGAGGTGACTAATGCTCAGCCGCACTCCCAACTGCTCTTGCAGTTCTGCTTGCAATTGGCTGCTTGCAACCAGCGCGGTGGCCTGACACCGCAACTCCAGCCAGTGGAGGACGGCAGGAAGCACTTTGGCGAGGTGTCCATGTCTGCCATCTTGCAGGGCGGCTTCTCCTCGCGTGCGAACCTCTTGCTTCCAACGGTAGGCCGTGGCCCGACTCGTCCGTACCCTGGCGATTGTTGCCGCCTCCTGCCAGGACACACCTGCTTCCATGAGTTCTAGCATCTGTTGTTTGGCTGCTCGTTGCTGCTCGTGTTCCATACTCGTTCCTTGCTCTCTCTTCGCTCAGACTTCTTTCTGTTCCCTCCTGGATCATACCTCATCTTTGGTATCTTAGTCTAGATCGGCAAGGTAGCTTTTTGCCTGACACCCTGCATGAAGAGGGGCCCTGGAATCAATTTCCAGAAGCAGTTCACAAATGGGGTATGAGAACAAGGTAGAGGCAAGATTACTTCTGTTGAATTGAGAATGGCTTCCTAACAAGCTCCCGTTTTTAGATAGATCTCTCATTTTGCGTCTTGACATGCGTTCTAAAAGTACGCTACACTTGAGCTATAAGAACTGCCGATAATTAAAGTTTATCGGCAGTGCGACACTTGATCTACCGCGCAGAAATGAAGTGTCATGTGATAAGAAAGGAGCACACAGTGGAACCTTTGAGTATAACCCAAATCTTTACTGCCTCTACGAAAATAATGGAGAACGCACAGGAGCTGGTCGAAGAGGCGGAATTGCTCTTGGAACACGATAGAAACGCCAGGGCATATGCATTAGCTCATCTTGCCACTGAGGAGCTCATAAAAGTTCAACTCCTTTTACCCGTTGCCTGTAAATCCCAACATTAAACGGCTCATGTCCAGATTTGGGGCATACCGCTCCCTTGCTCCTCAAAAGGAGAGGAA
>JADEYI010001352.1_pt1 | contig 19194 bp, 22 predicted proteins | sample 8542331 | NCBI WGS metagenome assembly JADEYI01 (sample SAMN16510988, study PRJNA670497) | mine drainage metagenome | isolation source: biofilm near Copperflume 1 | place: Germany: Marsberg coppermine Kilianstollen | collected 2018-02
CGGGCTTGGCCCGTGCGAGCACTAGGCCCACAGGGCCGGGCTTGGCCCGTGCGAGCACTAGGCCCACAGGGCCGGGCTTTGCCCGTGCGAGCGGCTATGCGCTGGGCGCATCTCCTGATGGCGCTCTCCTTCTCTCTCAGTCGGGGTAAGTCATGCAGGCTTACCCTGAAGACCGCTATAGAAACACCAACCACGTCCCAGACGATGTTTCTTGATAAGGCAATTGTGCTGTCCTGGTGTAGCTTTAAAGCCCTCTGTCTTTTGCCTTTTAGAGCGGTTTGCATGAATAAGCGTCTACTATCCTCGAGGTTTTTATTTTAGGAACGCTCAAATAACTCCGCCCAGGTTAGGTTTTCGGTAGGTTATCGCCAGGAAAGCCCCGGCAGGCATGAAGCTCGTAGATAAAGATCCCCTGCTTGACACCAGGGTCTTCATCCATGATTTGCTTTACCTCCTCCAGACTCGCATTGAAGACCCCAATTCCACATAAGGTACTGCCATCGGACACCGGGCAGACAATGCTCAAGATTCCTTCAGCACGAAGGGCATGGTTCCGACGACCATGTTCCCAGATGATCTCCGGGGCTCCAGTCATATGTCGGTTCGGCCCATCTTTCAAGATCATCAGGCTGAATGCTCTGGCCTGAGAGGCCATTTGACGCATGAACTCGTCGGTAATGGTTACCATGCGGCTCCTTTCTTTGCCACCAAGACTGCCCCTCTCCAGACCAGGTGAGCGTGCTGGGCAAACTCAGGCCCATGAGATTGGGTTTGGGCAACAGCCTCAGTGTAAGGTGAGATTGCCGTCGGAGGTCGTTACCTCCAACACCGCCGGATTTGAACCTGCCAGGAGATAACATCAAGGGGTAGGCGGATTTGGCGGCTGGTCGGGAGTCGGAGGAGCTTGTTGCGGTAGGGTGTCCAGCGTCTGGCCCGGCGGGAGGCTAGGTGGGGTGGGCAGCAGCGGGGTGCCGACCTCGAGCTGGAGCAGCGGGCTATTTTTTACGGAAACAATTAACCGGTAGTAGCCGTCGTCAATCCGGTCAAAGTGGGCCTCGAACTCGCCGGGCTTCTCGGCCCAGATAGACTTTTCCTCGAAAAGCTGATCGTCTTTGTACCAGCGCAGCTCGAGGTAGCCCGGCTCCGGCATCCGCCGCAGGACGAGCTTGACTTCAGCCCCTCTTTCGACGGACTTAATAGTTCCCGTCAGCATTACCCGGTCGGGGAAGGCGGCCTTTCCAGGGTCAAGCGGCACGAAGGTGTAACGGCAGCCGGTCAGCGTGACGAGCACTAAGGCTACCAAGCTAACGTTCCAAGCGTTCGATCTTCGGCCTTCGACCTTCGACATCCCTAGAACCCCTCTCCTGCCGTCACCAAGCTCAAAAGTGCCACTGGCGCAGTCTCCGCTCGCAGAATACGCGGCCCCAATGTGACCGGGGTGAAGCCTTTGGTCTCCAAGAGTTCAACTTCGGACTCGGTCAAACCCCCTTCAGGGCCGGTGAGGAGGGCGGTGGGTTTGTCTGGGTCGAAGGAATCGCGCACCCTGGCCGACGAGCCCGGATGGGCCACGAAGCCCTGTCCAACGCTCGGAATCAGCTTTAGCGACAGCAGCGAGCCGACCTCGGGGATTAGGCTGCGTTCGCACTGTTTGGCCGCCTCGACCACCACCCGGCGCAGGCGCAGCAGTTTGCTCTCCGCCATCTCGCGCACCACGCAATGTTGCGTCAGGATGGGCACAATCATAGCCACACCGAGTTCGGTGGCGGCCCTGACCACATCGCTGAGCTTGTCGCCTTTGAGCAACGCGACATAAAGCGTGACCGGCTGCGGGGTTTCGCGGCTGGCGACCCAGGTTTCCTCTATTTTCAGGCGAACTGAGCCAGAATCCACGTCCAGGACGGTTGCGCGTCCCTCGAGACCCTTCCCGTCGAACACGGTGAGCACATCCCCAGCTCGTGCCCGCAGCACGTCGGCGAGGTGACGTGCCTCGCGCCCGGAAATCTCGAGTTCGGGCTGAATAGATTGAACGAAAGCACGATGAGGACGCATAGGAACGTTAACCGCATACACCTTAGCGTTGACGGATGAAAGTAGAGGGCCAAGGGCAGAGAGTTTTTGACTTTTCAGCCCTCTGCTCTCCGCTCTCTGCTATTTCAGCGCATACGTCAGACACAGCCATTCACCTTCCTGACGGTGTTCCAGGAGTCCGAACCCATTTGATTCCACAGCCTGCCGCACCAGTTCTTCACGCTGGGCCAGAATCCCGGTCAGGATTAGGGTTCCGCAGATGCCGAAGGCTTCGCGGTACTGCGAGGCCAAGTAGGCGTGAAGTTCGGCGTAGAGGTTAGCAACCACCACGTCGAAAGGGCCAGCCGCGTCAGTCAGGCTTCCCACCAAAAACTGCGGATTTACCCCGTTGACGGCAGCGTTTTCCTCTGCCAGGGGAATCACCGCCTGGTCAATGTCCACCCCGACGGCCTCCGCACCCAGCATCGCCGCACTAATCGCCAAAATCCCCGAGCCAGTGCCCAAGTCCAACACCCGCATATCCGGCTCGACCCGCTTGGCGAGAGTTTCCAGCGCCATCCGCGTGGTCTCGTGATGTCCGGTGCCGAAAGCCATGCCGGGCTCGAGCACGATTCTTTTTTCGTCTCCCTGCCATTCGTGCCAAGGGTCCACCACCACAAACGGCCCGGCTACCACCGGCTTGAGGTCGCGCCGCCATGCCTCGAGCCAGTCGGTGTCGGGCAGCTCGGCCCACTCGCCCGGCAGCGGCAGCTCGGTGCGCTGTAGGAAGTAAGCCCAGACCTCTCCAGGACGCTCCTCGAGGCCCCTAGCCCCGAGGTCGAACAGCATCGGTGAATAGGCATCCAGGGTCTCGAAATTGCCTTTTAAGCGAAACACATGCACGGTTAAATCATACGTCGAACGCCAATCATAAAAGGCTAAAAACCCGTTTTACCTCATAGGCTAGAGGCCGAACCAAGAACACTCAAGGTGCAGTTTGCCAGGGAGACTTTCCGGTTTTCGTATTCACCTGAGGGCGAAACCTGGCAGCCCATTGGCCCAGCCTTCGACGCAGGCAAGCTCTCCGACGACTACTGCAACGGCCTCTCTTTTACCGGAACCTTCATCGCGCTGTGCGCTCAAGATTTGGGCGGCGGAGGGCAGTTTGCCGACTTTGACTACTTCTGCTACCGTGAACTATCACAGTTTTCATAATAATTCCGCCCTCCGGCGGAGTTATTTAAGCTTCACCCACACAAAAATCTTGGGGATAATGGAGGCTTATTTGTGAAAACCGCTCTAGGGCTGGTGTCTTAGAAAGGGCGCAGGAACCCAGCCTTCTTGCCTTGGTTGGACCAGGGTTTGGACGAAGTAGTAGTCAAGCTTGGGGTTAGCCTGGAACAATTTAATCCGTACAGGAGTTCCGCTAGGGGCTTGGCCGATGATACGGTTTCGGGTGTGGGAGTCGTAAAGATAAACTACTGGCTCCACCAACTTCCCCTGGTAATGCCCGTCCAGCCAAGCCGTATCTGGACGACCCCAAGGAATGGGAATACCGCACAGGCTGGGGTCAGGGTTGTCAGAGAAAGGCAATTTGGGAACGGCTTGAGCTAGCACCAAGCCCAAAAGCACAACCAAAGCTACCCAGCGCATACCTGAAGTTTAGCCCTTGTCTAGTTTCGCCAGTGTAAAGCGGATGACACCACAGCGCCATTCCACAGATAGTTTGGCAGCGCGGTTGACCTTAAGGAACACGCGCAATCAACTGGTGGTGGGCGTTCAAGCCGGGCTCACCTCTGGATTCCCCGTGGTCTTTCTGGTCGCTATGGTAAACCAAAAGCACCGCATTGGCGTGGGTTAGTGGTTGTGTAGCTATTACAGTCAAGGCCGCGTTACCATTGGCTGAGGCGGTGAAGGAGTTGGTTGTCCCGCTGCCATCGAGAGGAGTGAAGGTAACTCCGGTGGCCGAGAAGTGGTTCTCAAAAAGACTGTAGCGCCCTCCCGGAATTAGCCTGCTAAAGCTCGAGGTGATTTGATACTGGTTTTGACTCAATACTTTGATGACCACGAAGCCAGTAGCCTGTCTCCACTGTCCCAATGTGAAACCCAGACCAACTCCCTGGGCGTTGAGCAGGGGGGTATCAACGGAGTCGCTGAGGTAAGCTGGACGTATACCAGCCACATGGGGAATACCCTGTGGCCCAGTTCCTGCGGCAACATCTGTGGCCTGGACAAAGACTTGAGGATCTAGAAGAACCTTCTGGTGGGTCTCGGTTGAAAAGAAAATGGCGTGCAGCTCAAAGTTAAGTGCCAGAGGAATCGTGTCCTGTGCCAACGCCCAGGCCAAGAACAAGGATAAAAAAATTAGGTTCCCAAAACGACGGTTGATCATAACCCAAACACTCCTTTGGCAATCCAGCACTCACAGATGGGCGGGGATATTATCGTGCTTCTTAGTTTAGCTCGACCCATATTCGGAAAACCGCTCTACCTCAAAGCCACGTAGATTAAAGCCATTACGAGACCGAAAATTGCGTGTCCAACAACCATCCCGCTCGTCATACCGATACCCGGTTGGCTTTGCGGGGCATCCGCTACCGTTCGCAGCATCATCGGCGTGAGCCAGGATGCGATGATACCGTGTAATAGTCCGAAAATCAGCCCGATATGCCAGGTCAGTCTGAAGTGAAACCCATTCCATAACAAGGCATATATAATGCCAAACACTGCCCCCACCATCAGGTGAACCGTCCACCCTACTAAGACATTGTCACCACTTGCCGTCACCTTGCCGGTAGTGGTGGCCCGACTGCTGCTCAACATTGTGCTAAGCATTCGGATGATATCCAGCTTGGGCAGTCCCATTCTGGGTGCCAGATACATCAAGGCGGTCATCGCCAGCGTGGCTACCAAACCTGCGATGATCGCAGCAATAATATTCATAAACCCTCCGCATCTCCAAGTTTTTTACCCCTCGAGCCTGGAGTGTTCCGAGTGTGCACCTTAGGACAGGCTGGCTAGGTAAACTGGTTAACCCAATCGGCAATTTGTAGTCCCACACATATTTCGCAAACTGCTCTATCATGGGGATTATGGTCAAAACACCGTCTTTATATGCCCGTATACGCGAGGCGCTAAACCCAGGCATCCGCCGCTCGAGCAAGCTCACACCTGAGGCCTGGGTGGTTCCTCGAACCGACTGGCGAAAACTGCTCTCTTCGGATGAAATGCGCCAGATGGCTACTATTTGTCCTCCGCGTCCTTTCCAAAAAGGGGAGGCAATCTATTATCAAGGAGATTCGGCCCACAGTCTTTACATCTTGCTCGAGGGTCACGTAAAGCTCAGCCTGCCCTCGGGTAGCGGTGAGCGAGTATTGACTATCGTTGGCCCAGACGATATTTTTGGCGAATCCTTTCTGACTCATTCAGAGCGACGGCAAAGTGAGGCTATTTGCCTTAGTTCAAAAGTAATAGCCTGTCCAATTTCCAAAGAGCAGTTCCTACAAATCGCTGAGCGTCTACCCGGTGTGATGTTAACTTTCGCCACGATCCTTGCTGAGCGTAATCGTGCCCTCGAAGAGGAACTCCGGCTGGCTATTTTACCTGCTGAAGCGCGATTAGCTAGCGTTTTACTGGCCTTAGCTGAGCGGTTTGGCGAGGAGGTAGAGCCAGGGATTGCGCACATGAAATTGGAGTTAAAGCAAGAAGAGTTGGGCTCGATGGCAGGGATAACCCGAGTTTTTGCCACCCAGACTCTGAGCACATGGCGTGAGCAGGGTCTCGTAGAAGGGACTAGAGGTGAGTATCGTATTCACCTGCTGGAGCTACGCCAGTTGGTAGAGCGGCTCGAGTGGGATAGGCCCTGAACCCCTGAGTCACCTCGATACTGAGGGCAAGGGACACCGGCTCGAGAATCGCTCTATGGTACGGGGCCGAGCTGCGTGTCTACTCGAGTCGCCCAGCAGCAAGAGAAAGGGTCGAGACGATGAACAAAAACCCTAGAGCGGTTTGCCGAAAGAACCTTAGGGTGCGAGTATATGAGTCGAGCCAGACTAAGAAGTGCGACAACTTCAGGTAAAGCCCTATACCTTACCCAGGCCATCAGAGGTATAGTCTCGAGCCTGGAGGTGGCAAATGAATCGTTGGGTACTGCTCATAGCAGGAGTTTTAGGCATAGGAGTTGTTCTGGCACAGGTTGCGGGTTTGAGCGAAAACATTCAGGGCTATACCAACTGGACCCGGCTTAACATCAACAAAGTAACCAAGGCTGGGCCACACGCTGGTGTCAGAGACGTTTATATCAACCTGAAACCGGATCAGTTGTTGGGGGCTGACGGTCAGCCAAAGTTTCCCTTACCTGCCGGAACCCTGATCGTTAAAGAAAGCTCTGATCCCAACACCCTTTCGGTCACGACCTTGTACGTGATGCAAAAGAAGAGCGATAAGCCTGGGGACTGGGCTTGGGGTATGTTTGAGCGTAAAAGCAATCAGTTTATGGGCGGCACACTTACGAACCCTGCGATGTGCGTGGGATGCCATCAAAATTCCAAGAATACCGACTGGACGTACACCACTTACGAGAAGCGCTAGGAAGGTGAGTGTAGGGCCACAAGAGTCCTGGGAAAGGCTTTCAACCCCCAGAGATAGCCCCCACAATCAGGAGCGGTTCGGCCCCACCAAGCACCATGTCGGGCAATGGGATATCCAAGCCAAGGTGTGACCAGTCCTCACCACACACAAAAAACCGCAATAGAGCGCGGCGCTGGTTCGAGGCCGGGTCTATCACGGTTCCACGCAGGGCCGGGAAGCGGGCCTCGAGCGCCCTCAACACTGCCGCCAAGGTAGCTGGGGTGGGAAGCTCGAGGCTCACCTCCCCCGAGACCCTAGCCAGGTTACGCAGGTGGTAGGGCAAGACCACCCGAATCATGGCAGGGTCTGCACTTCTACCGAAAGCACCGGCGGGAGGTCGCGCATAATAGCGTTCCAGCTATCCCCACTGTCAGAAGAGGCATACACCTGGCCTCCGGTGGTTCCGAAATAGACCCCACAGGGCTCGAGCCGGTCTACCGCCATGCCGTCGCGCAGCACGTTGACATAGCAATCCGATTGGGGCAGACCCTCGGTGAGCGCCTCCCATTGGTGTCCACCGGTCTTGCTGCGCCACACCTGGAGTTTTCCCTCCGGCGGGAAATGCCCGGAATCGCTCTTGATGGGAATCACGTACACGGTCTCTGGCTCATGGGCGTGTACGTCCACCACGAAGCCAAAATCGCTGGGCAGATTACCGCTGACCTCAAACCAGCGATCTCCCCCATCGTCGCTGCGCATCACGTCCCAGTGTTTTTGCATGAACAGCACCTGGGGCCTCGAGTGGTGAGCGGCGATGCGGTGCACGCAGTGCCCTACCTCCGCCGTAGGGTCGGGGATATGCTCGGAGCGAAGCCCCTGATTGATGGCTTTCCAGGTCTGGCCGCCATCGTCGGTGCGAAAAGCCCCAGCTGCCGAGATGGCCACAAATATGCGCTGCGGGTCGCTGGGGTCGAGCAGGATGGTGTGCAGACACATCCCACCCGCACCCGGTGCCCACCCAGAACCCGAACCATGCCCCCGCAACCCAGAGAGTTCCGACCAGGACTGCCCCCCATCGCTCGAGCGAAACAGCGCAGCATCCTCCACCCCGGCATACACGGTATCCGGGTCGCTTAGGGAAGGCTCTAAGTGCCAGACTCGTTTGAACTCCCAGGGATGCGGCGTTCCGTCGTACCACTGGTGGGTTCCGGCCACCCCGTCGTAGGTAAAGCCGTTCCCCACTGCTTGCCAGGTCTGGCCCCCGTCGTCGGAGCGCTGGATAATCTGACCGAACCAACCGGTGGACTGCGAAGCATAGATGCGGTTGGGATCAATCGGCGAGCCTTTCAGGTGGTACACCTCCCAACCCGCAAAATGCGGCCCGCTAACCTCCCAGTTTTCGCGCTTGCCATCAGACTTAAGAACGAAGGCTCCCTTACGGGTTCCTACCAGCAGTCGAACTTTTCCCACGCCACCCTCCTGGTTAATCGATCAAAAGAGTAAAAATTCCTGTGGATCTCGACACACTTTACAACTTTCCAGGTCGGTCGTGGCCATACGGCTTTGTCAGACCAGCAAAACCCTTCAGCAATGCGCAATAATGACCCTCATATGAACGGGTATCCGGATTTGGCTGTGTTTACTCACATCGAAATCCGGTTTTGCACTCTGTAGATGGATGGGCGACTCGGCCTGATCTGTCTTATTTTTTGCCTTACCTCTCGGTCGCAACTGTCCAATGTGTTACATTGTGGGGTTATGGCAAAAAAACCAAAAGACATTTCGCCACGATTCGGGATAGGTGAGTGGTTCGGCTTCAACCTGACTCAGCTTTCCGGGTCGGAACGCCGCCAGCTTGCGTCCGAAGTCCTCAAGCCGAAGAAAGAGCGAACCCCACAACTCTGCCCCTTTCAGGCACGCAAAACAGGCGCTGTCTGCTCCAAGGATGGCGGGGTCTGTTCGCTCCGGCTCTACTCCTACGACACGCACCCAGGCAAGGGCCGGGCGGTAGGTGTCCCTGTTGAAGGTAAGCAAGGCGACCTCCGCGCCACCTGCCCGTATCGCTTCCACGATGAACTCGACGTGTTCAAGTGGGTAGGCAAAACCATCCTTGGCGACCCTGACCCGTTGCTGGTCGGTGAAGTCGGCTTCCTAGAAGCCGGAGCATCGACCGACAGCGAAGGCGGCGATGACGTGGGCCGCATCGACATGGTTCTGGTCAGCTCCAAGACGCCCGAGAAAGCCCCGATGAATTGGGCCGCCCTTGAGATTCAAGCCGTCTATTTCAGCGGCAACGCCATGAAAGGCGAGTTTGAAGCCTTCAACGATGGCGCCGTGGATTGGGTCATTTTCCCGGCTGGTCGTCGTCGCCCGGACTACCGCAGCAGCGGCCCCAAGCGCTTGATGCCGCAGCTTCAAATCAAAGTCCCCACGCTGCGACGCTGGGGCAAGAAGATGGCCGTGGTCGTTGATCGTGCCTTCTTCGATTCAATCGGTGAGATGGACAACGTGGCCGATATATCTAATGCTGACATTGCATGGTTCATCGTCCGCTTTGAAGAGGTCGAAGGCCAGAAGCGTACGCGCATCGTTCGGGACGAAGTCCGCTACACCACGCTTGAGCGCTCGGTGGAAGGGTTGACTGGCGGCAAGCCGGTTCCTCTGCCAGTGTTTGAGACTCGCATCACTGACAAGATCGTTCACCCGGTGCCCATCACTGAGACGGTCGAGGACGGTCTGCCGCTTGAGAACGGCAACGGCTCCGACGCCGCAAACTGACCACAAGTTGCTTGTTTGACAAAGCCGTGAACATTCACGGGTCTTGACGCGCCTATATGTCCTTGTTATGCTCCGTGAATGTTCACGGATAAAATAACAATGACAACCGACGCCACCGCACTACAACGGCAGAACCGCCGCATCGAACGTCTGAAAGAGCAAGGCGTCACCCGTGCCACGGTACTGGTTCACAGCGAATGCAAACCGGCCCTTGAAGGGCTGCGGCATCACTTCGTTGACCCCGACAAAGCGCAAGCGCTGGCCTCACTGGTCGAACAACTCCACGACAAGAAAGCCCCGACGAACGTTGCGCAGGTTCGCCAACTCAGTCCGTTCCGCTATCCGGGCGGCAAGACATGGCTTGTCCCAGAGGTGCGCAAGTGGCTGACGGCCTCCAAGATCATGCCCTCGGTATTTGTGGAACCCTTCGCGGGTGGAGCAATGGCGGGCCTGTCGGCCGCCGCTGAGGGCTTGGCCGAACACGTCTTTCTGGGCGAACTGGACGACGATGTGGCCGCTGTCTGGCAAACCATCTTCCACGGCAGGCCCGCTGACGTGAAGTGGCTTTGCAAGCAGATCATCGACTTCGATGTGAACCTTGAGAACGTCTGGGCAATCCTCGACGGCAACCCCAAGAGCATTCGCGGCCGGGCCTTCCGTACTATCGTCAAGAACCGGATGCAGCGCGGCGGCATCATGGCCGCAGGCGCTGGCCTCGTTAAGACCGGAGAGGCCGGTCGCGGCCTCAATTCCCGCTGGTATCCCGAAACGCTGGCCCGTCGCATCGAAGCCTTGCAGGCCATGCGCGAGCGGATCACCTTCGAGCAGGCCGACGCCTTCGAGGTAGTGCAGCGATATGGCGACGATGCCAATGCGTTTTTCTTTGTTGATCCGCCTTACACCGCAGGCGGCAAGAAGGCCGGGGCACGGCTCTACAACCACAACGAAATCGACCATGAAGGGCTGTTCGCGCTCATGGCTTCGGTGCGTGGGTCAGTTATGCTGACCTATGACGACGCGCCCGAAGTGCGCTCGATGGCAGAGCGTCACGGCTTCCGCATTGAGCCGGTGCCGATGAAGAACACCCACCATGAGGTCATCCGCGAGCTGTTGATATTGAAGCCTTGAATCACATGACGAGCTATTTGCGGCGGTGTGGTTGCCCACACCCAAATCCGGATACCCATATGAACCAGCCCGGTCTTCCCCTGCTGTACCGCATCGGCGACCTAAGCGTGGTAGGGTTTTTTTTGGTGAACTTGCTCTTTATCACCTACATCGTGGATTTGGAGCAACTGGTGATTGCCGACCCCACCCACTTTCAATACCCGCTCTGGCCGCCCAGCGCCCTGATTGACCTGGTTCACTGGTACGGCTCGAGCTTCGACCCGGTGCTCATGGCCCGGCCGATGTGGTGGAAGATGACCATATGGATAGACGTACTATTTTTCGGGCCATTCTATGTGGTGGCGATTTATGCTTTTCTGAGCCGGAAAAACTGGATTCGGATTCCGGCCATCATCTACAGCTCGGTGATGATGACCAACGTGACTATCATCCTGGGCGAGGAGGTCGCGGGAGCCCACGCTACCCCACACCTGCCCCTGGTGCTGGCGCTGAATGCGCCCTGGTTGCTGTTTCCGCTGTATATCCTGTTGCGAATGTGGAGCCACGAGCGGCCTTTTATCGTGCTTGAGCCCTCCTTGGCCCCACTAGGTTTGCTCTCCGAGGCCGAGGGGGCAATAGAATAGCAGTGCTATGGAGAAAATGGGTATTGGCATCCTCGGCGCAGCCCGCATCGCGGCCTCGGCACTGATTCCGGCTATCGGCAAATCCTCGAATGCTCGAGTGGTAGCGGTAGCGGCTCGAGACCCCGGCAGAGCTAAAGACTATGCTGCTCAGCACGGCATCCCCAAGTCCTACGGTAGCTACGAGGCCATGCTGGCCGACCCCGAAATCGAGATGGTTTACAACCCCCTGCCCAACTCCGAACACGCCCCCTGGACAATTCGGGCGCTGGAAGCGGGTAAGCACGTAATCTGCGAGAAATCGTTCGCCCTCAATGCCACCGAGGCCATGCAGGTGGATCAGACCGCCAAGCGGGTAGGTAAACAGGTCATGGAAGCCTTCATGTACCGGTTTCACCCGCAGATTCAGCAAGCCAAGGACATCCTGGCTCGAGGCGATATTGGTGAGTTGAGCCTGATTCGCCCCAGCTTCAGCTTTTTCCTGAGCCGCCCCGCCGACATCCGCTGGGTGCACCAGCTTGGCGGCGGAGCCCTCTACGATATCGGCACCTACTGCGTGAACGTCTCGCGTACCTTCGCTGGGCGCGAGCCGGTGCAGGTTTTTGCGATGTCTCTGGAGACAGGGCCCAATGACCCCGGCGGGGATGGAACCGACCACAGTTTTCTGGGTCTGCTGGACTTTGGCGCGGGGTTGCGCTCGAGCTTCGACTGCTCGTTTAAGCAGGCTTTCCGCCAGCGCGTCGAACTGGTAGGAACCGAAGGCAGCCTGACCCTGCTCGAGCCCTACGTGCCGGGCCGCGACAAAAAGGGAAACGACCAGGGACACGGGAGTGCCGCTCCCAGCCTGCTCCTGAACGGCGAAACCCTTGACTCGGTGGCTGCCGACCAGTATCAGCTCATGGTCGAGCATTTCGTGCGGGCGGCTCGAGGGGCCGAGCCTTTGCGTTACCCCGCCGAGGAGGCAGTGCGGCAAATGCGCGTACTAGACGCGCTATTTGAGTCGGCCCGGACGGCGCAACCGGTTTCACTTTAAAGTGCACTTGATACTGTTTGGTCGAGAAGCACGGTGTTCCAGTAGACCACGATAGCCGAGGGGCTATCGTGGTTTTCAAGATTATGGGGCTTGGGTAGGGGCAACCATTGCCCTCATTCTCCGCAGGCCACAAAGCCCCCTCTGTGAAGTAGTTTCCGCTATATGTAGAAAGCAAGGTTTGATTGATTTAGTATTGACTGAACGATATGAACACACTAAACTAAAGCCGTGCTTTCGCCTCGAGACAAGCTGATTGAAGACTTCGGGCTGTTCTTCGAGAACTACGGGCTGCCGCGCATCTTTGGGCGGATGTACGGGTTGCTCATGCTCAGCGACGAACCCCACCTGAGTTTGGAGCAAATTGCCGAGGGACTCAAAATTTCCAAGGCCAGCGCCTCCACCATGGCGAGGCAGCTCCAGGCCATGACCATGATCGCCAAAAGCACCGTGCCCGGCGACCGCCGTGATTATTACCGAGTCACCAACGATAGCCACATCAAGACCATGCATATGAAACTGAACGCGGCGCTGGCACTTTCCTCGCTAATCCAGCGTGGGGCTGGGCTCAAGGAGGTATCACCGCAAACCCAGGCCCGGCTCGAGCGCACCCGGCACTTCTACGACGAACTCGCAGTGGCGATTGACCATTTCTTTGAAAACTACCGCCCCCCCCAGGAGGTGGAGCATGAGCCCGCCCCATCCGGCTAGCCTCTGAGCTCGCGCATTTTTGGCACTTGAGCCGGTGCTCGAGGACGATGGAGGTCTGTCCAAAAGGAGGCAAAATGGTTCACCCTAGCACGCCCCTGCCCATATCGCCGTCGAGCCTGGCCGCCCTGCCCCGACTGGCCTGGCGCAACCTGTGGCGGCATCGCCAACGCACCTTTTTGCTGGTGGCAGTGGTAGCCTACGCCACCCTGGCTACGGTGCTGTTCTGGGGGGTTCAGGATGGCTTCAATCAGTCGGTGCTGAATGGCAACGCCCGCTATTTGGCGGCTCCGGCCCTGATTTCCACCACCGCCTACGCCGACGACCCCGACCCGGCCCAGGGCTTGCCCAACCTGGATTTTCTGAAGCGGGTACAGGCTGTGCCAGGCGTGCGGGCGGCAGTGCCCCGGCTCGAGTTCTCGGTGCTGCTGCGCTCACCCTACACTGCGCAGGCGGCCCAGGCCAGGGGCGTAGACCCCGCGCTGGAGAGCAAGGTTAGCGATATCCCCCTTCGTATCAAAGAGGGGCGGATGCTCGAGCGAGCCGGTGAGGTGGTGTTGGGCAAGGAACTGGCTCAGCGACTGGACACACGGCTGGGCGAGCGGGTGGTACTGGACACCTCCGCCTTGGCGGGGTCGCAGTCGGCGGGGCTCAGGTTGGTGGGGTTAGTGGACTCGGGGCTGGCGGCGGTGGACTCTGGCACGGTGCTGATAGACCTCGGGCAGGCCCGACAACTGACCGGCCTCAAAACCGCCACCCAGGTCGCACTGGACATCCCCAGAGGCCAGGAGGCTCAGGTAACGCGGGCGGTGCAAGCCGTTTTGCCACCGGGTCTGCGGGCTGCAGATGTCACCCAACTCCTGGGAGCTTTGACCCAAACCATCAACCAGAAGCGCGGAACCATCTTCGTGATCGGGCTAATTTTCTCCATCTTCGCCGCACTTGCCGTGACCAGCACGGTGTTGGTGAGCGTCTTGGAGCGCACCAGGGAGTTCGGGGTGATGGGCGCGTTGGGGATGAGCCCGCTGCGGCTGGCTCAGATGATCACGCTCGAGGCGGTGTTTGCCACCACCATCGGCTGGGCGGTGGGGCTGGTGCTGGGCTATGGGCTCAACACCTGGATGGCAAATTATAACGTGCTGGGGCCGGTTTTCGCTGGTTACGGCGGGGCTTTTCAGACCCTGGGAACCGGGGGGGAAATCTACACTGCCCAGAGCCCGGTCTACGCCCTTTATGCGGCTTCAACCATCGTGCTGGCCGCACTGTTCTCGATTCTGATTCCGGCCCGGCGGATGCTACAGCTCGAGCCTGCCGGAGCACTGCGAGCCGAGGTTTGACCCTGCAAAACGCCAAGCAGCCGTATACACCACTATCAACCCCACAAATCCTCGAGGAACTTTAGCTATGAAAGGCAAAATCCTTCTCTTGCTACTAGGGCTCAGTCTCAGCAGCGCTGCCAGCGACCCCCAAGCCGTGCTCAAGGCCATCGTGGACAACCAGCGCGGCGGTGGGAGTGTGCGGGCTACCCTCAATCTCAGCGTGGCGCGCACCGACCGCCAGACCCAATACGTGCTGGACATCGTTTCAGATGGCAATGAGCGAGCCCTAATCCAGGTCAAGGCTCCGCCTCGAGAGGCTGGACAGGCTTTTTTACGGGATGGGGACAACATTCTGATTTACAACCCGACCCTCAAACGGGTGCTGCGGCTGCCCCCTAGCGGGCGCTCGGACAGCTTTCTGGGTTCCGACCTCAGCTACTCCGACCTCAGCGGGCGCGACTTACAGCGCGACTACACCCCCAAAATCACCGCCGAAGATGCCAACAACCTGACCCTCGAGCTGACCCCCCAACCCAGCGCCCCTACCCCCTACGGCAAGGTCACAATTCAGGCCAAGGTCAAGGGATACGTCCCCCTCGAGGTAACATTTTTCGACCAGCGCAGCCAAGCCGTCAAAAAAGTTACCTTTGCCCAGTACGCCGAGGTAAATGGGCACAGCTTTCCGGTGCAGACCACAGTGGAAGACCTGCTGCACTCTGGCAACCGCACCACCTTGGTCTACAGCGATTACAAGTTCGGGGTGAGCATTCCCAGCGGGTGTTTCGATCAGCGAGCACTGGTGGCGGGGTGCTGAGGGCTAAAGGCAGAGGGCAAAGAACGGATAGCCAAACGTCGAATGCAAAACGCAAGACGCTAAACGTCGAGTGCCGAATGCCGAAGGCTAAAAGCAGAATATAAAGAGCAAAAAGCTACACCAGAACGGCATATCTGCTCCATCGAGAAACACTGTTTGGGAGGCAATTGATGTTTTTAGTTTTTGATTTTGAGTTTTTGGCGTTCGAGGTTTAGCATCAAGCGCTCTGCTCTTTGCCTACTGGAGGTTTAGCCATGTTCAACCTGCTCACACTTTCCTGGCGCAATGTCTGGCGACAACGCGGGCGCAGCTTGCTCACGGCGGGGGCCGTGGGGCTGGCGGTGTTCTTCGCGCTGGTGTATCAGGGTTTGATTGGCGCGGTAGAGAACGGGATGTACAACACCCTGGCCCAGGCTGTGGGGCACTTGCAGGTGCGGGTGGCGGGCTACCGCGATAAGCGCGAGCTGCGTGACTTGCTGATTCCAGGTGCCGAGGCGGTAAAAGCCAAGCTGCAACAAGCCCAGCCCCAAGCCGAGATCGTGGTCAGCCTCGAGGTTCCCGCGCTGCTCTCGGGGGAAAGCCGCTCGAGGGGGGTTTTGCTGGTGGGGCAGGAGCAACCCCCAAAGTTCGCGCAGAACTTCCGGGCCCAGTTTTTGCAAGCGGGCCAGATGCCCACCTCCAACACCCAGGGTATCGCGCTGGGGGCGGCTTTAGCTCGCGCACTTCAGGTCAAGCTGGGGGATGCGGTGTATGCCTACGCGCCTAACACCCAAGGCAGTGGGGCGGCGGCTTACAAGGTGGTGGCCCTGCTGCACTTCCCCGACCCCGCCGCCGAGGGCCGTGCCGCCTACCTCTCTCTGGCAGCGGCCCAAGCGCTCGCCGCCCCCGGTGGAGCGACCCGCCTCGAGCTGCACCTGCCCATCACCCGCTACAGTCAGGACTCTCTGGTCTCCGCCTTGCGCCCGGCTTTGGCTATCGCGCTGGGGCCGGGCTTAAGCGTGGAAACCTGGCGCGAGGTCAACCCTTCGCTGGCCCAGGTGCTGGCCCTATTGCAACCCCTGGTGTTGGTGATGATGCTGATTTTTTTCGTGCTGGCCGGGCTGATGGTGGTAAACACGGTCTATTTGGGCTTGCTCGAGCGCACCCGCGAATTCGGGGTGATTACCGCGCTGGGCGCTGGCCCGGCCAAGGTCACGTGGATGGTGCTTCTGGAAAGCCTCCTGCTGTGCCTGAGCGGTGCGGTAGGGGGCGGACTGCTGGGGGTGGGGCTGGTGACGATTTTATCCAAAGGCTTCACCTATCCCGGCCTGGACAAAATTGGGGGAACTTTTGGCATCCCCCAGGTGCTCTACCCTAGCCTGAGCGTTTGGGCGGTGCTGGGAACCCTGCTATTCGCCGTGCTAACCGGGCTGCTAGCAGCTTGGTGGCCCGCTCGAGTGGCGGCCCAGATGGAACCCGTGGAGGCCATGCGTTTCAATGCCTAGTCGAAACTTGGTGGAGGTGAAGGTGAATGCGGTTTTGCAGGTCAAAAATCTGACCAAGATTTATAAGGTGGATTCGGTCGAGACTCCCGCTCTGCGGGGGGTGAACCTCGAGGTGGGCCAGGGAGAATTCGCAGCCCTGGCGGGGCCGTCGGGCAGTGGCAAAACCACCCTGCTGAACTTGATCGGTGGCCTCGACCACCCCACCTCGGGCCAGGTCTGGCTGGGCCAGCAGCGCATAGATGGCCTCAGCAAGGCCCAACTCGCCAACCTGCGCTTGTGGAACCTGGGCTTCGTGTTTCAGGCTTATAACCTGATTCCGGTGCTGAGCGCCCTCGAGAACGCGGCTTTCGTGCTCGAGCTGCGCGGCGAAAGTCCGGCGGAGCGCCAGGCCAAGGCTAGAGCAGCCCTGGAAACCTTGGGCATGGGCGAATTCGCGGATCGCCGCCCCAACCAGCTTTCCGGCGGACAGCAACAACGCGTAGCGGTAGCGCGGGCCCTGGCAGCGAAGCCCAAAATCATCCTGGCCGACGAGCCCACCGCCAACCTCGACTCCAAGACAGGTATCGCCCTGATCGAACATATGCGTGCCCTCAACCGCGAGCAGGGCATGACTTTCTTGTTCAGCAGCCACGACCCCCGCCTCTTGGAGCACGTAGACCGGGTGGTCTACCTCGAGGATGGTCGGGTGCAGGGGGTAGTGTGAGCAGGAGACCTAACAGCACCGGTCAAGCCTCAGGTGACTAAATGCTCGCACTCTGGCGAAAAGTTGAAGGTTTGGCGAAGCTGCTGGTGGCTCGGTGGCTGTTGCTTTGCGGCCTGCTTCTGGCTTGCCCCCTGCCCCCGGCCCAGGCCCAAAGCCTGGGCCTAGCAGGGCTACAAACCAAAGTCGAGCTCGACTTTAGCAGTGCCCTGGCGCCAAATGCTGCCCTGCCGCTAGGGTCTGGGGTCAACTGGATGCTGGCTAGCCGCCTCGAGTTTGACTACACCCTGAAGCCCCTTCAGCTCAATGTGGTACTCCAGCCAGGGCTGGAGTTTGGTCAGCCGGTGATTACCGACACTGGCCTCAGCGAAGCCTATGGGTTGCTGCGGCTAGACACCCTCGACCTTAGCGCCGGGGTAGAGCGTATCCCGCTGGAGTACGCCCGCCTGAGCCTGCCCTATAGCCTCGAGCCGGTCAGCCCCCTGGGCAACCGCCTGGGCCTGCTTGGTATTCGGGCCAGTTGGAATCCCCAAAATACCCGGCTGCGGCTGGGATTGCTGCAAAACGCCCAGGGCTGGTTCGGCTTGCTGAGCCTGCGCCGGGAGTTTGACACCTTCGAGTTGGAAGCCCAGGCGCTCACTCCCTCGGGACGGCCCACCTTTGGCCTCGGAGGGAGTGCCACCATAGAAAACCTGGTGCTCTATGGCGAAGTCTGGGCCCTTACCAACCCTGCCGAATGGCGCTACGCACTGGGTTTGAGCGGGAGTCTAGGGGACGGTTTGTGGACCCTCGAGGGCGGCAATGCGGCTCCGGCAGCGGGTCAGGCTGTGCGCCATCTGTTGGCAGGCCAGATCACCCTACCCCAAGATCAAGACTCGAGCTGGAACCTGCTGGCCCAGCTATGGTTTGACCCCGATGCCCTGCGCGGGCAGTTGGGTTTGGGGTTTACCACCGGTAGCAGCGACACCCAGCTTTCGGTGAGCGCAGGGGCTCAAATCGGGCCACAGCCGCCAGCCCTGACCCTAAAAATTGCCCTGAGTTTCTTTCCATCTTTATAGAGCCGTGTGCGCAAGGAGGGGCGTACCGTGTTTTTTCAGTATCTCAAGTTGTTCCCCAAAGCCCTCTATTAGCCCCAGAAGCCCACCCTTGCCAGCCCTATCTAAGGAAACCTTAACCCAGCAGATACTTCCAAAGCCCCTTGCTCACAGCGTTTAGGCCCGCAGTGCCTCGGTAATATCTGTCTATAGGCTCATTCTTGTCATCTGGGCTTGCGAGACAATTGCAATCCGTATGCAACTGTTGGAGATGCTCAAAGCGGCTGGGCCGGTGTTTTGGCTGTTGGTCTTGCTTTCGGTCTATGTGCTTTATCTGCTGGTTTGGCGCTGGCAGGTAATTGCCCGGCTGGGGGACGACCCCGCACAAATGCTCACGCGGGTTCATGGCTCGTTGATACAACAGGATTGGCTAGGTGCCCAGCGCGCTGCGCAGCAGCCTACCGCTGTTGCCAACGTGGTGCGGGCAGGTTTGGAGCGGGCTCTGACTGGCAAGGATTCGGTTCTGCTGGCCATGAACGAAGCCGCCGTTATGGAGGAGGCTCGCCTCACGGCCTCCCTCCCCACTCTGGCCACCATCGCTCAAATCGCACCCATGTTGGGCCTCTTGGGCACGGTTTTCGGCATGATTCAGGCTTTTCAGGTCTTCTCACAAAATGGCTCGCCCGGCCCTACCCAACTGGCCGGGGGCATCAGCGAGGCCCTGGTCAACACCGCTGCGGGCCTGGTAGTCGCCATTGCCGCCTACTTCGGGCGCAACCTCCTCAAGACCAAAGCCGAGGCCATTCTGCTTCAGGTTGACCGCGTGCGTGAAGGCTTGCCCACTTGGATTATGGAAGCCGAGATGCGCCGCCAGGGCCAGCTTAGTGGAATGTTTATTCCCGCCTACGACCCTGACTCCATTCCGGTACGGAGAAAAACCCCATGAAAAGCCGCTTCCGCCGGGAGAGCGAAGCCGACTCCGGTCGCTTCGATTTCGCTCCTA
>JADEYI010001353.1_pt1 | contig 19186 bp, 25 predicted proteins | sample 8542331 | NCBI WGS metagenome assembly JADEYI01 (sample SAMN16510988, study PRJNA670497) | mine drainage metagenome | isolation source: biofilm near Copperflume 1 | place: Germany: Marsberg coppermine Kilianstollen | collected 2018-02
GGGGAGCACACCCTTTCAAAGCACCTAGCCACCCCGCTGTAAAGCATCTTTGGGACTCTTAAAGGAGGAAGCACCTGCGGCTGGTCGAGGACCCAGCGCGAAGAGACGGTGGCGATGTCAGCGCCATGCTTGCGAGCGACGCCGTCCAATTCGCGCAGGAGCGACTGGAACCAGTCCCAGCCGCCGCTCTGGCTTATCACGCTCGCATATTTGCTCTTGCTGTACGTGTCCGAGCGCACCCTGCGCCCATCAGACGCTGCTCTTACCCATCGAATCACCTTTCCAACCATAAATCCATCGATGAATTTGCCACCCTCTGAGGAGAGTGGAAGCTAGGCGTGAACCACCAAAGGAAATTATTGTCAGAGTCCACATGCAAGCATGCACAAGGTGGGAGAGTGCCTTTGCATGCAAACCATCCTGCCTTTATTATGCATGCCTGCATGCGCCTCTAAGCTCTTTCGCAGCGAAAGGGATCTGCAATATATGTAAATGCACTAGCCGCAGCATGCGCGGCTACAGGCACATTGTTGCTCATTATGCTCCAAGGAGCCCTCCTCGCTTCAGGAAAATTATAAGCACTCAAAGCAGATATAAGGTTGCAGACAGGAACAATTTCTGGGGCCAGATGCGAGAACCTGAATATTAAGTAGGAGTTGCAGCAGGGAGAACTCCTTTCATGGATCCCGCATGCGGCACAAAGGGATCGATTCTGCATAAGCAGATCAGCGATTTTGACGTGGTCACTGGTGTTTTGGCTTTGTGTGCACGCACTTGCTGGCTGGGAGGCCGAGGTAGCGCTCTGAGAGGAAGCCGCCGGCGACGGTACCATAGGGCAGCAGCTTGATGCCGTGCTCCTGGCAGTATGGGACCATCAAATTCTCCGGACGCCTGTCCAGCAGCGAATACTGCACCTGCACCCACAAAGCATTTTGTGTTTACATTACGCTCTTGATGCTCATCTCTGTCTTGCTGTCTGTCAACTGCCTCCGCATTTGTCAACTTTTAATAGCAATTTCACAAAATGTAATCATGCTCATCTACATGCTCACAGCTGATTCGATTCTTCAGCACATTCCCTTGGCTGCTGTGATGGCTCTGCTGACATCAGCGCTGATGTGGCGGTGTGCCCACCTGGTTGCTGACAACAGGCACGCCAGCATCCACAATCTCGCTCAGCCGGGGGGTGTCAAAGTTAGTCACCCCCACGTGCCTGATCAGGCCGGCCCCCTGCAGCTCTGCCAATCGTGGTGCAGCGCCCACGTATTTCTCCACGCCATAATCGTGCCAGTAGAATTGGACAAGATCCAGTTTGTCTACCCCCAGGCTACGCAAGGAATTCTGCACCCCCTGTGATCGCCCACGCATCTGTTAGGAATATAAGTGGGTTCCTATCTGATGGAAGTAGGGCTGCCAGTGAAATTGCACCAGATTGAGCGCATCTATTCCCAGGCACCGTAAAAGCTTCTGTATCCCGTACAATTGCCATGTCATCTTTGAAGACCATGATTGCATCCTGATTAAAAATGACAATCTGTGGTTATAGGTGATATGAAAATTGGGATATGGGGCCGCTAGTACTGTGCAGTGTGCCTCCATAAAAGATGATTCCTTGTGATTCTGACAAACACAACACAATGGAGATCCTGCTTGCATAAAGATGAATCTGTGTGATCGAGGATGTTTGGGAATCGGACGTGCATGTTTAACTAGCCGGTTCAGGGCAAGGGGCTGGGGGGCTCACCCGCTTGACAAAGCTTGCCGAGTCAGCAGTCTGCATGTCCCGGCCGAAGCAGCAGAACTTTGTCAGCACCTGCACGTTCCCCTTGTCGCCGCTCTCCCGAAGGTACTCACCAATGATGGACTCTGAAGGCCCGTATATGTCTGTGCAGCAGAAATGCTATCGCATGCCTGCTTCTCAGGAAAGTTGGCATGCATCTGCTGTGCCAGTTGTGTGATCATATGAGTGCAGTAAGGGAGTTTTACCTGCTGTGTCAAAGGTGGTGATGCCTGCCTGCACAAAGGGTGTAAAGTCCTCGATCGCAGCATTTCCGCTTGTCCTGTCTGAGTCTCGCTCGCCTCTGCAAGAACAGAAGTGCGTGAACAAGTTGCTAGACGTGTGCTCTTTGACTCGGCAGGATTTCCTCTCAGAGAAGTAATTGAGTCGCAGGTGTCGCACCCATGACCACCAGACAGCTGCCAGCACCCTTTAATAACCTGCATCATTTGATCGCCATCAATACTTGAACTCGACAAAGCAGCTGTGAAGCAGGGCGCAACAATCACGACAAGTTTCATTAGTGACGTTGCCGCCCATCGTGGACCTCAGATCACCTGACTGATGGAAAGGCCATCTGCTAGCTCGGTTCTAGGCATGTTCGGCATGTCTCCAGCAGCGCTGGCACGGACGTTCAAAAGCGACCCACCAGCAACCGCAACTCCCGTTGTCAATACTTCTCTTCTACTACGATTATCCCAAGCGCTGTTTTGAGATCGTGTGAGCCTTGGCACCACATTCATCAACCTGCGTTGCCTATGAAAAGTTGTGAAACAAGTGCACGATGGCACGAGGCTAGTCAATCGGCCAGGAGTGCCCCGCAGAACGTCCATACTATCAAACAATGCACAAAACACAAGATGAGAAGAGATATATTTCCATTATCATCGATCATGCATGAGCCCAAAAAGTGTAGATGCCACGTCAGCAGCAAATGGATGAGCTGGATGTAGAAATCTAAATGTCGACGAGGAATTCGAATTGAGCAAGCCAGAGGAAAGAAATTCGGAGGTTAAAGTAAAGTTACATTCTGTGCTCATTATAAACGCACCTTAGAAATTTGTAGCAGCACAAAACCTTGCCGCATCTGTCATCTTTGGCGCAACTACCAAAAGCGACTACTTTGCTCTAGTGTTTGTATACTGGTTCGTAATGCTTTGACGTCATAGAGCTCTTTAGCGAGCAGTTTCGCTCTCATATGAGTTGTCTTGGGTGCTTCGATTCCACCAGATTGCTGGGCAATGGGTGCGCCAGGACGACGCCCAGCGCATGCATACCGCCAGCGACATCTTTTCGATCTCTTTCTAGACCTGCTGCATCGATACGTCGGACGCATCCTGCCGATGGGGTCTCGCTAGACGTTCCATGCTGCGGTTTCAGATTACCACTACGACCTGGTCCAAGGCAACACTCCCGTGTCAAGAAGGTATCATATGGCCAAGGGGAAACATAAGCATGCTATAGATCATAGATGCCAGCACCGTTGGCAATTTGGCATAGCTCAATGATTGCTAGATCTGCAGACATCCTGGCAACATCTGGAGTCTCACCTGCCTCCTGGTGCCCAGGAGGTGAGATGCAGCTCGCAGCTGCTGGCGACAGGGAGCCAGCAGGCCTCCTCGGTGCTGCTGGCCCTGCAGCAGAACCCATTGCTCCAGGATGTTTGCGCAACAGTCGTTGCCGCGGCCGGTGCCATTGCTCTCGTGAAGATCTTCAGGGCGCTCTCATCCAGGGGCATTGTGGACCAGGTACGGTGCAATAAGACACTCTGACAGCTCTGCACCACCGACACGTGTCTTGCCCTGGAGGACTTGTTGACCATTTAGGCAAGGCCACGGTGAGTCTCACATGTACATGTACAGTACTTTGAATGAGAACAGGGGCTGAGGAGAGATGGTTTTTGTCACTGCAGAAGTTGAGCCGGAAGCTGGTGCACATCCTGGCTGGCCCAGGCTTTGCGCTGTGTTGGCCGCTCTTCAGGTGAGCGGCACGCTGAGTGCTCACCTCAGCAGGTCGTGGTACAGTCAATTCTAGTTGATGCTGCAACATAACTAGCAACTCATGTGTTGGTCTCCTGAACCTCTGAAGGTCTTTGTTGCTGCTTGCAGTGCAGATCCTAACGCCCGGTTCTTTGCCGCCATTGTGCCCTGCCTCAACCTGCTGAGGTGAGCTTGATCTGCTGTGTTGCCCCCCCATGACAGCCATCTCGTGAACAATGACTCATCTCAAGCCTCTCTTAATTGACACTGTGAGGACAATGACACCATTCTTGCTTGCAGGGTGCTTGCGTTGGGGACGGGAATCATTGACGACCCAAAGACTGTCAACGCCATGAGCAGGGAGGGCGACAAGTAAGCTCCTTTTAAAGCATCCTCTTCATGAATTGCAAGTTTCAATGCTGGTTGCTGTGGGAAGCCACACGTTTGGAAGGCATCTTTGCATTGCACTTTGCATAAGTGCCCCTTCCCAATCAGTCAACGTCAGGGTTTCCGGACGCATGATAGCCACCTGAGACTTTTCGTGCCAATCGCTTTAGCGGACATTCACGGGCTGCACACATTGTATATGTGAAGAAGCACTACACTAGATAGGTAGAGCGCAAATGTGCAGCAAGCGTATCCATGAAGCAGCAGAGAGATTGGCTCCACCGTCTGACTGAACTGAACTGATTTCGTGAGTTTTTGCGGAGCACAGGTCTGAGCTCCTGCGTGGGCCGCTGTACTATGTGGTGGTGCTGCTGGGGGCCACCCTGGTCTACTGGAGGGAATCTCCCGTGGGAGTGGTGGTCTTCTCGCTCATGTGCGGCGGTGACGGCCTGGTGTGTTCCACCACTGTACACCGAAATCAGTAATTCTACTAACGAATGTTGTTATCATGGTGTACATCTGCCAGTTGCTAGTTGATAGATTCGGCAATTATTTGTGTACACTGATAGGGATCCCCCCATCGCTGCCACAGTGGTCAATTTGCAAGACATCGCAGCACCAGCATTGGAACGTTTCGATGCGCTTCAGAGAAAGAGGCATGCAATTATGAAGGTGGAGAGATCAGACGTGGAGTGGAAAAATTGAGTGCAAGGATTAGGGGGCATGGATGCACCCATGCCCTCATGGTGGCAAAGGCAACCATGCATGTGGCCTCTGTCTCCTTAACCTTGCCCCAGGCTTCATCAGGGCGTTTATATCTCCTTTTATTGTATTTTATTTTTATTGCAAGGAGCTTGTGTGCAGGCGGATATAGTGGGCCGTCGACTGGGCGGCCGCCACAAGCTGCCCTGGAACAGCTCCAAGTCCTGGGCTGGCAGCGGCGCCATGTTCCTCGGTGAGCGCTCCTCTATGCCGTTTCACCTCAGAACAAGAGGAGCATCGCTTGCATTATCATTTTAGCGTCGGCTTTCCCGCCGGACGCAGGATTGTGTCTGCAACAGGGCTGTGCACATTATTGCGACTGATGGGGTCATTCGAACAAGAAGAGCACCAGCTCAACATTGCTAGGAAACTGCTGCAAGATCCAGCTAGCCTGCTGCATGCAAGAGGGCCGCATGCTGTGCCAATGTGTTGGGCGGGTATTTCCAAAACCCTGGTTTGTCCAATATTATGATAAGCTGTAGATCTGAAGGGCCCTGGCACTGCAGCAGATCGCTGTTCTGGCCATGCTTGGCGGCACGCACACGACTCACCCTTCCCCTGTAATCTGCTCTACTATCACGACCATCTTGTGCAATATGCAGTAATATTCATAATGTGTTTTTGCAGGCGGCTCCAGCATGGCGCTTGCCTTCATAGCGTACTTCTGCAGCATGGGCTATTTTGAGTGCGACATGGCGGCCATGGCACTGGGCGTAGCCGCCATAGCCGCCGTGGCAACGCTGATAGAGTCGCTGCCGATAAACCAGAGAATTGATGACAACATCTCAGTCCCCGGTACTGTCGCTCTTCTGGGGTTCCTGCTTCGGAGTGCGCTGCTGGCTGCCTGAGAAGCTGAGAAGACAAAAGAGCTGTTCTGGTGGGGAAGATCTGCTTCTCTGGGTGGAAGATGGTTGGTGTCTGTTGTCAGGCGCTTGTGTACACATGAGAAAGCCGGGCTATAGAGATGGAGCTTGCTGCATGCGGGAATTGGTGCCCCTCAGAGTTGAAGAAGCAGCACAGAGAATTTGTCTGCTCCAACTGGGACTCCCGCCAAGAAAGGCAAGAAATGTAGTGGTGAGGAGATGCTTTGGAACTTCTGTAGGTTGAGTGACATTTGCAGCTGCGCTAAAGAATTTGGACAGACTCAAGCCTCTACATCAGAGCTGAACCAGAATGTCTGCAGACACTTGAAATCGGCCCTTCTCTTCTAAAACTGCATGCACTCTTGAGTGCATGTCTTTCTTGGGGACCAAATGGTGGCAGCGCGCGTGGCATGCATTCTAGTATGCTGCCAGTTTTTGACTTGGGCTCTGCTCCCAAATCGGTAGCCTTATGGCCGCTATCTTGTGTACAGTAATGACACGCCATCTCTTTGGCTTGTCTGTGATTACTGGTGTACCGTGAACAGTTGTGCAGATGGGAATGTTCAATATGTGGAACTACCTTGCTTTGCATGGAAATCAAAGCCATCCTGGCATGGCTTGCGCATGTACATCAGTGTGCGTGCAGCTGATCAGTGCACAAGTAATGATATAATGCACCGTCGATGGGCTGGTGACTGCTGACATCAGCACGGTGTTTCAAAAGTCGCTCTGGTCCAAAGCGTTACAAGTCTGTTTCAAGAATTCCCAACAGCATCAATCGTTGTGCGCTAAAAATATGCCTAGCTGAGATACTTTGTTATTTCAAACGAAACAAGCCTGAATCTAGGTCAGAACAAGGACATGTCGGGCCAACACATTCGCTGCCTTGCACACTGCATGTTCAGATTGCCAGCATCTGCACAAGCAATAATTCCATCTGTGAAAAACTGGCGCTGACCCAAATGTCCAAGACATCAAGACACTCTCTCAGCAGAAAGCATGGCATTTGGTAGCCATATGTGTGTACAAGTCAGACGGCCCTTATAGCAACCCGACAGGTGCCCCCAGGGGAGGCTCGCAGGCCCACAATTGGGCAGATGTGAAACTCACAAAAGAGCTGCTGGCTGCCAAAGGCATCTCAAGATTTCAGACAAGGAACTGCAGCATCATGCACGCGCCAGTGCTGGCAAGCAGGCGCGCAGGAATCATCACTGCGGCCGGATTCCCTGCGGCATTCCCATCGGCATTCCCTGCGGCGGCGGCATTCCCATCGGCGGAGCACCGGGCGGCGGCCGCGCCATCGGAGGCATTCCCGGGGGTGGCATGCCTGCGAGCCATGGTGCAACTCACTCCTGTGTGTCTGCATGTGCCAAATGGCGCATCGCATGTTGCTTGGAGGGCCAAAAGGATCCTGCTGGCAATATGCTCAAGGTGCGACGCTTCACGAAGGTGCCGGTCATGTGGACCCATGCTTCCTTGCTTTGAAAAGAACTTTCGGCCAAAGCGGGAACACCAACAAGCACATCTACCGTTGGCGGACAATGCTCTTCCAGACACCTCCTGCGCTCACTCCAGCACAGGCCTTGGATGCTGTCATGCGTCAGCTGGACAGCTGCTCTTACCTGGGAAGCCGTGGGGCGGGGGGCCCATTGGGGGCCTGCCTGGAGGCATGCCCATCATGGGGGGTCCCATTGGCCGCGGTGGCATCCCCGGTGCTCCAGGCATGGGGCCTGCTCCCCTGCCCATCATCTGTGCCTGGAAAGACGCCGCCACCTGCCATGCACACGCCACATGCTCCTTTCAGCAGTTACATCGACAAATCCTGTGTTTGGCATGTTATCTGGCAAGACATCCAGACAAGGCAAGCTGCGCAAAGACAGAGTGTGCTGGTGCTTGAGGCAGTGCTTGCGGTGTTCTACAGGTGGTAATCTTCCTGCCAGAATGGTTTCCATACCTGAGCTTGGAATGCGTTGCGTGTTTTTGCCTCGAACTCCATGATCTTGCTGTCGATGAGGCTCTGTGTTTGGGATTCCTCGAACTGCATGTAGTAGTTCCTGACATTGGCCTGCAAGAAAAGGAACATACCTCAAGAGTTGCCCAGTTGATTGTGCTGAACAAATGTCGTCCCCTGGTTGTTGAGTCTGATACATGCGTCGCAAACCCTTATTTCGCCTCACCTTATGTTTGTATCCGTCATTGTGCTGCTTTCTGACGACAGGCTGCGCCACAGGAAAGCTCTCAGCATGGTGGAGTGGATGGCTCAGCAGATCAAGATTCTTCGCAAGGAGCAGGATGCAGCATCAAAACTGCATTCGATCTATCGGTTCATATCCATATCTATGCACCCTTACCGAGTCGTGTGTCAGGTATGTGTCGCAGTAATCGCAGTAGTAGCGAGTCATGTATGCCTTCAAGACCTTGTCTCCAGGTACGTCGCTTGAGATACAGACCGTTAATATCTTATATAAGAAAGCGGATCTAAGGCTGAGGTTTGGTTATCTATGTCTGCTTACTACTCTCCGAAGAATACAATAATCTGCAGGAGATCCTCAGCCTCACTGGCAAGATATGGCGAGGAGTGTGCTCAGAAATGTAAGATGTATTGCAAAACTTTAATTTGTCACGCATCAAGTTCTGTGAAGAGGACTGCACAACATGATCGGGCTTGATGTTCATCTCATGCAGAAGTTGACTGACGGCGTCCCTCTCTGCTGTTTTCAAAGCAAGCTCCATCAGTTTCCATCAAGTTGATCTTCTTGTCCCCTGATCTACTTAGCTGCCTCAAGAAGTTCGTTTGATTTTGATAAGTCCTTCTCCTGCTTAGTCGAGGGGATTAGAGGATTTCAGGAGTGTATGTATCACTCGAGTGTTACCCTGCTGCACGGTCCACAGTCGATACAAGGCAAACTGAGCTCGGGAGACCTTCACTATTTGTGACTCAATCTGAATCATTTGGCCATCACCTCTGTCTCATATAATTCGAAAGGGATGCGATCACCAGCGCAACCTTGTTCCTCAGGCTGACGAGTTCAAAAGCTGGCTGGACAGCTCAAACCTGGTACTGAACAGAAACCAGTGCTGGGACAGATGGCGCTGTTTGAAGGTTGTCGAGCGAGTATAAAGGCCCATTCACATCGATTGCAGCCATATCCTCTTTTTCCTGAATCTCATCGTCCGGCGCTCGAACGCAAACGGCATACCTTTGCCCACCGATGCAGACGCGCACCACAATGCTCCTTCGACGAGTGCTTGTCAGCACACTCCTCTGTACGCTTCTCAGCGTCCAAGCCCGCCAGCTCCCGTCTCCTGCAGGTACGTGTTCACAGCGAACGAGGCTGGACGTTTTCGCTCAGGTCTCCCAGTAGCCTTCTATTCGAGGCATTCGGTGCTTTACCCAAGGACCTTGTGCAGCTTGATGGTCCGAGACATACAAAGGGGAACGATTAAAATCTATGTCATTCCATCTTGATTTGTGTCTAAGGAAGGGCACACCTGCCACATGCTGCACTGGGTATCAGCAGTACTGGCTCAGTATTTCATTTTCATGCTGCGCAGGTGGCAGACGCTTGAGCCAAGCATTCGCCTCTGTCAATGGCGCGTCAGCCGTGGCCGGCAACTCCCTGGCCTCAACTAGCTACTCTCCTCCAAGCAACAATGGGGTAAGCACCAACAATGCTGTGATATCGCTCACACCTTGGCTCATCTGCGTGCCCATGAAAGCTTTCTCTTCAGGCTTGGTGTTGCTTTCATGTGAGTGATTGCTGCTAACAATCCTCCTATAGAGAAAGGGATCGGATGCATATACTTGTGTGCACAAATATTTGCTCTTGTTACACTTGTGGCCTGAATTTGGACCTTTGAATTTGAATGCAGAATCCGGTTGGTAACTTCTTCTCAAGCGTCTTCAATGGCGGCCGCGATCGCCTCAACTCTGCAGCCTCAAGCGTCGCTGCTCTAGGCGGCAGCGGCGGCGGCGGTGGTAGCTCCTCGGCAGCTTCCGCCGCAGCTTCCGCGGCCTCTGACGCTGCCAGCGCCGCTGCTGCCGCTGCTTCGGCCACCGGTAATGCCACACCTCTTTTGTGCGCATGCATCCTGAATCAGGATTCCTAACGATCCACTCATGTGACACATTGGGCTTGCCACCCTGCGAGTCACCGCGTGTGTGGACGCAGCCTTTGTCCACAATCTGAGAAAAGTGCATTGTGCCACTACATAGCGTATACATGCCGATCTTGATGTTCACCATGGGATTGCGCATGCATCGTGCTCTCACCCCTGATGAGGCTCCTGACTCACAGCAAAGTACTCACACTGACGCACACCTGAGGAGGCTCATCTTGGCGTCCCCTAGGGCTAGCTTAGCTTGCATGCAGGGTGGACCTTCCACTCTAAATAAACTCACAAAAAGTACACTCACAAGAATCTGAACGTGTCTGGCTGCACAGGGACTTCCGGCGCATCGGCAGCAGCATCGGCGGCGGCAACTGCTGCGCAGAGGGCCGCCTCGGCCGCAGCTTCTGCCTCCTCCGCTGGTCAGACCTCCGCTGCAGCCGCCGCTGCTGCAGGTCTGCCCCAATTCTTGCCCATGTCTTATTGGAGACACCAGTCGGCCCCAAACTTGAGCCAAAGGAATCCCTATTTGGATCAAATGAGACATTGTCGATGTGGTTAAAGCCTCCACTGAGATTCAGGAAGTGCTGAGAACATAAATAGCTGCTGAAAATTTCTGTATGAGGGATTCAGCTGCAGGCCAGGCGTCCGCAGCCGCTGCAGCAGCTGCCGCAGGTGATGGCGCATCGGCGTCTGCTGCCGCAGCCTCCGCTAGCAACTGGTCTGACCAGGTGCGGCACCTCCCTTTGCTTCAAGTGGACGAGAACACAGTGCTCTTGACTCTTTGATATGAGCTCCTAACTTGTGACCTCAGGATGTCTTCTGCATCATACTTAAAGGGGCATCATGGTCTTGCTCACAAGACCCATCGGAGATCACTAGTACTTTCCCCCAGGACCAATCAGAGACTGAATTATACAGGCATCGGCTGCGTCGGCGGCGGCCGGTGGCGGCAGCAGCGCGAGCGCATCGGCAAGCAGTGGCGGCTCGGCGGCGGCCGCATCGAGCGCATCTTCAGGCGGAGGCCGCGATTCCGGAGGCGTTGACATTGCGGCCGCCGCGGCGGCCGCTGCTGCCGGCGCCTCTAGCGCAGCCGCGTCTGCAGCCAGCTCTGCAGGTGACTAGAGTATTTCAACCCTCCAGGACACCAAAGTTTTCCTTCAGCACTTGCTGGTATTGATTGCCACTCGGGGTGCTTATATTGACTTGCGAAGGGCATCGTTCTTGCGTGCCAAAAGACTGACCGCATGACGGTGACCTTCACTGTAAATTCATTACCAAACAATGCATTGACTAAGCATGAGAGCAGTTATCACTAAAAAAAACCAGACCCTAGACTTGCAGGATACACTACGGTAGCAAATAAACTGATTGAGTTGTCAATGTGCGCAGGTGGCCAGGGCTCGTCTAGTGCCTCAGCTGCGGCATCGGCCGCTGCGGCCGCGGCATCGGCCGTCTCTGCCGTAGCCAGCAGCGTCGGCCTCTCATCGGCCGCCGCTGCCGCCGCAGCCGCCGGCAATAGCGCTGCCTCTGCTGCGGCTGCTGCTTCCTCTGGTACTGACACCCTTACTCATGTTCTTGACTAAATTTCGGTCAGCTTCAGCCCAGGACTTGTTCGTGTGCAAGGGCCAGGGTCTTGAACAACTGCTGCTCGCTGAGAATCTCGGTGGCTAAACCTGAGATGGCTTGTCATCTTTGCGCTATTATGGTGTGTGAGGAAATTTGATGATGCTTGTGGTGGCGAAGCAGGGAACGCCTCAGCAGCCTCGGCTGCCGCCAGTGCTGCGCGCCAGGCAGCCGCCAGCGCAGCCGCCTCTGTGGCGGCCGGTGGCCGCTGACTAAGGCTGTGTGTCTCACATCTTTGTGGAGAGGGGGGGGAAAGCAGACATCAAATCAGAGTGAGCGCCAGAAAACAAAAGGAAGAGCTGTCTCGCAAAGTGCAGCAACAATACAGTAAAGACACGATGAACATGTTTGATGCAACTGAAAAGACTTCAAAGGAATAAGTCGAATATAATTAAGTGAGACACGATTGTTTGTTGACGTAAGCAAAGGAACGGATGAGATGCAATAATGCAATTTTGATAAATATTGACGCACTCCTGGGCTTGCCATTCCATGCAACTTGAACATATTGCTTTCTGCAGATATCGTATAACAGCATAATGCTGCTGTCACATTTGGATTCAGTACAGGTGTCAGAAGGGTTACAGATACGTCATTGTGCAACCAACACCAGGCTTCTAGCAGCTCTGCCCATCGTGATGCATCACATGAGACCATCTTAATTCTTGTTCTCATCGTTAAAAGTTGTATGGTCTTCTCTGTCACTACCAGCCCAATTAGCTGCGCCATGCAGAGCGGTATAGCAGTTCAATTTCTGTCTGTACTCTGCCAACATGTCCCTTGCAGTATCTCTCAGCCTATATCCTGTCACTCCTGTTGCAAGAAACCTGTCCTTCACAGCAAGCCCGGGATCCAAAACTGCAGCTGCAACAGGCAACATCCTAGGAAATATTGTGACTTGGTGTGCCACAAATTTGGCACACTCGGATGTGAGTTACTACTCTGGCCATGGCCGCTCACATCTGATCACTGCAACAACTGCGCGCTACCAATGCATGCCAACAAATTGCCCGGAATTTAAGGAATCCACCGAGACAAAAACAACTCTTTATCACAAGCATCGACAGCTGCAGCTTCATCACAAGAGCTCGGCAGCGGCTTGCCATTGCAACCCATCTGCAGCTTGGAGTTTCCCTTCCAAGGATGCGGCCCACCAACTCAATCTGACTGCTCCACGTCTCTCAAGGCACAGCTGGCCTGCCAACGAGCTTCCCATTGCTGTGTAGCGGCTGCGGCGGCGTGGGCAGTCCTGCCCCCTCGTTTATCTCATGTACGCGTGCCTCTTCCTCTAGCCGTGCCCTGTTTCTGACACGTGCCACCTCTCTTTGGCTTGCCTCCTCGGTTAGGCCCACTCCCTCAAGAATCAATCCCTCCTTGGTCCTCTTCTTCAGGAAGGCAGAGTTCCTCGTCGTTACAAATTTTTCTATCTTTTTTGAGAAGGCGATCCGTGAAATCGGCGGTTTGTTGGCCTTGCCACACTCAGCCACGTAGAGGTCGTATATGCCGTACTTGCCCGACAGCTTCGTAACGGCTGCGTCATTGATTTCCAGGTTGTTGATGATCCACTGCTCAGCGAAGCTGGTCTTTGTAAGGCCTTGAGCCGGTCCAAGGAAAGGTTGATCCAGCCAACCCATCATTGGATTGCTTGCTTGACGGCGTGACGAGCCTTCCTGCCCACCCATGGCTGATGGCTTCAGGGTTTCCCCGTCATGGTTCCAGTAGCAGTAGGAGCCGTCCAGAGAGTCCGGACCATCGTCCAGCCAATGAAACATGCGCGCCTGCACGCAGTGAAATCATCACCCGTCCGTCAGCGAAACAATGTTCTGCACTCTGGAGTATCTGGCGGCCATGGTAGTCCCCTAGGACTCCCCATCAAGCAAAGAGCACCCGGCAGTATAAAATGCATGCTTGAGTTGAAAAGGCACCCACTATTTGTAAATAAATGCATGCATCCCCTTAATTTGCACCACTAACCGTGCGAGGCTCTGGGGTAGACTCCAGACAGATCTGGTCTCTGACACCACAAGGTACCAGAAGCAGTGCTTTTCAACTATCGCGCACTGCTTGATCATGGTGAGGTTTGAAAGGAGAGTTTGTACCGGTGTGACGTCTGGTGTCCGGTGTACGATGAGACGTGTTGAGGTGAGATTTCTCACCTGTTTGGTGGCGATGTAGCCCATGCTGTGCTCCTGGGCCTCCACAATGCATGGGATGCGCGCAGTCACCACCACCCCAAGCTCCTCCAGCACCTTCATCTTGCGCGGGTTGTTCGTCTGCGATTGAGTCATATTTGAATTTTAAGTTGGGTTTCTCAAATCACCGCAACACTCCGAACTTTAAAATTCCCGATTGGTACCATCATTCACTTGCTGCATGTCTAGAACTGCCACATGCACCACCCAACTCAGACACTGTCTCAGCTGTGCTGACGAGCAGCAGGCATGCATGCATAGCATGGCCCCTGCATGCAGAGCAGAGAGCACCATACCCTGGACTCTTTTGCAGAACATTGAGGGAAGGGGAAGGGGCTGTCCTCACCATGAGGCGAATGCTGCGGATGCCCAGGTTCTGCAGGATGTTTCTGACAGAGGAGTATTCTCTGCAGTCGTCCGGCAGCCCCAGAGCCCTGTTGGCATCCACTGTGTCCAACCCCTCTTCCTGCAACACATTCCTCACGCTTTCAAAATCCTGCCCGCACTTGTAAGAACTCTATCCCATGCGGTAGCTATATACTGTCTCAGAATAAACAATGCTGAAAATGATGTACTTCTTCCATGCGGGCAACCAGGAGGTACGTTGTGGACCCTAGCTTTCTCCCATGAAAGGTGGAGCGGCCCCGAAGCTGATCTGCGTTCACAATTGCAACTGCAGCTGCAGAGCTTCCATGCCATGGCGTTCCTGCCCTTGCGAATACGCGCAATGTGGGTACCACCAAGTGCGCTGTATGCCTTTGGTTTGTATTTGGCAAGTGTGGAGGCGTCCAAGAGTAGCGCGCATAAAAATTCCGGCACAGCGCAATCAGAACGTGGAGATTGCAAGGGGCTTGCCTGCAACGCATAGGCAGCTATTTTATTAGCAAGGCCGATGCCGCGCCCCTCCTGCTGCAGGTAGATGATTAGACCCGGGCCATTCTCCTGAATGTAATCCATAGCCATCTCCAACTGCCCCGCGCAGTCGCACTTCAACGACCCCAACACCTCTGCGCAAAAGCAAAAGCAAAGTCAAGCTCAAACTTTCCCTTTTGAGGCCCTCAACTTTCGAGACAGGTTTGTCAAAGGCAGAATGCCTACATTACCGAATGCTGAGAGATGTCCTATTATGTATGACAAGGGGACCAGTCCTGCGGTCTGACTGTCATAAGATGGCCAGCTTGTACAGTGCTCACCAGTGGGCCAAGCTGACCATGAGAGGTGACGTAAAGTAGAAATAGGAACATGTCTATCATAGACCCAGGGGACGCTAGTGATTGGAGGGGACATGGCAACTCACCCGATGTGAAGCAGGCATCATGCACGCGCACAGGTATCTGCATGGCAAAACAACACGCAGTCTCAGACATGTGAAGCTGAGTGAGATCCAGGAATGGAATGACACAACAGAGGGCCACCCAGATCTAGAGATAACCTTACATAAAGAAGTGTCTGAAAGGCTCTACTCACCTCTGTGCCATTCTCTGGTCGGCCTGTCATAATCACGCTGGGCTCTGTAAATGTCCTGCCGCCATCAAACTGCATGGAAGGAGTGAAATGTCAGGCAGGTGACAACACAACCATCATAACAAGGGTTAAGAAGGACAGGAAATGGGCACCTACAGAAACAGGAGAGGAAAAGAGAGGAAAAAGGGGGCATAGCTTTTACACCTCTCAAATTCCAGAGCAAGGACAATAGACAAATGCCCTTGCTGGCACAGGTCAACACACAGTATTGACACACAGTATCGACCAACAATGATGGCTGAAACAGGATTACTATACAGGTACACCCAGATCTAAGTGGATTAAAAACACCTTAACATCGTTGCATAGTACACTTACCGTGTGTCTGTATCCTCTGAGTCTGTACTTGCCAGTACGTGTGGGAAGCAGGGTCTCAGCCACGAACTCGGTGACATCGTAAGAATCTGGCAAACTTTTCTGCACGACCTCACTGTGTTGATTGGGCAATGGTGTGCCCAGACCCTGCATGACTGCTGGTCCCACTCCATTCCTGCTAGACACTAATTGAGGTGGAGGTCGCTGCACATAGCATCCCGTGCTGTAGCCCTTGCCGAAGGGCTGTCTGTGCCTGCTGTCTGGTCTGGCAGCGTCTGAAGATGAAGCATTGCACCAGATCGGGTGGTGCGCTCTAGGAAGTGCAGAAGATGGGGCTGAGGTGCTGCAGGACTGGGAGGATAACGCCCTCTGCGAATTCATCGCCCACTATTTCTACAAAGTCCCCTTCTTTATAGTTCAAGAAACGACATATTTATTTCCTGCAACAGAACCAAGACGATCATGGCATTATGTGGGAGTGAGCAAGGCACGCTTTTAGGCGAAGTCTCATAACGTGACGTGGCATGAAGGGTCAGAAGATTGCCACAATTTGACTTTGCAATAGTTGAATTTGTGAGACTGGAAGCATGTTCTCCATGCTTGATATCGAATGATGAAGACACATGTCTGACGAAGGGGCTTTTGCAATAAAAGAAAAGTCCAAAAAATGGGATCTGTGCAGGGTCAATCTTGTGTCCCATATCAAAGTCTGCATGGGTGATGTTTGGCTAGATGATCTGGATATCACTGAAAAGATTACACATCACTGTAGTGTTTTCAGATGGTAGTTTGGCCACCATCCGGAGAGCATGCCCCATCTAGATGCTAAAGAGCTTGGCTGGGGCTTGCTCTGCTCCTCAGCAAGGATTTCTGGGCGTATGCCTCTTGATAATTGAGCTACCGAAAGGTTCGTTGCTTGCTCATGCCCCTCAAGATCTTCACGATCACTTTGATGCACACACTAGGAAGAGACTTTTGCCCAGTGCATCAAGACAGAGCACTCAGTGTCTTGTTCACTGCAGGAGACTCGCGATCAGCAAACCGTCTGCAGCGTCTCACGGTCACTTGCGCCAAGAAGCCCGCGAAAAAGACTGCAGCCAAGGGAGAACCTTCACAGGTGGCTGACGCCACTTTTTTAGCCCTCAGCTTCCCTGCAATGCACATTCTTCACGCCTGCAGTTGCGCGTGTCTACTAGAACTGTAGCATGAGGCACCTTGATGTATTCATCGTGAAGCGACACCTATGACCTCTCACCTTCCACCTACCACCCTCCAGTTATGGAAAGAAGAACGTGGCTGCTTGCAGGGTGGAAGCCAGGCTGCACCACCGCCACCAAGGATCATCGACACCTCGCATCTGTCCCTCAAGCAGCAGAAGCGCTTCATCGAGGAGAGGAAGGTGTGTGCGGCTCACCATGCAACCGCTGCCACCTTGAGGGCTCGTCCTTTGTTTTGTCCTATGCTTCGACAGCGATAGAACGCCCTAGGTGACAGAATTAAGCATTCCTGCTCGGTTTGCATGGGCACCAGAGGTTGGAGCTGTCTTGACTTGTCCTCCTTAACTTTGTCTCCTGTTCTCTTTACTTGTTGGAATCTTTTCTGTGTAATGATCTGCACTGTACAGTCCGTCACTGCCGCCATGCACCTCACACAGAGGACAGTACAGGCGCAAGAGAAGTCAGTCTTTGCGCAGAGGTGTGCAACACTGCCGTCTGCTCGCGCAGAAGTTGCAAGTTTGCTGTGCCTGCGCAGAGGTTTGAGCAGTTGCCGCAGAGGCAGAAGGCGCTAGGCAAGACCCAGCGCTGGCGCAAGCCAAAGATAGAAGCAGATGAGCGCGCCGCAGAGGAGGAACGGCAGCGCCAGGCCGCGCGCGCTCTCAAGGCAGAGCAAGAGAGGAAGCGGAAAGTGCGGCGCGCTCTCGTCGACATGCTGCAGCCCAAAGCGGTGCGCATCTCATGCATAGCTTTTTCTTGCAATGCCAGGGTAGGCGCTCTGAGAACGCCACAAGCAAGGAAAGGCCGGTGCATTCGGGCAGTGCTTGAGAGACAGGTGGCACTGCTTGAGGGACAGGTTTTGTGTGCTTGTGCCACGCTGCATCGCAGACTGGTGCGCACACCGACCCGAGATGTTGTTCTGGCGTCCCTTGAGGATGGTTGTCGAGGTGGGACATAGAGTGCCGAGTCCTCGTGGTTGACGGAAGTGGCAAGCCAGTACTGCGCGCAGTGCGAGCGCCAGAGATAAGATGAACGCTGCCTCTCAAATGAATAGTTCAGCGAAAGAGATGTGCAGACATCAAGGCAGTGCGAGCGGTAGGGATAAGAGGAAGGGATGCCGTACTCGTGCACAGAATTTAAACATACAGGGATCCCCGGTCCAGGAACACCGAATGACCACACTGCATGCATGCAGGAAATTGTGGCTAGAAGAGGGTAAGGGGACTCCCCCTCGTAGTTGAGTATGAGGCCCTGCTCGCTCAGCTGTATGACCAAATCTGCTGCCTCTACTGTCTCTCCTTGCGGCAGTAGGCGGCTCCACACAGGTGTTAACGGCCATGTTGCGAGGCTCCTATATCATTGATATTCCTTGGGACCTACAGACAGGCAGGGGTTTGCACTGTGCAGGTGGACAAGAAGCCACCAGTGCTGCTAGTGGATGGCTACAATGTTTTATTGAAGAGGGCGGATCTGGAGGCGGAGCAGTACTGGGAAGCACAGACGCTGGCCGACGCGCGGGAGCAACTTGTGAACGATACGCGCGACTACGCGTTAGTCACCGGCTGCCGCGCTGTCGTCGTGTTTGATGCCTTCAACAACCCCGAGACCCTCATCACCACTCGGTGCGCCTCCCCCTGCAACCCTGAGCAGCCTGTCTAGAGATCTCTTATGCACAGTCCAATTTGTGCATGTGCAAGCATGCATATCATGGCTTGTTTGCGGTTGCTATCTTCAAGGCGTGAGCAAGCATCTGATGTATTGATCTTGGCGTACAAAGAGTGGCTTTCCATGAAAGCTGATTTTATTTTTCACGCTCGCAAACAGGTGGCACATCATGAGACCTGCTTTTCACATATGGCAGTATACTTACAACACCTGAAGATGTGCACACCAGGCTTTGCATTTGGTACATTGCAAAGAACAACCCTTTCATACTGAAATGCTGTAGTAATAAGGAGTGAGACTGGTTCCGCTGCCGTTATTGTCGACTGGGGGAGATGCATCCATGAACACCCCAACTTCTAACCCCTCAAATCTAAAACCAAGTCCCAACTGTGAGCATTAACTCCCTGGAAACGCCCGATTCGTGACGGCAATTATCTCCGTGTGTGACAAGGGTTTAAGTGCGACGCAGGGAGATGATAGCGGGGGTTGAGGTGGTGTATCCTAAGGGCTCAGACGCTGACATGTACATTATGGCAGAGGCGAAGCTGGCCAGGACGGAGGGAGCGCCGCGCGTCGTCGTGGTCAGCAATGACCGGGAGATCAGCGCTGCTCTGGACTATGTCAATGGCATGGGCTGGATGCAGTCTGAGATGTACCTACAGGAAATGGAGCGGGTATGCCATACCGTGCTGTCACAGTACATCCCGTGATTGTGGTCCCGGCTGGCGGGGTGCGGTACAAATACTGAGCACCGTGCCCACGGTTGATTGGG
>JADEYI010001354.1_pt1 | contig 19169 bp, 11 predicted proteins | sample 8542331 | NCBI WGS metagenome assembly JADEYI01 (sample SAMN16510988, study PRJNA670497) | mine drainage metagenome | isolation source: biofilm near Copperflume 1 | place: Germany: Marsberg coppermine Kilianstollen | collected 2018-02
GGCGTCGACATTGGGCAGGAGGAGGCCGCTCGTGCCCTGGGCATGCGGGGGGCGGGCGGCAGGGCTTTGGCAGGGCGCAAGGCGCTGAGTTGTTCAGCTAAAGTACCTTTGGCGCTGGACAGCACCACCCTGGCTACGCTTTGCAGTTGCTCGAGTTCGTCGCTGGACAGCAGCCCCACCTGAAGCACAAACACATCGCCCAGAATGCCTTCGGCTTCGGCAGGCGGCTGGCTGACCCGCAGCAAATCGCGCAACTCGGTTTGCAGGGCCGAGGCGTAGCTGGCGGGTTCTTCGTCCAAGATAATCAAGTCCACCGCCAAGCGCTTGCGCCGCCAATACTGGAAGGCCCGCATGATCTGGCGCACCAGTTCGCGCTCGCCCAGTTCGGCAATCCGCACCAGCACCAGCGGCAAATCACCGGAGATGCCATGTTTCCACAGCGCAGGCTGACCCAAGCGGTTGCGGGTCATGGCCTCGAGCGAACCCCGCAGGGCGCGGCTGGGGAAAATCAGGTGTCCGGTCAGTTCTTGGAACAGCGCGGCCTCACCCGACTCAATGCCCAAGTGCCGCAGCTCGACCCTCGAGTCGGTCCAGGCCAGGGTCTGGATGCGCTCGAAGGCCGCCGGGTTGCGGTACTTGTCGGCCAGCAATAAAGCCTCGGCGCGGGTGGGAGCCAGGAGGGTAGTAAAGCCGATGCGGGCCACCTCACCCGGCTCGAGGCGAACCCGCACCCGCAGGCTGAAGATGGGGTCGAGCACATTACCGGCTGTTCCGGCGAAGGGTCGGCTGTCCATCAAGGCGGCAGGCCCGTGAACCCCCTGCCCCCGGCCCAGAAAGCGACTGCGGTCGGTCTCGAACTGCAAGGCCCCAACTGGGGTACCTTCCACACAAATCACCTGCGCCGCCCACAGCGGGGCCTCGTCGGCGGAGCGAGGGCGGCGGGTAGCCAGCAGCGCGCCCAACTCGGGGATAAACTCGGTCTGTACGAACAGCTTAGAAAAGGCTGGGTGGGCGGCATCGGCTGAGGGTGGGGCCAGCACAACCTCGGCGTAGGAGGCCAGCTCGAGTTCCTTGGGAAACTCGCTATAGTTGCGCAGGGCGACACGGCGGATTTCGGCATCGTCTTCGGGCGAGACCAGAACCTGTAAGGTCGAGGCGATGTCGCCCTCGCGTCGGAAAAAACGCGCCCGTTCCTCGTAGAACTGGGCTTCGTAGATGGTGGGCTCGAGCAGGGTCGGCTGGGCAGTGGCCGACCAAAGCTGACCGCTGCGGACATCGCGCAAATAGATATAGCTGCCCCAGTCGTCGCAGGTGGCATCCTCGCGCCAACGGGTCACCGCCAGTCCTTTCCAGCGGCTATAGCCCGAGCCTGCCGCACTCAGCATCACGATATAGCGCCCATTGGACAGCAGGTGGGTCTGTGGCTGGCGCTGCTTAGCTTGGGTAAAGCGACGAGAAACGATGGGGGCCATCTCGCGCACGTGCACCGCTGCCGAGACCTCCACCGAGGGCGGGCGCGCCACCGGCACATCCACGGGGATGCGCTCGTGCAGCAGGGTGGCAGTAGCCCGCATCCGCATGTCGTGGTGAAAGCGGCGCTGCATCCGGTTGCCCAGCAGCACGTTGCTCAGCGCCAGCACAATCATGCCCTGGTGGTGGGCCATGTGGTTGCGCACCAGCACGAAGGTTTGGCCCTCGGGCAGCCGCTGGGTAGTGTAGTCGAGGGCATCGTAAAAGCCATAGCGGCTACTGGCCCCCAGGCTGGTCAGCAAGCCAAAATTACGCACCGCCGCCAGCGGATCTACCATCGCAGCCAAGGCCGTGGCATAGGGCGCGATCACCAGTTCATCGGCCAGGCCGCGTTTGAGGCCCAGCCCCGGCAACCCGAAGGCCGAATATTGATAGGTCAGCTCGCGGTCTCGAGAGTTGAGTGCCGACTCCGAGACCCCCCAGGGCACGCCGCGCTCGCGCCCATAGCTGATCTGTCGCGCTACCACCATGCGGTAGGTTTGCTCGAGCAGACTCCCGTTGGGCGAGTGCATCACCAGCGCGGGCATCAGGTACTCAAACATCGAGCCCGACCACGAGACCAGCGCCGCCGAGCGCTGGACAGGGGTGAGGGTGCGGCCCAGGCGGAACCAGTGTCCAGTCGGGACTTCGCTGCGAGCGATGGCGATAAAGCTAGTCAGCCGCGACTCCGAGGCCAGCAGGTCGTAGCAGTTGGGGTCGAGGCGGTGACCGCGCACGTCATAGCCGATGGAGAACAGCTTGCGGCTGGGGTCATAGAGAAAGTCAAAGCCCATCGCGTCCACCAAGGGCGTAAGCTGTTTGCTGAGTGCGGCAATTCGCAGGGTTTGCTGGGCTTCCAACCATCCCAAATCGCGCTGATGGCTCCGCAGATTGTCCAGTAGGGCCTGGTTCCACTCGAGCAGCTCGGCATCCTCGGCCAGCGCACCTTCGGCCAGCAGGGTTTGGCTGATGTCCAGCACCGAGGCCGCCAGTTTTTCGGCCTCGCCCAGCACCTCGTCCCAAGCGGCGGGCTGCTCGAGTTGGGCCGAGAGTTCGCTCAGGGTTTGCAGCAGTTGTTTTTTGGTCACTGTCCCGCTGCTACGCTCGGCTACCGCTTCCGCCGCTTGAACCACTAGGCTCAAGCCGTCCTGCAGACCCGCAAGGGCAGTGGAATGGTCGGGCAACGGATGACCCAACTCCAGCAGGGTTTGTTGCAGGGCAATCAAATGCCCCACCAGGTTGCCACTGTCCACCGAGGAAACATGGCGCGGCTCGAGTACCTGCAGATCACGGGTGTCGTACCAGTTGTAGAGCTGGCCCCTGAACTTCTCCATCCGCCCCAGAGTGTTGAGGGTGGCCTCGAGGCGATCCAGCATTTCCGCCAAGCCAATCCAACCAAAATCGCGGGCGCTGACCACCGAGAGTAGGTAGAGGCCGATGTTGGTGGGCGAGGTACGGTGGGCCACCAGGGGCTTGGGATCTTCCTGAAAGTTGTCGGGCGGCAAGTGGTGGTCTTCGGGGCCGACAAAGACCTCGAAAAAGTGCCAGGTGCGGCGGGCGATTTGCCGCAGGGTCTGAGTGTCCGGCTCGCTCAGTGGTTTGGGTAGGGCGGCGGGCTGTGGCAGGCTGATCCAACGGGCTACCAGCGGGGAGAGCAGCCAGGCCAGCAAAAACGGCAGCGCCATCCTCCAGCCGCCGGTCTGCCCCAAAAGCACGACAAAACCCGCTATCAGGGCCAGCATTGGCCCGCCAAACATGCGGCGGTAGAAGCCCATTGGCCCAGTGTTGTCTTGGGTCGCGGTCTGGGCGGCAGTGCGCCACTCGAGCATCCGTCTTCCCCTTATCAGCCGCAATAGGGTACGCCCAACCGCGTCCAGCATCAGCCAAGCCTGATGGGCCAGCAGGGTCAGGATCAACCCCACCTCCGAGGCCGCCAGTCCAAAGCCTTGGGCAATCCGGGCCAGATAAACCCGTCGGGAAATCCCCGGTCGGCGCGGAACCAGACCAGTCAGGACTGGAATCAGCGGGGGGACAATCAGGGTCGTCAGGACAAAAGCTGTCCACAGCCAAGGCGAGGCCAGCGGCAGCGACCAGGCCGCCATGAGGGTCAAAAAAGCCGCCGGAGCCGAGAGGCTGCGGCGCAGATTGTCCAGCATTTTCCAGCGCCCGATGGGCGGGATGGGGACGCGGCGTGAAAACAGCCAGGGCAGCAATTGCCAGTCACCCCGCACCCAGCGGTGCTGGCGGGCCACATTGGCCTCATAGTTGATGGGAAAGTCCTCGACCAGCTCGATGTCGCTGACTAGAGCGGTGCGGGCCAGTAGTCCCTCAAAAAGGTCGTGCGAGAGCAGGCTGTTCTCAGGTACGCGGCCCTCGAGCGACCCGCTAAAAGCATCCACATCATAGATGCCCTTACCCGTAAAGTTGCCCTCGCCAAACACATCCTGATAAATATCCGAACTGGCCGAGGCATAAGGGTCTATCCCCGCTGGCCCAGAAAAAATGCGGCGGTAAACGGTGTCTTGGCTGGGTTCGGGTAGCGAGGGAGTGATGCGCGGTTGCAAAATTCCATAGCCCTCTACTACCCGCTTGGTCTGGGGGTCGAGAACTGGGCGGTTGAGTGGATGGGCCAGCGTACCCACCAGCCGCGCCGCTGTGCCCCGTGGAAGCTCGGTATCGGCATCCAGAGTAATAACAAACCGCACCCCAGTTGGTGCAGCAACCGCATCGCCCACCAAGCCTATTTCATTAGCCCCCACCGCCTGACTCTGCTCCTTGGAAAAGGCCATGCTGGTTTTGGCCTTTGACGTTCGAACTTCGACCTTCGACAACTTGTGAAAGAAGTCCAAAGCCATAAAGCTGGTGTGGCCCACCCCGCACAGCAGCCGATTGAACTCCTGGAGCTTGCCCCGCTTGCGCTCCCAGCCCATCCAGCAGCCTTCCTTGGGGTTCCACAGGCGTTGGCGCTGAAAAAGCAAAAAGCGCAGGCTGCCGTCCGGCATCGTGCCGTGCTCGGTGTTGAGCTGCTGGATGCCCTCGAGTGCGCCTTGCAGCAGCGGCCCGTCCTCGGGCAAAGTTTGACTGGGCGCATCCACCCAGTCGCTCAACAGGGCAAAGCGCAGCTCGCCGTCGGGGTTGGCAAAATAGTGGGCCTCGAGCCTCGAGAGTTGCTCCTTAATCTGGGCCGGGCTGGTCAGCAAGGTGGGCACCACCACCACTGTTGAAAGGCTCTGAGGAATACCTTCCTTAAGGTCGAGCTTGGGCAGCGGTCGGGGCGGAACCACCGCCAGCACATAGCGGTTGACCAAAGCAATGGCCATATCCGAAGCTGGGATGAGCGCCAACAGCCCCAACAAGACCAGCTCTATCCACATGGCCCCTTGGCGGGCATCCAGCCACAAGCCCAGCACCAAAATCGAAGCGGTTGCCAGTGCGATGGTTCCCAAGTAACCCGGCGTGGCAAAAGCCAGATAGGCCCGTCGCAGCCAGCGCATTGGCGGAGCGCGGAAACCCAGTTCGTGTTCCAAACCCCCTCGCCCCTTGTCCATCAGATAAAAGCCCGGATCGGCCTGAGGCGGCAGATTGGACAAATCAAGGCTCGAGTCGGATGGCAAACCCAGCTTGAGCAATTCGGCCGTGGCTTTAGCCGCCACCCGTTGGGCGATTTCCACCTCTGAATATGGTGAGCCTTTAGCCAACTCCTCAACCGCATGGTGCAGGCGGTCGCGGGTAGCAAAATCCGAGGCCGCATAGATGGGGTTTTTCCCCAAGGCTTTTTCGACCAAGCTGACCTGGTTGAAAAAAAGTTCCCAGTCGTAGGCCGAGATGGCCCGCATGCTGCTGATGATGTTGCTGACCGAGACGTTGGCGGCGGCTTGACGGGCGTGCTCGAGCGAGACCAGCTCGTCGGGGCTGGTGTCCCGCTTGGCCAGGTAGTCCAGCAGGCGGGCAAAAATCGGGCTAGCCACCGGGGTCTCGCGCAGGCGTTGCAGCAAATGCACCACAAAGGCCGAGGGCAAAGCCTCACGCTCGATTTGCTGAATAACTGCTTCGGGATCGGGTACGGCGGCTTCATCCAGAAAGCGCTGGGCTAAGTCGGCCACATCCTGACGGGCTTTTTGCCAATCCACCACCCAGACCGCCAGCCGCCGCAGGTTTTCCACCAGGGCCAGGCGGAGGGCTATTGGGATGGCCCACAACTCGCCGGTGCTGAGGGGCTGGTGGCGCTGATAGGCTGCGATGAACTGCCCCAGCACCTCGGGGTCATAGCGGCTGTCGCTGTGGGCGATGTACTCCAGCGCCAGCGCATATACCCTTGGGTAGCCGCTTTGCTTGCCCCCAATTAGCTTGGGCAGTTGGCGGTAGTAGCTCTCGGGCAAGTCCACCCGAATACCCCGAATTTGCTCGTCAGTGACATAATAGTTGTCAATAATCCACTCGGCAGCCGGGGTGATGATTTGTTTTTCCCGCACCGCCGTATTAATTACCTTATAGGTTTGCAGAATTACCTGAGCATTTTGCAGCAGGCGGGGCAACAGCGGACGGCCCCGCGTGGGCCGGTGGGTTACGCTGTGGCCTTGCGCCAATTCTTCGGCGTATTGGTAGAGGTGCTCGGGGCTCAGCAGCACATCCCGAAGCGGCTCCTCGAGGTGCTCCTGGCGTGACCAAGGAAGACGAATCGTAGCGATCTGTTCCTGCAATTCAGACAACCCAAACGACCTCATTTGGCCGACCTCCGGTGGATTCGACCTTAGGCTCAAGCTAAAGGGTTGTATTTACCATAGCATTACCATGGATTTGCTGCGTTAGTGCTGGGTTGGGTAGCAGTGACCTATCACGGTTCTCTGCTCAGATGAGCACAGTAAATAGGCCCAGGCTACCCCAAGATTCTTCTCGAAAACCACTCTAACTTCAGTGCTTGCTGGGCGCACTTAAGGAAAGGGCTTGGCAGAGATCCAAACCAGGCCCTGGCTACCCACCATGCCGATGAGTTCCACCCAGCCCGGCTTGAGCCCCGCTGGAGGCGCGGGAAAGCTAGTCGGAACGGCCCTTAGCTTGCTGCCATCATAATAGGCCACCACACGCACCTGATTTTGCCCATCTGGAGAAGCTTTTAAGGATAAAAAAGAATTGGGGCCGCGACCTAGCCAGGCCGAGGCATACTGGTAGTCCTTGGCTCCAATCAAATCCGCAGGCCCCTGGAAGTAGGCCCACTCTTGGGGAACTTGCAGCTTGACCTCGGTGGCCACAAAAGTCTGCCCATTCCAGGTTCCGCTGGCCTCGAGCCACATTCCAGGAGCCGCCAGCCTGAGCCAGGGAGAACTGCTCTGTACCCAGGTGTCACCAACTAGCACCTGACCCGAAGAGTTGAGTGTCACCTGACCATAGTAGCTGCGGACATCGCTGGGTGTGCTATTCGCACCCGGATTGTCTTTGGAACCATCATGGTTAGGGCTTTTACTTTTATCACCTTTACTTTTATCACCTTTACCCTTATCGTCTTTGCCGCCGTCACCGCTACCCTTGCCGCCATCGTCTGAACCGTCGGCCAGGGCAATGCTCCAAGCAACTGGGGTCGCCAAGCTACCCCACAACAGGCTCAGGATAATGAGGAGCCTAAGCCACATGGCCCACCCCTGGCTTGGGGAAGATGAGTTGGGCTTCCAGGCCGCCACCCACCCGGTTGCCAAACTCGAGCTGTCCCCCCAGCATCAGCGCCACGTGCCGTACCAGTGCCAATCCCAATCCTATGCCTTCGGTTTTAGGTTGTAAACGAAAAAAGGGACTGCCCAGGCGGGCCAGGGTATCTTCGGGCACACCAGGGCCTTCATCCCGCACGGCAATGATGATTTGTTCACCTTGGCATATTTCTAGCCACACGTCTTTCTGACTAAACTTGAGCGCATTGTGTAACAGATTGCCCACCGCCTGTTGCAGGGGTTCCTCGTAGCCCAAGATGCTGGCCTCGAGGTCGCCCACCAACCGCACCCGGCCCCGCCACTGGGGGGGCAGACTGTCTAGCGTCAGGGCCAACACCGAGCCAATGCGTACCCGGCCCGGCTCGGTTTGTGGGGTGCGGGTGAGGGCAATTAGTCCGGCCAAAAGGCGCTCGAGCCGCCCCAGACTACTCTTGATGGCGGGTAGGGTTTCTTGCTGCGACAGCAAACCCTGCTCGAGGGCCTCAATCTGCGCCCTCAGAGTTGCCAGAGGGGTGCGTAGCTCGTGCGAGGTATAGCGGGAGAAGCTGCGTTCACGCTCCAAAAAGCTGCGCACAGCCTCGGACATGCGGTTGAAACTACGGGCCAAATCGGCGAGTTCATCGTCACCGGGAGGAATGGGCAGAGGCTCGGGGAAGCGCTGCTGGGCCAGGGCATAGGTGGCTTCGGTCAGGGCTCGAATCGGACGCATCAGATAGCTGAACAGCAAGTAGGCCACGGCCAGGGCCAGCCCCAATGAGAGCGGTAGGGCCAGCAGCTCGGTTTGGATGAGGGCTTGCAGGGCTTCGCGGCTCTGGCTGGGGTCGAGCGCCCCCTCCAGCACGAACCCCCCCTCTAAGGCCCGCCGGGTACTGATCCAGCCCGTCAGATTATCGGGAAAACGCCCACCAATCTCGTAAAAAACCCGTTCACCCTGCACCACCCGGAAGCGACCCTTGCCCAACTGCGGCCAACTCGCCAGGCGGCTGGGGTCGAGGCTGGGCTCTCCCCGGCTAACCACGACGGCCTGGGCAATGGTGCTGGTATAGCTCTCGAGTTCACTTTGTAGGTCGTGATTAAGGGTATCCTGGAAACGCCAATAAGCCAGCCCACCCACCAACCCCGCCGTAAGCAACACCACCGCTATCAGGCTGAGCAGCATCCGGTTGCGAAAGCCTCCAGGCCACAGCCGCCCGCCCGTACTGGAGGCAGGAGCAGTCTGTTCGATAGGCTGGGTCATGGTTGCCAACCGCCGCTAAATCTTGAATACAGTATAAACCCACCTCTATCGCGGTTTTCATAATAACTCTGCTCGGGTAGCCGCTTTGAGGATGATGGACGCTTATTCATGAAAACCGCTCTACACTCCTAAAGTGTAGCCCCCTGGCAGGGTATGAATAATCTCCGAACCCAGCTTTTCCCGCAGACGGTGGACGTAAACCCGCAAAATCCGGTGGCCTGAGTCGGTGCCGGGGAAGAGTTTTTCCAGCAGTTCATCCACTGCAAATATCCGCTCGGGGTGCAGGGCCAGCCGCTCGAGCAGGGCAAACTCTTTGTCGGACAAGCTTACGCGTTGCTCGTTCCAAAGCACCACCCGACTGGAAAAATCCAGTTGCAGCGGGCCACGCTGCAAAAGCCTGCGCTGACTCGCACTGCCCCGGCGCAACAAGGCCCGGATGCGGGCCAGAAACTCCTCGAGCGAAAACGGCTTGACCAGATAGTCGTCCCCGCCCAAGTCCAGCCCCTGCACCCGGTCTTCTACCGCATCGCGGGCGGTGAGAAACAAGATGAAGCCGGTATATCCGCTGCTGCGGGCCTCCTGAGCCAACATGAAACCTGCCTCCTCACTTTCGGGCAGCATCACGTCAAGGGCAATCAGGTCGGGCTCGGCCTCGAGAAAGGCTTCGCGGGCCGACTTCAGATTGTCGGCCCAGGTTACATCGTAGTGTTCACGCCGGAGCAGGGCCACCAGTGGCCCTGCTAGTCCGGCTTCGTCTTCAACCAGAAGGATTCTCACGGGCTTATCGGAGTTCAATCTTATCGGCAACCAAGGTGCCGTTTGAAACTGTGCCCTTGGCCTGGGCCATCAGACCGCTGCGATCGCTGCCCCAGAAGGTATCCGCAGTGAGGGTGGTTTGACGGGAGTAGTAAAGGGTGGTGGGGGTAACGCTCACGCTTATCCCGTTGATGCTGAGGGTTTTGGCAGTGGCATTGAAGTTGGCAATCGCCCCCTCGAGCTTGCTTCGGCTGCCCTTATCGCCTTCGTTCTTGCCATCGTTGTTGCTTTGCACCTCGACAAAGCTAGCCTCCACCATGTTAGTACCGGTGACAGTTCCTTTAACCTCCACCCTCACGTTATTGGCCAGGGTGCCCTGCACCTGGGCCTTGGCATAGTTTACGGTGTAGCCCTGCACGCTAAAGGTCTGGGCGGTGGTGTCAAGATTGCTCACCAGCCCCTCGATATCGTTGTGCTGACCGGACTGGTTATTCTGGCCTGGAGCATTGATGGTCTGGGCCTGAATCACGCTTCCGGCTCGAGTTCCCTTGACCCGCACGAAAACATCGCTGGCTAGAGTACCCTGCACAGTTCCCTTAGAGTAGTCCACACTGTAGGTTTTGAGCCCATAGCTAAAGGTCTTGGCGGTGGAATCGAGGCTGCGGGCCAGCACACCCAGATAGGTCAGGGTGGGGTCGGTGGCGGTTCTGACCTCGAGGCGGGTCGCCAGGATGGAGTCGTTGGCGAGCGGTAGGCCCGCAACCCACACGTAATCGCCGGGCTTGATATCGGCCAGAGTAATGGCGGTCGTGCTGCCATCGGTGTTTCTCTTGAACAGTAGGGTTACTTGGCTGACATTGGCCCGCAAGCCCACCACGTCCACCGTGCTGGCGGTGGTGTCTACCGCGTCCACGGTGCCCCGTGCCCGCCAGCGCACGTCCACCCGTTTCATCTTGAGCTTGCCACCCTCTTCGGAGCCATCGCCGCTAATTTCCACGCCCGCTACCACGTCGCTGACGCTACCAGCCTGACCATCCACGCTCACGCTGGCCCCACTCAGGTCTACCGGCTGGCCGCCTAAGGTCAGCAGGCTCGAGTTTCCACTTACAGTGCCTACCACGCTTACCGGGGTGCTGGTTGGGGTGGTGGTGCTGAGGCCGGTACATCCAGCCAGGGCCAAGAGCCCAACAGTGCCTAACAGGAACTTCCAATTTCTCTGCATGGTTGCCTCCGACGAAAGCCTAGCGCGTGGAGATAAACACCGAATTAACGGCCCTCACGAAATCTTTACTTTGGTGTACTCAGAGAGCCGACTGAAGCTGCCCAGCACGGTTAATTACCAAGATGCGCGGCAATTGCGCCAGGTTTGTGGGGGCTTTAGTCTGAGCCTGGCTCTCAAAGCTATTTACCTTGTACGGCACGCATATATCTGGCCCAACACTGTTCTCAAGAGATTAACTCTAGATTAAGGTGGGCAGCCTGCCCCTCGAGGGCTTGCTGCAAGACCTCGGTTGTAGCCCCGCGCCGATTGGCCCCCTCGGAGAGCGTCCGTCGCCACAAGCGCCCACCGGGCTGGCCCTTGAAGAGGTTGAGCAGATGCCGGGCTACTGCCCACAGAGGTGTCCCCCGCTCCATCTGAGATTGGGCATACGCAAGCATGGCCCGCGCGACCTCGAGCCGCGTGGTCTGGTGCTTCAGGCCGAAAAATCGGGTGTCGGCCTCGACCAGTACGAAGGGGTCTTCGTAGACCACTCGGCCCAACATCACCCCGTCGAGGTGAGACAGATGGGCCTGGGCCTCCTCGAGGCTACGCACCCCGCCGTTGAGCACGAAACGCAGGTGGGGAAAATCCTGCTTGAGCTGGTATACCCAGGCATAGCGCAGAGGCGGCACACTGCGGTTTTCGGCGGGTGAGAGCCCCTTCAAGAGGGCTTTGCGGGCATGAACAATAAAGGTTTCGATGCCTACTCCAGCTAGTTTTTCCACGAAGCCTACAAGATAGCGGTAGTCCTCGAGGTCGTCCACGCCCAAGCGGTGTTTGGCGGTGACAGGAATTCTGACTGCCCCGCGCATTGCCGCCATGCACTCGGCCACCAGGTCAGGCTCCTTCATCAAGCAAGCCCCGAAACCCCCACCCTGAACGCGCTCCGAAGGGCAGCCCAAGTTGAGGTTAATCTCGTCGTAGCCCCACTCCTCGCCAATTCTCGAGGCTTCGGCCAGGGTTTCAGGCGTAGAACCACCGAGTTGCAACACGATAGGGTGTTCCACCGGGTTGAAGTCCAGCAATTTGGGACGATTGCCGAGCAGGATAGACTTATCCACCACCATCTCGGTGTAGAGCAGGGTTTTGTGGGTAATCTGCCGCAGCAAATAGCGGAAATGCCGGTCTGTCCAGTCCATCATGGGGGCGACAGACAAGCTATGAGGAACCAGTGGGGTCAAATCGTCAGGCATCTCGAGGTTGGACGCGTCACCCAGGCGCAATTGCCTGGGACGGGCCTACAAAAGGTCAGATTAGCAGAAATTAGCCGATTGCAGGCTTGGTTCTGAATTCCTCCGGCGAAACCCGCCTCGGCTCACGGAACTCGATGTTTTCCCACTGGCCTTCCTCGAGAACCTCGAGCTTGGGATTGAGCTGCCGGAAATATGCCACCACCTCTTGCACCAAGTCCTCCGGCGTAGACGCTGCCGAGGTGATGCCCACCGAGGAAACCCCCTCGAGCCACTCCAGCTTAATCTCCTCCACGGTGTTGATGCGCTCGGCACGGCCCACCAGGCTTTGCGCGAGTTCTAAAAGCCGCATCCCGTTCGACGATTTGAGGCTGGTCAATACCAGGAACAAATCCACGTTGGGGGCAATCTTTTTCACCGCATCCTGGCGGTTTTTGGTGGCGTAGCAGAGATCGTCGCGGCTGGGCACGACGAGGTTGGGGAAGCGTTTTTTGAGAATATCTACGGTTGCCAAGGTATCGTCCACCGAGAGCGTGGTTTGGGTGAGCACTACCAGCTTTTCCGGGTCGGGGACTTCTACGGTGTGGGGGTCGGCGAGGCGTGGGTCGCGCCCGACCTGGGTGCGAACAGCGACCAGGATGGTGTTTTCCGGCGCTTCGCCGTGCGTGCCTTTGATTTCCTGGTGGTCGGCAGAATCTCCAATGAGCAGGAGGGTATAGCCCTCCTTGGCGTATTTCTTGGCTTCTGAATGAACCTTTGTGACCAGTGGGCAAGTGGCATCAAGCTGATACAGATTTCGTTGGGCGGCCTCTTCGCGCAGTTGCGGGGGGATGCCGTGGGCACTGAACACCACCGTATCGGCCAGCTTGTGCTCCTGCGCTAAGGCTTCGACCTCGGCCAGGGCTTCGACGAAGTGAACTCCGTGATTTTGCTCAAGCCTCCGCACCACCACGTCGTTGTGAACGATGGCGTGATAGACCACCAGCTCGCCCTCGTCCTTTAGCTCCTGGGCTGCTTTCTCTACCGTTTCGATGGCCATGACCACCCCGGCGCAAAAGCCTCTGGGTTTGGCTAGATAGACCCGCTCGACCATGCCCTGACCGTACCTCAGCTCAAGGAGCTGAATTGCTCAATATTCCCCAATTGCCGCTACGAAACCGCGCAGTAGCGCCCCCCAGGCAAGGGTTGGGCCAGCCCTTTGAGTTCCAGCAGGGTTAGCAGCGACAAAACCTCGCTTACCTCCAGCTCGGTAGCTGCCGCCAGGTCGTCGGGCAGGGCCTCGGAAAGCTCGAGCAGGGCTCGGTATACTTTGGCTTCTGGGCCTTCCAGGACGGGTTTATCTCGTTTGTGAGCCTTCATCCCCAGCGCATCCAGCACGTCCTCTGCGGCTAAAACCAGCCCGGCCCCATCCTGGATGAGCTTGTTGCAGCCCACCGACTGCAGGTCGCCGGGCCGTCCGGGTACGGCCAGCACGTCTCGGCCCAGCTCGAGGGCAAACTTGGAGGTAATCAAGGCCCCACTTTTCTCACCGGCTTCCACCACCAGCACGGCATTGGCAAAGGCTGCGATTATGCGGTTGCGGCGTGGAAATAGCTCAGCTTGGGGCGGGGTGCCCAGCGGAAACTCACTAAGGATATTCATAGAAGCCGCCAGGGTACGGTTTTCTGCCGGATAAAGCTTGTCTATCGCGCTGCCCAACACGCCCAGGGTGTACCCACCGCCTTCCAGCGCACCCTGATGGGCCTCGGTGTCAATTCCCCTGGCCAGACCGGAGATAATGCTCAGGCCTGCTCGAGCAAGCTCTTGGGCCACCTTGCGAGTCCACAGCGTAGCCCAGAGGCTGGCCTTGCGGGTTCCCACGATACCGACCTGAGCCGTATCCGGCGGCAGTTCCCCTTTGAGCCACAGCACACTGGGCGGGCTATCAAGTTGGCGCAGCGCTGGGGGATAGATTTCTTCCCACAGCCCGATGATGCGAACCCCCAGCTTCGCAGCTTTTTCCCGCTCCTGTTGGGCTTTTTCTTCTTTGAGAACTTTGTTGTAGGCCAGGGCGATTTCGGGGCTGAGAATTTCAGCGATAGTGTCAACACTACCATCGGTAGGGAGCACTTTTTGCAGACGTTTGGGGCCAATTTGGGGGGTGAGGGCGAGCGACAGTGGGTCGAACATAACCAATCCGGCCTGACTTTAGCATCCCCTCGAGCCTCTCGCTTTCAAATCTGACCCTCCCTCTATACTGGAGCGGTGAGTGAAGCAACCTATTCCGGTTTTGTTGCCTTGGTGGGCAAGCCCAACGTGGGCAAATCCACCCTTTTGAACGTGATGTTGGGTGTGAAAGCGGCCCCTATCAGCCCCAAGCCCCAGACCACCCGCAAGCGCTTGCGCGGGATTTTTACCGAGGGCAACCGGCAGATCGTGTTCGTGGACACCCCTGGCTGGCACGAGGCCCAAGATGCCATGGGCGAGTATATGATTCGCCAGATTACCGAGGCCATAGCCGACGTGAATATCGTCTTGTGGATGGTGGATTTGCGCCACCCACCCACCCGCGAGGACGAGTTGGTGGCCCGCGCACTCAAGGCTCTAAAAGGCCAAGTGCCGATTTTGCTGATTGGTAATAAGACCGATGCCGCCAAGCGGCCCGAAGCAGCTTTAGAAGCCTACCGTGAGCTGATTCCGGGCCTCGAGACCCGCAGCCTGTCGGCCCAGGATACGCAGGATGATGCTAATCTCCGTGAAGAGCTGCTGGCTATGCTACCTGTGGTCCCATTTTTCTTCCCTGAGGACTATGCCCGCGCCGAACAGACCCCCGAGGAGTGGGCCGCCGAAATTGTGCGCGAAGAGGCTATGCGTCCTCTCAAGGAAGAAGTTCCCTACGCTATTGCCACCAAGACCGAAGAGTTTGAACTGCGCGACAACGATATGTTTTACATTCTGGTCTTCATCTATGTCGAACGTGAAGGCCACCGACCCATCCTGATCGGGTCGGGTGGGCGAATGCTCAAGGAAATTGGGGCCGCAGCCCGCAAACAGCTCGAGGTTTTTCTGAGCAAAAAGGTTTACTTGGAGCTTCAGGTCAAGGTTTACCCCAACTGGCGCAAAGACCCCGAGGCCCTACGGGAGTTGGGCTACGAGTAATTCTGGGCTCGAGACCTCCCCCAATCTTGATAAACCACCCCTGTACAGGCAAACCTTGTGCTCGCCCTCGAGCTTCACGAGCCAAAGGGCAGGGTTCGGCTCTAGGTTTTTTCTATCGAGCCCTGGAGCGAACACACCCGGTTCTTGCCCGAACGCTTGGCGATATAAAGCTGTTCATCGGCTTCGGCCAGCAGCTTCTCGTGGTTGCCCAGGGCAGGGTTGTCGCTGACCCCAATACTTACCGTTACCTTTAGCTGGGGATGGATGCTGCTCCAGTTGTAGCGCTCGACCTGCTGCCGGACACGCTCGCAGGCAATCAGAGCACCCCCAAGCTCGGTCTGGGGAAATACCAGCACAAACTCCTCGCCACCGTAACGAGCCACCGAGTCCACCTCGCGCCGGGCATTTTCCAGAATCTGCCCCAATAGGCGCAGCACGTCATCTCCGACCTGGTGCGAGAAGGTGTCGTTGATGGCTTTGAAGTCGTCAATGTCCAGCAGGGCCACGCTCAGGGGATAGCGATAGCGCCTCGAGGCCGCAAACTCCCGCTCGAGGTTTTCTTCCAGGTAGCGGCGGTTGTGCAGGCGGGTCAGGGAGTCCTGACGGGCCAGCCGCTCGAGTTCTTCGGCCTGCTGGCGGGTGCGCTCGAGCAGTCTGGATTTTTCGGCTTCGGCTTCCTGGGCTTTTTGCAGAGCCTCGGCCAGCTCGATATTTTTGCTGCGCTCGAGTTCAGCTTGCTGGCGAACTTTTTCCACCTGGAACCCGGCCAGCAGGGCCGTGGTTTTTTGCACCTGCTGCTCCTTGAAGAGGCTGCGCTCGAGTTGGGCGGCAATCTTCAAATGCTGTAGGGCTCGCTGGTGGTCGCCACTGGCCTCGAGGATTTCAGAAAGGCTTTGATGGGTTTCCAGCAGGGTTTTGTGGGTTCCCAAATCCTCGGCAATCGAGAGCGCTTGGTATAGCCCGGCCAGGGCCGCCTCACCCTGGCCCAGTTGGTTTTGTACCGCGCCAATGCTGAGCAGCGTTCTGGCTTCAGCCAGACGGTTGCCCAGGGCACGGTGAGCCTCGAGGGCCTGGCGATGCAGCTCGAGGGCTTGCTCGAGGTTGCCCTGCCGGGCCGAGGTCTGGCCCAGGTTTTCCAGTGCAGTGGCCTGAAGCTGGCGTTCGCCCAAGGTGTTGGCCGCCGCCAGGGCCTGCTGATGAAAGAGGGTGGCTTCGGGGTTGCGCCCCAGGCGCTGATAAGCCACTCCCAGGTGGCTGAGGGTATTGGCCTGACCGTAAGGGTCGTGGTTGGCCTGGGCGATTTCCAGGGCCTCACGGTGGAGTTGCGCGGCCCCCTGATAATCGCCGGTCTCGAGGTAAACCATGCCCAGGCTATTAAGCACCCCTACCTCGCCCGCCACGTCACCCAACTCGCGCCCCAGAGCCAGGCTGCGCAAAAAGTATTTGGTGGCTTCTTGGTAGTTGCCCAGCGAGTGTTGGAGGGTAGCCACCCCCCGCAAGGCTTCAAACTCCGAGGGTTTATGTCCGACCTGACGGCTTTGCTCGAGTGCAGTCAGGTGGTTGGCTAGGGCCTGGGTGAACTCCCCGCGCAAAGCCTGAAGATGGCCCAGAGCATTGTGGGCATCGGCCACCAGCGAAAGGTTGCCTTTAGCCTGGGCCTGCTCGAGGGCATCCTGGGCTTCCTGCAGCCGAAGCTCACTGGTCGGTAGGGGGTTCATGCCTGAAGCTATTCTAGCCCGAAGGTGTGGTCTTGTCCGCCAAGTTGTGCCATGCTAGCAGCATGGCCCGTTGGCTCACGATAGGGTGTGTGGGGTTTCTGGTGCTGCTGCTGCTGGGGGGCTGGGCGGTATATACCTGGGTTATTCGTCCAGCACAGGCTCTGGTAAACAATTTGCGCCAGGTGATTACCCTGGATAAGGGGGTGCAGAAGCAGGAGACTTACGCACCCCCTACCGGTCAGCAGCTTACTCAGGCCCAGGTGCAGCGCTTCGTCCGGGTGGAACGAGAGGTCAAAGCCCAGCTCGGAGGGCGTTTCTCCCAGCTCGAGGCCCGCCTTAACCAGCTCACCCAGAAGCAGATGGGTTCGACCAGCCTGGACTACCGCGCTGCGCTAGACCTTTTCCGCGACTCCGGCAATCTAGTAACCGATGCCAAGCGTATCCAGGTGGCAGCCCTCAACAAGCAAGGCTTCTCTTCGCAGGAATACGCCTGGACTCGCCAACAGGTCTATTCGGCCTTGGGACTGGGTGTGCCCAACCTCAATCCCAGCGAAATTTTACGGCAGATTAGCTCCAAGAACTTCAATCCCCAAGTCAGTTTGCAAAAACCCAACGCCCCACCCGCCAATGTCAAGCTGGTCGAGTCTTTCAAAAATGAACTCGAGTCCTACTATCCGTTTACCTGGTTTGGTCTATAGGTAAAATCAACCGCCATTCTGGGATGGGGTAATCTAAGCCCCATGTTCCCCCTCTACGACCTCAATCGCTCGGCTACCCGCCCGGTAGTGATGTATGGGCTGATCTTATTGAACCTGCTGGCCTTCTTCTATACCTATTTTCTCACCGACCCAGCTCAAGTAATCTCGGCCTATGCCTTCGTGCCTGCCCGGTTTTTTGCCGACCCCCCAGGCCAGTGGGAAACCATATTCACCAGCATGTTTCTGCAGGGGGGTATCGCCCATATCTTGGGCAATATGTGGTTTTTGTGGATTTTTGGCGACAACGTTGAAGACCGCATGGGCCACGGGCGCTTCTTGCTGTTTTACTTGCTGGGCGGGGTGGTTGCCGCGCTTTCACAAAGCCTGGTGGGCCCCAACACCCCCATGATTGGCGCTTCTGGAGCCATCTCGGCGGTGCTGGGAGCTTATATCGTGCTCTACCCCAGGGCGGTGGTGTTCTCGCTGGTGGGATTTTTCCCGCTGCCGGTTCCCGCGCTGATTTATCTGGGCTACTGGGCGCTCATCCAGTTTTGGCAGAGCGCCGCCGGAGTGCCAGGAGTGGCTTTCTGGGCGCATATTGGAGGCTTTTTGATGGGTATGCTGACGGTGCGGTTTTTTATCCCCTCGAGGATCCTACCGCGCTAAATGCGCTGTCAAGAGGTCAAGCCAGGGGTAGCTTTAGCCTAAACCTGGCCCCACCCCCCTCGAGGTTGGTCGCTTCTACTTCTCCCCCGTGCCAGCGCACGATGGCTGACACCAAGGCTAGCCCCAAGCCGCTTCCCTGGCGACGGTGGGCCATTTCGGCTTGATAGAAACGCTCGAAGAGGTGCGGCAGGGCCGAGGCAGGAATGCCAGGGCCACTATCGCTAACCTCGAGCACACCATAGGAGATATTTATCCCCTGCTGGGTCTTGGTATCTCGTGTCACCCGCAAACTCACCTGACCCCCAGGGGTGAACTTGAGCGCGTTATCCAAAAGGTTGCGTAGGGCCAGCCCCAGGGCCACCCGGTCTCCCCTGGCGATCACTGGCTGGGGCGGGAGTTCCAGCTTTAGTTCTAACCCTTTGGCCTGGAACAGCGGCTCGAGTTCTTCGGCCACCTCTCGAGCCAGCGCGGAAAGGGCCACCGGTTCGCGCAACAGGCCCTGACCGGCTTCGGCGCGGGCCAGTTGGAGCAGTTTTTCCACCAAGCGAATTAGGTTGGTCGCCGACTGCTGAGTGCGGCCCAACAACCGGGCTACCTCGGGGTCGTGGTTGGCTTCTTGGGCTTGCTCGAGGCGACCCAACAAGGCGGTCAGCGGGGTGCGCAGTTCGTGGGCGGCATCTTGGGTAAAGCGCCGCTCGCTCTCGATCACCTCGGCTAAGGTTTTCAGGAGGCCATTGAAAGCCCGGCTCAGGTCGCGCAGTTCGTCTTTGGCTCGGGGCTCGGGCAAGGGGTCGGCCCAGACCCGGTGCAGTGAGCGCTCTCGGGCGGCACGGGTGAGCTGTCCTACCGGGGCCAGGGCTCGAGCCGCCAATCCGTAGCCCAGTATCAGGGCCAGCACTACCGCGCCCGGCAGCACCAGCAAAAACACCCGCCCTAAAGCAGATAGGCTTTCCCGCAACCCCTCCAGGGGTTTGGCCGCAACCAGCCAGCCGCCCGGCACCCTCTGAGCACAGACCTGCCAGCCCCCGTCGCTGTAGCACCCGGCCCGTAGCGGGGTGGCAAGGGTTGGCGCACGCCCTAGCGCCTCGGCCCGGGTGCCGTCGGGATGGTAGAGCAGCAGGGCCAGGTCGGGAGGCAGGCGAGGAACCAGTTCGCCCTCCTGGCTAAAGCGCAGCCCCTCGTCGGCATGGATGAGCGGGGCAGCCAGGGAGAGCGCGTCGTGCAGGCTGGTCTCGAGGTTGCCTTGCAGAATGCGCTCGAGGCCCAAGCGCAGCCCCACCCCCGATACCCCCAGCAC
>JADEYI010001355.1_pt1 | contig 19168 bp, 11 predicted proteins | sample 8542331 | NCBI WGS metagenome assembly JADEYI01 (sample SAMN16510988, study PRJNA670497) | mine drainage metagenome | isolation source: biofilm near Copperflume 1 | place: Germany: Marsberg coppermine Kilianstollen | collected 2018-02
ATGCCCGTTCGTCCCGCGCAACAAAAAATGGTCGAAAGGTGAAAAAATGAAGCCAACAGGCGCAATAACCGGCATGAATGGAGAGAAGGAGGATCATCGGTGATGCTTTGAAAGACGGTGACGATAGCAAGCAGGCGCTCTATAGCGTTCAGTTTTCCGGCCAGCGCCTTACGCACGCGCTGCCGCACCAGTTCATAGGCGTAATCGAACGATTCAAGGCCCAGTTGCTCCTTGCTGGAGAAGTGGTTATAGATACCCCCTTTCTCCAGCCCGGTCTCGCGCATGTAGTGGCGACCCTTGCGGTCGCCATGCAGCCCAATGTGACTTTTACATCTACCTGACCTGGAATCGCCATACATCGACGCTGCCATCGGCGCTTGCCGAGACAATCAAACTGCTATCGGGCGACCAGGCCACCTCGAAGATGATGTCGGTCTGACCTTGAAATTGCGCCAGAGTTTGCCCTGTCGCGGGGTTCCAGATATGCACGCTTTTATCATCGCCCGCCGATGCAATCCGTTTGCCATCGGGCGACCAGGCCAGCGCGTAGACCTGGCCGCTAGACCCCGTGTAGGTCAGGAGAGTCTGGCCCGTTGCAGCGTCCCAAATCTTCACGGAATTATTGGAAGTAACCGGGCCATAGTTTCCTGCCGCACCCGTTCCTGAGACGATGCGTTTGCTATCGGGCGACCAGGCCACCTCCCAGACGGGAGCCTTGTGATCTTTATAGGTTACGAGGTGTTTTCCTGTCAGCGCTGCCCAGACCTGCGCCGTTCCATCGTGGCTGGCCGAGACAATGCGCGTGCCGTCCGGCGACCAGGCGACCCGCTCTACCCCATCGCTATGCCCTGTATAGGTGACGACGGCTCTACCGGCAAGTGTATCCCATACCTTGACGGTGTTGTCCTGGCTGCCCGATGCAACATATCTACTATCGGGCGACCAGGACAGTCCCTCAATAAAAGCCGTCTGGCCGGTATACGTTGCTAAGGGCTGCCCGCTTGTCGCATTCAAAATAACGATTGAACCATCGGACCCTCCCGCCGCGATCTTTTTGCCATCGGGCGACCACGCTACCGCGAAGACATAACGCGCAATAGATGCCTGCCAGAGCTGCAGTCCCGTCTGAGCATTCCAGACCTGCGCCGTTCCATCGTTCCCGCTGGAGGCCAGCTCTTTGCCACCCGGCGACCACGCTACTCCGATGACAGGGCCAGCGTGTCCGCAGTACGCCACCTGCAGCGTAGATGGCGGAGTACCTGACTGCGTACAGAGAGCCGGGGTTGGCGTTGGTAGCGGCATCGAAGTAGATGTAGCGGCAGGTGATGGAGTTGGTGTTGGAGATTGGTTGCCTTGCGTTGACCCGCCGGTGGAGGCGCACGCGGCAAGCAAGAGCAAAGAGCAGCAGCAAAGCGCGTGGATGATACATTGTAGAAGCCTGTGACGACGGTCGAGTTTTTTTCCGGGCGCGTGATATATCATTCTTCTCATACTCCTGTACGTTGAGTGATCGATATGCATCTTTCAATGGTTCGAGCATAGCATGGAAGATGAGAACATACCATTCGCCAAAAGGCGCATTTTTGAGGAATATTACGGAATGATCTTAAGCGCCCTGGCAATGGCAATGGCGGAGGTGCGGTTGTGAACATCAAGTTTGATGAAGATATGTTCCAGGTGTTTTTTCACCGTTACCGGCGCAACCACCAGCCGCGCCGCAATTTCCCGATTGGAGAAGCCAGCAGCCACGAAGCGCAGCACCTCCTGTTCCCGTTTGCTCAATAGTTGGTGCCGTGTCATCGTTGTGGAAGAGAGAATTGCCAGATCATGGCGTTCAGCAAGCGCCCTATGGGCCTCTAACATATGTCCTATAGCATACTGGCCCAGGAACTGGCAGCAGCGATAGACATGCGGCGCCTTCATCTGGTGCGCAATAGCGCGCAGGCGCAGGATTATGGGAGCGATATCGGCGAAACAGCCCTGCACGTACGCATAAAGCCCCTCATCTAAGAGCAAAGCGGCGATGGTATAGCGATCACTATAGACCTGCGCAAGCGCGAGCGCTGCTTCCGCGCAGGAGCGCGAGCGCGCATAATCGCCCTCCACACGCGCAAGTTCCGTCTGAACGACCAGTATGAAGAGCCGCCGATCAGGCGACGAACCATTAGCCACTACCTGATTAGAAAGAAGCCGCAGGCAGCCACATAAATCTTCGCGGGCATTGTCCATGTCATGCAAATGACGCGCATAAAATCCCCTGGCAAATAGCGCAACAGCCAGGCTCTCAGGCTCATCGACGTGCCGGGCGCTCAAAATCGCCTCAACAAACTGCTTCGCATAGCTGTAATTGCCGAGGATATCCACGATATGCGCGAAGTTGGCAAGCGGCTGCCACAGACCGAATACCGGAGCAGAGGACGCGGCCAGTTGCAAGCTTGCGCTCCAAACCTGCCGCCCAAACCAGTAGCTCGCGTGAGTATACAGCAGGCCACCGAGCCGGTTCAAGAAATAGACGCGCTGCTGGTTGTCCTGCGCGCGGCAACTCGCTTCAATACCCATCTGAAGGAGACGTTCCGCCTCCGCCATCGAGCAGATACGACCGGCTGGCCGTGCCATGCCAGCCACCAGGGATACCACTGTAGTGTAGTCTTTCCCTTCCCAGGCGCGTGCCAGCGCCGCGCGCAGTACCTCCCATCCCATTTCCAGTTGCAGCACATCGTCCTGATAGCGTTCGATGTACTTCAGGGCATATGCCGGTAGATCATCAAGATCACAACTGGCCGCCTCCGGCATCAGCAATTCCAATCGTTTCACAGCGGCGGTTACACTCGCAGGGTCGAATGCATAACAGTTGGCGCGCCGGGGCGCGAGCAACTGGAAGCGGAGCGGGCTATGTTTCAGATGTTTGTCTCCTCTGCGTGAGCTTGTGTATGTGAGTATACACTGTGACATATCACACAACATACATACATTACGCCAGGCGCCCTGCTAAGCTCACCAGCATAAGGCATAGCGACCCGTGCAGTCACCGTGCTGGGATGCCACGAAACTGCTTAACTCGACTCGACTTTTAAATACTCTGGGGCGTTTCTGTGTATTATTGACTTGACATCGCATTCTTGCTAAGATGGCAAAAATGAAAGGTAGTATGCGCCATGTCAAGCTTCGATGATTTCAAAGCAGAGTTAGAGAGATTAGTCAAAAAAGTACCAGAAGTGGAGGCGCAATTAAGGCACACGCAACCTGGAAAAGCCGGGCATAAGAAGCCAGAAGATACCACCAGACAAATGCTGTTAACGCCTCTGCTTGAGGCTCTTGGCTTTGACGAAGATCATCTCACAGTCGAGGCTTCAATGCGCCGTTCTGGTGTGGGTCGGCTTATATGGGTTGATTATGTATTGAAGAGGACCCCGGATGACCATAAAGGGCTTGCGCTTCTTGAAGCAAAGTCACTTTTAGAGGAAGATTTATGGAAGAAGCACCAGAAGCAAATTCGCGGCTATTTGCATGACTATCAGATGGCTCTTCCTGAACGCGAAAACCCCGTTAGATGGATAGTACTGACTAATTTCCGTGAGATGTATATTCTTAACATTGCAGATTATGAGCCTTTCTTCAAACTTACCTACCAACACTATATTGAAAATGCTCCTTTACTTTTCCGCTTGCTCAACCACGACCAACTGAACAATGATCAAATTACCAGCGTGTACTATGAAAAACGCCACGTTCCTCTGGGTAAATCCTTTTTGAACGATCTGAAACTGTGGCGCTTGTTACTGGCGAACGGTTTTAAGCAATCCCAGCCGGATTTAACATTAGAGGAAGTCAAAGGCCTTTCTCAGCAAATCCTCAATCGAATTATATTTATCCGTGTCCTGGAAACGTATGGACTTCAACGCTACTATTCATTAGTGCGTCAATATGACAACTGGAAGGAAAAAGTGCGACATGTTGACCAGTTCCCCTTTTTTGATAATGAACTTTTACTTACATTCAAGGACATCGAGCTTGACCTTAACACAGACCTTTTCAAAGATTCTCTTATAGAACAGATTTGCACCCGACTGAGCGATGTACTGGGTCATGAAGTTGCGCGCATAACCATACCCAATAAGTACGTTCGTCCATTAGTAGACCCCGATGTATATTGGCCTGAAAAAGACCACGAGTTGCGCGAATTGATTGGGTTTCAGACCGGGCAGCAGAGCTTTGCTCTCAGCACGCCTTACAACTATGATTTTCATACATTGAATCAGGATATCATCGGCAAAGTGTATGAGCAGTTCCTGGCGCATAATCTTGTTCAGGAGGGAGGTCGCATCTTAATTCGTACCGATCAATCCCTGCGACAGGAGGAGGGGGCTTATTATACTCCTACATATGTTGTTCTCTATCTGATTGAAGGAACGCTGGGCCATCTAGCCAGGCAAATACTTGAAACAGCTAAAAAACATTTACAGGATAAGCAGTATGATAAGGCGCAGCTAGCCATTAGCCAGTTGAAAACTATTAAGGTCATCGATCTGGCATGTGGCAGCGGTTCATTTCTCATCAGCGCTTACGACTTTCTTTTAAGCATATATAAGCAATGGAATGAACTTCTGGACACAGCGATAGAAAAAGATTTCAAAAGCAACCTGTTGAGATTCTTTGAATCGGGGTTGCAGAAGGAGGACAGCGCCGGTGATTCTATCCTGCGGCATAATATTTATGGCGTAGATCGTGATGCTCAGGCTATTCGCGAGGCTCAACTGAATATGTGGCAGATGCTTTTGCGCGCGCAGCCAGACGATTATATGCGCATAGGTGAAGAGCCTCCTAAAAGAAAGCTGCCTGATCTTTCAAAGAATTTTGTTGTTGCCGATTCTTTAGCCGACTCTTATAACATTGATGTTTTTTTGGGTATAGAACCCCAGCAACGAGTTTTTCTAGGAAATCCTCCATGGGGAGCAGAAGTTGTGTTAGATAAGCTGTCTTTAAATGCTTTTAGCCTGGCTAAAGGTCAATATGATTCGTATGATTTGTTCATGGAGCGCATTACACAGTATTCGCGTCCAGGTGATCTTTTCGGCTATATTGTGCCTGATAGTATCCTCCAACTTCCACAGCACACACTTTTACGCGAGCTGATTTTGAAAAATTATCAAATAGAGTCTCTGGTCAAACTTGGCGAAGGCGTCTTTGAGGATGTGTTTCGAGCTGCCGTTGCTTTTATCTTCACTCGCAACAACAATAGAAGCGCTAATCATACATTACGAAGTCGAATTATTGTAAAAGCGGAACGAGATCAGTTGCTGAAAACCTCGCGCAGGAATAGTATTCAAGATTTACTGGACAGAGAAGGCGTCTCTATAACCCAGACCCGCTTTGATAATAACAAGGAGAGGGTGTTCGACATCTTCGCCAGTGATGATGATATCAAGATAATTCAGGCTATCGATAGTCATACACTCAAATGGCAGGATGTTACTATAACAGGGCGTGGCGTTGAGCTATCCAAAAACGGGCTGGTAATGGCATGTTCGCATTGTGGTATCTGGCGTCCTATTCCTCATAAACAGAGGAATGGCAACTATAAAGATGTGCAATGCCTTAACCCGGCCTGCGGGAAAATTATCCATTATGAGAACGCTCCGGGTGAAAAAATTGTCATGCCTGGCCGCACGCCGCGTTGTACGCAACCAATAATTGTAGGCGAAGGCATTAACCGGTATCAGGTCGTTGAGACCCGCTTCATTGATACGTCTAAGGCCAGGACGTTTCCTCGTTGTCCAAATCCCAGTCCGCGCAATCCGAAAATTCGCTGCTCATTTTGTGATTATACCGCTCCCCCATTTGTGCCAGGAGAGATACGTATGTGTAAGCAATGCGGTCAAAAATACACCGAGAAGGATGTCGTGGACTGGGTGGATTTAGGCATCAATTACAAGACACCCGGCTTATTTGACGGTGAGAAGCTTTTAGTACGGAAAACGGGCAGAGGTGTCTATGCCACAATCGATCGAACAGGGGCTTATACAAACCAGGTAGTTTTTATTTTTAAGCTTCGCTCTAATCGCCCTGAACACTATGAAAAGCTGCGTTTGGGCTATATTTTGGGAACGCTTAATTCGCGTATGATGCTTTATCGCTATTATAAGGCATTAGGTGATATCGAGTGGAAAAGTTTCCCCTATATGACTCAAAAAACAATTATGGATTTGCCTGTTCGGGATATTGATTTTACCGATGTGCGACAAACGTATTTTCATGACCAGATAGCAGACCTTGTCGATGCTGTAATATCCAGCGGCACAGCGCCCAATCAAAGCATAGATGATGAAATTGAACGGCTAGTGCGCGAACTTTATGGAGTGAACACACCTGTAGCCAATGCGCGTATTGATTCCGAATTGAACAAGATAAGCCAGTTAGGTTCTCTACTCGGCTCTTCTACAGAAGAGCAAAATGATGAAGATGAGTTATAGGCCAGCGCCCAACCAGGCCATCTACCCCAAATATCCCATGTGTGCTACAATTGCGACGGTCTAAACAGCCACACACAACAAAGCACAAACGAGGGATAGAGATATATGGACTATGCCATACTTGGCGGGGGCGCGCTGGGGCTGCACGCGGCGTATCGACTGGCAAACGCCGGTCACGCGGTGATGGTGTTTGAGCAGGAGACGACCGCGGGTGGCCTGGCATCCGGTTTTCGCGTCGGCGATAGCTGGCTGGAGAAATTCTATCATCACGTATTCAAGACCGATACCACCGCTATCAAACTCATTGCGGAGCTTGACTTGAGTGATCGGCTGGAGTGGTCGCACCCGCGTACCGTCTGCCTCATTAATGGCAAGTTCCAGCAACTGGACTCGCCCACGACGCTGTTGAAGTTCGCGCCACTGCGCATCGACGAACGCCTGCGCGTAGCAGCCGTGGGCGCGCTGCTCAAGCTGACGGGATCGGGGCTATATGAGGGGAAAACGGCGGAAGCCTGGCTGCGCCGCTGGATGGGCAAACGCGCCTATGATATGGTGTTTGCGCCGCTTTTCGGGGCCAAGTTTGGCGCGTTGCGCGACCAGATCGCGCTGCCCTGGTTCTGGGCGCGTTTCCACGACCGCACCACCTACCTCGGCTACCTGCGCGGCGGCTTCCAACTGCTCTACGAGCGCCTGGTCGAGCGTATCACCCAGGCGGGCGGCAAAGTCCTGCTGGGGACGCGCGTTGAAAGCGCGCAGCCGCTCGCAGGTGGACGCTGGGAAGTGCGCACCAGTCAAGGAACATGGACATTCGACCGCGTCATCTCCACCATGGCAACGCGCCTCACCTGTCGCCTCATTCCCGCGCTGCCGGAAGATTACCGCCAGCGTTACGACTGGGGCCAGGCGTATGGCGCGCAGTGCCTCATTCTCGCGCTGGACCGCCAGATGACCGATAGCTACTGGATCAATCCCTGCGACCCCGGCTATCCCTTCACCAGCCTCGTCGAGCACACCAACTATCGCCCGCCATCCGAGTACGGCGGACGGCACCTGCTCTACCTCGGCAACTACCGCCCGGTGGACGACCCGCTCTTCAAACTGAGCAAAGAAGAGGTTATCGCGCAGTTCTTACCGCATCTCAAGCGCATCACCCCCTCTTTTTCAGAGGACTGGATCACCGAAAGCTGGCTTTTTCAAGCGCCTTTTGCGCAGCCTATCGTCACCACCGACTATCGACAGCACATTCCGCCGCTTCGCGCACCGCTAAACGGCCTGTGGGTCGCCAATATGTTCCAGGTCTACCCGCATGATCGCGGGCAGAACTACTCGTTTGAGTTAGCTGAGCGACTGGTGAAAGAATTGGAAGCATAAAGGACGTTTTTTGTGAGGTCCAATACCGGACTCTACAAAAAACGTCCTTCGCAGGCAGCATTAAACAAATGCAGCATAAAACTGCTCTTTCTTCAGGCGGCGAGATCGAGGAGCAAGCGAACCATATTTTCATCAGGAGCTATCGCAATCTGGTCAACCAGCAAGTTCAGCTTTTCAGGTTTGTTGACTTGAGCTACCTTTTCTTGTGCCAGCTCGGTCAGATCAGGAAAGCGCAATCTCACAGCGGTGACGATAGCTTTGCGCAGCCCTTCTGCCAGGCCCTCTTTTAAGCCCTCGGTTCTCCCCTCTTTTAGGCCCTCGGTTCTCCCCCTGGCTTCACTCTCCTTGCGGATTTTCCTCATTTTCGGGTCTTTTTCCATCAAGTCGTCCCACATGTTCAATCGCTCCTGTATCTCGCGTTTATCCGCGCGCGGCAAAGTTTTGACTCTCCGTATGACGATACCCATCCAGCGGAATTCTTGCGCTAACCGGGTGGTATCGCCTTTGTAATATTCTACAGTTGCTTTCTTTGCCATGCCTTTGAACGCCCTTTCCACACGTTTTCAGGATAATAGCATGGATGAGTCGAGAAAGCAAGGGGTGCTTCAGGGTATCAGGATGATTCGCCTATTGTCAAAAATTGCCCGAGTATGCTATACTATGCTTGAAGCAGGGGAGGTGTGCGTACATTTCGTGTAGAGTCGCTTAACAGGCGTAATGAGGCGAATGATGCACATACTCTAAGATGGTTTCAACGGGTAGGGCCAGGAGACCATTTGCGCGGAATTGTTCAATCGGGGTGTAGCGCAGTCGGCTAGCGCGCAGCGTTCGGGACGCTGAGGTCGGAGGTTCAAGTCCTCTCACCCCGACCAGAATGGCACACTTGCGAACCAACGCAGGTGTGAGCAGATCAGGTTACGCAGGAGAAACAGATGCCGGTACGTCAAATACAACAGGCCAGTTCGTCTGGATGTTGCTGTTTGAGCGCCGCTTTTCAGTGTTCCCACCAGGGACAGTGGACGGGCGGACGGTGCCTGGCATTACAACATCACCAACCTGGCTGCGCAAGTAGCTTCAATCCCTATCCGCCCAGTCGTCGTCGCAGGCGGCGGTAGAAGCTGAAGGGTGGGGATACTCCCCTGCCCACACCCACAATCAAGCTTCTCCCTCGCTGTCTGCATCTGGTTTCGGCTCTGACAGAGAGGAAGGGAAGTCATTCATGGCTGTTCTTGTATTGAATTCTTCACTCCAGCCTCTTTCAGTCATCCCTGAACGTCGTCTCATCGTGCTACTCTCTCGCCAAAAAGTGACCTTTGTAGACGATAGCGTTCGTCAGTTGATTGAGGAGAGCATTCAGGCCCGCCGTCTCGAACTGGAACGCCCGGTGATCGTGCAGTTGCTCGCTAACGTGCGCGTCCCGCGCCTCGCGCTGCAGCCCACGCGCACTAATATCCTGCTGCGCGACGACGAAACCTGCCAGTACTGCGGCAAGCGCAGCCGCGATCTGACGCTTGACCACATCATCCCGCGTTCGCGCGGCGGCCCGGGTACCTGGGAAAATCTCGTTGCATCCTGCAAAAGCTGCAATGGGAAGAAAGGCAATCGCTTGCTGAAAGAGGTGAACATGCGCCTGCTGCGCCAGCCGCGCCCGCTCACCACGGAATACGCCGGTGTCTTTCTGCTGCGCTATCCCCGGCTGCGCGAGGCCTACGAAGAATTCTTGCTCAGCGCTCAGGGTGGTAATAGGCATCGCCAGGAATTGAGCGCATAAGCGTATACTATATGTACAGGCAGCATTAGGGCTAGCCCACATGCTGCCTGTACAGGGATTGCCGTTGGTATCGCTGGTATACTGTAGAGTAAGGTCACAGGCGAGATTTGAAACTAGAAAGGATTCGTAATACGTATTGGTAGTGACAGCGCTTCAGGTGTTGTTGCCTACGCAACCAGAAGGAATTCTATGCTCGATCAATCACATTTGATAAAAACAACCGAAGAGAAACAACGAACTGGCCCTGCTTACCTGTGTTTGCACGGGCATTTTTATCAGCCGCCGCGTGACGACCCGTTCACAGGACAGATTCCCATTGAACCCGCCGCGACCCCTTACGCCAATTTTAACGAAAAGATCACTGAAGAATGTTACCTCCCCAACGCCGAAGCGGGCAATTTTGATGAAATCAATTTTGATCTTGGTCCGACCCTGGCTGCCTGGCTGGAGGATGCGCACCCCGATGTGTATGCGCGCATCATCGAAGCTGACCGCAAACACGTAGCGCGTTACGGGGTCGGCAACGCGATGGCCCAGGCGTATAACCATACCATCCTGCCGCTCGCCTCAACCCGCGATAAACGCACGCAAATTGTGTGGGGCTTGAGCGACTTCGAGCGCCGCTATGGGCGTAGAGCCACCGGCATGTGGCTGGCCGAGACTGCCGTTGACATGGAGACTCTGGACTTGCTGGCGCAATATGGCATCACCTATACCGTACTCGCGCCCTGGCAGGCCGCCTCTCCCATTGACCCGACCGAGCTGTATATTCTGCCGTTGCGCGAGGGTCGCAGCATCACGGTCTTTTTCTTTAACGCGCCGCTTTCCGGCGGTGTCTCCTTCGATTGGAACACCACCAGCAATGCGGACGAGTTCGTTACCGGCTACCTGCCCGGCCACCTGGAACAGAGCAAGCTGGCGGCGGGCGAACCGCAGTTGCTCCTGATAGCAACCGACGGCGAACTCTACGGCCATCACAAGCCCTGGCGCGACAAATTCCTTACGCACCTTTTACGTACCGGTGCGCCCTCCTACAGGTTCGAAGTCTGCACGCTGGCACGCTACATGCAGATGCACCCCGCCACAAAAGAGGTCGTCTTGCGCCTGCCGAGCGCGTGGAGTTGCAGTCATGGCGTAGCGCGTTGGGATACAGGCTGCGAATGCACCGAGAACGATAGCAGTTGGAAGAAAGAACTTAACCGCGCCCTGCGCAACCTGGCGGGACGCGCCAACCCACTTTTCGAGCAGTACGCGGGCGAAACGCTGCGCGACCCCTGGGCGGCCCGCGATGCCTACCTGCCCGTGCGCAACGGCTGGGAATCGCTGGAAAGCTTCTGGGCGCAGCAGGGCAAAGCCAGCATCGACGCATCGTTGATGCAGCGTACCTTGCTCCTGCTGGAAGCCCAATACTACCAGCAGTGCAGCTTCACCAGTTGCGGCTTCTTCTTTGAAGAACTGGATCGCATCGAACCGCGCAACAACATCGCCTTTGCGCGTCGCTCCATCAGCCTGATATGGCAGGCGCTGGGCATCGATCTGCAACCAGCATTTGTCAGTGACCTGCAAGCCGTGAAAAGCTGGCGCACACCAGGGCTGACGGGCGCGGATGCCTACCGCCAATTGCCCATCGCGCGCCTCGACCAGTTGCCGCCCCTGCTGCCAGTCCAGTTGACGGCCCAAAACGAAGAAGAGAATATCGCGTGATGAACTGCCCTGGCAGTTCATCACGCGATATTCTCTCATTATCCGCTTGTCACCATCCACAAATCGTTGAGGGTGCTGCCAGTCCTGCCATTGCCTGCGCCAGCATAGATGAATGCCTCGTGCTCCCTGGCATCCCAGACCATGGTTGAGCCGGTGCGTCCCGGTATAATATGCTCGTTGGCTTTATCCAGAGGCGTGAGCAAGCCCCACAAGTTCGTGGCAGGGTCGTAGGCCCAGAAACCCCAGTAGGGGCCTGTTGGATCGTTGTCATTCCAGCCCCCGATAAGGAGCAACTTACTATCCTTGCTGTCCCATACACCAATAGCCTGCTGTCTCGCCTTCGGATTCAATGCGCTTACCGGTGTAATCAGACGCCAGCCTGTGCTCGTGCTATATGTGTAGAAATCATCACGCTGCTGCCCGCTCAAATCGAGGCCGCCAAAGGTGAGCAACTGGTTATCGGTTGAGTCCCACACCAGCGTTTGGTAGGCGCGCGGCCCCGCCGGGAAATCGCCCAGTCGTTGCCAGCTACCAGCGCTGCCAGGAGCAGGTGTGTATGACCACAAATCCGCCAGTGGACCATATTTATCAATGCCACCCACCAGCAACATCTGGCTGCCGTTCCAGACAGCATTGGCGGCGCGCGCGCCCGGCCCATTGCCAAAACAGGTAATGGGCGTCCAATTGCCCGCGCCGGAGGACGGCGAATACGACCACAGATCGCCCAGGTAGCGATTATTCGCGCCTACTCCGCCATAGAGCAGGATTTGCTGGTGAGCGCTATCCCACACCATAGCGGCATTCATACGCGGCGCGGGCCAGGTGCCATTGGCGCACATGCCGCTCGCAGAGGCCGGGCCAGTGATCTGTGTCCATCTAGCCGTCAATGGGTTATAGGACCAGAGATCGTTCAGTAAATTGCCCGCACCATCTATACCGCCGAAGACAAAAAACAAATCATCGGCTGCATCCCACACCATGTTGTGTCCCGACCGGTCAATAGTGGGTGCGCCAGTTGACTGTGGCGACCGCGCGTTGAGCGTGAGCGGAGGAAATACGGGCGTCTGTGGCGTCGTTGTAATGATAACGGGCGGTGTTACCGTTGGCGCGACCGGCTTCACCTCCAGCGTAAAGCTAAACTGGCTCAAGATGCCGGGGTCCGACTGGCCCAGACTGCCCAGAATAGTAAATCCCGCGAGGTAGGTTTCGGCTTTCGCTGGCAGGGGCAAGAGACCCTGCAAGTTCGCATTTACCTTCACGATGCCTTTACCGCCTGCCGCTACAGTACCCTGTTCCGGCGATACTTGCAGCCACGAGTTGACGTATTTATACGAGACGTTCCAGTTGAAACTCTGGCTGCTCTTGTTGATTATCGTAATCGTCTGCGCGCCCGGATACAGCCCTGACTGGTCAAAGACAAACGGGGTTTCGCTGCCTGTGGCCGAGATCAAACTCAGACCTGTCTGTACAGTAAGCTTGACGATGATAGTCTGCGTATTCACACCCTGGCCCCCAATTTGCAACACGGCGCTATCGCTGCTCTGCAACTTGCTCGCATCGGTTGTGATTGTTAGCAGGGTTGATTTACCAGCCACGAGGGTTCCGTCAGGTGGTGTATAGGAAAGCCAGGATACAGCACGTGGAGATACTATAGCCCAGTGTAAATCTGCTATACCCGTATTCGTGATCTTCACAGGTTGCGACGCGCTATTGGTTATATCCACTTCGTTTGTGCTGAGCTTCAGGCCGGGGCAGACGCCCAACAGGCAGGAGTTAAACAGGCGCAGCGCGCCCAGTGTGCCGCCAGACACAAGCAAAAAGGCGAGCAAGAGCAAGAGGAGCAAACGTCCCCATTTTTTTCTGGTCGGGGGAGCCTGCAATTTTCCCCGCTCCCGGTAAGGCACAATATCATCATCTACGGTGGCTACCTGATCGAACGCTTGCGGCTCGGCTTCGTCTTCACTCCCGCCCTTTTGCGCCGCGCCCGCTTTTACACCGGGTTGAGGATACTGCATGGTGGGAAGTTCTTCGACCGTTTGATCGCGCCCGCGCCCGGCCAGAGCTGCCGTGCGCCTGCGTCCCTGCACATCGGTTTGCGCGTTGGCCGCCAGTTCCACCGCGTCGCGATAGGCAGCGGCGAAAGCGAGCATATCAGGGTAGCGTTCGGCAGGTTCTTTCGCCAGCGCGCGCAGGATGACCGCCTCCACCTGTTCCGGGATATAGGGATTCCACTGGCGCAGCAACGGCGGGGGCGTGCGCAGGTGTCCATGCATAATGGAGTATAAGTTGCCTGTAAAGGGAAGATGGCCGGTCAGCAACTGGTAGCAAGTGACGGCCAGCGCGTACTGGTCGCTGGCCGGGCGCGGCTGCTCCAACCACTGTTCCGGCGCGGTATAGGCAGGCGTTCCCACGTAACAATGCAGCGAGGCGTGTGTATAGCTGTCCATAATGGCCGAGACGCCGAAATCCGCCAGCAACAGGTGATCGTTGCCATCCAACAAAAGGTTAGCCGGTTTGACATCCAGGTGAATCAGGTTATGCTCGTGCGCGTAATGCAGCGCCGCCGCCGCGCTCTCGACGTAGGGCAACAATTGCTGCGCCGTGAGCAAATGCGGTTCCACAGCCAGAGATGAGGTGATTTCTCGCGTCTCCTCGCCGTCCTGTTCATCTGGCGCGCTCGTGATAGTTTCTTGATCTGTTACCGGCGCTGGTAGCGTACCCGTCAAAAGCTCAACCGTGCAGCTCTCGTCAAACTCGTCATGCCGATCTATGCTATCTGAAGCTTCCTCAAGCGTTTGATCTCCCATGATACCTGTTTCGCCGGAAATTGGCCCTGGAGTCGATTCACCGGCTATGGCTTCGCTGGCCGGTGTGATCGTGGGCATGATAGAAAGTTGCTGTGGCACAGCCTGGCAAAACTTCTGGAGTGAGTCGCGCGCGGCATATTTCATAACCAGGTAGGAGCGAGCATCCTCCAGGGAGCCAACGCGCAGCACAGGTAAAATGTTGGGATGATCGAGGGCCGCGATTGCGCCGACTTCGCGCGCGAAGAGTTCGACCGATTCCTCGTCGGCCACACGTTCAAGCGACATAATCTTAATCGCCACGCGCCGGCTGAGAGGCGGCGATTGCGCCGCCTCGTATACATCGCCAAACGCGCCGGAACCAATCCAGCGCGTTACACGGCAATCGCCGAGCAGTGCGTCTTGCAACAAATACTTACAGAAGCGGCAGGCCACCTGCTCTTCGACCGCTACCTGTACGGCGTTCGCGCCAGATTCAGTAGCGGCAGAAGATGAAATACCGCTATTTTCGTGCGGTTTTCCAGGATTTAAACAATGTACCATAGCTCTTCAATAATAGGGCACGCTGACCCTGATACATAAAAAACTTTCCCGCGCAATACTACCATATCAATAACGAATCCAGGTATGAAATAGTTCACAAAACCGGACAACTACGCAAAAATGCGATGAAGGACGTTCAGATTCGACATATTTGTCAGGTCCCATAGATATTACGCCTGATTATGAACCAATCTTACAGGCACTAATTGATCGGCGGAACACGGCTTGAAGGCGCCGTATGACCGCCGCGTATGGCGCTGGCTAGTTTGCGGTCTTTTTGCGCTTCCAGTTTAATCAAGGGAAACGAGCGATGAAATTGTTTATCGAGCTGCCGCGCTTTTTCTTCGGAAAGGCGGGCGCGTCGCTCATATGCCAGGGCCAGTGTGTCACGTTTTTCGGCATCGGGAATGTCCAGCAGCAGCAAGAATGCCAGCGCGAAATCGGGCTTGCCCTGCTCAGCATAGCCACGCGCCAACGCCAATCCATCCGCGCCCTGTCGCAACTGCTCATGCGCGTGAGCAGTAAAGACCTCTTTGAGCAGTGGAGCAAATTGTTCTTCAAATGTATCGGACACGACCAGATTCTCCAGAATGTTTTCAACTACTCTAATGGTAGCACATTTTTGTAGGGACGCGGGCGGTGTGGAGCGGATGAGTGGACCCTTGTGGGCGTCCTTCGTCCCTGCCTATCAATGTTGCACCGATATGATTATGACCGCGTATGTGTGATATGCGATGGACGATGCGTACATTTGGCGAGAAGGACGCCCACAAGGGTCCCCGCCCATCCCCACTGGCGCGTTCCGCGCTACTTCTATCGCTCGTTTTACGAAGCGTATGTGTGATATGCGATGGACGATGCGTACATTTGGCGAGAAGGACGCCCACAAGGGTCCCCGCCCATCCCCACATCCACCCGCGTCCCTACGCACTGGCGCGTTCCGCGCTACTTCTATCGCTCGTTTTACGAAGTGGCATACCAGCTAATGGTAACGGTGGGCGTATGGATGCGTCCCAGCAGGCGATACTGGCTGTCCAGCCAGTACTGCGCGGCCTGCGCCTGGGCCGCCGCCACGCTGGTGGGAACGCGCCCCACGATATAGAACAGGCGCGGGTGCCGCGCAGCATAAAGAGCCAGGGCACGAGGATCAACCGCCGCAGCCGAACCCGTCGCGGGATCGACCGGGCCGAAGTTTTCCCAGGAGAACGCGCCCGGCGAATCGCTGCTAAAATGCGTCCCGTTGGGATAGGCGCGCAGGTAATACTCAACGGCAATCTGGCAGCCCTGCTGTACGTCGTTATTGAAACAGACCAGCCCATCACCCGGCTGCGAGCGCTGCTCCAGCCAACGCACGGTCGAGTTCCAGTCCTCAACCTGCGCGCTCCGATAGTACACCGGCACAAGGGAGAACGCGATCAAGAACAATCCCACAATCAGCGCGATTTGCGCCCCGCGCCAGCGCAGCGCGACAACGGCCAACCCTACCAGTAAAAACAGGGGAGGCAGAACCGTCACCAGATAGCGCGTCGAAAAGAGGCGAATCGATCCCTGCGAAACGATAAAGCTGCTGATAACCGGCACAAAAAACCAGCACACCAGGGCGAAAGCGATGGGCAAAAGCTGTTGCATCTGCTGTTCGCTCTGCCGATCTCCTGGCCGGTAAAAGGTGACGCTCTGCAACAATGACGCGGAATCTGGCACATGCGGCAGCAGGGCAATCAACACAGCGCAGAAGCACAATACGAACAGGATGAGCAGGTAGATATTGCTGCCGGCGGTAATCAACTGGAAAAGAACGACCACCTCGCGCAGGTACGGTACAGGCAGCCAGCCGGTTTTCGGCCCCTGTAAACTTTCCAGCAGCATCGGAAGAATCAATACACCCGTCAGCAGCAAACTGGCAATGAAGGCGCGCGAGCGACGACGCGCTACAGAACGCCAGGGGCCGGGCAGCAGAAGCAGACCACCGTAAGCAGTTACCTGCGCAAAGATAATCACAATGCTGAACAGGTGCGCGTATACCGCCAGCGTGTTCGCGATAATGAAGCAGGCCCACCAGCGTTTTGTATGCGTCTCGCGAGTCAAGATAGCAAACAGAGCATACCACGCTATACACGTCAACAAGAGTTGCAGGCTGTAGGTGCGCGTTTGCTGCGCGTAGGTCAGTTGCAGGTAGTTGAGTGTGAAGAGGCCCGCGCCCGTGATGCCAGCCAATAGCTCCAGGTAACGCCGCCCCAGCAAGAAGACCATCACCGAGGCCAGCCCCGCGAATACGGCAGAGGGCAGGCGCACCACCGCTTCGACCGGGTTGAAGCCGAGCAGACCCGTCAGCCCCAGCCAGAAGTGCAGGAACAGGTAGTACAGTTCCATATTCGGCTCAGGCCCCCAGATAATATGCCACAACAACGGCAGCGGCTGCCGCGCCAGTTCAACCGAGAAAGCCTCATCAAACCAGATGCCCGGCGTACCCAGATTGTGCAGGTCAAAGACCAGCGCCGCACCAAAAACCAGCAGGCCCAGCAGCCAGTTTGAAGCCAGCGCTCGTAAGAGTCGCTGACGAACGGCAGGCTTTGCGGCGTCTCGCGGCCTTTCCTCCATGCCGGTCTCTGTATTCTGTTGTGGAATATTGCCGGTCTGTGTCATATTTGCTCTGATGAATTTTGAGGATTGAAACGGGAACGAATCCTGTGGCGACGAAGGACAGGCGCAAGGCCCCCACCCTTCCCTGCATCCACCCCCTGTCCTTACAGAATGGCAGGGGAGCACGCGTCCCTCTCATGACCCGTTGTGGTCGTCAAAATTCATTATGTGTATTGTCCATTTCAACTGTCATGTTTAGAGAACGTTCTTGAGAAGTGTCTTGTAACAATATATCTGTGGTGTCAACGGGGTTTGTGACATTTGGGACGGGGGACAGGTGAGAATCTGCTGGAATTGGGCCGGTGGTATGGTCAGCGAGAGGATTGGCCAGGGGAGATGACGCACTGCACTGCGATAAGTGGTTCTCGGGCGGGTCTGGTAAGGGTGAAGGAGTTGGGACATTCGAGACAGGGAGAGAATCATTGGTGAGGGAGGTCAGGGAAGACAGTGAGGGATGGTTGGCGGTGGTGTAGAGACCACGGGCGGGAGAGACGAGTTCGCAGGCCAGTTTCATGCGGGTGAGCATCTTGCGCCCGGCTTCGGGGTCGTAGCAAGTGGCAGCCAGGATTGACGGGATGCTCTGAGGGGTGGGGCTGTTGTGCAAGAAACGGAGGATGGCTTGCCGATGCGGGGAGTGCAGGGGAGCGGTAGAGAGGCGGGCCAGGTGGGTGTGATCTCGTTCAGCGAGCCAGTGGATAGCCGGGATGCCTCCATCGGAGCAGAGGAGGTCGCAGGCGAGGATGGGAGGCTGTGCGCTGAGGGGATGTCCAGTGGTAATGAGGAGGTTGTGACGCTCGTCAGCCGGATCGGGGGTGAGTAAGAGGCGGCTGCACACGGCTTCATATAGAGGAGAAGTCGGGCCGGATGAGTGTAAGAGGTCGGCAGGTGGCTTGTTGAGGGAGTGGGTGAGCAGAATGGCGCAGTTGGTTTGTTGAGCGAGTTCGCTGAGGGCGGGCAAGCAGCGCAAGAGGCCAGGGATGGCACTGGCGGGATCGAGGATGACCAGGCGCGCGTTCAGGCGGCGGATGGTGTTGGACAGGTGATCTATAACAGAGGAGAGCGCGAAGGAGCGAGCGGCGGAGGGTATACGCGAAGTCTGCTCGATGGGCGGGCGGAAGAGCAGGACGCGGGCGGGGTCGCCTCCGGCGGCTTGCAGGCGGGGTTTGAGGGTGGCGGAGGCCGAGTCGTAGGGGGCGAAGAGGATGACATTACCGGGTGGGGTGGGCGCGCCGCCGGGCAGGGGCTTGCCGCTGGAAATGCAGGCGGCGAGGGTGAGGGCCAGGAGGGAAGGGTCGCAGCCGGGGGCGGCATCGAGTAAGGTGAGATGGCCCAGGGGGATGCGACCGGGCCAGAGCCAGGTGAGGGGTTTGTCCGGTACATTTGAGAGGAAGAGTTCTACGGGAGAGGAAGCGGGGACAGGGGAACTGGCAGAGGTCGGGGGAGGGGGTGGTGTGCCTGGAGAGGCGAGGGAGTGTTCGAGGTGGTGGATGAAGCCGTCGCTGAGGGGGTCGAAGGTCATGGATGAGGTCCTTTCCGGGGGTGAGTCTCTTTAAGAGAGGAGTATGGATGGTGGGACAATGATTGAGGGTGGAAGGCGAGAGGCTCAGGTGAGCGGGGAGAATGTGCGAATGTGCCAGGGCTACATTGGATGGTAGCTTGCTTGCTTTCATTATACCATAGTTTGGGAAAGCAAGCAAGGGGCGAAATGCTTTCTTTTTATCCAGGCGGCTCTCCATCCTTCAGGGTGAACGTAGGGACGCGATTCATCGCGTCCTTCCAGGGTACAGCAGGGGCGAGACGGACGCGATTCATCGCGTCCTTCCAGGGTACAGCAGGGGCGAGACGGACGCGATTCATCGCGTCCC
>JADEYI010001356.1_pt1 | contig 19161 bp, 18 predicted proteins | sample 8542331 | NCBI WGS metagenome assembly JADEYI01 (sample SAMN16510988, study PRJNA670497) | mine drainage metagenome | isolation source: biofilm near Copperflume 1 | place: Germany: Marsberg coppermine Kilianstollen | collected 2018-02
ATATCAGACATCTCACCACCGATAGGATGGTCGCCGTCGGTGACAGAGCGCCGCCGCTGAGGGAGAGAACCCCGCGCCCTTCGCGGCGGCGCTCCGTGCGGCTGATCGCGCGTGTCAGGCTCCATGTATCACTCCTCTCAAACGCACCTCAAGCAGGCCTCAGCCAGACCCACTCGCACGAGGTTGGCACACCGCGCACCCGTGCGCGCGAGCGGCGTCTGGCCCATCGGTCTCTGGCCAACGCATGGGGCGGCGGCCAATGGATCAGCCGCCCGTGGCGCGCCGTGGCCAGAGGAAGACGACGAGCGCGACAAGAAAACCGACCAGACTGGCAATGGCCATTGGCCAGAGGACGCCGATACGGCCGGAGAGCAGCTCGAAGAGCGCGGTGGTGATGAGCCAGAGCTGCGCGACCAGAATGACGCCGACAATGTAGACCTGCCCCTGCACGATGGCCAGTTGCCCAGGTGTGCCGGTGTAGTCTGGCCCAGAACGTGGCCCACTTGACCCCAGCGGCGCGCGGCTGACCGATGGATCATCAGGGTTGCCGACGTGCTGCCGCAGCCGACGGTCGCGCTCCGCCGCGCTGAGGGCCGTGCCACCGACGATCGTCGCTCCCGCACCATCGCTCCGCGCTTCCGGCGTCACGACGAATGCGGCCTCATCAGCATCATCCATCTGCTTCACCGCCTCTCTTATCGCTCCACCATCTTGACGGCATAGATCAGATCACCCTGTCGCGCGAGCTGAATCAGCGGCAGTGGGCGGGTCGGTGGCCCAGCCAGCACGTTGCCCGTCGCCGCCTCGAAGAGGCCATTATGGCAGGGACAGTACAGCCGATTCGCGCCCGGCTGATAGAGCACCGCGCACGAGAGATGGGTGCAGACATCACTATAGGCCACCAGCCCAACGCCCGGCAGATTGATAATGATCCCCTGCGTGAACTGATCGGGAAAATCGAACGTCCGCCACTGGTTCGGGCCTAGCTCATCCGCCCGCACGACCGCGACCGGCTTGACCCGCGCCGCGGGCAGATGCCCAACAATGGCGAGCGCACCCGTCGCCAGAGCCAGCGCGCCCGTGCCCGCCACCAAGAAGCGCAGCGTGTCGCGGCGCGTCACGAGATCGTCGGCGCGCCAATGATACGGAAACTCCTCGCGCCAGTCCTGCCGCAAGGATCGCATCCCCGCCGCGCGCCGCGGCTCACGGGTGCGCAGGGTCGGGGATCTTGTCGAGCGAGCTGGGCGGTCCGCGCCCGACGCCCGCGTCGGGCTATGCTCGGCGGCGTTCTCTCGCCGGTTCTCCGTCATACGCTCTTCCTCCAGCCACCATACAGCGTATGGTAGCGACAAGCTAAGGGAGCGACACGCCCCCAGATCACGTGGGCGCGGCTTCGCGACTGGGGCGACCGGGGTCTTTCGTGGGGGTGGGCGAGGGGGTCTCTCCTGGTGGCGTGCGCGGCGCCCAGGGGTGCGCCGGTGCCACACGCTGGGGGAGGCCCGCCACATCCGCCCCCACCCACGGCGCGCTCTCGCGGGTGGTGGTCGGCGCGGGCACATCAGAGATGGTACCCAGGCTCGCCTGCTCCGCGAGCGCCATCAGGTCCAGTTCATCGTGCCGCTCCGTCAGCACGATATAGTTGCGCGTGCGCAGGCGCTGCTTGCCAAAAGAGAACACATTCACCGGCTTGGCGCCCTGCCGCGCGTGCCCCGCCGCGACCCACTCCTCATAGGTCCCGTAGAAGATGGCCTGGGTCGGGCAGACCGAGGCGCACATCGGCGGCAGATCAACGCTGGTCCGGTCATAGCAGAGATTGCACTTGCGCATCACCCGGCCCGGCCCATCGAACTTGGGCACGCCGAAGGGGCAGACATAGACACAGTTGCGGATGTTGATGCAGCGGGATTCGTCGGCCTGCTGCACGACGCCATCGGGGCTGACCAGAATCGCCTGCGCCGGGCAGACCTGCGCGCAGGGCGCCAAGGGTTCTTCGCAATGCATGCAGAGCGTCGGCGATGTGGCGACCGTATTGCCACGGTCAATGTAATCAATAAAGATCATCGTCTCGCCCTTATGCGTGTCGCACTCACGGCAGGCCGCCACGCAGGCGCGGCAGCCAATGCAGCGGGACGGATCCAGAAAGATACGCTCGACGGACATGCCCATCCTCCTCAAGCGCACAGGCGCTAGCGCACGCGCGGCCCCACTCGTCCGCCCGCGCTAGGCAGTGCCCGACGATTGCGGCCCGCCAGCTTGAGCAGCGCGGGATCAAAGTCCTTTGCCCATGCCGGTGGCTGCTCCGCTTTGCTGGCCGCGGCGGCGCAGACCTTATACTCTGGAATCTTGTTCATCGGCTCCAACACGGGATTGGTCAGGATGTTGGCGGCTTGCGTATGGCCATAGTGATAGGGGATGAAGATCGTATCAGGCCGAATGGTGCGAATGACGAGCGCGGGCACCGTCATCTCGCCGCGCCGCGTGCGCACCGTCACCCAATCCCCCTCCGCGATGCCCAGCCGCTCCGCCGTGCGCTCGTGCATCTCCACCCAGGGGCACGGCGCCTGTTCGAGGAGAAACGGCGTGCGTCGCGTCTGGTTGCCAGAAAGATAATGATAGATCACACGCCCAGTGGTGAGCACGAGCGGATACGTCGCGTCCGGCTCCTCGGCGGGCGGCAGGTAGGTGATGGGATGAAAGCGCGCCTTGCCATCAGGGAAGCCGAAGCGGTCCTCATAGAGGCGGGGTGTGCCAGGATGGTCTTCTGTCGGGCACGGCCAGAAGACGCCATTCTGCGCATTGATCTTTTCATACGTGATGCCATAGTAATCCGCGCGCGCCCCCTTCGTCGCCACCCGCACCTCCTCGAAGATGTCGCGCTGAGAGTGGTAGTCGAAGGCGTGCCCCTTCCCCAGTCGGCGCGCGAGGTCACAGACGATCTCCCAATCCAGGCGCGCCTCACCCGGCGGGTCCACTGCCCGGTTATACTTGATGACACGGCCCTCCAGGTTGGTGGACGTGCCGCCATCCTCGGCCCAGACGTTGCCTGGCAGCACGATATCGGCTAGCTCGGCCGTCTCTGAGAGGAAGAAGTCCGTCACGACAAAGAGATCGAGCCTACGGAGCGCCCGCTCGACGGTGTGCTGATCAGGCAGCGAGACCAGCGGATTGGAGCAGATCATGAAGCAGGCGCGAATCTCCTGACGCTCCATCGCCGGAATCATGAGGGTCGCGGGGTAGCCAGCGTGTGGCAGTTCAGGCTCGGCGATGCCCCAGACAGAGGCGATATACTCGCGGTCCTCTTGATTCTCGATCTCGCGCTCGCCGGGGAGCTGCGAGGCCTTCTGGCCCATCTCGCGCCCGCCCTGACCATTGCCCTGGCCAGTGAGCGTCATGTAGCCAGCGCCTGGGCGACCAAAGTTGCCAGTGGCCAAGGCCAGGTTGGCGCAGGCGACGCCGTTATCCACCCCTTTGCTCTGATGCTCCAGCCCACGCGCGGTGTAGAGCAACGCCGCCTTTGCCTGCCCATAGAGCCGGGCCGCCGCGACAATCGTCTCCGGCTTGAGGCCACAGACCCGCGCCACCGGCTCCGGCGGGTACTTCAGCGCTTCGGCTTTCGTCTCCTCCCAGCCACTAGTACGTGCGCGGATGAACTCCTCATCTACCATGCCCTCGGTGATGATGACATAGAGCATGGCATTGAGCAGCGCCGAATCGGTGCCGGGGCGCAACGGCAGATAGAGATCAGCGGTGCGGGCGATGGGCGTCTGGCGTGGATCAGCCACGATCAGCTTGCAGCCGCGGTCGCGCGCCTGCCAGAGATAACTGGTGATGATGGGAAAGCACTCGCCAATATTCGCGCCAATAGCAAACACGACGTCCGCATGCGGCAGGTCGCTGACCGGATTGGCCGCGCGGTCAATGCCGAGCGAAAGCTCGTTGGCACCGGTGGCGGACGACATGCAGAGGCGCCCGTTGTAGTCACAGTGGCGCGTGCCGAGCGCGACGCGGGCGAATTTGCCCATCAGGTAACACTTCTCGTTGGTCATCGAGGAGCCACTATAGACCGCGACGGCGTCGTTGCCATGCGCCGCCTGAATCTCGCGGAAGCGGCGCGCGATGGTATCAAGCGCCTCATCCCAGCTCGCGCGTTCGAGCGCGCCGCCTTTGCCGCCGCGCCGCATCAGGGGGTGGGTCAGCCGATCGGGATGGTTCACGGTCTGGTACGCGGTAGTGCCCTTGGGGCAGAGCATGCCATGATTGTAGGGGAAGTCGTAGCGCGGCTCGACACCCACCACCTTGCCCGCGGCGACCTTGAGGTACATGGCGCACTGCACGCCACAGTAGCAGCAGTGGGTTGGCACATAGCGGTCCACCTCCTGGTTGGATTGCCAGGGGGTTGGCTTGCCCTCAGAGAAGTCGTAGGTATCGGTGCCTTCGGGCGTGAAGAAATGCTTATCAAGGCTCATGTGCGCCTAACTTCCCTTGATTCTCATCCCATGATTCTCACGCGCGGCTGATGCGCTCACGCTCACGCGGCGCCAGGAGTATCGCTGGCCCCCACGCGCCAGGGCCAGCGGTTTCACTTGCACCAGCGGTTTCACTTTCACAGGAACCGATTGCCCTCGTTCCCTAGCGCCGCGAGGGTGGCCTCGCCGCGCAGAATGCGTTTGCAGTCAGGGCAGAAATCCTGCCACCAGGTACCGCTGGTGGCCTCCTCGCGCGTGGCGGCGCGGGCGGCCTGGGGCTGGCTGGCAGTGACGCTGTAATCCTGGCCGATATCGAACGCGGTCCGCTTGAGATCAGCGATGAAGCGCGCTGGCGCGAAGGGCGCGTCACAGCGCGGGCAGTGCCGCGGCTCGCTATCCTCGCCCGTCCGCCAGTAGAGTTCGATCCCCACGGTAGCCGGGCGTTCGAGAATGTGGAAGAACTTGCCGAACGGCAGCGAGATGAGCCAGAAGACCACCACCGCCTCGTGCGAGAGCGAAATGAACCAATAATACTGCCCGCCAAAGAAGGTGGCGTCCGCGATCAGCGCCAGGCCGGAGATGGCGATGGCAAACAGCAGTGCCAGCGGCAACATATCAAAGCTGAAGCGCTGGATGGCGATCCGCGCGAGATCGTGAAAGCGCCGGTGAAAGGCCAGCACCAAGCCCACCAACAGCAGCAGTGACGTCCACATCAGCCCATGATAGATGGAGAAACCCAAGAACGAGTAAGGATCGAAGCGAAAAAGCGGAAACCCGAAGGCCCACATCCGGTACCAGCCCGTGGTGGTCTGGGTGAAGCGCAGCCAGCCGAAGGTCAGCGGGAAGGTGATGGCGCAGGAGAGCACGACGCCCCAGAAGATACACTGATGCGCGATCCAGCGATACCACCCCTGGGCGCCACCGCCATGCCGCTTGCGCAGAAACTGCTGCGTAAGCAGATCAGCGAAGATAGCCCGCGGAATGAGCGCGGTATAGCGGCGGAAGTTCGCGAAAGAGAAGAAGAGCTGCCAGCTACGCCAGAAGTAGCGCCCAGTCTGCGGGCGCGAGAGCCAGAACGTGTACTTATAGGTGACGGCCGCGACGGCGAAGATGCTGCCGACGGCATAGCCGATCAGCGCGGCATCGAACCAGTGGAAGCCGCGCGAGCCGACGGCGATCAAGGCCACCAGGATCACCGCCGCCAGGATGCCAAAACAGAGCGAGCGTGTGCGCTGGCTCCAAAACGCCCCACCACGCCCGCGTGGCGCGCTAGCGGTGGGTGTGGCCGCGGCGGGCGGAGTGGCCCGCCCCTGGGATGCCCTAGGCTCGGCCATCCGTGTGCTCCTTCCCGGCTGCTGGCCGCCACTTGCGGCTCCGTGCGAGGGCTGGTGAGCGGTGCCATCCTCATGAGGATGGGTAGGCTTCGGACCGCCGCTCAAGATTATAGGGCGGCGGCGCCACCTCAGGAGGTGGCGCGGTGGCCAGCGGAGACCACTCTTCAACAGAACCACGGCGCCGCTGCCCCCGACGATAGCGCCCGCGCGGGCCGCACCTCGGCGCACGACATAGAGGCGGGGAAGATCTTGTCGGGGTTGAAGAGCGCGTGAGGATCGAAGCAGCCACGCAGCCGCGCCATCGCCGCCAGATCCTGAGTGGAGAAGACGAGTGAGAGCGCATCGCGCTTCTCCAGGCCGATGCCATGCTCGCCAGAGACCGTGCCGCCTAGCTCCACACAGGCACGCAGCAATTCAGTGCCCGCCGCGATCACGCGCTCGATCTGCCCTGGCGCGTGCCGGTCGAAGAGCATCGCGGGGTGCAAGTTGCCGTCGCCCGCATGGAAGACGTTGGGAATGGTCAGGCCAAAGTCGTGCCCGATCGCGGCGATGCGCTCCATCACCCGCGGCAGGCGCGAGCGCGTCACCACGGCATCTTGCAGATAGTAACTGGGCGCGAGCTGGCCCAGGGCGCCCGCCGCGCCCTTGCGCCCAGCCCAGAGCGCGGCGCGCTCCGCCTCCGAGCGCGCCAGTCGCACCTCGCGCGCGCCCTCCTGCCCACAGATGGCCTCGATCCTGGCCCCCTGATCCTCCACCGCCTCGCGTGCGCCATCCAGCTCGATCAGCAACACACTGCCAGCGTCTTCGGGATAGCCCACATGGAAGTGACGCTCGACCGCCTGGCAGATCAACCGATCCATCATCTCCAGCGCGCTAGGCACAATGCCCGCGCCGATGATGGCCGAGACCGCCGCCGAGCCAGTCGCCACATCCGGATAGACCGCCAGCAGCGTGCGCACCGCCTCGGGCAGCCGCACCAACCGTACGACAATCTCAGTGACGATGGCCAGCGTGCCCTCAGAGCCGACCACCACACCCATCAGGTCATAGCCAGGCGCATCCACGCCACCCGCCTCACCCGCACCGAGCCAGACGAGCGTGCCATCTGGCAGGCAGACACGCAGCGCCAAGACGTGATTGACCGTTACGCCGGAGGCCAGGCAGTGGGGACCACCAGCGTTGGTGGCCACGTTGCCACCGAGGGTAGAGATACGCTGACTGGCAGGATCGGGCGCATAGGCCAAACCGTAGGGCCGCGCGGCACGCGAGAGGTCCAGGTTCATGACGCCCGGCTGGACGGTGGCGCGCAGATTGCGCCGGTCAATCTGAAGAATGCGGTTCATGCGCGCGGTCGAGATGACCATGCCACCGCGTGTTGGCACCGCACCACCACAGAGGCCCGTGCCAGATCCGCGCGCGACAACTGGCATCCCCGCGGCAACCGCCAGCCGCACGGCCAGCGCCACCTGCTCAGCGGTCTCCGGCAGGACGACCAGATCAGGGCGCCCCTCCAGAAAGCCCGCATCGTAGGCATAGCTCACGAGATCCGCGGGCGCGCTCAGGACGCCATCCGCCCCCAACGCGCGGGTGAGCGAGCGAGCGCATGCCCCCCACTCAGATAGTGCCATATCCCCCATTCTGGCCATGTCGCGCCTTTGCCCCTTCGTGTGCCCGCTCCTCAGGCAGGTTCGCTCCCGACCAGCGGTGAGTTACACCGCCCATCTGGAAAATTCGTATCAGCAGCGCTAGACGCGCCGCCATCAGCATGTTACACTGTACTCAACGCGCGACGACAGGTGCTCTCCAGATGCGGTGTTGCTGAAAGGGAGGCGACCCATGCGGGTGTTGAACCTTGCGGGAAATGCCTGCGCGCACATCTGGGACCTGGCACGGCATGGCGCGAACAAGGTACCGTCGAACAAGGCACTGTGAGGAATCTCCTCCAGTGCCTTTGTGTTTTTGTGAGAGGCAACGTCGTCGGCTCCACGGCTGTGCGGATGAAGAAAAGCGGCGCGATACAACGCGCAACCTGGCCTGAGCATGGCACAGTTCTCGCAGCACAAGGTCACGATGACGTGCGGGTGTCCCTACGAGCAGCAGCAGCCGCGGCCAGGAGGAGGTTTTTCGCACGCGACGAATCCGGCGGCGCGGGCTTGCCGGAACGATTCACAAGAGATATCCCCGGCGCGGGATCGCGGCTTGTTGGCGCGCCAGTGGCAGCGCGCGCGGCACAGCGGCGGCAAACGTCGGGCAGGTGACGACACGGGAAAGAGAGTTCGCCCATGCACTCGAGCATGATCGGAAAGATCGCCAAAGCCAAACAGTATGCCCAAGAGCCAGAGCGCATCCGGTTCACCCAATTCGAGGCGACTTTCCGCGGAGAGAACGATACCCACCAAATCACCTTCGAAGAGGGCGCTTGGCACTGCACGTGCCACTTCTTCTCTGATTGGGGAGCCTGCTGCCACACCATGGCCGGAGAACGCATTTTTGGCATGATGATCCCCGCGCACCAGCGCCAGGGTGAACCCCTACCGGTCAACTACGTCGCCTTGCGGTAAGAGCACGCACGGCAAGCACACGGCAAGCACACGGACCATATGCTGGCTGCCTACATTCCGGCCAGAGTATCTATTCGAGAACGATAGTGGTGGAGGCCGATGAGGCCGATTGCGTAGAGACGATTACGTAGAAGCGTACAGTGTAGCGCACGATGGCCGGCTGGGACACCGCCCCAGCCGGCCCTATTGTGTGATATGGTGGCCACGCTCTCGTGGTGAGCCTCTCGTGGCGAGATGCCGCTGTCTGGTGACACGGCGCGCGTTATCCCAGCACAAAATGCAGCGCGATAATAACGGCGAACATACACGTGGCCAGCACCGCGATGAGGCGCAGATCGTTCTTGACATAGCTATAATGTTCTGGCGTGATGCGGTTCGCGGCGTGCGCGCGTTGCATCTCACGGGCACGGGCCACCTTGGTCATCTGCGTGCGGTCCACCTGCGCACGCGCGGAATCGGCTGGCGCCGGGGCCGCCTTCGTGGCGGATGCCGTGGGTCGCGTAGCGGTCGCCGTGGAGCGTGCGCTCGGCTTCCCAGCGTACCGCACCGCTGGGGCGGGCCGCGCGGGCTGCGCATGCGTGGGCCGCGTCACCACCGGCGTCCCCGCGGAGACCGATCCCACGGATGTGCCATCTGGCCGGACGAGCCGCACCGGCGCCACCTTGGCTGTTGTCTGCGGCCGCCGGGCCGCGTTCGTCTGGCGCGTGGCCGGAGACTTCTTCGACGCCATCCCTCTATACCCCCATGTGCTGATGCTTACCGCCAGGTGCCTATACGTCGCTCATGTTCGAGGCCAGTATACCGCACTCAAAGGCAGTGCGCAACTTCCAGCCGATGGTCCCCGCGCCCCACCTGGCCACGGGCGCCCCACTTCTCTACAACGGTTAGCGGTGCATGAGTGGTACACTTGCGGTACGCATGCCCACCCAGTTCACACGAGCAAGGGAGATGACCGATGGGGCTGACGCACTTCGACGAGGCGGGCCGCGCGCGCATGGTGGATGTCAGCGCCAAGCCAGATACCCCGCGTGAGGCGGTGGCGGCCGGGACCGTGCGGATGCGCGCCGAGACACTCGCGCTCATCCGCGCCGGGCGCGTGGCCAAGGGAGACGTGCTAGCTGTCGCCCAGGTCGCGGGCGTGCTGGCGGCGAAACAGACACCGCAGATCATTCCCATGTGTCATCCTCTGCTGCTCACCGGCGTTGACCTAGCCTTCGATCTGACAGAGGACGCCGCCGCCAACTGGGGGCGCATCGCCATCCGCGCCACGGTGCGCACCTTCGGCAAGACCGGCGCGGAGATGGAGGCACTGACGGCCGTCAGCGCCGCCGCGCTCACCATCTATGATATGTGCAAGGCGGTGGATCGCGGCATGCGCATTGACGAGATTCGCCTGCTCCGCAAGAGCGGCGGCAAGAGCGGTACCTTTGAACGCGCGCCTGAGCGCGAGGATGCCGAGATGCCCTCCTGACACCTGCTGACCAAGCGGGCACGGCCAGCAAACCGATGTGGCCGTTGCGGCACGCGCATGCGCGCATGCGCCATCCGCGGAGACAACTGGCGGGTAGGGTAGAGAGAGATACCATGCGCGGAGGCGCCATGCGCGGAGAGAACGGACGAGAGGGAGCGCGATGATCGAGCACGAGCCGACGCGAGAAATCGCGACACCTGAGGCGGCGGCGGCCCGCTATCGCGCGCCCAACCGTGACGCCTACGACCTCATTATCCTCGGCGGTGGTTCCGCTGGCCTCCCCGCCGCCCGGCTCGCTCGCACATTTGGCGCGAGTGTGCTGCTGCTGGACCGCGATCGGCTGGGCGGCGAGTGCCTCAACACCGGCTGTGTCCCCAGCAAAGCGCTGTTGCATGTCGCGCGCGCGGCGCGGACGATTCAGCGGGCCGGAGAGCTAGGGCTGAGCGCCTCGCTCGACTCAGTAGACCTCGGCGCCGTCGCCGACCGGGTGCGCGCCGCCATCGCCGAGGTCTATCGTGAGAGCGACGCCCCAGAGCACTACCTCGCGCGGGGAGTGGAGGTCGCGTTTGGTGAGGTGCGCTTTACCTCCGCGACCACGCTCCTGGTGAATGGCCGCGCCATCACGGGCAAACACTTCTTGATCTGCACCGGCTCACATCCCACGCTTCCGCCTACTCCTGGCCTGGCCGAGGTGGGCTATCTGACCAACGAATCGGTCTTCGATGTGCGCACGCTCCCCGCGAGCCTGGCCATTGTCGGCGGCGGACCCATCGGTGTGGAGCTGGGGCAGGCCTTCGCGCGGCTGGGTACGCGCGTGACCATCCTGCAGCGCCCAGAGCGGATCATTCCGAAGGACGAGCCGGAGGCCAGCGCCGCCCTCCATGCCGCGCTCCTGGCCGACCGCATCACTATTCACACGGGCACCGAGGTACAATCGGTCGCACCGCGTGACGGACTGAAGGTCTTGACGGTCAGCGGGCCAGAGGGCCAGCGCGAGCTAGCCGTCACGGAGATTCTGGTCGCCATTGGTCGCACGCCCACTGTCGCCGACCTAGGCCTAGAGGCGGCAGGCATCGCCTACGACGAGCGGCGCGGCATCAAGGTGGATGCCCATCTGCGCACCACCAATGGGCGCGCGTACGCGGCGGGCGATGTGATTGGCGGCTATCTCTTCACGCATGCCGCCTCCCGCGAAGCGCTCGTCGCGGTGCGCAATGCGCTGCTGCCAAGCTTTACCAGGCAGGCGCTCGACCAGCGGGTGATGCCTTGGGCGACGTTCACCGAACCCGAGGTGGCCCACGTAGGGCTGACCGAAGCTGAGGCGCGCCAGCGCTACGGCAGTAGCGTCGAAGTCTTCACCCAGCCCTTCAAGGAGGTGGACCGCGCGGTGACCGACCTCGGCGCGGATGGCTTCACCAAGCTCGTCGCCGGGCGAGATGGCAAGCTGCTTGGCGCGACCATCGTCGGCGCGACGGCGGGCGAACTGATCAACGAGCTGGCGGTGGCGCTCCGTGCCAGCGTGACGCTGAGCCAACTCGCCGCTACAACGCACGTCTACCCCACTCTGGCGCTCAGCATCCAGCAGGCCGCGGGCATGCGCAGCCTCGCGCGCACCGCGAAAAGCGGCACCGTGCGCCTTCTCCGCCGCTTCGCGCGCTGACGCGGGCATCCTCCAGACCTCGAGGCGCGCCCGCCACGTTTCGCCGCGTGGTTCCGCGCGCCTCCGCTCACTTGCCGCTGGTGTGATACCATACGTGCGGGCCAGCGCGGCACGGAAGAGTCGCGCCCCCGCGAACACCACGCCCGCGCCACCGGAGGAGAAACGTGATTCCAGCGCCTCGCATCGAGACCGCCACCGCCGGCGATGTCGCTTTGCTCGCCGCGCTCCGCGCCGAGCAGCGCTGGCACCCGAACGAGGCGCTGCTGCGAGCGGTGCTGTCGTGGGAGGGGGGCCGCGTCTTTGTGATCCGCGAGCCGACCGCTGAAGACACCACGCCCGCGGGGATCATGGCGGCGGCGTGCGCGCTGGCGGCTGGCGCGGTCGGCGTGATCGGCAGCGTGATCGTACGCCCGCGCTACCAGCGGCGTGGCCTGGGGCGTCAGGTCATGCGCGCGGCGCTCGATTGGCAACGACAGCGTGGCGTGCGCTCGGTCCTGCTGGATGCGACGGTGGAAGGCCGCCCGCTCTATGCCCAGCTCGGCTTTGTCTCGCTCGACGCCTATTCCTGGGAAGCCGAAGGAGTCGTCGCCACACTCGACCGCGTGGCTCTCGTCCAGCGCGCGAGGGGGCTGCGCGCCACACTCCGCCCCCCCGACGAGCTGGCGCGCGTCACCGCGCTGGATGCCGCGGCGTTTGGTGGCGACCGCCTGGCATTGCTGGCCCGCGTGCTGGCGCTGCCCGACCAGTGGCTCTATATCGCCGATGACCCCGATGGCATGGCACGTGGCTACCTGATCGTGTGCCGCGAAGAGCCGCCACACGCGGGCATCCGCATCGGCCCATGGGTGGCCAGCCGCCCAGAGGCCGCGGCGGCGCTGCTGGCAGCGGCGCTGGATGACAAGGCGCCGTGGCGACGCCACCTGCCGACAAGCGGCGAGCCGCGGCTCGCCGCCGTGGTGCCCGGCTATTGCCCTTCCGCGTTCACCATTTTGCGGGCGGCGGGCGCGCACCTGACGCGCGACGACCTCCTGCTGCGACTTGATTTCGCCACGAGTGTGCTTCCGAGCGAGGTCACACCCGCCACCCCACACCGACCGTTCGCCGCGCAGCCAGAGTGGGCCTATGCCTGGCTCGCGCCGATGGTCTTCTGACATCTTCCCGCCTCATACGAGCCGTGGTGGCCTCGTGGCAGGATTGCCCAGCGTCCCCCAGGCCGCACGCTCGCGGGCGCGTACGCTCCGCTACTCTCCCACTGCCTCCACCACTTCGGCGGGGGAGAGCCGCCCATTCCGTGAGGTCGCTCCGTCCACGTCCTCTGGCGCGACCTCCGGCAGCACCGCCGTAACGAACTGCTCATGGTAAAGACGGGCATAGAGGCCGCCACGCGCCAGCAGCTCGGTGTGGGTGCCACGCTCCACGATCCGCCCGCCATCCACGACCAGAATCTGGTCCGCCGCCAAGATGGTCGAGAGGCGGTGCGCGATGGCCAGCGTCGTGCGCGTGCGCATCAACCCCTCCAGCGCGGACTGAATCAGTCGCTCAGAGTGCGTGTCGAGCGCGCTGGTGGCCTCGTCCAGAATCAGGATGCGCGCGCCTTTGAGGATGACGCGGGCGATGGCGATGCGCTGCTTCTCGCCGCCAGAAAGTTTGTAGCCACGCTCGCCCACCAGGGTATCGTAGCCCTCCGGCAGCTCCGCGATGCGCTCATGGATGGCCGCCGCCCGCGCCGCCCGCTCCAGTTCCTCGTCAGTGGCGTCGGGCTTGGCATAGCGCAGATTCTCGCGGATGCTCGTGTGGAAAAGATAGGTCTCCTGCGTGACGACCCCGATGATCTCGCCTAGGCTCTCCAGCGTAATATCGCGCACGTCGCGCCCATCTATCCTCACCGCGCCGCGCTCCACATCATAGAGCCGTGGCACGAGATAGGTGATGGTCGTCTTGCCCGCGCCGCTCGGCCCCACCAACGCCGTGAGCTGCCCCGGCTGAATCGTGAACGAGAGGTCATCGAGCGCAGGCCGCTCAATATCCGTTCGATAGCGGAAGGTCACGTGATCAAAGGCCACCTCACCGCGCACCCGCGCCGAATCGAGCGCCACCGCCCCAGGACGGTCCTCGATCTCATAGGACATATCCAGATACTCGAAGATGCGGTCGAAGAGTGCTAGCGCTCCCTGGAGTTGCACTTGCACGCCGAGCAATTGGCCGATGGGGAAGAACAGGCGCCCTTGCAGCGTGGTGAAGGCGACGAGCGTCGCCACCGTGCCCGTGATGGTCGTCTGGCTCACTTGCTGGCCATTGCCAAACGTGAGGTAGCCCAACAGCAGATAGACCAGCGCCGGTGTGATGGAGAAGAAGGTCGAGATGAACATCATGAACCAACGCCCCACCATCTGCTGCCGAATCTGAAGACCGACCAGCCGCTCATTCTCGCGGTTGAAGCGCGTAATCTCCTGTCGCTGGCGCCCGAAGGTCTTGGTCAGCAGCACACCGCTCACCGAGAGCGTCTCCTGAACCATCGCCGAAAGCTCGGCGAGCGACTCCTGCGTATCTTTGGTGATGGAGCGGCGCACGTTGCCCACACGGTAGGTCAGCCACAGAAAGAAGGGCAGCAGACCGAGCGAGAGCAGGGTGAGCCGCCAATCAAGAATCGCCATGCCGACGATGGTGGAAAACGCCGTGGTCACATTCGAAACGATAGATGTCGCGGTATTCGTGACGACATCCTGCACCCCGCCGATGTCGTTGGAGAGACGCGACTGAATCTCGCCGGTGCGCGTGTCGGTAAAGAACTTGAGCGGCATGCGCTGAATATGGGCATAGAGTTGATTGCGCAGGTCACGCATCACGCGCTGCCCAATCATCGTATTGAGATACGTCTGACCGACACCGATCAGACTGCTGATGATGGGGGTGATGATCATCACGGCGACGAAGACACTGAGCAAGCGGAAGTTCTGCTTGCCAAAGCCATCAGAGATCGAGAACTTGAGCATATAAGGGTTGACAATGCCAAGAACCGCGACCAGCAGAATAGCCGCCAAGACCACCAGCACCTGGCGCCGATAGGGGCGGAAGGCAGCGACCACCCGACGCACCGTGCGCATGTCCGCCTTGCGCGTCGGCTCCTCCGTGCCCGTGCCGCGCACCAGCCGACCATAGCGCCCGCCGCCTCCACCTCCGCCGCCCATCATGCCCGATCCATGCATCATGAGAGAGCCTCCACGCGCCCCTGGATTCCGCCACGGGGCGCGTCTCGCGCGCCGCGACTGACTAGCTGACGACGCGCCTGCGGAAGACGGAGATACCCAGCGCCGTGAACGCGAGAATCGTCACGCTCAGGCCAAGCACGACCCAGCCCATCGCCAGCGTTGGCAGCGAATGCCCATTAAAGCTTGGCACCATCGCTGACCGCAGCCCCTCGGCGGCATACGTCATGGGGTTGAAGAGCGTGATAACCTGGAACCACTTGATGCCGCTGAGCAAGGCCCAAGGATAGTAGGTGCAGCCGGTGAAGATCAGCGGCGTGAAGATCAGCGAGAACATCAGGCCAATCTGTTCTGGTTTCACCAGCGTCCCGATGGTCAGGCCCAGCGCCGCGCCCGCGAAGGCACCCAACACCATGATGCCGACGATAGTGCCGATGGCGTCGGCGCGCACCTGATACTGGTCCCCCAGGATCCAGTACGCCAGCGGGAAGATGACCACCCCCGCGATCAGCCCACGTATGGCCGCGAAGACCACCTTCTCGATGGCGACCAAGCTCACGGGCAATGGCGCGAGCAGCCGATCATCAATCTCGCGGGCGAAGCCGAGATCGAGCACCAGCGGCAGCGTGACACCTTGCAGCGCGGCGGTGATGACCGTCAGCGCGACGATGCCAGGCAACAGCAGGGCGCCATAGTTGGGCGCGCCAACGCCAATATTCGGCAGCACCTTGCCGAAGATGAAGAGGAAGAAAAGCGGCTGCAACGCGACCTGGAAGAGAAACGCGATGAAGGTGCGCCCCGTAACAACAATATCGCGGCGCAGAATGGCGATAAACGCCGCCGTCGCCAGCCGGAAGCGCCCGCGCCTGCGCGCCGCCAGCGGCAGCGGAGGTGACGCCAGCGGGGGCGTGGTTGTGGATGTGGCCATTAGCGCAACTGCCTTCCCGTGAGATGGATGAAGACGTCTTCCAGGCTGGGGCGCGTGAGATGCAGATCGCGCAACTCCGCCCCAGCGCCCAGTACGGCTTGCGTAGCGCTCGCCAGCAGCCCAGTGGGATCTTGCGTATACATGCGAAAGGTGGCGATACCTGGCTCGCTCGGCTGGTCGCTCGAGGGGCCGCCCGCGCCACTCATCGCCGCCCATGGTCCCCCTGGCCCGCCACCACCACGCGCCCCGCCGCCAGGTGCCCCACCACCTCCGCCAGGTGGCATCGCCGCCGCGGCCTGGCTCGCCAGTTCATCCACCGCCGTCACGCCAGACAACCCGCGCAAGGCGTCGAGCACGCGCGTCTTGGCCTCCGCTCCCGCGCCACCACGCTCTGGCGCGCCGCCCACGGTCGCCAATTCCGGCAGATAGACACGCACTTCGAGCGCGTTGCCGCCCGGAACGCGCTTCTTCAGTTCGGCGGCGGTGTCGTTCACCAGAATCTTGCCATAATCCATGATGGCGATGCGCTCGCAGAGTTGGTCCGCCTCCTCCATATCATGCGTGGTGAGCAGGATGGTCAGCCCCTGCGCGTTGAGCGCGCGAATGCGGTCCCAGAGGAAGAGGCGCGATTGCGGATCGAGGTTGTTAGTCGGCTCGTCGAGGAAGAGCACATCCGGCGCGTGCATCAGTGCGCGGGCGATCATCAGACGCTGGGCCATGCCACCAGAGTAGCGCCCAACGACATCCTTGGCGCGGTCGGCCAGGCCCAGTTCGCTGAGCAGGGCATTGGCGCGGGCCTTGCGCTCGCGGCGTGGCACGCCATGATAGGCGCCATGAAAAGTCAGGATCTCGCGTACACGCAGGCTGCGATCCAAGTTGCTCTGTTGTGGCACCACGGCGATATGTTGCTTGACACTCATCGGGTCGGCGGTGACGTCAATGCCCATGACGCGGGCGGAGCCACTCGTTGGGCGCGCAAAGGCCGTCAGCACGCCGATGGTCGTGGTCTTGCCAGCGCCATTGGGGCCGAGCAGCCCAAAGATCTCGCCGCGGCGCACATCGAACGAGACGCCATCCACCGCGTTGCCTGGCGCCCGCCCATAGCGCTTCACGAGGTCACGCACCTCGATGGCGGCGCCCCCCGTCTCGCTACTCGCTCCCATAGACATGTTCCTCACTCTCCCTACGCCGTCGCCAACGACGACGCGCCGGGACGCCGCTGTGGGCGTGGTCGCCCGCCGCGCCAAGATCGCTCCACCAAGATCGCTCCACCAAGATCGCTCCACCAAGATCGCTCCACCAAGACCGCTCCACCAAGACCGCTCCACCAGGATCGCTCCACCGCGCCGCCACACGTTAGGCTTCACTTCCGATAATATACCGCATGGTAGAAGCGCCAGACACCTCACGCGCGCACGCCGCGGCGGATGCGCCAGGGCACGCCGCACCCCATCGTACCATGCGCCAGCGAGCGACATCCGCGCCCCGCGCGCCGCCAGCCTCGCGGCTGACGGCGCGGTAGTCTGTGGCCTCTTCGCCGCCGACCTCCAGCCACGCCTCAGATGATCGTCGTATCACGCGCGGACGCGCTACCGCTGGAGCCGCCCGGCGTGCCAGGCTCTTGCCCCTCCTGCTGTCGCACGTAGGCCAACAAGTCAGCACGGGCGCGCTCGACGATGGCCTGGAGCTGCGCGAGCCGCTCCGGGTCGCCTCCCGACGTCATGACGGCGTTGCGCATCAAGTGCGCGACCTCTCGCGCCTCATGGGCCAACCGCCGCAGCTCGTGTCGCGCCTCCCATGGGAACGCGCCACCAGGGCCGTGGTGCGGGTGATGGCGCGGATGTCCTGGTCGTTCGGGGCGCTCCGGCCTCATCGGGCCTCCCCACGCGCGCGGGCCGCCCTCTGGGCCGTGTGGCTCCTCGCGCTGTTGATAGGCGTCGAGTGCCTGGCTTCCCGCCTCAGTGATGGTATAGACCTTCTTGCCCTCGGCCAACTGGGAGGTCACCCAGCCACGGTCCTCCAGCAGTTGCAGCGTCGGATAGATCGCGCCCGCGCTGGGACTGTAGAAGCCTCCGGAGAGATCCTCCAACTCCTTCATCATCTCGTAACCGTGCTTGGGGCGCTCGCGCAACAGCTTGAGCAGACCATACTTGAAGTCACCTCGCCCAAACATGCGCGGCCCCATACCAGGGCCGAAGGGACCCATGCCAGGACCAAAAGGGAAGCGACGCGCGAAATGCCGCATCATGCGCCCTGGTCCAAACGCGCCCGGCCCGCCCCACGGACCACGCGCCCATGCCTGCCATCCCTCCTCACGCGGCGCCCAGCCGCCGGCTCTGGCGTAGGCCAACTCACCGCCATCAGTATTCCATCCAAACATGCTCGTGGCTCCTCTCACACCTCTCTGGCCCGATCCCTGTCCGCGAGGTCGAGCCGCGAATGGGCGCCGTACAGGCGTCTCAGCACTCGCTATATCAAGATATATCTTATTCTCACGAAAAGCGCAAGAGGAACATACCCGCGAGTGATGCGGAAGGCAAAAGTGATGCGGGAAGCCAATGCGTATGCGCTTTGGGGAGTGGAAGGCGTGCGTGGCGGAGGGGCGCCGCGGGGGATGCTCGACGGGCATAGGTTGGGCTGCTGGATAGGGGAGAACTATCTCAGCAGCCCTGGGGGGCTGCCCCACTGGCCGGGAGGAGCGGACGGAATGCGCTGGGAAGAGCGCGGCGCGAAAGCCTTGGCGCACACCGAGCGCGCTAGATCGGCCTCACGCCGCTCGACTAAAGAGCGGCGTATGCGCCGCACGCCACTACTTGAAGAACTTCGGCACGTTCGCGTTATAGAAATCGGCCTCCAGGAATTCCAGGAGCAGAGCGAAGTTGAGGATATCCAGATCGTTGCTCAGCGGCTTGGAGGGATCCGCGCCCCCGTTCAGACTCGCGATAAACGGCGAGGCCGCCGCGACGATATCGGCCTGGGCCATCGGCTTGTCGAAGGCGCCGTTGGCCTAATCGGCTGGCCTAAGAGGACATCCAAAAAGCCAGCATGCCGCGCCTCGATCGTCAGGATCGAGCCAGCGGCTGCCAGGTAGCTCTTGTTCGAGATCGCGGGGGCGGCCATCAGATAGGCGCCAACACCGACGTTTTCCAGGACGCGAGAGGTGCTGGCGAAAGCGTCAATACTCGCCTGCTCCAGCCCTTTGAAGGTTGGCTTGGGTCGTGCCTGAGACTTCAGCGCGCCCAGCAAGAACTGCACATGGGCATTCTCATCCGACTGAATCTCCGTAAAGGCCGACTTATTGTCACCAACGGCGGGCAGGGCGGCCAGACGCCCTCCGCTGGTCGTGGTCCCGCGCCCGACCGTGGTCGCGGCGGCGCCACATGCCGCGAGCAGGCCCATCGGCAGGATGGCCCCCGCCACCATCACCGAGCGGCGACCCATGCGACGGCGTGTAATGCTCTCTTGGAGCGGCTCAGCGGGCGTACTGTCCTCTGGAGACAGAGACGATTGGTCAGTCATACAAGTGTCCTTCTAC